>TARA_R110002020_G_scaffold181450_3_pt1 | contig 12345 bp, 16 predicted proteins | sample TARA_R110002020 | Tara Oceans TARA_R110002020 (sample SAMEA4396489) | marine metagenome | biome: Westerlies Biome; feature: [MES] marine water layer (ENVO:01000295) within the mesopelagic zone...; material: water (ENVO:00002006), including particulate matter (ENVO:01000060) such...
GAACCTCAGAGCCTATGGAGCTACTTCTGGAACAGGAGCAATGGTATTTGCAACTGGTGGTGGTGGTGGTTCTACTGATAGTGAAGCCATGCGTATTGATGCTAATGGAAATGTTGGAATTGGAACTGCGGCTGCACCTAATGGGTCTGCGGCTGGTTTTTGGTTTTCTTCAGACCAGTTTTACACATCAACAGCGGGAACTGGTGCAAACTACCAAGTACGCATGTACAACGGGAACGGTTTAGTTGGCTCTATCGTCACTGATGGTTCAGCCACAGCATTTAACACTTCTTCAGATTATAGGTTGAAAGAAAATGTATCTTACACATGGGACGCTACAACAAGACTAAAAAAACTGAAGCCAGCAAGATTTAATTTTATAGCTGACGATACAAATACTCTTGTTGATGGATTCCTCGCACATGAAGTCTCTAGTGTAGTTCCTGAAGCAATTACAGGGGAAAAAGATGGAGAAGAAATGCAGTCGATAGACCAATCTAAAATAGTACCACTCTTAGTAAAAGCACTACAAGAACAACAAACCACAATAGAAGCATTAACCGCACGAATAACAACCTTAGAAGGTTAGGAGCAGTAAAATGGCAATAAGTTACACTTGGGATGTAAGCACTGTAGATACATACCCATCTAAAGACGGGAACGCAGATGTCGTTCATAACATTCATTACCGATTGACGGCTTTATCTAGCGATAAAGACTCCGCAGGAAACCCATTTACATTGACATCCTACGGTACTGAAGACTTGAATACGGACAGTATTAGTAGTTTTAAAGCTTTTGGTTCTTTGGCTATTGCTGATGTTCAAAAATGGCTTGAAGATAAATTGGGCAACGACAGGATTGCAGCCATGAAGACAAATCTGGATGTCGGGATTGCCGATATGGTTACACCAAAAAGTGTGCAAAAAACTATAGGCTCATAATACATAATAGACACAACAATCGTAAGGTATAAATATGACACTCCAATCATCAGGTGCAATATCCATGTCCGATATTGGGACAGAACTATCAAACGCAAGTAGATCGTTAAGAACCCTAAGTGCTGCTGCTGGGTTCTCAACTCCAGACTCGATGGCTGAGTTTTACTCTTATAGTTCGGGGAGTTTTAATTGGAATAACATTAGCACCTCTACCTCAGATCCTTCTGTTAACACAAATACGACAACTACAAATATTGGGTCTACAATTACTTTAAGATTTAATTTAACTAAAACTGGTAATGATGCCAATCATTATCTAGTGATATACAAGAACGGCTCTAGCCAAGTACAGCTTACTTCAGGAGACACCGATTTAACCAGTGTTGTATCAAGCGATACATTTTTTGCTGCTGTTTTCAACAGTACCGAAGAATCCACTTTCACTGGGACTATCACTGTAACTGACGTTACAAACAGTAATCAATTAGATACCGCATCAATTTCTATGTACAGGGAACCATAATAAGATGACTACAGATAATAAAGAAATATTAGATTTAATAGCAGCTAGTACAGGTGTAGCAACATACGCTCAAATCCTACCTACAACGGCTGCTTTGTTCACTATCATTTGGCTAGGAATACGCATTATAGAAAGTGATACAGCGCAATCAATCAAAGATAAGGTTTTAAAACTATGGACATCCAAAGATTAAAAGATCAACTGAAGATACATGAAGGTGTAGTTTTAAAACTGTATAAATGTTCAGCAGGATTTTTTACATGTGGTGTGGGTAGAAACATACAAGCTAACGGTATTTCTATGGAAGAAGCTGAATTGATGTTGGCTAATGATATAGACGATTGCATTGTGGATCTAAAGAGAAACATTGGTTTCTTTGATGATCTACCTGAGACAATACAAGAAGTGATGGTCAATTTATGTTTTAACATTGGTATAAACAAATTGTTAAACTTTAAGAAGACTATTGGTTTACTAAGAGATGAAAAATACTTAGAAGCTGGCGATGAAATACTAGATTCTAAATGGTCTAAACAAGTAGGGCAGAGAAGTCATGATCTAGCAGACATGATTAGAAGCTGTGCTTCAGAATAATGGATGACATAATAAACCTAATCAATCAGGTAGGTTTCCCAGTAGCAAGTGCTTTAGGGTTAGGTTTCTTTATATGGAAACTCATTAACCGAATTATTGACGGTATGGAACAAAAAATAGATGTCGTTGATGAGAAAGTAGATGCTAGTCTAAATGCTATGGAAGAACGTTTAAGTACTAAACTTGATGCTCAATACGGTATAATCGTAGCCTTGATTGATAGGGTGCGGGCGCTTGATAACCAGACTATACGCCAAGATGTATTATTAAAAACACTACTTGGTATTCCTAACTTAATTGAAATTGATAAGGTGGCAAAGGCAACCCGTGAAGATCAAAGAAAAGATTAAAAACATGTCAACAGATACAGTTCTACTAGTTCATTCTGTGGTAGCGTTAATAGTGTTAACATTTATTTTTTTCTACCAAGCAACCTCGGCTGATGAATTACTTTACAGGTTTAAAAGCCCTAGCTTTTCTGGTATCAACTCCTCATCTCATTATCTTACTATAGAAAATCAAGAAGCTACTAGAAAACAAGCTGTCAAAGATGAGATAGAAGCTTATAAAGACCAACTAGCTAGAGAAGCAGATAACACAACCCTTGCACGATTTATTAGAAATTTAGAATCAAGAATATATGCACAGCTTAGTAGACAGATGGTTGAACAGCTCTTTGGGGAGAATCCAAGCACAGAAGGTAAATTAACATTAGAGGGTAATACGATTGAATATGTTGTCGAAGCAGAAACGATCACGCTTACTATCACTGATGAAACAGGCGGTACTACTACCATTACTGTTCCTATTGGTGACTTTACTTTCTAGTTGCGCTTCTAGGAATGTACTAGAAGGAGGTGGGATACCCCACATTGTTATAAAGAGTTCTTCGGTACTCGATTTACAATCTGAAGAACTTAAAGATATTTCCCCTGCAAAGCGTAAGCCTGTCATAGCTATCTACCCTAATAGTTTTAAAGATCACACAGGACAAAGGAAATCTAACGGACAGTTCGCTTTGTTCAGTACAGCAATAACGCAAGCACCTGAAGCATTTCTTATCAGAGCTTTAAAACACGCAGCAAACGGTGAGTTCTTTCAAGTAGCAGAACGTGTAGGACTTGACAGTTTAACAAAGGAAAGGCAGTTAATTCGGTCAACGAGAGAAACTTTTGACGAGGAGAGTGCTGTAAAGCCTTTGTTACTAGCAGGATTAATTATACAAGGCGGTGTACTGAGCTATGATGCGAACATAAAGTCAGGTGGTATGGGCGCAAGGTTTTTAGGTATAGGTTCAAGCAAAGAGTACAGAGAAGATTTGATTACTATTACATTAAGACTTGTATCTGTATCAACAGGAGAAGTATTAATCGAAGTATTAGTAACTAAAACAATTACTTCGGCAGGGCTTTCTCAGGACTTGTTTAGATTTATAGATGATGGATCAAGATTGATTGAAGTAGAAGGAGGAGTTGCACATAACGAAAGTACTTCTATAGCCCTACAGAAATCAATAGAAGAAGGGGTATTAGAAATTATTAAGATAGGAATTACTAGAGGGTATTGGGAATATGAATAAATTAATTAGCTTATTATTGTTACTATCAGTTAACGCGTTAGCTAGTGACAACGAAATCTTTGTAGACCAAGTAGGCGCAACAGCTAATATTGATTTAGAGCAACTAGGTTCTGGTAACATTATCGGTGGTCTTACCGCAGTTGCGGGTACTATGACTGCGCTAGACCTTGATGGAACAAGCATGACATTAGATATAAACCAGATAGGTAACGCTAATAAGTTCTTAGGTGACATGTATGCTGATAGTTATACGGGTTACTTTAACTTTGACGGTGATACAAATACGTTTACTTCTAAAATGGATCCAAACAATACGTTTGGTGCAGATAATTCAAATGTTAACGTACAAGTTACGGGTGGCTCTAACACTATGACACTTGATCTAGCTACAGTATCGTTAGCTAGTGGAGCAGATATTGATTGGATTATACAAGGCGACAGCAATGTAATTAATTCCGATCTAGATGTGGACTCAGCGACACAGTATATTGATCTGGATGGAGATTCAAATACAGTCACTTATGATGGGGACGGTTATGCAGGAGTTTATTTCAAGCTGGAACAAGACGGCAATTCTAGAGCGTTCACAGTTGACCAGCAATCTACATTGGACAATGATTGGTTGCGCATCACTTCTTGGGGTTCTAATGGTACTGTTTGCGTTAACCAAGACGATCAAGGCGCAGCAGTTGGATGTTGATATTGGAAGTATTACAGAACTAAGAGGACATACAAGAGTAATAAGAGATAAACCATACGAGAGTGCGCTTGCTTTCTCGCTTAACTCTATGGATAAACTAGAGACGGCTAACGGTAGAATGGGTGTTACCTTTAGAGATGACACTACCATACGTTTAACAGAACATAGCGAAGTAGTAGTTGATACTTTTATATTTGATCCCGATCCTACTAAGTCCTCTATGGTTCTTTCGTTTGTTAAAGGAACTGGAAGATTTATAAGTTCTCAAACAAACTATATTCCAAAAGATAACATTACCATCCGTACTAACGCAGCCACCATTGGCATAAGAGGAACAGACCTAACTTTAACGGTAAAAGAAACGGGAGAAGTTTTGGTAATACTTTTGCCTCAAGCTGACGGTACATCAAGCGGTGAGATAACTGTAGACACAGCACTAGGGCAGATTGTTTTATCTAAACCTTATGAATCTACTACCGTATATAACTTTGAAACTCCACCTACTCCTGCAGTAATACTAGACCTCACACTAGACATGATAGACAACATGTTAATTGTCAACCCCCCAGAAACTAAGCAGCTTGAAACAGTAGAGTCTACTGCGGCTGCGGGTAACGTACTTGACGTAGACTTCCTTGAGTTTGATGAGTTAGAACAAGATGACTTAGCCCAAGATGATTTAGAGCATCAAGAGCTAGACATAGATTACCTAGCAGGAAACTTTCTTGAAGACTTACTTGATTTAATACAGGAAGTAGATGAGCTAGGTAAAGCAAGCAAAGCGTTATCAGCCGATGGCGTTACAGGTACAGCCGTAGGATATGACGAAAAGACACAGATTAGTACCTTTGTTACAGCCGTTAACTTAAAATTCCTACGTCGAATAGAAGATACCTTAGAAATAGTTGTACCTAAAGATGGGTCATATAGTATACATATTGAACAAGAAGGTAAGGTAAATCAAATAGATACCAACGGAGGCAGTTCTTCTTCTATCACTATTAAACAAGGAAGTTGATTGTGAATAAACTACTTATATTATTAATAGTCTTTTTTATTCCTGTTACCTTCCAAGTAGAATTATTAGAAGTATTAAAACTTAAAACTTTTGATGCGCTTGTTAGTGAACAACAACCTTCGGGTAACTTTACCATTCTTAATATAACTGAAGAAGATGTAGAAGCTGAAGGTGGATACCCGTTCCCTAGAAAACGCCTAGCTGAAATACAAATACAACTACTTGAAGCAGGAGCTATAGGTGTCGGGTGGGGCATCAGTTTTCCCCATGCAGACAGATTAGGCGGTGATGTAAAGTTTGCTGAATCTTTAAGATACACCGCGTCCGTACTTCCTTTGTTTGAAACTGACAATAACCTTTACCCTAAGACTACAGGAACAGTTATTATAGGAGAAGATATTGGCGGTTATAAATTACAAGGGGTACTTAATAATATTCCAATACTAGAATACTATGCTGCTTCTGGTATTGCTGTAGCTCACACTGACGTAGACAACTTAATAAGACGTTTACCTTTACTAATGAGAACCCCTGATGGCTGGGTTGCATCTTACGGGATTGAAGTACTTAAAGTTTTACTGGATGCTAATAGCTATATAATTAAAACAAATGAATATGGCTTAGAAGAAATAATAGTACAAGGTCTGCCGCCTGTTTCTGTAGATTCTTTAGGACGCAAGTGGGTTAGTTGGGTAGATACACCACAAACTACATTAGAAGAAATGGATGTTGCAGGTACATTTGTATTTATTGGAGTTACTGCTGGCGGGGTGATGCCACAATTATCCACACCTGTCGGGCTTCTTGAGCCTCACAAGATACAAGCAGCTCTGGCTGAATCAATTCTAATACAGGACAGTCCACAAATACCTGACTATGCGACAGCCGCAGAGTTACTTATGCTGTTAGCTTCTGTAATTTCGGTGTGGGTTTTGATTAATTCTTTAGGTATAACATTAGGCGTTTTTCTAAGCACTTGTATCCTTATATTAACATCTGTAGTGGGTGTATATTTTATAAAGAAAGGTTTACTAATTGATGTAACGTGGACACTAATTAGTCAATTTATAACTGGAGCTACAGCGTTCTACTTTAGATTCAGAGAGCAATACAAGCTACGGCAACAAGTCAAGAAGCAGTTTGGTAAGTACCTCGATCCTCGTATGGTTAAGAAGTTACAAGACAATCCAGAGTTATGCAAGGTAAATGGTAATAGAGTTGACTGCTCCATTATCTTTACAGACTTGAGAGGCTTTACTAGCCTATCAGAGTCCGTAGAGCCTGAAATGGTTACATACATTATGAATAACGTCTTAGATGTACAAGTACAGGCTGTGAATAAGTTTAATGGTGTGACTGATAAGTTCATCGGTGATGCGGGCATGTTTCACTGGAATACTATTATCCCACAAGAAGATCACCATAACTTAGCTTTACAAGCTGCCAAAGAAATAGAAACTAACATTATAGAATTAAATAAAAAGTTTAAAGCTGAAGACATACCTGAGATTGCAATAGGTATAGGAGTTAACTCTGGTACATGCATAGCAGGTAACTTTGGAGCAACCGATAGGTTTGCATTTAGTTTAATTGGCGACCCTTGCAACGTAGCGGCAAGATTAGAGTCAAGCACTAAGATAGCTGGAGTGGGTACGCTGATAGGCGAAGAGACTGCTAAGTATTCTTGCTACCCTTTAAGAAAATTAGAACCAATTAAAGTAAAAGGAAAATCTCAATCATTACAGGTATATACTTATGAAATTTAAAGCAATTAAAAATCTAATAGGGGCTGTAGCTCCAACTATAGGACAAGCATTAGGCGGCTCTATGGGCGGTATGGCGGCTAATTTGGTAGCAGAAGTTCTAGGTTGTGAACCAGAGCCAAAGAAAATTGAAGCGGCAGTTCAAGCCGCAACTCCAGAACAACTTACCGAACTTAAAAAGATAGATAAAGATTTTGAAGTTAGAATGAAAGAATTAGATGTAGATTTATATGCTTTAGAAACTGCGGATATACAAGATGCGAGAGATTCATTTAGAGAAGATTGGACTCCAAAAGTATTTGGTTTAATCTCATTATTAGCATTTGTTGGATATATTTTTACTGTCACAATTTTACCTCCAGATCAAAACTCAGATACGATTGTATCTTTAGTACTAGGATATCTTGGCGGGCTGGTGTCAGGGATTTCTAGCTTTTATTTTGGGGCATCAAATAAAGAAGAAAAACAATAAGTTACGATATGTTTCTAATGTTTTAAATAGTCAATTATTTAATCTCGTAACTTTTTAAAAATAATAAAAGCACCATCAATATTACCTCAGTTTTGACAGGATCAACGTGAAGATTTGAGTAAGTTGTATCGGTGTTTTTTAAAAAAATAGTTTTGGCTACCTACTAGTATGACTACAGCACTGGAGGAACTTAAAATGGGAACCAATATAATCCATTGCTCATTTTTAGTAACCATGTTATAAGAACAGTGTTGAAAAATAAATATAATAAGGAGTAAATTAAAATGTATAAAAACAAACAGGCTTATCGCTTACAGATGCTTAGAAAAAGAAAGGGCTTAACAACTAGGAAGTTAGGTGAAAAATTAGGTGTTAGTAACGGGATTATTAGTAGGTGGTGTACGGGTTCTGCTTACCCTAGCAGAAAGCATGTTATAAAAATCTGTGAATTCTTCAAAGTAGAGGCTGCGTGGTTTATTTATGGGATTGACGATAGACCAGTAGAAAATGATTTGTCATTTGTATACTCATTTTTAGATGGGGGTAACAAAGACAGAGTATTAGAAATAGCTAAAGCGTTATTAAACTCACAGGTAAATAAAAACAACAAAAAGGATTATACATTAGCGGCTAACCAGTAATTATGGTCACCCTTTAGGAGGATACATGTATGGGGAACATTGTTAAGAAAAGTAATGTATTTAATGAAGTCCTGAGAGAAAGAAGGATGTTAGAAGAAGGAAGAGATAGATACCAAAGGAGATACTTAGGTGACAATGGTGATTTAGATAAAAGAAGATCAAATCATAATAACCCTCACAATATAATTAAAGGAGCTTTGTCTAAAGTATCTAAAGATATACAAGAGAGCATAGATAAAGAGAAAACTAAAGAAGGCGGTAGACCCTCAAGATGGTACTCAGAACTTAAAGATTTGGATGTCGATATCTTAGCTTACTTAGGTTTAGTCACTTTTTTTGAAGCTGTAACACAAAGTCTTTCACAGACTTCATGCGTAGTTAAGATAGCAGAAAGAATCGAAAGAGAAATATGGTCAAAAGAATTAAGAGATTTTGATAACACACTACCTAAAAAAGAAAGATTCCTTAAAGGTGTTGTCGATAAAGTAACTAAAGAGCATTCATCAGAAAAATACAGAAAGAACGCTTTGTCTGCCATAGCTAAAAAGAAAGGATTCAAATCTAAGTTTAAAGAAAGATGGAAGGGTAAAGAAAAGATACCTTTCGCTGAACCTGTAATCAATGCTGTCTTACGGACTTCAGGTGTCTTTGAGATTTGGGAAAAGTCATTACCTATGAAAACCCATAAGATGATTGGCCTAACTCATGAAGCGAGATTGATGTTGGATAAGATGGATTTTGATTCAATGTGGAATGAGCCTATGTTAGCGCCTATAACTTATAAACCTATAGCATGGGTAGGGATAGACACTGGTTGTTATAAAGATGAAGCAGTTGCCAGTTTTGTCCCGTTAGTAAGAGCTGCTAACTCAAAACAAAGACAAGCTATAAGACATCAGTTAAAGCTAAAAAAGTTAGCAGGGGATACGCCTGATTACATCAAAGCTCTCAATGCTATCCAAGATACACCCTTGTCAATCAATAAGTTCATGTTGGAAGTAGTTAACTTTTGTTGGGAAACAGGTGAATTAGTTGAAAAGTTCCCAAGAAAAGAATATTACGAATATCCAGAAAGACCAGAAAACTATGATGATCTAGATGATAGAGAGAAGAAAGGGTGGCGATTAAAGTGTAAAGAACGCATGATTAAAAACAGAGAAGTAGACGGTGCAAGAGCCGTCTTCGACCAAGACATAAGGACTGCTAGAGAACTAAGCGAATACGAGCAATTCTATCTACCGTGGAATCTATGTTTCCGTGGTCGTTGCTACCCTGTACCATTCTTTAACTACCACCGTGACTCCCACATTAAATCTTTATTCTTATTCAGTAACAAACAAAAAGTAACAAGTGATGGCTTTAACTGGCTATGTATCCATATAGCGAATGTAGGTGATTTCGGTAAGATATCTAAAGCATCTCTTGATGATAGACTAAAGTGGGCTGTAGATAACCAGAAGATGATCTATGATTGTGGCCGTGACTTTATTGGGAACATTGAAACTTGGAAATCTGCTGATAAACCATTTGAGTTCCTAGCGGCAGCTCATGAATTTGCTAATATAATTGATGATGAAGATTATGAGTGCGGGCTACCGATAGCGATTGATGGTACTAACTCAGGAGTACAACATTATGCAGCAGCTTCGTTGTCTGCTACTGATGGTGAAATGGTTAACTTAACTAACACTGAAAGACCGCAGGATGTTTACCAGAGAGTCGCTGACAATGCCCTGATGAAATTACAGAAGATAAGCGACAAAGTAGATTTAGATGAAACTATATTATCCTTGTATCCCAATTACGAAGGTAAACTTAGGTCACAAGCATACAGAGATCGTAAAAAAACATTCCCTGAGTTAGCTAGACTGTGGCTAGACTACGGTGTAAGTAGATCAACTGTAAAAAGAAACTGTATGACTTATGGTTACTCAAGTAAGAAGTATGGGTTTTCAGATCAGCTTGTAGATGATTTTATGAAGCCACTGAAAGACAAAGTTATGCGTGGTGAAATTGATAGACATCCATTTGAAGATGTTGAAAGAAAAGCAGCTTCATTTCTTGCGGCAATCAACTACCAAGCAATCGAAGAAGTAATCTCTAGCGTTGCAGATGGTATGGAGTTTTTTCAAGCCACTGTCGATGCTTTGTCTACTGAGAACAAAGCTATGCGTTGGGAGACACCTATCGGTTTTCCAGTAGTCCAAAAGTACACCTATTGGAACGCTAAGAAAGTAAGAATATTTTTATATGATAGGGTGGCGATGGTTGAAAAGAGAAGCCAGATAACAGTGAGAGAGCGTGATGAAAACAAAATTGATCGTAAGAAATCAAGAAGTGCAATATCACCAAATATTATTCATTCTATGGATGCTAGTCATTTGATGTCTACAGTTTTACATTGTAAAGAAGAAGGTATTGATGATTTCTTTGTTATCCATGATTCTTTTGCAACCACTATTAATGATACTTCAAAACTATACAGTTGTGTTCGTGAGGCATTTATAGATATGTATAAAGATTGGTGTCTGTACAGTGACATTCAAGAGCAGATCAGACAGCAATTAAACAACCCCAATACTGACAAACTAAAAGACATACCAAAGAAAGGTAACTTGAATCTGGAGGATATCAGAAATAGTGCCTATTGTTTTTCATAACTTACTTGGTCGCTTTTACCTGACAAATTCAAAAGGAAATAAAAATGCACCCAAGAGAAAAAATATTAGGGTTAGCAGAAAACTTGATGTCGAAAGGCAAGAAGTTACCTAGAGAACTAATAGAAGAAGCAAAGCTTCTTGGTATCACTTTAACGCAGGAAAACAACGTAAAAACTAAAGGAGTAAATAAAGATGGCCCAAAAGAGAGTTAAGTTCGTAACCACTACAGGGAGATGTCAGTACCCTTATTTGACTAAACCTGATACCCAGTTCGATGCAGAGGGAGTCTACAAAGTAAATCTAATTGTAGATGATTGTCAGGATCTTCTTGATACATGCAAACAGCTTGCAGAAGAAGAATTTGGGAAGAAAGACAAGTACCGTCTACCTATAACCAAAGATGAAGACTCAGGGGAACACCTCATTAAAGTCAAATCTAAATATGCGCCAAAATTCTTTGATTCTAATGGTCAAATCATGGTAGGTAAACAAGTACCTGATCTTTGGGCTGGATCAATAGTTCGTATAGGTGGAACTATAAACGTCTACACAGTAAGCGGTCAAAAAGGTGTCTCACTACAGTTAAACAAAGTACAGGTCATTGAGCCTGTAGATGCAAGCACCTCACAAGATAGTGAGGGATTCGATTCTGTAGAGGGTGGATTTGTAGTCAGTGAAGTAACTGAAGATGAGGATACATTTGATGCGAAAGAAGAAGCAGAAACCAAAGAAGCAGCGGATAGATTCTAGAAGTCGCGGTATCCGTTATGGGTATCGCTCAGGTCTAGAAGAAAAGATAGCTAAACAAATTGCTAATGCAGGTCATGAAGTTGTTTATGAAACAGACAAGATTAGTTATGTCGTACCCCAAAGAAATGCCAAGTATTGTCCAGATTTTAAATTACCTAAGAAAGACGGTTTCTTTTTTGTAGAAACCAAGGGCATCTGGAATGTGGGAGATCGGCAAAAACACTTGTTCATCAAAGAGCAATTTCCTGAGATAGATATCAGATTTGTATTCAGCAATTCAAAAAGCAAACTTTATAAGGGTTCTAAAACCACTTACGCACAATATTGTGAAAAACATGGGTTTAGATATGCCAACAGGTCAATCCCCCCAAATTGGCTAAAAGAGCATGACTCTTAGGAGAGCAGGGGATGGCTTCGGCTGTCCCCTCTTTTTTTAATTTAAAAGGAGAGAGACACATGGATGATGGGAGTGGTTCTAATTTTCTTAGGCATGTACCTTGTGACAACTGTGGTTCATCAGATGCCAATAGTCTTTATGATGATGGCCATAGTTACTGTTTCTCTTGTGAAACACATACGCCAGCAATGGGTGGTTCGATAGATATTGTTGCTGTAGTTAACAACCAAAACAAAGAACTTTTAGATGGAAGATACGCACCGTTAAAGAAACGTGGGATAACCGAAGAATCATGCCGTAAGTT
>TARA_R110002020_G_scaffold234179_1_pt1 | contig 12332 bp, 11 predicted proteins | sample TARA_R110002020 | Tara Oceans TARA_R110002020 (sample SAMEA4396489) | marine metagenome | biome: Westerlies Biome; feature: [MES] marine water layer (ENVO:01000295) within the mesopelagic zone...; material: water (ENVO:00002006), including particulate matter (ENVO:01000060) such...
CGATCACGATCTGCGCGAGCGCCTGCGGGAGCTCGCGTTAGAACGACGCCGGTTCGGCTACCGGCGGCTGCACGTGCTGCTGAGGCGGGAGGGCCATGTCGTGAACCGCAAGAAGACCCAGCGGCTCTACCGCGAGGAAGGGCTGTCCGTGCGCAAGCGGCGGGGACGGAAGAAGGCGACGGGCACAAGGGCGCCGCTCCTGACGGTCGCCGCGCCGAACGCGCGCTGGTCGGTCGATTTCGTCCACGACCAGTTCGCCCAAGGGCGCCGTTTCCGGATCTTCAATGTGATCGACGACGTCACCAAGGAATGCCTCGCCGCCGTGGTCGACACCTCGATCTCGGGCCGGCGCGTTGCGCGGGAGATGACAGCCCTCATCGCCCGGCGCGGCAAGCCCGGCCTGATCGTCAGCGACCATGGGACCGAGTTCACCTCGAACGCGATGCTGGCCTGGAGCGAAGAGACAGGTGTGCCCTGGCACTTCATCGCGCCCGGCAAGCCGATGCAGAACGGGATCTGCGAGGCCTTCAATTCGAAGATGCGCGATGAGCTCTTGAACGAGACGCTGTTCTTCGGTCTCGACCACGCCCGCGAGGTCGTCGCCCGCTGGGTGGCCGAATACAACGCAACCCGGCCCCATTCGGCGCTCGGCTACCAGACTCCCGCGGCCTATGCCACCCAACTTACCGCAATGGGCGATCGGCTCGACGGAATGGAGACGTTCCGCCAATCGCCCATTGCTCCCTCCGCGCAAGCGGGCAAAAGTCACCCGCCGGCTCCGGTTTCAGTTGGGTGAGCGTCGGGGCTCAGAGCTGGCCCGGGGCAGATACACCCTGACGGCAGCCCCGAAATATTATGGAAAGGCTCCGAAGTTTGACGAGATTGTTTTTGTCAGGATGGCCGGCGAAGCGGCTCTGAATGCGATGGCCGAGGGGCGTGTGCCATCCGACCTGCAACCGGAGCTTGCGCATGATTGACATACGTGGGCTTGGCCTGTCCTTTGGCAACCAGACCATCTTCGACGGTCTCGATCTGTACGTCAGGCAAGGCGAAACAGTCGCATTGATTGGGCCGTCGGGTGCAGGGAAACCCGTATCTCCCTTTTGCGGGAGTGAGTGATCTCTATTCCTGAATGATCGCTGTCACCTCAATTTCGACCCGGGCCTCTTCTGGCGTGAGGCGGGAAACTTCTACAAGGGTACTGACGGGGCGAAATGTGTCGAAACTTTCAGAATGCGCGCGCGCGATCAGTGGCGCATCGGCCATGTCGCGCACGTAGATTACCGTCTTGACCACATCCTGAAGCGAAGCATCGGCTTTCTGGAGTGCCTGCGATATAGTCTCCAGCGCGGCTTGTGCCTGAACATATGCATCGCCTTTCAAATGGGGCTGGCGTGCCGTTGTGCCGGAAACAAACACGAAATTTCCCGCTCGGACCGCGCGGGAATAGCCGAACTCATCTTCGTATTCGTATCCGGAGGATATGTTTTTTCGCATCAGAATGCGTCCTTTCGTGGATCTTCCGGGGCAGAGTATTTTCGGTTTGATTCTTTATTGGCCATTCAGCGCCATCTGTCGTTCGTGTCGGGACTTTGATACTCTGCGCTTGGCCTCGGAAACTATGGCCGGCCTCGCGGTTTCCGGTGTGCCTGCGTCGAACGGGGGGGCCGGTGCATATTCCAGCATCAATTGCACGGTCTCGGCTTCGTCCTGCCCGATCAACTCGGCGACCACCGAAAGCCCGAAATCGATTCCCGAAGTCACCCCGCCCGCCGTTATCAGATTGCCGTCACGCACCACGCGTTCCTTGACGGGAAGGGCGCCCATACCGTCAAGGAAATCCAGAGCATTCCAATGCGTCGTGGCTTTTCTGCCCTTCAGCAAGCCCGCCTGGCCAAGCAACAGCGAGCCGGTGCAGACCGATGTCACGAAGCGGGCCGATGCAGCCGCCCTGCGCAGGAAATCCAGCGTTTCGGTGTCATTCAGCAGGACATTTACACCGGCACCTCCGGGCACACAGATCACGTCAAAGTCCGGCGCATCTGAAAAGCAAGTGTCAGGCGTCAGCCAAAGGCCCGTGGCCGAACGGATCGGTGCGCGGTCTTTCCAAACCAAATGCACCTCACAGTCCCTCGCAGAGGCAAAGACCTCGTAGGGGCCCGTAAGATCGAGTTGCTGAACATTTGGAAAGCTCAAGAGTCCAAACCGGTATGTCATGGTGACCTCCTATCTTGACACGCACACAATGGCAGGAAAAGATCTGGCGCGAATGCCAAATACCCCTCGGATTCTGCCAAGAATGGCGCATCATGTCGAAATCCTGATCTTCCCGGACTGCCAGATGCTTGACGCGACCGGCCCGGCTCAGGTGTTTGCCTCGGCCAACGACATCAATGCCGGCAGATCGAAGCGGCTTTACGAAATTGCACTTGTCGCCGAAGACCCAGAGGTGATGTGCAGCGCGGGTATGGTTTTGAAATGCCGCCCGATGTCCGTCACGTCCGGTGCCCCTGACACCGCCATTGTTGCCGGGGGGAGGGGCGTGAATGCTGTTCTTGCGCGCCCGGCGACGATCGAATGGATTGCGGATCGCGCGGCCCGTGTGCGGCGCATGGCATCCGTGTGCAGCGGCGCTTTCCTGTTGGCCGAAGCAGGGCTGCTTGACGGTCGCCGGGCCGCGACCCACTGGAACCGATATGATGAATTCGTGGCGCGGTTCCCCGCCGTGAAGCTTGAGCGTGACCCGATATTCGTCCGCGATGGCCATTACTGGACTTCCGCCGGCGTGACCGCCGGAATCGACCTTGCACTGGCGATGGTCGAAGAGGACCACGGGCGGAAACTTGCCCTGGCCGTGGCCCGGGAGTTGGTGGTGTTTCTCAAGCGTCCGGGCGGGCAATCCCAGTTCAGTGCGCCACTTGCATTGCAGCAAAGAGACGACAGTTTTTCCGATCTGCACGCCTGGATCGCCGACAATCTCAGCCGCCCTCTGAACCTTGAAACCCTGGCTGAACGGGCTGGAATGAGTCTGCGTTCCTTTGCACGTCACTATCGGGCCCGCACGGGTCTGACGCCGGCCACCGGAGTTGAACTCATCCGGCTTGAACACGCCAAATCGCGGCTGGAAGGCGGCGCGTCGGTGGAATCCGCGTCCCGCATCTGTGGCTTTGGGTCTTCGGAAACGATGCGCCGCGTCTTTCTCCGCCATCTGGGCGTCGGGCCCAAGGACTGGCGCACGCGATTTCACGGTAGCTGATTCAATTGATGCTCGCTATCACGGATCAGGATCCGAGGCCATTCGTGCGGGCGTAGCCTGACTGTAGATGGCCATGCCCAGTGTCGTCAGCGCCAGCAAGGCCGCAGCGGTAAAGGTGATGGAAAAGGCATTGGCAATCTCGCCTGCCGATGCTTGCGTGGTATCGCCGGTTCCAAGGACGGTGACGAACAGAGTCGACATGGCGGAAGCTCCGGTCATCAGGCCAAGGTTTCGGGAAAGCCCCAAAAGGCCGGACAGCCGCCCGCGGTTCTCGTCCGTAGCGTCGAGCAGAGCCGCCGTATTGTTGGCGGCGAGGAAAAGCTGAAAGGCCGGTGTGAGCACGACAAGTGCGGCGACATAGCCGCCCACCCCGAAAGCCCGCGGCAGATAGGCCAGACACAGAAGGCCAATCATGCTCTGCACCAGCCCGATCACCATGACCCGCTTTGCGCCCAGCCGGTCGGTCAGGCGCCCCGCGGGAACACCCGAAAACGCGGCGACCACCGGTCCGACAGCCATGACCATTCCGGTAAGCGCTTCGGTCAGACCCAGAGAGAAGGCCAGGAAGAACGGGCCCACAACAAGCGTGGACATCATGAACGTTCCGACAGCGACGTTCATGACGAATCCAAGGCAGGTTCTTCGGTCTTGAAGCAAGGATATGGGCACCAAAGGAAATGGCGCACGGGTTTCGACGCCAGCAAACAACAGGACCGCGAGAGCTGCCACAGAAATCAATAACAGGGGCGACATGGGAATTCCGGCGGCCCCGCCGCTGGTGGCAAGCGAATAGGCAAGAAGCACGACCATCAAGACAATCGTGCCGGGAAAATCCATCTCTCTGTATGATACATTCCGACGTTCGGGTTTTTGGGTGATGGCGATGAGAGCAAGACCCAATGTGGCGCCGCCAAATCCTGCCAGCAGCCAGAATGCCATCGGCCATTCGCCCCATGTCAGAAGCAGACCACCAAGCGATGGCCCCAACGCTGTCCCCACGGCCGAGGTTGTCCCAAGCAGACCCATCGCCGTGCCGAGTCGCTCACTCGGCACGAGATCCCGAGCAAGCGACATGGGCAGCGCGATCAGGATCGCACCACCAAGCCCTTGCAGAACCCGGCCAGTCACCAACAGCCAAAGGCTGGGTGCCATGGCGCATAAGACGGATGCAGCAACAAAGATGATCAGCCCGTATATCAGCACGCGACGATGCCCCAGCAGGTCACCGAGCCGTCCGACCGAGACAATAGTTAGGGTCACCGACATGAGATAGGCCAGCACGACCCATTGAACGTCGGACACCGTGGCGGAAAAGGTCCGCGCCAGCACGGGAAGCAGGACGGATGCGATGCTGGTGCCCAGCGAAGCCGTCAGCGTCGCGGCGGCAAGGGTAATAAGGATCGGGCTTGGAGTTCGGGTGTGGATCAGCTCGGTCACGGAGGCGCCTCTTGTCATAAAAGCGGTGAACGAGTACTCTGCCACTTCAAGTCAACTTTAGGTCAACCATGAAATTGCTTGATATAGGCGTGCTGTCGAAACAAAGTGGCGTCCCTCCGTCAACATTGCGCTATTACGAAGAAATCGGCCTGATTCAGTCGGTCGCAAGACACGGTTTGCGGCGTCAGTTTGACAGGCCAGTGGTGATGCAGCTCGCGTTGATCTCATTGGGCAAAATGGCCGGATTTTCGCTTGATGATATCAAGGGCATGTTCGGAAAGGACGGCTTGCCGCGATTGCCTCGTACCGAACTGCACCTACGAGCCGATGCGCTTGATGAGCAGATCCGGGGTCTGATCCGTTTGCGCGATGCCCTGCGGCACGTGGCGGATTGCCCGGCAAGCAACCACATGGAATGCCCTAAGTTCAATCGCCTCATGCAATTTGCGTCACGCGCCGACGCCCGGAAAAAGTAAGAGCGGCTAGACGAGTTGCATAGCGGTCGACGCGACCCACGATTGAGCTATTGGCGGAAACTGGGTGACGCGGATTGATTAGGCTGTGCGGCTTTCATTGGCATCATCTTGGGCGATGCCGTCGGTGAATGTGACACCTTCGATGATACGGGGCAAATGGTTCCCCCGTTGAGCTTTTGCCACTTCTTCGAAGCGGCCCTGACCAGAGTGAAGACCATCAGCTTTGCGGTTTCCGGCACTCAACCTGCAAGACAAGGTTGTACTTTGGAAAAGCGCCTTCGGTTTTCGAAATTAACGCCAAAGGCAAAAACTTTAATCGATAAACTCAACAAATCTTGAAAATGGCTCGAAGGGCAAATCCCAGAACTCCGGTATACTAGGATTCGCTTTCAAACCTACCATGTGGACATCAAGCAGGAATCGATATTCTTCCTGCCTTTCGAAAAACCAAGGTGCACCGATAGGTTTCACAAAGGCCGATCTGTTTTCTAAGATCTTCGAAAGGCTAAACAGCGTTTGCGGGTCAAAGGAGTGTGTCCTAGGCAAATACCGAACAATATCGTGATTCGCGCGAACCCCAACCTTCCCGCCCGAACCATTGTTTCCAAAAAAAGGAAAAACAGCTTGAAGAATTCTGGGGTCGGATGAAAGTTCGCGCCCTAATGTATTGGAGAACTCATCCGCGCTCTCTCGGCGAATATACCAAACCAATTGGTCGCCCTCGAATGTATTACGGAATCTTTTTTGCGGGGCCGTCATGCAGAACACGAAACAGTTCCTGTTCTCGAAGTCGAATTCGGCGTTCCCAGACAACTTCGTTACATTTCGCTCCTTATCATAATAAATCTCGAAATCATGTGTACGGAACACGGTCTGCCCAGGGCTGCGTGGCCCCTCAGTGTTCCGCAGCTGATCGTGTCTTTCGTAGTGGTAGCGCTTGACGGTCGCGTCTTTGATCGTGCGGTTTATCCGCTCGACCGCTGCCCGGCAGATTTGCTACGCAAATCGCCTGCCGGGCAGTGGATGTGGAAGAACCCGATCGGGTAGCGCTTGAACTTCTGCCGCTTCTGCTTGTCCCTCTCGATGTCCGGCAGGCGCGAGATGCCATGCCGCTGAAGGCACGGGTGCAGGGTTGACCTCGTTAGATGCGGGATTGTGGGCTGCAGCGCATAGAGGCAATCGTCCAGCGGCAGCAGCGTGTGACGCCGGAACGCGACGATCATCGCCTCCTCCGCCTCAGTCAGAACTGTCGAGCGCGGCTCCCTCGGACCGGCCTTCAGGTCCTCGACCGTTGCCCGCTTGTGCCACTTAGCGACCGTCTTGGGATTGATCCCCAACTCACCGCTCAGCTGCGAGAGCGAAGCTTGCGATCGCTGTATTGCAGATCTGACGGCGTGCGTGGTCGTGGCGCAGCCATGACGAACTTGCCCTATAATGCTTCCTTCCATTCCTTCGAAAGGATCACACCATCAAACCGTGGGATCAAACACCTATGAACTAAATCGCTCCAAGACGGACGACGATATTTAGATGCGTAGAAGTCGGGGGAGATCAGGTCCTTAATCCCGGTCTGCACGAAGGGCGACTTTCCCTGTTCCTTCAACGATCGTCGCCTTCCCGTACCGGTGCCCTCGGTGAGGATGCTGGCGGACCCGTCACGCCCCGTTCAGTGCCGCTCGCATCTCGTGGATGGCATCGCCAATCCGGTCGCCGTAGCGCAGCAGGCTGCCGCCCAGCAGGTACACGCAATCTTCGCCGTACAGCCGCATCATGTCGGGCAGTCGGTCGAGGCTCATGCCGCCTCCGGGGCTGGGCAGGATCGCGCGCCCCGGGCCTTCGCCACGGCAGGCCGCAACGATTTCCGTACATTCTGCGACCGAGAACCCGAAGCGCCCGCCGTGGTTCGGAAACACGGAGATGTCAGCCCCCGCCAGCCGCATCAGGGTGCCGAAGAGCATCCCATGTGAATAGCCCATCTCGGGCGAGAGCACGTAGGGGCCAAGGTGACTGGGATGCGCCATGATCGGCAGGGTGAAGTCCGCGTCCTGCGCCAGACGGTTCATGGCATCGAAGCCGAAGAGCCCGGGGATCAGCAGCACGCCATGGGCGCCCGCCTCCTGCGCGTGCATGGCCAGTTCGCGCACCTGGTCGCCATGGCCGCCGATGCTGGCGAAGTAGAGCGCCCGCGTCGGGTCCCCTCCGTCGGCCCGTTCGGCATTGGCCCCGCCCACGGCCTCGGCACAGTGCGTCACCCGCTCGCGGAAGGGGGCCGCGTCCTGATTGGCGAGACCGTGGTCTTCCTTCACGATGTCGGCGCCCGCCCGCGCGGTGAGATAGCAAAGCCGCGCCAGCGTCTCGGCAGACGATCCCTGTGGCTTGATCACCGGGCATACGTACCCGCCAGAGGCGCGCCCCGTCAGCTCGCGCAGCCCCGACACGCCGTATTGCGCGCCGGGAAAGCGTTCCAGCACGTCGGCATTCGGGGTCAGCCCCAACGCCTTCACCCCGCGCAGGATCGAGGCGTTGCCCAGCACGACGTTGAGCAACTGCGGCAACTCACGCCCCACCGCGTCGATGTGATAGCTGACGCGGCCAAGCCACGTTCCCTCGCCTTCGGGCACCACGTCCTCGACCCGGCCCAGAACCACGTCTTCCACGTAGCCCGCGGGAACCACGTCGCGCGGGATCTCCACCGTGTTCTCCAGCGCGATGCCGGCGGCACGGGCCTCCGCATCGGACTGGTCATCGGCGAAGATTCTATAGGTGACCTCGAACCGGTTCATCAGAGCGCCTCTGCCTTGACCAGCGAATGCACGTCATCGACCCGCGTTGCGTCCAGATCGTCCTCGGAGATACCGAACTCCTGTTCCATCAGCCTCTCGATGCCGCGCACCAGTGCCAGCGCGTCCAGACCGTAGTAGCGCATCAGGTAGGGCCGCGACCCGCCATGGGCGTAGGTGTCCTTGAGACCCAGCCGAATGAGCCGCTTGCCAATTCCGGCATCCGCCATCGTCTCGGCCACGAGGCTTCCGATGCCGCCCTCGGTCACATGGTTTTCGAGCGTGACGACGCCGTGCTTCACCGATCCAATGTGGTCCAGAAGCTGCTTGTGATCGAAAGGCTTGATCGTATGCAGGTGGATGTGCCGGATCGAAAGGCCGGCCTGGGCCAGCGCGGACCGGGCGCGAAGCGCTTCTTCCGTGGAGATGCCTGAGGTCACGACAAGGATGTCGGTGCCTTCGGACAGGACCCGCATCTCGCCCACCTTGATCGGCGTATCGAAAAGCCGCGGGACCGAGCCGCGCAGCACCCGGCACCAGACCGGGCCGTCGATACTGTCGGCCGCCTCGCAGATGCTCTCCACCTCGGTCGCATCCCCGGTTTCCAGGATCGACATGTTGGGGATCGAGCGCATCACGGAGATGTCCTCGATCGACTGGTGGGTCATGCCGCCGGGAGTGGTCACGCCCGGCAGGAACCCCATCAGCCGGACCTTGCGCCGCGGGTAGGCGATGGAGGCCATGAGCTGATCGTATGGCCGACGATACATGAAGACCCCGAAGGTGTGGATGAAGGGCCGGAAGCCGGCCAGACCCAGACCGCCGGCAAAGCTCAGCATGTTCTGTTCAGCCATGCCCATGGAGACGAACTGATCCGGGTACCGGTCGCGGAAGCCGTCGATCTCGCAGGACGACGTGAGGTCGGCCGAGAGGCACAGGATATCGGGATTGCCGCCGGCGAATTTCTCGAACGCCGTGGCATAGGGGCGTGACACCATATCAACCATGTCGCTGACTCCTTAATGGGCGTAATCGATGGGATCGACACCGAGGTCGGCGGCGATCGAAGTGTTGAAGCGGGCGCGTTCGTCTTCGGACTTGAAGCGCACGTAATGCAGGCGCGGGAAGCGTTCTTCGAGGATCGACATCGTGTGGAACGGCGAGGTCCGGGCGAGGATGATCAGCGGCCGGCCTTCGTGCGCTTCCTTCGAAGCGTCACGGATGGCCGTCAGGTCATGCCCGTCCACCTCCACGCATGTTGCGCCGAAATTGGAGAACTTGGTCGCGATGTCGCCCACTTCCATCACGCTCGACATGGCGCCGTCGCATTGCTGGTCGTTGACGTCCATGATCGCGTAAAGATTGTCGATGCCATGGAAGGCGCAGGCTTGCACCGCTTCCCATGTCTGGCCTTCCTGCACCTCGCCATCGGACATGAACACCCAGGTTCGGCCCGGCTCGCCCCGGCGCTTGCGGCCATAGGCCAGCCCCGCCCCGGTGGACAGACCGATGCCCAGCGTGCCGTTGTGCACCTCCATGCCCGGCGAATGCTCTGCGCCGATCATCTCGACCGAGGAACCGTCCTTGTTGAACATCTCCAGCCCCTCGGGCGCCATGCGACCGGTCTCGATCAGCGTGGCATAGGCCACCAGCGCGTAATGCGCCGGCGCGATGAAAAGCCGGTCATATTCCGGCGAGAAGGGTCCGTTGTAACCCGCGCCGGTGTGGTAATCGGCGTTATCGGCAGAAGGCACGCCACCGAACGGTTCCGGCACCGGGGGCAGCGTGGGTGCGCCCAGGTTCAACTCCTCGTGGTAGAGCCAGGCAAGCTGCTCGGCCGCTGAACAGGCCTGGCTGAGGTAGCCGCCATTGTTGCGCATTGCGTGTTCGAACACGCGCCGCCGGATGCCGAGCGCGACCTCCTCGGTCGTCTTTTCATTGCGCATTGCGATACTCCGTTCCTGGCCCGGCGGGTCCTGCCGGGCGCATTGCACTTGGGTCTGGTTCGGACGGGATGGCCCGCCGGATTTCTGTGGGCTGGGTCGGAAGATGACCCTTCGCGTCGGCGATGACGCATTCGTCGCCAGGGCGCATGCGCGCAAGACAATGCAAAAGGGCTGGTCCGATCCGTCCGTCGATACCCTTCAGCATTGGCTTTCCTTTCGGGGTGGGGCCGGCCCGCCCGGAGGGGCGGACCGGAAGAGTGGTCTTACCGTGCGGGCAGCTTGATCCAGTCGGCCACGGCCACGTCGGCATGCTGGAACTGCGGCATCTTGGAGCCGAGTTCGCCCATGTTCTTGACGTTGTTCTCGTTCAGGAAGTCCTGGGTGATTAGCGTCGGCGGCACCACAACGTTCTGGCCCGGATCCTCGCCCGCCAGAAGCAGCGCCAGGGTACGGACCGAGACCTCGCCCACCACGGCGGGATTGGTTGCGACGGTGGCGACCCACGCCGAATCCGGCTCGCGCATGGCTGCGATGTCGGCGGTGGAGATGTCGGCCGAATAAATGTCGACGTCCTGGGTCAGGCCCGCCTCGTCCACGGCAATCTTCACGCCCTTGGCAAATTCGTCATAGGGCGCGAACATCACGCTGATCATCGGGTTCGCCTGCAGAACGGAACGTGCCTGGTTGGCCACCGAGTTGGCGATCGGATTGTCGAGCGTGCCGAACTGTGCGGCTTCGGTGATGCCGGGGTGGGCTTCCTTCACCTCTTTCCAGGCCACGTCGCGACGGTCGAGCGGCGCGATGCCGGGGACATACACGTAGCCCGCGGTGAAATCGGTCCCGTGGTCCTGGATGGCCTGATCGAGGGCGAGCTTGCCAAGCATGTAGTCCGACTGCTCGACCTGCGGGATCGCGTCGTTTTCCACGTTCACGTCAAAGGCCACGACCTTGATGCCCGCATCCACCGCACGCTGTGCCGCGGGCTTCATGGATTCGGTCAGGCCATGCTGGATGATGATCCCGTCCACACCAAGCGCGATGGCCTGGTCCACCATGTCGGCCTGCAGGGCGGCGTCCTGCCGGCTGTCGAGTATCCGCAGATCGACGCCGAGAGCTTCGGCCTGATTTTCCACGCCCGACAGGTACGACTGGAAGAAGTCGCCGGTGGACAGATAGCGCACCAGCGCGATCTTGACCTCGCCCGGATTGTCGAAGGGCGCAGGCGCGTCCTGCGCCATGGCAGGCACGGCACTGATGGCCAGCGTGGCCACCCCGGCCAGTTTCAGTAGGTTACGTCTCAGCATTGGGTATCCTCCCTTGATTCCCCGATTGAGTCATTTCCCACCCGCCCCGCGGCGCGAGGACAGGTAGAAGGTGAAGACAAGCGCGATGACGAGCACGGCGCCCTTGACGAAATCCTGCGTGTAGTAGGGCGCGTTCATCATCGTGAGGCCCTGAAGCAGGATGCCCACGAAGAGCGCGCCAATGGCGGTTCCGAAGGCGTTGGGACGCGCCGCGCCCAGCACCGCGAACCCGATAAGTGCCGCCGCGACGCTGTCGAGCAGCAGGTTGGTGCCCGAGGCGATGTCGCCACGTCCCAGCCGCGCGGCCAACAGCATTCCCCCGACCGAGGCCATGACCCCCGAGATCATGTAAGCCACGATCTTGAAAAGGTTGACGGGCGTGCCGACAAGCGCGGCAGCCCTCTCGTTCGACCCGATCGCGTACATCAGCCGGCCATGCCGGGTGAAGCCGAGGAAAAGCCAGATCCCGACGGCGATCAGCAGGAAGATCACCACCGGCACCGGCAGCAGGTTTTCAAGAAAGAAGTCCATCCGATGCCGACCCAGCCACAGGAAGGCGGGCGAGAACGTGCCCTCTGCCGTGCTGCCGTCGGGCAGCGCCATGCCGGTGGCCACCGAATTGCCCTGGGTCGGAATGCGTTGCAGGCCGATCAGCAGGAACATCATGCCCAGTGTCGCCAGAAGGTCGGGCACCTTGAACTTGACGATCAGGAGCCCGTTCACCAGCCCCACGACGGCGCCCATCAGCAGGCACAGCAGGATCGCGCTGCCTGCCGAAAGCTCCAGCACCACCATGGCGTAGGACGACAGCATCAGCGACGAGGTGGCAACCGAGCCGATGGAGAGATCGAAGCCGTCCACCACCAGCGTGCAGGTCACGCCAAGCGCAAGGATGCCGGTGATCGCCACCGATTGCAGGATAAAGACCGCCGATCGTGCCGAGCCGAAGCCGTTGGTCGAGAGGCTGAAGAAGATCACCAGCCCCACCAGCAAGATCAGGAAGCCGTACTTGATCGCGAAATTGAGGAAACGCTCGTTACCCATGGTCTTGTCCTTCTGCCCCGACAGTCGCGCCCGGCTTGCCCGCGGCTGTGCCGGCGACCTGCCCCGATACCTGCGCCACAAGCTGGCCG
>TARA_R110002020_G_scaffold40164_5_pt1 | contig 12326 bp, 8 predicted proteins | sample TARA_R110002020 | Tara Oceans TARA_R110002020 (sample SAMEA4396489) | marine metagenome | biome: Westerlies Biome; feature: [MES] marine water layer (ENVO:01000295) within the mesopelagic zone...; material: water (ENVO:00002006), including particulate matter (ENVO:01000060) such...
TTAAACTCTCAAACGGTATTGGCTAAAGCAATTGATTTGCAGTTTCAAATTAACCTAATGAGAACTTATTTAGGCTCTCTTCGATCTAATAGAGATCAACGAAACGCTAATGACTTGTTTACCTCTATAATGTCTTTTATTGAAGGAACGGGAGTTGATGTAGTTCCTAGAATAGTAGGGTTAAAGCCTTTGTTGTTATCTGAAATATCACAGCTTAGAAAGCAGATAAAGAAACAGCACGAGGGAGCATTTGGCGGTATGTTAATGAATCAAACTATTACTTAGTATGGCAACTTTAACAGGTAACGTTAATTTTCTTTTTGGTGGTAGTGATTTAATACCTTTAACTGCTCCAATAGTTACAGAGAGCCTTTTAATACCAACCGATGATGTTAACTGGGCTATTCAAGCGATAGAGATAACTGGTACTGATGGTGTTCCTGACTTAACTATACAAGTTAGTTTAGATGATGAAACATTTAGCGACTACAGTACTGTAACAAGCGGTGTTGATATTACAGATATAATGTTCAAGCAATTTACTTCTGTAACTATGTTTTTTAGAATAAGTATTGCGCTTAATACCAATACGGCAGGAAATTGTAAGATAGTACTAAAAGGTACTTCATAGCTTTAAGCGATTGTAAAGGGTACAATTGTTAATTTATTTATTGTTTTATGTTTCTTAATTTTTAATAACAGTTTTTATTATGGCGAATACTATCGTAATAACCAAATTAACCAATGGATCGATTGAGGTCGTGACAACTGGTCAACAATCTTATACTTTACCTGGAGACATGCAGTTAAAGAAAAATGAAGGTTTTGTTTCACTTTATAAAGCAGCGTCTTTTAATTCTACTGTTGAAAAATGGTATCCAGAAGATGTAGAAAAGGTTGTAAGTGACGCAGGTGGAGAAGTGTTAATTTCTGATGTTGATACGTTGTACTCTGAACTGAAAACCAATTTTTTTTTTAAAGCCTCCACAGGTGGGGGCGGATCGATTCCAAACCCAGACCCAACAGGTGAAGGGGAATTAATTAGTGTTGAGGGAGTTGTTCAATGGGATACTAGACCTTATAGCGTAGATGATGGTACAGACAACGCGAGATTCAAAGGAGATGTTTATGCTGATGGAGAATATTTCGCACAGCAAAACTCTACTATTTACGCTAACAATATAAAAGTAGGTGTAACAGGGAATAAATTAGTTATTACTGATGTAGAGACTGGAAAGCAATCTCTTATAGCGAGAAACGAGATTGATTCAGGTGCAAGTACAGGTACTAAGGATATTTTTCGCTATGCTCCTTTTACTAAATCTGACCCGTTAGGACAATTACAACCAGATGATTCATTAACATTTAATAGCACTTCTTTTGTAGAAGATTTAACAGGCGATACTAAGTATTATTATCAAGTAACATTACCAGCATCTAACCAATTAGTAACTGATATATGGTATTTCAGAAGTCTTACGGGTCTTGATAATAGTTATATTTACGTTTATAAAGGCGTTGTTGATTTTTCAACATTAACAGGACAACAAGATACCAAATGTTGGTCAACTAATACCCCTAAAGAAATTAGAACAAAAACTAATCTAGTAAATGACGCAGGAGGTTCAGGTGTTGATATTGAGTATAAATTAGGAAACACTTTCTTTGAAGAGCCTGGCGATTTATTTACTTATGTTTTTGTTTGCGATAATAACTTTACAACGCAAGGACAAACATATACGGGTGTAGATATTCCATATATTAAAGGAGACGGTGCGAAATGGGGAGTCGTTAATACATCATCGGAATTAATAGTTAACGGTAATTTAAGCCTAAACGAGTTTAATGGTAATCTACAATTAAACAGTAGTAATACAGAATACTATGGGTGTAACACAATATTAAAATCTGGTGTTTACGATAAAGTAGAAATACCTTATAAAAACAGAGTAACTACACAAGCTCCAGCGTATTTGTATTTTATACTTTTAGATCAAAACGATAATACTATAGCATATAAAAGGCTTTACGTCGGTACAGGAGGTAGTAGTGAAGGTGTGTTTACATTGAACTTAGATGAGGAGTTGTTGGTAGAGACTACAGAAGTTTATCAAGTAGTAATAGGTAGGAGAAAATGGAATGGAAACAATAGAAGGGTAGACTTATTTCATAAAGACATCAATAATTCAAACGGTGCTGTTTGGATAGCTTGGGGTAATCAAAACTCACAGCTAAACCAAGATGATACAAGCGGTGCAAACTGGTCAACAGTGAATAAGCAAAATTTTAATAGAATACCTAAAGCTCTAATTTATAAATTCTAATGGGAAAAATAGAAAAAATATATACAGACGAATCTACTAATTTTCAAGGGTATAAATTAGATGAAAATGGAGTACCCGTATTTGAATCTTTGCAAATAGGTAGTGTGTCTCTAAAATCTCAAACAGATGGAACGGTAGTACTGACAGATAAAACTACAGGTCAAGTAAAATCCACCCTAGAAATAAATAGGGATTCAGAACAAGCCGTAACCAAAGTATTTGGAAATGAAACAATAGAAGACGCAAGTACAGCCTTTCAACCTTATGATATAAATACATTTACAGCAAATGTATTTGACGAAGGAAGGGAGCAGTGGCAAATGCAATTTGATCTACAAGCAGATTCAGACCGTCATACTGTTGCGTATCGTAGTAAATCAACTACTGGACTAGAAAATGTAAGAGTATTAATATACTCAATCACTAACCAAGACCCTACAGGAACAGATCAGGAAAAACAATACAAAGAAATTGTCACTGGTCAGTGGTGGATGACAAAGAGTCACATTTGGTCTACACGTAAAAAAGATGAGGTAGTATACGAAAGAGGTCGTAAAGAAGAAGATTCTTATGTTTCACCTTATGATTTAGTTCCAGACGCTAACGAATATGTTTCTATTGATGTAGACGTAACTTACGAAGCAGGTCACTATTACCGTGTTTTGGTATGTGCAGACAATGCTTTTGATCTTAAAGGGTTAGATAACACAATTGGAGACCCTATCAACGGAGGGACTCAGTTCTTTTTATACACAGAAAGAACATACAGAGATATTCAAAAAATAACAGGTCAAAGTACGCTTATACAGTTTTTACCAGAAGATACTATTGATTTTGAACGAGATCATACCAACACTACTATTATTGCTGATAATGGTGACTCCTTCCCAGTAAACTCAATACAGGCGATAAATGTAAACGGTACTATAAGTATTGTTACTTCAAAGGGAGGTAAGGTTAAATACCAAGGCATTAATCATGAGAATATAAATATTACTGGGAGTAGTGCAGGTAACACAGTTAGTGGCGTTGTTGATGCGCTTAATGCTTTGTTTCAGGTTACGCCTTTAGGATTGGGTGGTGATTATGTAAGCACTTTACCAACTTTAGAAGGCGTAGACATTACAGCTAATTTTGCAGAAGGCCAAGACCCTATAGGAGATAGCATATATGGAGTAGGTACAAGTACAGGGCAACATGATGCTAGAGTCTGGTCTGATGAAACTATTGATGAATTAGGCGAGTTTTACGAGGTTAAAATAACCGGTAAAGGTCAATTTATGCTAGGTCTTTATTCAGTTGATAACGGTGATTTAGCAGAGATAGAAAACAACGTAGGTAATGGCCATTCTGGGTATCTTTGGGCGCAAGCTTTTTATAATTACGGTAGCTATGTAGCTCCGTGGACATATTACGGATCTAACAGTTCAAGCTCTATACAGGAAGGTTGGACAGGTGCAACTACAAGACAGTTTAGGTATAACACTATTATACAAGACAATCTAGCAAATGCTAACCCTGACAACCCTGTATTGTTCAAAGTAGGTATAAATTCACAAGGGTATATTTCTTGTTGGTATTTTGATGAAGGTCGTAGCAATGAGTACATTATGACCTCTAGGAGTTCTTACACTTTGCCAGAAGGACAATATGGTTTGTTAGTTAAGTTAGTGAATGGGACAGTTCAATTGATAGATTTACCTGAAAGAACAGCAGTTGATCCTACAGCTCCAATTCTTACATACTATTACATAGAAAGTCCTGACAGTAATTTTGAATACCCTTTATTTAGTACACAAGAAGAAGCTGATTATTACGATAGCTTAAACGGTGGAACTGGTAGCGGTTCTAGTCATACACATATTTATGAAGATGACCCTACACAAACTGTTTGGTGGATGCCTGAAAATGGTAGTGAGATGAATGGTACGGTTGCACCGAGTAATACTAGTGAGATAACTTATAACTCAATAGCAACAGAAGCAGATTCTTTACATGCACCTACTGCATTTTCTAATCAAACTATAACAGTTAATGAGGGTGATGCATTAAACTTACAATTACACCCTACAGGGATGACAGGATTTACTACCACTATAGGTGGAATTCCTGCATGGACTCTAGTTAATGGTTATTTACAAGGTACTGCGCCAGATGTATCGGATGATAACGTAGCCAACCCTAGTGATACTACTACAGTTACCGTGTATAGAACTAATGAATTCGGTACTAGCCAAGGCACATTGACAATAGTAATCAATAACCTTACACCTCCGACAGTAGACGTTACAGGGGCTAACCATGAAGGACCAGCAACACTAACAGGTTCAGTTGCTAATGCTTCAACTTGGTTTAGCTTGGATGAGTCGTTGAGTGCAGGCGAAAGGTTGATTGTTAAGGGTTCTTTCTTAGAGGATATATTTTCCGAGATGAACAATTTAGACGATGTAATTATAGGTTTAAAAGCTAGTACTTGGTCTAATACTGATGACGGGTATTCTTATGGTGACGAATCTACAACAGGTATAATTGACAACTTTAAAATAAGATTATACAAAAACCAAAACGGTGCTAGATTTGCTCAATTAAACCATAATAATAACACCGTAGCATTAGGTTCTCCTCAATTCAATGCAGGTGTATCTATGGCTAATATGAATCTATTCTTTGAGATCACGGGAAGCGGAAATAATATACGGGGAGGTTGGTCTTATGGTAACGACTCGTTAACACACGTTACTACTTTGACTTATGGGGATTTTCCTACTACAAACGCCAATAAAGCTCAAACAGGAGATCAAGGTTTTGGTATTACTTCTGCCGATTTAATGGTTTGGTGGAATAGAAACGCAACTACAGCAGGGGATTTTGATTATGATGAAGTAGATTGGACAGCGTTGACAGAACAATCTGTTCCAGTAGCAGATGTAAACACCACATCATGGACTAAGGCGATTGATTTTAGCGGTTCTAACGAAAGATTAAAACAGGTTAGTACTTCTACTTCAGTAAACGCGATAAGGATGACTGGTATAGGTCAAACAGCAACAGCTAATAGTGATTTAACCAAAACATCAAACGACACATATTCCAGACCTTGGGCAACTTCCATTGTGTTTAAATCTGATAATAACAACTCTAATCAGCATATTTGGAACAGTGGAGAAGGCTCAGGTAGTAGCGATGATAATATTTATTTAAGGACTGACTCATCAGGCAATTTGTATTTCGGATGGGGTAGAGATGGGGCATTGAATGAATGTAAAATCGCAACTAATATTTCTTCTAATATATGGTACGGTGTTTATATTGCAAGTAAGGGTCAACGTTTTAATGGATCAAATGCAACATCAAATAATCTGTCAAATGCTTTTGATATATACATTATGTCTTCATCAGATTCTTTTGCTGGATTAAGTTCTAATTTGTCAACTACTACTAATTGGAACTCAGGTTCAACAGGTGGCAGAATGGATAGAACTATTCTTGGTGACTTCACTATAGGCGGTAGAGGTGGTAATAGAAACTTTCACGGTAAAGTAGCTAGAATGATCATAACCACATTAAGAAGAAATGTAACTATGCCCGACACTACTGAAATTGAAATGATGATCACAGATCCTAAACAATGGGTTATTGATTATAAAAATGGTAAAATATTTAGATACGCCAATAGTACTTCTGAAGCTACATTTAGAGAAACAGGAAGGGGTAATACTGAGAACTTTGCCACTATTGATTTGCCTATGGGTGATGGAGCTAATGACGCTTTGATGTCTAATGGAATTAGAAATTTAATATTACCAACAGACCAAAACTACACTAAATTCCAAGGTATTAGCTTAGTTAGTAATGATGAGCAAACCGTTAATATAAACGGATTGAGTTAATTTTAACGGGAGGGTAAAACCTCCCTTTATTTATGGCAAAAAGATTAGATAAATCAAAATTAAAATGCAATACGCCAAAAAAAACACCAAGTCATCCAAAAAAGTCTCACGTAGTAAAAGCGTGCGAAAAGGGAAAGGAAAAAATAATAAGGTTCGGACAACAAGGGGCAAAAACTAAACCCCCAAGAAAGAATGAAAGCCAAGCAGATAAAGCAAAAAGGAAAAGTTTTAAAGCTAGACATGCTAAAAATATAGCTAAAGGTAAAATGTCGGCTGCATACTGGGCAGACAAAGTAAAATGGTAGTAATAAAAAAATCGTATATTCGTATAAACGGGTACACGTTTAAGCAGTTATAAAATGGGTATAGTAGTTAAAAAACAACCAATAGGGGTAGATATTCCGATCTCAAAAATAAACGAGAGGTTGTATACTCTACTTATCCAAAACGCTCAATGGGCTAATTATGATGCTTATCACAGGGCATACGCTAACGAAACAAGGAAGGGTATAGTTCCAGAAGCATATACTGAACAATCAGTAAATACAAAGGAATATCACGAGGTTTTAATGAATGACAATGTTAATAGCACTTCGTTCTTTATGCTTAATGATGTAAATACTAATGATGGCGATTTATTCGATAACAGTATTAGTATTTATTTCCAATTAAACACTAGGGAATTATACCAAGATGTTGAGCATAGAGCAGACGAGGAAGCTAGAAACGATGTTATTGTTTCATTAAAAAAAATACCTCAAGTAAAGAGTATAGATAATGTTGTTTTAGGTCTTAGTAATGTTTACGCAGGGTTTAGGCAAGACAATCTTACTTGGGATGATATGCAACCTTATCATGTGTTTAGAATAGATATAACAGTTGAAGCTATGTATGATTGTGATTGGATATGTGGTTTTACTCCTGAAAGTGTAGGAGGTTTTGACTTCTTACTTGATGGTTTAATGAATTAGTAATTAATAAATGATAAATATATAACGTATGGCACAATTTGCATGTTCTTGCGGCGATGGAATGGGGAAACTCGGACTATTTGATTGCTTTGATGTAGCGACCGCAACGCAAAGAGACATCTTTGTACAAACCTATGATAGTGAAGGTAATCGTAATGGTATTCCTTCACCTACTCAAGATCCTTCTGCATGGGAAAATGGTAAGTTAAAAGAGTCTTACATAATTTCTATGTTGGATAATCCAGACCCAACAAAACGATGGAATATTACTTGGAAGACTTATAATAACATTACTCCAGGTAGAACAGAAGATAAAGTTGAAACTACAGGTGATGACAGTATTTTCGTATTGTCTAACGGTGTAGGAACTTTTGAGGGACAAATTAAGAAAGTACCTACTGCATGGACTTCTTTAATTACTCAAGGTAGTTGCTCTGATTTCTCTACATTCAATATTGGACAAGGTGGTGAATTATCTGGAGAAACAAGCGCAGACGGTACTTTCTTGTATCCTTTAAGAATACAAAAAGGTTCTTTGACTGCTAAGTCTTTTGCTAAAACAAATGATGCAGAACAGTATGTTCAGATCAATTACCAGTTATCAAAATTGGCTGACGAAGGTAGTTTTATTACTCTTCAAGCTAATTCTATTGAAGCTGATATGTTGAACGCTCAATCTTTAACTGGTTACGTGTTAACTGAAGTTGCTGGTTCTACAGACACAAACCTACTAGTAAGTGCTACTTCTGGTAAGTTCGGTCAAGCGTTTAATTACAAAGCGTTAATAGGCGCAACTGAATCAACTGATTGGACTGTCTTGGATGGTGTCACTCCTGTTGTTGTGACTTCTGTTACTGAAACGTCAGACGGTAATTACGATTTACTTATTCCAACTAACCCCGCTACGGCTTTAACCATATCTTATCTTAAAACAAGAACTTCGGCTACGGCTTTTGGTGCTTGTTCTGATTCGATAGTAATTACGACCCCCTAGTGAAGGTGGGTTTGACTCACCGTTTGATTTCTTAATGAATTAATATGCAAAGTTCAAATAAGAAGGTTGGTGTAGTTCCTGAGATTGTCGGGAGCTACACTTTAACAGAGTTTAAAAAGAAGTACGGAAAGTATATTTCCCCTTCTGAATGTAAAGAAATGCACGAAAAATGTGTGAAGATTTACAAAGAGTTCAAAAAGAAAAGTAAAACAACGAAAAGCCCCGAATAGGGGTTTTTTATTATGCCTGACTTGGTTGAAATAGCGGAGAAATTGACAAGGATAAAACCAGGGACTTTATTGTTTAGGGTTCTTAGTCGTCCTGATGTTCAAGCGTTTATTATAAACCTAAACACAGAAGACCAGTTAAAGACAAGGAATGAGGATGCTTTAGGGGTTAAGTTAGCAGATAATGATCCTTTTGGAGGATATTCTGTTCAAACTCAATTCATTAAAAACACAGGTAAGAGACAAGTAACATTATTCGATACTGGTGATTATTACGAGTCGTTTGCAGTGATACCATTACGAAACTTCTCATTTAATATTGAATCTAATACTACGATACATGGAGATGATCTTAAAGACAGGTGGGGAGACAACATTGAAGGACTTAATAATGAAAACTTGGTTAAGGTTAACGAGTTTCTTGAAGAAAAAATCATCGAAGAAATCGAACGTTTACTACAGTAGTATTCATACCTGTCCTATTTGGGCGTGGGAGATGTGCAAGGAACATTATAACACTTCTTATTTGATACCTGAAAACCTATATAAAACAAAAAGTAAGATTGATCAAGATGAAGATTATAATGGAAGCGAAGTATTCTTAAATATGCTTACTGAGATATTTGATGAGTTTGGTCTTAGTAAAGATTTGCAAGAAGAGACAAAAATAAAAGATCAACTAATAAACGCTAGGTTACAATTTATAGAAACGGGTGACCGATTTCTTATTAACGAGATGACAATGTTAGACGATCAAATAGAAGAAGGTAAAAAAGATATAGTAAAAGGAGCAAAATTCTCAGAAGAACTAGGGGTTGTCTCTAAGAATTTCGGGGCTTTAATAGACCCTAAAAAAACAACTGTTTATCAGTATTACGCAGCTAAAACAAGTATAACTAATGGCTAATATAAAATTAGATGACTTACGTAAGGTTACGGAGCAAACCATTAAATCTTTAAAGGGTTTTTTGTCTATTTATGATAAAACAATAAGTCGTTTAAAGAGGGATTCAGAAGTAATAAAAAACAATTTGTCTGCTGTTGGTAAAACAACCGCTAAAGGATTAGCTGCACAAAACAAAGCCCTTGCTGAAACTGAAAAGTTAGTTAAGGAAAGAGAAGCTACTGACCAAAAAAGAAAAAAAACTTTATCAGACCTTGAAAAATTACAACAACAAGAAGCTAAAATAATAAAACAAGCTACTTTATTAAAAACAGAACAAGGTAAGGCTACAGAAAAAGCAAGGTTAGAACTTCAAAAAACAAGGAAAGAAGTAAAAGACAATATAAAAGCTAACACTCAATTAACTAATGCATTTCAAAAGCTTTCACAAAAAACCAATGAGGCACAGGCAGAATTTAAACGTTTAGCCGCTGAATTTGGGGTAAACTCTAAACAAGCACAAAAAGCATTAGTAAAATTCAATAAGCTAGATAATAGTTTAAGAATGGTTAACAATGCTGCCCGTGATGGTCGTAGAGATGTTGGTCGATATGGTTTAGCATTAGGGAATTTAGCAGGTAATTTAGTAGGTGCTTTAGGTGTTGTTGGTGGTTTACAGTTGTTTGTTCAAATAACAAGGGCTGCTTTTAATGTTGTTCGTGAGTTCTCTGCTGCTCAAAGTGAGTTAGCCGCAATTTTAGGAGTTACAAAATCCGAAATATCTGATTTAACAGACCTTACACTTCAATTAGGTAGTACAACAGCTTTTACAGCCGCAGAAGTAACCAAAGCGGCTACAGAACTAGCAAAACTAGGTCTTACTACCGATCAGATACAATTATCTTTAAAAGGTGTTTTAGATGGAGCTTTGGCTTTAGGTGCTGAAATACCTGAAACAGCAAAACTAGTAGCTAGTACATTAAAAGCTTTTAATCTTGAAGCTTCTGAGAGTGAAAGAGTGGTTTCTACTTTAGCTGTTGCTACTACAAAAAGCTCATTAGACTTTGCAAAGCTAGAAACAGCTTTAGGTAATGTTGCTCCTGCTGCTGCTGCTTTTGGTGCTAGTGTCGAAGAAACAACTGCTTTGCTAGGGTTAATAACAGACAAGGGTATAGATGCAAGTACCGCAGGGACTCAATTACGTAACATTTTCATACAATTAAAAGCAGACGGATTAACCTTAGATCAAGCACTTAATAAAATTGGTACTAGTCAAGACAAACTATCCGCTGCTAATGAAATATTTGGTAAACGTGCCGCTGTTACAGCAATTGCACTAGCTGACCAAAGAAACAACATAGAGTCAGCAACAAAAGCAATTACAGACCAAGACGAGGCATTAAAACAGTTAATCGAAACTAGGTTAGATAACCTTGATGGAGACTTAAAAATTCTTACTAGTGCGTGGGAAGGGTTTATACTTTCTTTTGAAAAAGGTGACGGTGTTATAAGCTCTGTTTTTAGAGCAGCGGTTCAATTAACTACTGTTTTGATTAACTCATTTACTAAAGCGAATCAGATAATAAGTGTATTCTTAACAAGGTTGGGTAAAGAGTTAAAGCCTGTTACTGATTTAATTCAGAGATTGTTTTCTTCTTTTGGAGATTTTAATTTTCAAGGCGCATTAACAGAAACAATAATTAAACGTATAGTTATTGGTTTTAAGTTAATGGTAGCTCCTTTAAGATTGATTGTTCAGTGGGTTATTTTGTTAAAAAACGCTTTCACAGAATTAGGAACTGGGTTTGGAAATTTCTTTAAGCAGGTTAAAAACGCTATAAGTGGTGAGTCTTTTGATTTCTCAAACATATTTAATTTCTCAAAATTAGAAAAAGACCTTGCCAAGATAAAAGACATAGTAATAGACACGTTTACTGTAGATGATATACCAGAACCAAAACTACCTAAAGCAGTTGATGCGGTTATTACAGGAGGAAGCGGAACTAGTGGTACTGGTGTTGGGGGTTCTGGAACAGGTGCTACTGGTTTTGAAGGTGGTCAATCAAGTATAGTTAGGGATAATACATTACTTAAACAGCAACTAATTTTACAACAAGAGCTTTTAGAAGGTAAAATAACAGAGCAAGAATTTAATATTCTTAACCAACAAATAATTCAAGATCAACTAAAAATAGACGTTCAGCGATTAGAGCTTCAAGCACTTTACGAGACTGATTTAGCAAAAAGATCTGAGTTAGAAGCTGAGATACTTAAAAAGAAAAGAGAGATACTTGATATTGAAAAACAATCTAATGATGCTATAACTGATAATTTAGAGAGTGAGAAAGCGGTAAACGACACTTTAAAAGACCGAGAAAAAGAGATAAGGGAACTTACAGAAGAATCTTTAAATCTAATATCTAAAATTACAGATAGCTTATTCGACAAAAGAAAACAGCAATTAGACGAAGAGCTACAAATAAGCCTATCTAATCAAGAAAAACTAAACCAAGCAAAGCAAGCAGGTTCAGAAGACGCTAAAGCTTCGCTAGCAGAAGAAGAAAGAAGACAGCGTGAAGTAGAAGCTAGACAGGTTAAGCTAGAAAAAAGAAGACTACAAACAGAAGCAGCTATTGCATTATTAAACGCTTATTCTGAAAACGGAAGCATCGGTGAAACAGTTAGCGCATTGGCAGTAATACAAAGTGCTGTAGGTGGTTTACAAGGGTTTTATGAGGGTGCTGATCGCGTAGGCGATGGTGCTAGTAGTGCGGTTAAACACTCGAATGGAAGGGATGGTTTCTTTGCTAAACTGGATGGTAACGAAATGGTGTTAAACCCTGAACAAACATCGACTTTATCTCAATATGGTATTAATACTAGAAAAGATATTTTCGACCTTGCTGAACGTAGCAATATGTCTATTAATCAAGGTGGGAAATTGGTTGTTGCTGGAATGAGTACGGACGCAATGGAAAGCAAATTAGACAAAGTTTGCAAAGCGGTTGAAAACATAGAAATGAATGTTTCCTTCAAC
>TARA_R110002020_G_scaffold13584_7_pt1 | contig 12323 bp, 18 predicted proteins | sample TARA_R110002020 | Tara Oceans TARA_R110002020 (sample SAMEA4396489) | marine metagenome | biome: Westerlies Biome; feature: [MES] marine water layer (ENVO:01000295) within the mesopelagic zone...; material: water (ENVO:00002006), including particulate matter (ENVO:01000060) such...
TAATTAGTCCCAAATTTTTTAGCTGTGTCTGCGTATTTACTACGCATTAAGTGTGGGTTTTGTAATAAATATTCTCTTATTTGATCATTTAAAGACATGTTATAAAGTATTAGTTATTCTTCAATTCCAAAGCCATGTTGACTTTTAAGCACTAAATTAGTAGCTTTGAGAGTGTGCTTTTTACGTGTCCCAATTAACTTCTTAACGACTTTATTAACAGTGTTTTTGTTTAAAAATATTTCTCCTTTGTTTTTCCCTTTTACTACTACATCTTGTATTATGTGTTTATTTCCTCTTGAGTCTTTAAAAGTCCAGTCTGATAACCAAATAGGGATTTTATATTTGTTTATGGTTTTTTTCATTACTTTTTACAATCGTCAGCGTTGGGCCTAGCACACTACATACCGCATAAAAATATATTGGCTTATTTATATTTTCAAAAGTATTAAATAATCCGCTATTAGCCAAACTTAATGTACTTTGACTTGTAAAAGTGTCTGTAAATAATCTAAATGTATTGCCGCCTGTAACATCTGTTATAACTCCTGAAGATGTTGTGAAAGTTAAATCTGTTCTTGGTAAGCTGCTCCAATGTAGACTAATTATAGAAGCTGTTCCTGAACCATCGTAATGACTTATAATTACATCTTTTAAAGTAAATCCAGGATCTAACGTAAATACATTTTCTACTTCATTTACTACAGATAATTTTCTTCCAGATATACTGGCAATATTTTGCCTTTTATCTTCTATGTTTTTTTCAGCTCTTCTGTTTTGTGCAGATGTTGATAGTTTTTGTTCTGTAGTTTTGTAAGGGGAAATTACATCTGGTTGTTTAATTACCTCTCTGTTTACTACATACCTTGATCTGTTTTTTGATGATTTACTGTATTTATCTTTAATTAAAGCCATATTTTTATTTTATGATAGTGTCACTCTTCCTCCATAGAATCTGTCTGCATCTGGATCACCTGGAGTTATTTTAATTGCTAAGTATGCTCCAACATCTGAAGCAACTACATCTGTTATGTCTATATCCTCCCCTACATTACCAGAGCCTTTACTAGTTTCTGTTGCTGTACTTGGAATCTTTCCATATACAACAACTGCTGCGTCTTCTCCGCTGCCATATATAATTACGTGTGTGGCTGTTGCTCCTTTAGGAATTAAAACATGTGCATAAATCAAAGCGTCTGCTGTTGCATCTATGACCCCTCCAGATTCATAGATTAAATTTCCTTTGTCAGAAACAAAATCAGAAGGTAGTATCCATATATAGTCATGTCCATGATATTTTTTATATAAAGCATTAGTAAAGGTTAAATCGTAAGGATCTGAATCTGTTCCGTTATCTGTGTCGGTCCAATTAATATCTATTCCTGCATTTCCTTCTACAAATTTAACTTCCTTACCGTTTGTTATTGTTACTTCTGTAGTGTCTCCATCTTCTAAAACAAAACTTCCACCTCCACTTGTATTTATTCCAATATCTCCATTACTATCTACTACTAAAACATTATTATCTGTTTTTGTTGGAAGGCCTTTAAGGCGTATTTTATTTAACCATTTGAACATTATTCATTAGAGTCTAAATCTACATATTCTATAGTAACACTATCCCCTATATCAAGAGCGTTTGCTATTATAGGGTACACACGTTTATATGCTTGTTTTGAGCTGCCAATAAAACCATCTTTTGAAATAATATTACTTTGTTGGCTATCTCCTAAAAGCAAACATCCTGCGGTATGACTATCTGTGTTTCCGCAATGGATAAGAATATATTCAAAATTAGGAACGTTTCTCACCCATAACATTCCTTTATGAATATCGGGAAACTTTTTTTTGTATCTAGCATCAAACCCTCCTACTTGCCTTAAAGTAATATTGTATTTTCCTGCAGGTATTCTAGTTTCAGCATAAACTTTTTCTTTTCTATACTCATCTTCTAAAGTATAGCATAAGAATTCTATTCCTGTATCTTTTTCTAAAAAAAGTAAACCAGAAGTAGAATCCTTCTGGCTACTGAATCTTAGCACCTTAAGTTTCATAACTATTAGTTATCTAATCCGTCACAAAGTAAATATTGAACTTTTTGCGCTGCTGTTGTAGCTGCTAAATCTAAATTAGCAGAACTATCTCCTGCTCCATCTATATCTACTGGAGAAAAGAAACATTCACCTGGTTTTAAATTAGCTATAACATCACCATCTGGCTTCACTGCTACTGGATAATCAGTATCTACATTTTTAACAAAAGTAAAGATTCTATCTTTATTATGTCTTGCTAAATTAATCGTAGTATCTGAAGTACCGTTAGTTAATATTTCACCTGTACTGATAATAGCACCAGCAGTATTTGAAGTTGTTGTAAAAGAAGGTGAATAAGTAAATATAACAGTTCCATTTGAGTCTGTTAGCGTAAAGCTTCCTGAAGCTGTTATTGTAGTGGACATTGTTGCCATATCTATTTTTTTTTAAATTATTAATTATGCTGCTGAATCTACTTCAAATATAAAATATTCAACATGTACAGTTGCTGTATCAGCTCTTAAAGTTGTAACTCCAGTACCACGTATAATTGTGAATAACCATTCTCCTGGCTCAAGTGTACCTACTAAATCATTAGCAGAAGCTGCTCCATCATAAACTTTTAAATAATTTGTATCATCCATATTTCTTATATAAAAAGCTCTTCCATTAGTAAACGCTGTAGTAGCTCCTACTTTAGAAGGGTCTAAGCCATAATCAGCATCATGAGCTACATCTGCTCTTCCACTTTCTATTTGGTTAATGCCAGTAAGATTTAAATTAAATGAACCACTCTGAGATTGACTGTATCCAGTTGCTGAAGAAGCCGACATACTTATTGAAGCGTTAAATGTATAATTTGCCATTGTTTTTTATTTTTTATAAAATATATAATATGTTTGCAAAATTAAGAAATTATTCCTTATTATCTACGGAATCTTTTATTTTTTTTATTTCTGAACATTTTTCATATTCTTCTAATTCACAGAAATAATCTATTAAATCTTCAAGTATACTATTACTAATATTATCTGTTTTAGGATTATAAGGCAAATAACATCCGTTATATTCAAATAATTCGTCAAAAGTTAGTTTGTTGGTAATCAGTAAATAAGCATTAGTCATTGCTTCACGATACATTTCTTCTTCGTCTAATTCTAATTTTTCTCTAAATTCATCCATTACTTTTTAACTTTTTCTAAAGATCTTCCTCCAAAATAAGCTCCAATTACAGTAATAAGAACTAGTTGTAATAAATCCACCCATGATGCTTTTACTTCAAATTGTATTATTCCTGCATCTATAAAAATTAATAATACTGTACTTACTACAAGAAAAATTAAAACCATAGGTCTTATATTTTTACTGAGCCATGAATCAGACTGCATATCAACTTTCCATCTTTCAGTTACTTGCTTTTGCATTTCAGCTTCATGCCCCATAATCATATCTTTAATTTTTCTCTCTGCTTCTAGCTTTTCTTCTTTAGTAGTAGTAAGATTATCTAATACTCCACCTACATTTTTTACTAAATCACTTGCTCCTGCACTAAATATTTTGCCTAATATACTCATAATTAATATGTTGATGGAGTATTTGTGGTTTGATTACTGCCATTTAACCCTTGAGAAGATGATGCTGCTTGACCATGTGTAGCTCCACCCATATATCCTGTTTGCCCATTAAATATATGTGTATGATAGCCTTGTAATCCTCTAGATAATGCCCATTGCAACGCTTCTTGTGCGGTGCTAAACAAAGGCATTCCTCCTATTGTTGTTAATATACTCATTGTTTAATAATTTTATAATCAAAAATTCTATCTTCAAAGATAAGGATAATATTATACATTCCATTACTATAATTAGATAAATCAATTAAAGATTTTTGAAAAGCATTAATCACTAGATCACCATTTATATTATATACCTTTATATCAACATTTTGGCTAAAATTAATTATACCTTTTGTTGGATTAGGATATATTACTATATCCTGCTCTCTAGTTTTTAATTCTACATCTTCAGGCCAACCTTCTAAGCAATGGTTGTATGTTAATTGACATATATCATCCCATTCGTTTTCACAGCAATAAGGATCTACTACAATAACCCAAGCATAGCAGGGATCATTTAGCCAATATGGCTGACCAGGACCAGTGACACAATTAGCGCTGTATAAACAAGAAACGCTATCGTTATAGTTAGCAAGTCCTGAATAATTATAGGCTGTCGGATCCATGCAGCCTTCCACAACAGCAATACACGAACCATTGTCAGTATTAGCTGCTGAATCATAATTAAGGGCAGTACTGTCAGTACAGCCATAGATATAAGCGATACAACTAAAATCTTCGGTATTAGCTTGGGGATTAAAATTAAGCATAGAAGGATCAGTACAACCGTATATATAAGGGATACAAGAATTGTTGTCAACATTGGCTAAAGGATTATAATTAAACATTGTAGAATCTACACAACCATAAACAAATGGCTCACAAGATCCGTTATCAGTATTAGCATTAGGATTATAATTATACATACTTGGATCCATACACCCAAATATATATGGGATACAAGAACTATCATCTATATTTGCAAGCGGTGCATAATTCCACATAGTAGTATCTGTACAACCATATACTACAACCTCACAACTTCCATCATCTGTATTTGCTAGACTATCATAATTAAAAGCTAATGAATTTGTACATCCGTAAATAATAGGGACACACGAACTATCATCTGTATTAGCTAATGGATTATAATTAAACGCCATAAAATTAGTACATCCATATACATAAGGAAAGCAAATTCCAGGAGGCTCAACGTTAGCTAAAGTATCATAATTATACATTGTAGAATCCGTACATCCAAATACTGCAAAAGTTTTACAACTATCTTGTATATGGAAATCTGTATAATATCCATTAGCTGTATCTTGGTACCATTCTACATAAACTGGACTAATACATCCAGGATAATAGTAACAGGGTAAACTAGTATTAGCTAAAGAATCATAATTAAATGCTGTTGAATCCATACATCCTTCTACAACTTCAATACATTCATTGCCACAATATGTGATGGCTGTATATACATAGAATGGTGTAATAAAAGGAGGAGCTACACTTATCATTGTATCTCCCATTGGATTAATTAACGTAAATCCACACTCTAAAGCAGTTGCACTAGCTTGTGCATTTACAAAAAACTTAGCTTTAACTATTTCAGGAGCATTTAATTGTATTGTAAAATATTGATTATTACCATATCCATTCATATAAAACGAGGAAGTATCGTCTTGATATATTTCTAATTTACTACCTACCCAACCATTTCCTACAAGATCATGTAATATTAAAGTATAATTACAACTATCTATATAATCCATAGTATTTGCAGTAGAATCATAATTAAACATTGTTGAGTCTATGCAACCGTAAACTTTTAATGTATAACAAGAAGAGTCACTAACTGTGGCTAATGGATTGTATTCTAAGTAATTAGGATCCATGCATCCTGGAATAGGTGGTGGAGGTATACATGTGTCAGATTGGAATATGTGTGTAGTATCTGCACCATAGTTAGCTACATCTCCATATACTAATGTATCTCCGCATTGCATAAGATAGTATGATCCATCATTACCTCCCCATAAGCTACCAGCTAGCCCATCGCCATAAGAATCATACATAGTAAGAGATATTTGCCCAATAGGTAAACAGACGTTTTCAAATTGAGGCTGATAATCAGGAGCTGTTGAATATGGTCCTCCAGCATACAATAGAGTACCTGATGAATCATGTATTTCCCAACTAGTTTCGTTTTGAAATTGATCTAAATTTATATTTAATACTGCTGGAACACAGTTCGCTGGGGGTGGGGGATTTGGCATACATTGAGGTACTATTCTATTAGAATACAAGCCATTTGAAAAAGCAGGTGTTGGATAACTTACTATCGTGTCTCCACATATTGAAACATAATAACTGCCAGGAGAAGATATACCATCTCCAAAACTATCATATATAACAAAAGTAATATTTGTTAAACTATCTGGTATATATAGCGTGTCCATATGAGATGTGTTCGGTTGTGTATAATAACCATATTGAACACTACCTAGCATAGCACCATACATACTGTCGGCATATAACACCCATCTAGTTTCTTGTGGGTATCCATCTGTAGTTATATGAATAATGGTTTCTTTAGTTTGACCAAAAGCTAAACTAAAAAAGCTAGCCATACCTACAATCATAATTGTAAATAACAAAACTATCCAAGGAAATAAAAAATCTTTCATTCCTTTCATATTTCAAATCCCAAATTACAAATCATAAATCTAAATTTAGAACATTTTGAATTACAATTACAATTATTACTATCACATTTACAATCATTACATAAACAAATTTTAATTTCTAAAACTGTGAAAGTTCCAAGTCTAAAATTTAATTCATATTTTTCTTTTTTATTTGTGGCGTTAAAACCATTTATCCAATTTATCATAATTACATATATATATTAAAAATCACTCATTATAATTTCGTTAATAACTTCTTGAACTTCTTCTTCTTTAGCCATCATTTTAAAGCTTAGATCAGCTTGGAATCTTTTTACCTCTTCTTCGCCATTAAAAATTATTATAGTAGGAACGACAACTACACTATATTTTTTTTGAGAGTCAGTGTCTTTTCCTATATCTATAAAATCATTTTCACAATCACTAAGATTTTTTATCCATTTTACCTGATTAGATTTATTCCATTCTGCATTAAATTGTACTACCTTAACTTGGCCAAATAATGTACCGCAGAATAACATTAAAACTAATACTATTAAATACATAGTAAAAATTTTCCAAGTATCACTAATCTTATTCATAAAGCTTATCTTCTATTTTTTCAATAGACTTCTTAATTTCTTTAACATCTTCTTGAGTGGTCATAATAGTTTGTCTAATCATTTGGTCTTTCATGTCAAACTCCATTCTAGTAACTTCAGGATCTTCTGGTTCAGGCAATAATTTAGCTTCGTCTATATCAGCTTGTAACATAAACCACATTGATATTACTGTAGCCATAGCAGCGCCAATAGCAATAAGCGTTTTAATGCTTACCTTAAATCCTGTATCTTCATTTAATTCCTTCGGCATTATCTAAATAACATTTTAGTTACTATTCCAATTATTGATGTAAAGAAAACTCCTAACCAAATTCTAGCAGATTTTCTAAAGCTTGTATTAACATTAATACGAGCAACTACACCATCATCAGGATCAAGTAGACGTTTTTTTATATCTCTAAGGTCTTGCTTTAATTCTAATATTTCAGCATGTAATTGCTCGTTAGTCATTCTCATTATTTCTCTAATAATTTATATAGAATTACTAAAGCTATCAAACCAACAACACCGTTGTTTCCTAGCATATTAATAATATCCATAATGTTATTAATTACTGAGATACCCATCACTGGACTTCCAAATAAAATTTCTGCCATCACTCCAAAAGACATAAGCCCCATAAATAATGTTGTCATCTTACCAAAAAATCCACTTACCATATTAAATATATTATCCATTTTTATTTATTTTAAAATTAGTATTAAATTAAAGTATGACATAATTCATTCCGAATTTAAAATCATACCACTTTCTATTCCAATACTTATTGTACTTTCCTTCTACAAAACATCCTAAATGTTTGTTTATCTTATAACCAAAAATCAAACCTCCAGAATAATCTTTCCATTGTTTTCCATCATTATAATTATGATAAGAAAAACTACCTCCATCATCATAATGCCAAGGCATAAGATTTATCCAAGCATGTGTCCAAAAACTTTTTTTGTAATGATAAAAATCTAATCCAACAACTAATGATTGTTGCATTTTTCTATCTTGTTCATTTCTTTTCTTCTCCACATAATCAGATAATACTTGAGGTATAACTACCTCTTCCCATACTTCTACAGATGTAGCTACAATTTTACCGTTAGGATCCTTATATTCAGAATTGTATACATCTATATTATATCCTTCTTGAATTGCTAAATATGTATAATGAATACTGTTATTTACCAATAACCATTCTTCTAAGGGGTTATACCCGTAAGGTTCTGAAAGTCGCTGAGAAGCTCCTATATTAAGCGATAGCTTACTATTTAACTTATACCTATACCTTTCAGATACTTCAAAGTATTCTATATCTGCAAATCCATCTTGCAAATATTCTCCTTTAAGTATATACCAATTTCCTACATATCTTATAAAATGATTCTGATCTAAATAATTATTTCCTTCTTGTCTTTTGTAATCTAATTCAAATAAAAATTCTAATCCATTACGTTTTCCTAATGTTGCTGCATCTGACCAAGATTCTTCTGTCCCATCATAAAAAGTATTGGCTCTATTTTCATAACCAAATCTTGCAATTTTTCTAATACCAAAAGCTAAATTATAATCGTAAGGAGTTTTAATTAAATCCTCTTGTAATGATCCAGAAGTTATATTATAAACGTCTTCATCTGATAAAGATGTTCCTCCACTAACAGCACCATAAAATGTTGAAAATTTGAATAACTTTTTAATATCTTGAGCTGTAGCTAAACTAGACACTAATAAAAATAATATTATGATTTTTTTCATTGAATTATTTTTAATATTATTAAGAGGATTTATCTACACCCCATTTTCTTGATAGTTGTGTACCTAGTTCTATACAATTATCTGCAGTTAAGGTTGTATCATAAATACCAACTTCTCCTATTGTTCCTTCAAAATCAGCTATACTTCCTTCAGCTGTACCTCCTAGATTTCCAAATCTAAAATTTGCTCCTGCTTGTATAGCGGCATTACTTTTAGTAGCTATATGTATACCCTTATCTGCATATATAAAAACATTTCCGCTTGCTTGTCTTCTTATTACATATACTGTTGGTACATTTGCTACTACTGTATAAGAAGTTGTACTACCAGCAGTGCTAGAAGTGGTACAGGTAACTGAAGTTTCATCATTAAGTCCTAATTGAATTGCTCCTCCTGAATTTGTAAGTCTTATAAAATCATGAGGCGCATTACTTGCAGCTTCTTGACTAGTTATTGCATAATCATTATCTACAGATGTTCTTTGTATAACTATAAAAAATGTAAAGGCTTTGCCTGATGTTTCATAATCATTAGCCATATGTAATATTTCATCTGCTGAATCAAATGTAACAGAAGCCCTTATCATACTAGTGTGGTCTATTGAAGGCTCGTTTGTAACGCTAGTTATATTATGGTTTGCTGGTGTTCCTCCTGTAGCTAAATTAGTAATTACGGTAGTTGACGGATCTAATGGCTCACCGTGAGTGTTTACTGGTACAGTTTCAGGAAGACGAGAAAAATCAAAATGAACATCTAAATCTGCATAATTAGCTAATTCAGATAACTCTCTGTAAATAAGACCAGTAGAAGTCTGTACGTGTAAAGCGCTTCCTATACCTAACATATTACACTCCTCTAGGTGCGAAATAACATACGCAAGATCCTGCATTCAACTCTACATAATCCCACTTACCATATATAGTAGTACCCGCTAAAAAATTGTGACTAGTCGTAAGATCAGTGGCATTTCCAGCTTCACCGAAACCAAGATCTACATTATCATGATCATTCTCAGCAGTAACAGTACTAATAGAACCAATTTCACCATTTATGTTTTGTAAAGCTGTAAATGAAGTTTGTTCCATGAAAGTAATTGCAATAACATACCTTGTTGCACTTGTTCCGTTTAAATCAACAATATCTCCATTCCCATTAAGATAAGATGAACCATATTGTCCTAAAGACGCTTTAAATAAATTATCTACGTTCATAATTTTAAATTTTAAATTTTTACAAAGTTAATAAATTTCACTCTTTAATTAAAGAGATAATATTTTTATTTTTATTTATATTGAATATTAGCTATGTCTTTTCTAACTCCTGCTATGGGAGCAATTTCATATTTAAATGTTTTTAATGCTTTACTAGCTCCTCTTTCTCCATAAGGCCCAGTTCTTTTTATTTCTTCTCCTCTAGCGGCTTCGCCTAGCATTTGAAATGTATTTTGTACTGTGCTCCAAGAAGATGGCTGAATTCTATATCTAAGGAATCTATTAACATCTACAGTTGAATATACATCATTTTGTAATCTTCTTAAATATTTTCTTGTTGCTTTGCTGGCCTCGTCATCATTCTCATCTAGAACAGCTATTAAGGATATAAGTAAGAAAGCTAAACCAAGCCCTCTAACTGTATTTTCAATTTCCTGTTTTCTATTTTTAGATAAGGATTTATATTCTTTCACTATTTGTTCCATTGTCATTTCTCCTTTAAAGAACTTTCTAAACATATTCATAGCAAATGATGATCCAGCCCTATAACTACCAATGTTAACTTCTCCAAATCTATTAATATCTTCAGGGGAATATCTATCTCCTAATAAGGTGATAAACCATTTTTTAAATTGTAATAATGCTCTACCAAAAGAATACATAGATAATAATGATGCGTCTAAAGATGTATATCCTTCTCCGTGAAGTGTTGCTATTTTATGATTTATATATCTAACTCTCTTATCTGAAATTTCTCCAGTATTAAATTCCTGATCTGTTAGCATACCTAAGAATGCAGATCCTTGAATATAATGCTCTGTTTGATCCATAAACATAAAAGAAAAATTTACGAGTTTTCTAAGAGGACCTTTCTTTTCATTAACATGTATAAATTCATCAAAACTATATTCAATAATTCTGTACTTTTTTAATAAGTCTCTTGATTTATAAAAATCTGTCCAAAATCTTTTCTCACCTGTAACAAATTGTTTACCTCCTCTTTTACGTAACTCTTGATATTTACCAGCAAGTGTATTTCCTAGGGCTATAGGAATACTAAAACCTAAGAATCTTAAAGATGCTAATTGAACAAAGCTGTCTACAACTTTATCTACTGTTTTCCCAAATATTCCAGTTCTTCTTTTACCTTCTACAAATCCTTCTTTCCACCAGCCTGTTAAATATTCAACAGCATTCTTATTATCTAAATTCTTGTTAAAGGCTGTAACTGAGTCTATTAGAACAGCTACATTAGCCATCCCTGCAAACCCTCCATCTTGTACTTCTGCATCTCCGTGCATAAACAAAGAACCTCTTACAAACTCTAATAAAGAAGTGTTAAGATCGTATGAAGCTTTTTCAATACTAACCCCTCTTCTTCTTTCATATTCATTTATAATATCAATATCTATTTCTTTTACTCCTTTGACCTTTTTATTAGTTATTCTTTTTAAGGCAGCTCCATTATTTACTAGCGCATCATATTCAATATCTGATAATAAAATATCTGTACCATCTTCATGCTTACCTTTATTTTTTAATACTCTAGCTTTTGCGCTAAGTATTTCTAATTGTGCAAGCTCTATAGTACCACTAATTCTTTTGGTTCTTCCTTTGTAAACAAAATGTTTCCACTCATAAAGTGTTTTAAGTGCTCTTTTACCATCTATATCTTTACCATATACTTTAACTCTATCATAGCTACTAGAGTCTACATTAAGATTATATAAACCAAATAAACCGCTTTTAGACATAGATTCAATTGTTCCCATTTGCATATTAGGAACAAATGTTTCAGAAACTGCAGCTCCAGACTTGTCTTGAACTCTCTGAAATAAAGATACCATAGATTTATATGTGCTATAATATTCTCTTTCTGCTTTACTTAAAGAATCCCAAACTCCTGATATTTCATCTGCATCCAGAAGTCTGATCTTACCATTTTCTACTATAGTAATATTTCCATACAAAATTTTATATCTATCATTTACATCAAAAACTTGTTTCACCCTTTCTATAATTGTTAATCTTCTATTTTTAGATTTTATTAAAGCATTATGTTTCTTGTTAATTATTTCTTTGTATGCTCTATACCTTCTCATATAATTCATATACTCTTTTTCTGCTTCATTGATAAGGTATTGAATCTCAGGCCTATCTGATGTCATATTATTTGAACCGAACCATTTTCTTAAATTAGATATATCATTTTGCGGTACACCATCTTCACCAGGAACATTATATTTATATCCCTGTTTGGCTCCAGCATCTCTCAAAAACTCTGACTGAATTTTAAATGCTCTTTGTCCAATTTCCTTTTCTAGCATTTCTGCAATACCTTTAGTGGCAGAGTGATCCATCCTCCTAAACTCTGCAGCTTTTTGTATAAGCTCATCTATTGTAAATTTAGAAAGAGGCTTTTTAGTTTT
>TARA_R110002020_G_C16319191_1_pt1 | contig 12319 bp, 8 predicted proteins | sample TARA_R110002020 | Tara Oceans TARA_R110002020 (sample SAMEA4396489) | marine metagenome | biome: Westerlies Biome; feature: [MES] marine water layer (ENVO:01000295) within the mesopelagic zone...; material: water (ENVO:00002006), including particulate matter (ENVO:01000060) such as......
TAACGTTCCAGGAACATCAACATTGCTGGTGAACTCAACGCCGCTACCGCCTGAATCGGTCTGCAACAGCTGACGAGCAGTGCCATTAGCAAGCTTGCTAACTGCAATCTCAGCAGACGCATTGATGTCTGCATTAACAATTGCACCGTCAGCGATCATTGCGCTGGTAACACTGCCAGTATCGCCAGTCGTTACAACCGTTCCAGTGACATTAGGCAGCGTGATTGTCCGGTCTGCGTTTGGATCGGCAACCGTCAGCGTGGTCTCAAAATCGTTTGCTGTTGAGCCCTCAAAAACAAGCGTTCCAGACGTGTCAATCGTGACGTTGCCGGTAAATGTTGGACTCGCTGCACCAACCTTTTCTGAATCAAGCTCCTGAAGCGCTGCCTGCACATCAGTTGCAGCAATGTTGCCCGCAGGTGTAACTGAAATGTTACTGGCAGTTTGTCCAGCAATAGCGTTTGAAACGTCAACAAGGCTGAACGTTGAGCCCGTACCAAGTGACACCAACATGTCTGGCGGTGCCAGTGACACAGAAGGAGCAGCGCCCGATCCAGTGCCGCTCACGTCAATTACGACGTAATAGTTGAGGTTGGTTGCTGCTGGTGATGGCAGTGCGCTGCCTGCTGTAAATCCAGCCGCACTACCTGCTGTCGTGACGCTACTAAGCAAATTCGTGTTTGCGTTGTAGATACCCGCAAGAATTAGGTTGCCACTGATAACAGTGATTGGAATAAACGAGTTACCTGTGTGAACGTATAGATCCTCATTCTTTTCATCAAAAAAGAACTGACCTTTGAAGTCAGCGCTAGGGAAGGTGACCACATTGTCTGTTGCCCCCGCACCACCAAACTTGGTAACCGAACTATCCGCCAGCTTTGCGCCGGTAATCGCGCTGTTCTCTAATCGGGCAGCCGGGAAGGTTCCTGTGGTGATTTTGGCCGTGTCTAAATCTGGAACGTCTGAGGCAGCGATATTCGTGCCAGAACTAATGTGCCCTTGAGCATCAATTGTCACCTTGGTGAAGGTGCCAGCAGTGATCGAATTGGTGTGATTCAGCTGACCGCCAGAAGCTACTGATAAGCCTGTGCCAGGGAAAACTGCACCCCTTGTGGAGGATGCCGCCTCTGGCACATCGGTAGACGCAATGACTCGCCCGCTTGTCACCAAGCCATTGGCGTCATATTGCACCAAATGCTGCTCTGTGGTCTCAGCTGCCACGGTGTTGTTGACGCGCAGCTCATTGCCGCTCAACACCAAGCCGTTGCCATTAACCGTTACACCGCCTTTGGCGCTACTCGTAGCGACAGGAATGTCAGCCCCAGCAATTGTCCGGTAGCTAGCCGTACCACCAGAACCTGAAGGCCCCGCTAAAAACTGCCCCGCACTTGTCGTGTCATCAAGTGATGGAGCGATCGTTACGGTGTCGCCAGTCGTGCTGATGACAAGGTTCACAATGCCGCTGGTGCTACCAACAACCGTGTTGACCGATCCAGCACCTTTAACCGACTGCCACGCCGATCCGTCCCAAATGTAGATCTTGTTGTCGTCGGTATCTAAAGCAATCTGACCCGTGAACGCCCCAGACGTTGGCAGGCTTGTAACAAGGTCAACAGTCGATTCATTGGCAATCTTGGCAGCAGTGATTGCGTCATCAGCAATCTTGGCTGTTGCAACACCACCGTCGGCCAATGCCGTTCCAGCAACCTCACCTGTACCGAACAGAATTTTTGCGCCAGGGATGCTGCCGCTGGCAATTAAATCAACACCATTTTCAATTAACGCACCAACTGTCAGCTTCTTGGTTTCGCTAGCGCTGGTGTCTACAACGGCAACTAAATCTGCGGTAGCGAGAGCGGACCCGGTGAGCGCATTCAGCTCACTAATCTTCTTGTCAGCCATTGGCGGGACTCCTAGGTTACTCGGTGCCGTCTAGCTCAAGGTTAGCAGTGTCGTCTTGGTCAAGAACAACTTCATCACCGCCCTCTGTCAGCGCGTTATCAGCAGCTTCAAGGTTCATGCGGATTTGTATTTCGCCGGTTGTAATAAAATCAGCAGTTATTTGCACCGTATTATCTGGAGCGAACTGGACTGCAGCTGCCGTGATAATTCCGTTTGCCTGATACCACAGCTCATCATTTGATCGATTAGCAACACCGCTTGGGTTATAGTCTTTGACTTTTATGTAAAAACGTCCCTTAAAATTACTGCCAACCCGCGTTCTTAACGCAAGCTCCATTATGTAATTAGGAACCTCATTGCTAGTATCTCCAGTATATTCCCAAAACGCACTTATTCTTCCCGATCCAGAAATCAACGTGTTGACTTTAGTCCTAAACTCGTCTGACAGCGTAGTTGTATCAACAGTTTCTCTTTCAGTATTCAGCTCAAAGTTGTTAACCTGAGCGACCAAGCGATAGTCAGAGTTCTCAACCTTTACTTCAATCGGTATGTCATTCCCCGGTGCAGCAAGTGATGTTGCGTTACTTGAGCCGCCAGTCACTGCATTTGCAAAACTGTCGTAAAGCCTGATGCCGTCTAGCTCGTCAACGTAAATAAATTTCTTTACGCTTGAATCTGTGTAACTGTTGATAAAATCTAAAGCACTGCCATCTGTACTTGTAATTTCAATTTGATCGCCAGTCAACAGTTGGCCATGGTCAAAATCAAAGCTGAATCGTTTTGTACTTGTATTTACATCGTCAGCCTTAATCGTTCCAGTCAGTACGCCGCCATCAAATTGCCGCTCAAGTTCGACTTTGCCATAAGTGCCCAGATAAACCGTCATGATCCAATTGAGGCAGTAGTAAGCGCTCCAGTGCCTTGGAACGAAATTTCAGCCCGCGCAATGTCACCAGTTGCAGCTCCCAGACTTGCGCCTGTGACATAAGCCGTCAACTTAATATCGTTGTTGTCACTTCCATCAACCCAACGGAACGTCAACTCAACTGTGTCACTACTGCTAACACCATCGCTGCCAGTTTTAATTAACTTGTTAAGCAGATCACTTGTATTTACTACATTATTGTCATTTTTGTAATAAAGCAACGTTGCGCTTCCTGAATAGCCTGTCACGCCAGGGCTATAGCTTCTGACACCATCGCCCAAAGTTGTAGTCTCTAACGTCTCCAAATCGCTTTGCACCGAAAAGCTGACGACCTTAGCAAGGGTCACCCCAGCAAGTTGCATTACGCCATCTCTGCCGGTGTAGACCTTGGACATCAAAGAACCCCGATCAGACTCACTGTAACAGTGCTAATCCCAGGCCGCACCTGCGTTACCTGTGGAGGCCCTTCATATCGATAGTCATTGCCGTGCTTTTGCGCTCCAATCGCGTCAGCGTTGCCTTCCCAGCCGCCTTTGGCGCTTGAATTTAGGTCGAAGGTGGTAAAGCTGCCTTTCATCTCGTCGTAATGGTCTAAGAACAATTCGGCGTTTGCATCGCTGATATTTGAATATGTAAGTTGAAGCTTCATGTTGGTGCGCTTGTTACCATACAAAATGCGCGTTTCGCTTCCGCTTTGCGCCTTGTAGACCTTTACGGGGTAGTCACCAGAATCAAAAGCGCGAGCACTGGGCGTAAGAACAGGGAAAGCCATTAGTCGTCTACCGCTCCATCAAACTCAGTGTTGTTGCCAAGCCCAAGCGTGTCAATCGCAACCAAGCTTCGACCGTTTGAGTCTACTGCGTAGTTGCTGGCCTTAATAGTGACGATCCCATCCTCATCAAGGTCCAAGGCTTCAATCTGATAAATCTGGGAATCAGCATTAGTTCCACCCTTTACAGAAAACACGCTATCGAACAGATCTACAGCTTTACCAGCCCTAATCTCCAAAACCCCCTCCAGCACGGCTGTGCTTTGGCGGTTCCAATAGAAAACATTGTATGTGCCGTTATTAAGGGTTGAAACAGAAGTTACATTCCCATCCTTATCAACGATCCCATTGTTCTCTGGGCGGTAAGGGCTCATCTCACTAGCAACACGAATAAACTTGCCCGCTTCAAGGCTTACGCCCCAAGGCAGCGTCTTGAACAGGATCGTATGAGTTTGATAACGCCTCAACGCAAGAAAATACCTTGCCACTTTTTGAGCGTGCTCTGTGCTGTGTATATGGGAAAAGTCAAACTGCTCCAATGGGAGTTCAGTGCTGTTTGGCACGTCTGTGTATCTAATGATCAACGTTTTTTGCTCTGGAAATTGGTTGACCCTTGACTTGGCATAAGTAATCCCACATTGAAATAATTTGCGCTCCTCTAGCTCAAGCCAGTCAATCTCTAAACTATCCTCAATGATGTTGCCTTCAGAGAACATTGCAGAGATTGCAACCGGCTGAGTCGCATCAATCGTTCCATCAGGATTAAATGGCAAAGCAGGCTCTAAAGACAACCTGCCGTTTTTCATGCTGGTGAAACACAACACACTTGGTGCCTGCACTGCAAGCCAAGACCTGAGGTTAATTGACTCGCTTACCGTTCCGTTCCAATAAAGATGGTTTGCGTCTAGATACTTCGCGGTAACAATCAGCCCCTCACGATCCACCAAGTCACTGTTGACTACTGACCCAGCGCCAGTGTCCTTGTTCGTAACAAAGTACCAGAATAAATCGGTCAGCAAATTGCTTGGCGCTACATCGCCATAAGACAGGCGTTCCACTTCAAGACCATTCTTTAAATAACACCTAAGTTGGTCTAGTTGAGTAAAACTATCGCTTGACTTGATCTTTAAGCCCGCCATCGCACATCCGTCATAATTGACCATATTGTCCTCTTCGAGCGTTTCATTTACAAACACGACCTCATGTTCTGGCCCCTCGTCACAGCTTCTTGAAATCAAGTCACCGTAATGAGAAACTTCAGCAATACCGCTATACCTCTGGAAAACCCTAGTAGCTGTTTTTGGTTTATCAAATTCCTGATATTTTGTGCCAAAAGTGATTTCATAAACGAATCCAAACTGAATGCCATTTGTATTTCGAGCGTGCTTAACAAACGTATCCCCTTGATTCCATGTTCCGACCACGCTAGTGAGTCTTGTGTCTTGAATAACCCACCATCTGTTGCGGGGTGTGTGGTCGTAATCAACCTGAACAGACTTAAGCGTTAGCTCCATAAAGACCTTGCGATCGTCTCTTGAATATTCCCATGGAATAACTTTAGTTGTGCCAACGGCTATATTGTCAAAATACGGGTCCTGGTTAGCTGCGACTGACAAAATATTGCTTAAAGTGTTTGGCCTTATTTCATCGCCTTGGTTGTAACTAGGCCCAGGCTCGTTGGCTGTAATTCTTACAATGCGGGCATCAAGCTTGGTGGGATCTTGAACAAAGCTGCCAAATATTAGATTAACCTTCCCATCTTCGCCAGTAATTAACTCAGGCACGATTGCCATTTGCAAGTGCGTAAAGAAATCTCTTGGTTTTGCAAAGTAACCTCTACCAGCTATTTTAAACTGACCTAAATATGTATCTGATGTCCAAGACTGCGCAGGGACAGTTCCGCCATTTAAAACAAATACATCGCCCTCGCCTGCGCTTTGCTGCGAAGGAATTGCACTATTGAATGGCCTAAGGCGAAACTCTAGTTGGCTCACAGAGGGGTGGACTATTCTAATAAAAGAGTAGATGTCAACAGGCGAGTCGCCTACAACAGCGAATAAATATGGGCCAATGTTCGTCCAGCCTTTGTTGCTGGTTTCGTTTTCGTCATAATTGCTAGGTCTTACATCAAGCGCAAAGAGTGACATCCGATGAACGAATGTGGTCATCTTGCCCTCTGTAACCTGAATATCGTCCTCGTTCAGCTGGGCCATGATGCCCGGTGACTTTAAAGTGTTAAAGTTTGTAATTGAATTAAACTTGCTCCACACCCTTGACTTGATGCCGATTTCAGTAACTTCACAAACCCTAGTATTTTGAACTGTTCCAATTTCATATTTTAAAATGGGATAGAAGGACTCTTCAATGTCGGAAAAAGGCAAGTAATCACTCCTTTCAATCGCTTGCCTATCTACGATTCCAATTTTGCGTTGGTTTCTGCTCCAACCTTCAAGGCATTTCAAGGTGATTCGGTAACCAGTTGACGTGTGGTTACTCTTTTCGGGATCGAACCTCTCGTTAGGACGATCAACGACCTGCCAAGTAGAGCGACCAATCATCCACGTTGAGCCTTGGCTAAGCATTTGGTCATACCGCACCACTTCGCTATCAACGGCTGTTCTAATGTCACTCAAGTCAGCCGGAGGAAAGTCATATCCACCAATAGCATTAAACGGCTCAGGGTCTTGCCTATTCTTTCCAAGTAAAATTACAATTTTATCGCCAGGATTAATCTCAACCTCTGCGGTCAAGTTGCTCCATTTTTCAAAGTCCCTTTTGGTGTCATCAACAACATGCGTAACCGTGTTTACGCCGCCTGCAATCGGATAATGCTCAATTACTCCTACACGGCTGCAATAATTTACGCCTGTACCAGGCATGCCAGCCCTTGTTGAGCCATCTCTTGTACCTCCTCCAAAGGGATGCTCATTCGCCAAGTAGCCGTCAACATACTTTCTTTGTTGAGTCAATGCCTCGTCTCTTGTTTTGTCATCGCCGCTATCAAGAATAGAAATAACACGCCAATCAGGCCGTCTTGGAGTGCCATTAGGGATTCCTGAATACACGCCAAATCTGGTTTGCGACGTGGGGGTAAACGCTCCACAAAAAGCAGGTTGATTTGCACCGTTGCGCGTTGGTGCATAAAAAGCTTGATCAGCTCCATTAATTCCGGGATTGTCGTTATTACCATCAATTGCTAAATCGCCATAGCGCAAGTTGTAAGCACGCAAACGGCTGCCAAGTCCTAGGACCTCAAAGCCGCCATTAAAGTAGAAATCAAAATATGCCTCATAGATTCCATCTAAAGCATTGTTGCCTAAGAAAATGCCTGCCAGCTCAGGGCGTGCCATATTGCCTTGCCCCACAACAGTGACAATCTCGGCAACTTGATAACCGCCCCAGCTTTTCATGCGAGACCACACAAGCTGAGGCGAGACCAACAAACCGCCCGTTCCATCAGCCTCATCGCGCCTTGTAAACACAACAGGCACGACGGTGCCATATTCAGCCAAACTTTGAGCTGAATCAAATCCAAAAGTTGGCGTAAAAATTGTACGCCCAGCAACCCCGCCTAGCTGTCTACGTCTAATTTCATCAGGCTGATCAGGAGCCTTTGGTTTTGGTGCTAATAAAACTGAAGCAGCAGTCGAAATCACTCCAACCACTAAGCTAATCGCAATTGCTACAGCGACTTCTACGTTTCTAATGTCAGGGATGTGTGCATACTCTTCCGGTCGTTCTTTTACACGTCGTCTAACTTCATCCGCAAACTGTTGATATTCTTGCTCGCTACAGCCCAGTGTCTTAATTAGGTTTTTTTCGTACGGAAGCAGTGGCTGGACAGCTTGGTGCTGAATGGGCACCATGCGACCGCGTTCAAATGACGGTTGACGTACAGACATCCTTTGCTCCAAACAACTGCGAAAACAGGATCGCCCTGCTTTAACAGCAACACATCGCCATCATACTGAGGCTCTTTTACCCTTACACCCCATACCAAAAGATCGCGGCCATACTGCCTAACGCTTTGCCCGTACCAAGACGCCTTGAACTTTGGCGTTTCAATGCCCATCCGCCCCAAAACGATATAGACAAGGTGTATGCAGTCAATTGCGCCGTCTGCGTCAGAACCGTCTGCCCCTAAGCGATATGGACGGCCAATCAGGTCAATCACGCAACACGAACACGGCTAGTCAAAGGCAAATGCCCAACCAACTGCCGCGTCAACCGCTTGCGCGGGATGTCCGAACCAACAGCATCAAAGACAGACGCAAGCTGAATGGTCAAGGCTGTTGAACTCCATTGAGCCGATACAATTTGCCCGATATATCGATTAATCAGTGTGTAATCCTCTTTATCGTTTGGGTTGATCAGAACAGTGCGGACATTGGCGAGATACTGCCCATCTACAACAGTTGTCGCAAATGGACGACTTAGTTCGTTATTAGGGAAAGCAAGTGACGCTGGCGAGTTATCACCTGTTTTAGTCACGGTCGCTCCAGAGAAAGCAAATGGCATGAAGCCAAATTCATTCCGTGCGCCTGTATCTACATTGAAGAATGGCGCGTCTTCACCAACCCAATAGTTTTGAAAGGTGAATCCACCTGTGGTTTCAGGCGGACGCAAGGTCAAATAATGAGCAAAAGCAATTGATCTGTCATTAATCCCAAAACCCTGCGTCCTGATCGCACCACCCATCCCTGAGTGGACCGTGCAGTAGTAGTAAAGCAACGGTGCTTCATACGCCACTGTGATTTGTGTGTAAGCACCAGAGGAGCCAGGTGTTCCAGCTGTTGTTACCCCTGTTGTGTACTCAACACCGCCGCCATGGGTGCCATTCGGTGTTGTGCTGAAACGAAACGGATGCCCGCTATTGCTGTTGTCCTCTTGCGTAAAGCGGTAAGTTTTGCCCTCTTCAAGGTCAAGGGTCAGAGCACTAATTGAGCTGCCATCAAATCGATACTTGTTGCCGTTGTCAGCAACGACGGTAACTGCATAAGTCCTTGCAATATTGGTCATTGCAGCCCAACCCTCTTACGTTGCGTTGTGTTCTGCCTAAGCGTAGTCAAAGCTCGTTGTTCGCCTTGCTTAGCGCCTTGCGTTGCTGCTTGACGCATCCCAACCTGGAATTGATCCGCAGTTACATAATCCACAGAGTTGATGCGCTCCACGGTGTAGCGGACATCGATTGGTGCAGCAACAGCAGCCCCGCCGCCTTCGCCTGACGCTCCACCTCCGCCCACTGCTGGAATAACAGAAGAGCCACGAGCACCGCGTGAATACCTGTCCATACTTTCACGCATCTTGGACTGAGGGATGATGTATTCCGGCTCACCACCTTCACCAACTACAGCATTAGTCGGGCCGGTGACGTAGCCGCCTTCTGCAAACTGGAGGGGTATAGCAGGAAGGTTAAAACCAGTGTTGATCCCGCCAAGGTTGTCGCCAAGTTGACTGGGATTAAATCCGCCGCCACCACCAAAACCAGCAAATGCCTTAGCAATACCAATTGCAATATACTGAGCAATCATTTGAGCGGCAGTTTGAATCAACATGTCGCCAATGTTCTTCAAGAAATCAGCAAATGCTTCTTCTGCTGTTTTTGTCCCCTCAGCAACAGCAGATATTGCAGTGAACAAACCGCTTACAACTGCATTTGTAATTGGCTGCACTGCTTCAAGTGCTTGATTGAACTTAAGTTGAGCCTGCTCGGCTGCGTCTAACTGAGGCAGCAGTTGACTGTAAAGGTCAAGCTGGTCCTGGAGACTTTGACGCTGTTCTTCCGCCCTCATTGCCGCGTCTGCATTAGGCGGATTATCGATAGTTTTTTGATGCTCTTCTATTGCGTTAGTCAGACGAGTAGTAACGTCCTCTTGCCTGCGAATTTGATCAATCCGTAACTCAATCTGAGCGTCTTGGGCGCTATCGCCTGTAGGTCTGAAATTTGCGTCTTGTATTTGACGACCAACATCAGTTTCAATCGCAACAAGCGCTTGCTTTTGCTTTTCTGCAGTTATAGCTTTTTCGACCTGCAAACTTCTTTGCTTAGAGCCAATTTGGTTACTTTCTAGTTGCTTCTGCAAGTCAAGTTTTTGCAACAGTAAATCTTTAATTCTTGCGTCTTCTGTTGACAGTTTTATGTTTTTTCTTAAAAGGTCAAATTTAGTAGTTAGCTCTGCAGCCTGTCTCTGAAGTGCCTTTTCTTCCCCTTCCGCCAGTGCTAAGGATTTATAAGTAAGGTCAAAAGCAGAAATCTGCAATGAGTTTATCTCTCTTCGAATTGCGTTTTCTTTTCTTTGCGCTTCTTCAATTTTCTTTGCGGCTCTTTCTGCATCTCTGCGATCTTTCTCGGCTTTGCGTTGCTCTTCTGCAGCCTGAGCCGCAAAAGCGCTCTCTCTTCGGTTCTCTAGCCCTCTAATACCGGCAGCGTATTCTGCGAGCGCTATTTCCCGTTCTAGCGAACTTATGTTTTCTTTTTTTAAATCTCTTTGAAGCTTTAAGCCTTCAATCTCTATCGCCTTTAAGTAATTAATTTTTTCTGTTAAATCACCCTTGCCTTCTAGCAATTCATTTTCCGATTGCAATATTTGCAAAGATATACTGTTTTGTTTAGAAGTGTCTCTAGCTGTTTGCAATGCAGCCTGCCTACGTTCGTCTAAGATCCTCCCTGCTTCATTCTGCATTGCAATAGTTCTATCGTCTTGGCTGCCGCCAGCCTCAGTTACTCTGTTGCCGACAGCCCTAAGACGCTCCGCTTCTGGCCCGCCCTCTGACAGCATTTTGCTAGTTTGCGAGGCTAAATTAGCTCTTTGAACTAAACCAACAATTCCTTTAAGTACGGGGCCAAGCAAAGTCGCGGCCAACACCATAAATTCAGTATTTAATTCGCTAACTGCTGCACCTAATTCTTGGCCTGCCGCGCCAAATTCTTCAAGCGCTTTTACGCCATCTTTGCCAATTTTGTTTGCCAGCAAATCAGCCGCAACTGCTGCAGCCTCTTCAGCTCCTGCAACCTCCTTAAGCTCGTTAATTACACGCTCAGCTTCAGAGCCCAACTCACCTGCAGCCTTAGCAACCGTTTCTATATCTAAACCAGATTTACTAAGAGCTACGCCTAATTCTGCAGTTTTTTGAATAAATTGATCAAGCTGCTGGCCAACAGCACTACCAAGAATTTGCCCGCCAAAGCCGCCTCCGCTGCCTAACAGACCGCCAGCAATTGAGCCCGCTCCACCGCCAAATAGCAGCGGAAAGCCGACGCCAAGTGCAGCGCCTTGGAGGCCCCGCTGGCGAGCGCTTTTTCTTGTCTGAGCTTTGCGATCAGCTTTCTTGCGAGCGTCTGCAACGTCATTTTCAGCCTTCTTGCGAGCTTCCGTGCGATTTTTAAGGCGTCTATCAAAATCTTTTCCATAGTTTTTATCCAACTTTATAAGATCATCAAAAGTTTGCTTATTAAGCTTCCCTTTCGTGTCAGATCTTTTAAGGTCCAAATCGAGCTGTGTTCTGTCTAACTGTTTGGCAAGTTCTGTAGCTTTTTGATGCGCTTTATTTGAAAGATCTTGACGTTTTTGGGCGGTTTGGGTGACAAAACTTTCAACTGCTTTTGCGGATGCAGTAGCTGCTGCTACTTCTTGATTAAAGTCTGGAGGCAAAGCGGCTCCAGAAACTTGAGGAGAAGGGCCAATAGAAGAAGAATACTGACCAAGCCCTTTTCGCCTTTGTCGCGTTACACGGAGCGGCTCCCTGCGCAATGGCCTGCCAGAAAGTTGATCAGCTTTTTGGCTAAAAGCCCTAAAACCTGAACCAGAATTGCTTAACTGGCTTTGAATCCGACTTCTTGCACTTAGCTCTCTATTTAGTTCTCTTTCTGCTCTTGCCGCCTGCAAAATGGCTGACTTGTAACTGTTAGTTCCTCGAACAGCTGCATTTAAGTTTGAATTGGCTGCCCCAAGCGACTGACTTAAATCGTTGAAACTGCCAGTAGCTTTGCTAGTAGCAAGCAGTAAAGTATTTATATTGCCAATGTTTCGCTCGGTAGTTTTTAATTTTGTGTTAAAAGTGTTAAGAGCTGCAGCCTTTATAGCAACCGCAATATCTACGTTGTAGTTAGCCACAGCGAAACACGTAGAGCCTTGCGCTCCAGTCTACCGCCCACCCATCGTTCTCGCCCCTCTCCCTGTCTTGGCGTTTTGGACCGCTCTCTCCTGCTGCTCATTATGCAGCTCAAAATAAGCAGCCCAGCCGACCAGCTCTTCTTGCGTCAAGTCACGCGAAAGCTGAGCAACCGTCATGCCCAGCTCCTTCGCCAAGAAGAAAATAAAATACCAGTCGTTATTCGCTTTTAAGGTCTGCCTTCGCTTCCTCCACCTTGTGCTCCGTTCCAGAGTTCAGCATGGCTAGCTGGATCTCTTGAAGGACAGAAGCAGCTACAGCGTTCCTAAGCGCAGCTTTTTCACCATCTTGAAACATCCGTCTGCCGTCTTCGTCTAAAGCTTTCTCGACCATCAGTCCAAGCGCAAAATCGTTGCCTTCACCAGCATCGACCTTTTTCTGGATCGACTCACGCTCATCAATAGTCAATGGGTGCCAAAACACCTCAAGCACCACCTCGTCGCCTTCTTTTACCTCGTACTTATAAAGCTGGCTAACGCCAAACTTATTCCGAAGCAGTTCGGTGGCCCGCATAAATCAATGCCGTTTCGATCAATATACTACACGACTGC
>TARA_R110002020_G_scaffold25225_18_pt1 | contig 12313 bp, 14 predicted proteins | sample TARA_R110002020 | Tara Oceans TARA_R110002020 (sample SAMEA4396489) | marine metagenome | biome: Westerlies Biome; feature: [MES] marine water layer (ENVO:01000295) within the mesopelagic zone...; material: water (ENVO:00002006), including particulate matter (ENVO:01000060) such...
TGGACTGTTGGCATTGACCTTTGCCGTCTCAGCCGCCGGCTCGATGGTCATCGTCAACACGGTAGTGTTGGTCCAGTCGGTATTCGGCTTGACGCAGCAGTCGACGGCGGTAGCCCTCGCTGCATTCGGCGGTGGCTCGATGATCGCGGCATTGGCGCTGCCAGGGCTGCTCGATCGGTTCGACGATCGCCCCGTCATGCTGATCGGCGCCGGCATCCTGGTTGCGACAATGCTCGCCGGCGCTGCCCTGCCGGGATACGGCGTGCTTCTCGGTCTCTGGGTCATCATCGGCGTCGGCTATTCTGTCACCCAGACGCCGGCTGGCCGGCTGATCAGGCGGTCATCCAATCCCGAAGATCGTCCCGCCCTATTCGCGGCTCAGTTCGCCCTGTCGCACGCGGCTTGGCTGGTTACTTATCCGCTGGCCGGGTGGCTGGGTGCGTCTGCGGGCTTGCCGGTGACATTCCTCGTCATGTCAGCAGTTGCGGCTCTGGGATTGGTTGCGGCATTGCGGCTTTGGCCGGTCGCTGATCCTGTCGTAGTCGAACACACGCACGACGATTTGCCGGCGGACCACCCTCATCTCAACGGGTCGACCGGCAAAAATACCCATGCGCATGAGTTCGTCATCGACGCAGAACATACTGTCTGGCCGGGCCGGTGAACACGCTCCTTGGATAGATGGTCGCAATTCAAACGCCCATGGGCCAAGGACATGGCGCAGAGGCAATTGCAGCTATCTGGATCGTGCCAGATGACTTGGAATGGCTGAAAGGTGGTCGCGAGCTGTCGTAGATTTATCCTGCGATGCGATGTACGACCGCCATCTACAGCGCTGCCATCGTTGAAAATGAAACCAGAGGGCACAGTCCGTTTGGATCCAATGGCGCCGATCCTGACGCCGTCCGATTGAACACGTAGCGCTTTTCGCACACATCCACGGCTGGCGGCTGCTTGGTGGTTTCGAAGATGTCGGTGCCTTCCTTGAGGTTGCGCCAGAAAGGCATATGCGGACTAGCAGCGTTTGCTGCAAAGTTTGCATCGTTCATCCGAAACGGCAGCAGCTGCAATTGGAACGAGCGGTTGCCGCCTTTGAAGGTCTCGCGGGCCATCGCGTAGATCTCCTTGATCCCGGCGTCGGTCATGGCATAGCAGCCCACCGATTTGCAGTCGCCGTGCACCATGAGGTAGGTGCCGTTGCGGCCCCATGCCTGGTCGAACTTGTTCGGGAAGCCGACATTGAACGACAGGAAATAATTCGACTTCGGGTTCATCAGGCCGGGGGTGACGTCGTAGAATCCTTCCGGCGACTGGTAGTCGCCTTCCTTGACCTTCGGACCCAGCGCGCCCGACCACTTGCAGATCGGGTAGGTCTTCAGCAGGGCGTATTGGCCGGTGTTGGTGCGCTTCCACACTTCCAGTTCCGATGACTGCTTGTATACGCGGATCACCATGGGCTCGCCCGGGGACGATCCGATAGCGGCCATGCGATCCGCCAGCGCCTTCGGCACCGGCACGTTGTGACGATTGTCGCCGACGAACTGGCTGCAACCGGACACCACGACCACGGCAACCATGGCAACGAGCAGTCTAAAAAAGGCTGGGAACATGGACATGCGGGGGACCTGTTATTGACAAGCACCCTAAGGGCACATGGTTAGGCTGCGGTAAATTCGCGCCACAACCTCGGACGACCGATGTCACGGTTTCGCGAGATCGTGGTGAATTGCAACGCGACTTGTCGAGGAGGTTGGCGCTCGATGTCGCAGGTCCAAACTGGTAGTTGCCAGGCCGTTTGCATCCGTGGAAACATGCAGCCATGAGAAAACCCGCCTCGATCTTCGTCATTGCTCTCGCCGGTGTCGTTCTACCGGCCTGGGCGGTCGAGCCTATAATGGTCAGCGAGGGCGTGATCGTTGAAGAGGCATGGGCCCGTGTCGGCGTATCCGGTGACACCGAGGTCTTCCTGGTGGTGAACAACCGCAGTGTGGTCGAAGCAGTTCTAGGCCTACAGATCCCAGGAGCGACGGACGTACAGGTGCTCGGTTCGGCTGGTCGCTCGATCGAATCTGCCATACCTATCCATTCCGAACTCTACATGAAGCCGGACGGGGTTCGCATCGTCGCGACAGGTCTTTTGCCTTCGTCGACTGTGTCGGTGGAGGTCACCATAGGGAGCGGCGATCCCGTCGTCATCAAGGCCCAGGTGCTGACGGATGGCCAGGCCGTGCCCGACCATCACGACTACCAGCACTGGTAAACACCCACCGAGTGCTCGCCGATCACTGCGACGCCGCAACCTCGCTCGCAACGAGATCGGCCAGATTCTGCGGGTCGGTTCCGGAAGGCGCCTTGCCGTTGACGAAGAAGGTGGGCGTCTGGACGACCCCCAGGGTTTCCACGTCCGACATGTCGGTGTTGATGACGCCGAGGATCCCGGGGCGAAGAGCGTCCTGGCGCGCCGTAGCGACATCCAGGCCGGCTTCGCCGGCTATCTGCCATGCCAGTTCCAGATCGGGATCGCCATGTGCGGCCCATTCCGGCTGCCGTGCCAGCAGGGCTTCGAGCACAGGGATGAATAGATCCTGGAGTCGCGCCGTCTCGAGGATCTTCACGGCCTCGTCCGACCCGTCATGGAACGGCGCATAGCGGAGAACGAGCTTCACCTGATCGGGATGGCGATCCATGATCTGTTTCACGATCGGATAGTACGCCCGGCAGGCCTCGCAACTCGGATCGAAGAATTCCGAAATGGTGACCGGGGCATCGACCGGCCCGATGACAAATGAATGGGGGCGGACATAGCCGGCATCCTCAAAATTGGCCACGACGCGCGAGGCCGGCTGGTTGGGCTGGCCGCCGTAGAATAATGCGGCCACCCCGAAGATGGCGATGGCAACGATCGCGATGGATATGACGACTATGCGGGAATTCATGCGGGTCTCCTGGTGAGGGGGACGAGAAGGAAGGCGATCGCGGCAAAGGCGACGGCGGACAGGAAGGGAAGCGGGAGGCCAAGGACGACCATGCCGTCCCCAGAGCAGGATGGGCCTGCGCTGCACGGGACGATCGGAGACGGCAACACGCCGGCGTACATCAGCGAATGATAGGCAGCGATGCAGAGCCCGACAACGGACAGCGGAAGCGCATAACGCCAGACGGCGAGATCGCCACGGTACGCCGCAATGCCTAGCATCAGGGCGAGCGGGAACATAGCGATGCGCTGGTACCAGCACAGCACGCATGGCATCTGGCCCATGACCTCGCCGATGAACAGCGCCCCTAGTGTCGAGGCGACGGCCACAGCCCATGCGGCGAACAGTGCGTATGATTGGCTTTTTGTCAGAATTGGTCTCCCAGTGGTCGTCTAACCGTACGACCTCAAGCCACTAGAGGAGCAAGCTCCCTTCAAACACCGTCCTCGAGCCAACAGGTCGCAGAGCGGAATGCGAGGCGATGCCGCCCATCGCCTGCGGCTTGCATGACGAAATGCCCCATGGGCACGGAAGTCGAGTCCGGATACGCATTCCCGAACTCAAACTCGGATCGGCTATGCCCATGAAGAAGACGTTGTTCGCAACCCTGTTGTTCGTGATGTCGGCTATGACGGTCGGTGCCCACGACTTCAATGCCGGCTCGATCTATATCGAGCATCCGATGATCCAGGAAGCGCCACCGAATGCGCCCGTGCTGGGCGGCTACATCATGCTCCAGAACAACGGAACGGAGGACGACCGGCTGCTCGGCATCGAAAGCACCGCGGTCGAAAAGGTCGAACTGCATCAGACGGTCATGACCAACGACATCGCCCGCATGACGCCCATGACCGAAGGATTGCCCTTACCTGCCGGCGCCATCGTCTGGTTGGGCGATGCCGGTACCCACGCCATGTTCATCAAGCCAAGTGCTCGGTATCTTGAGGGCGACGAGGTGTCTGCCACTCTGATCTTCGAAAAGGCGGGGCGCATCGACGTTATGTTCAAGGTCGAGAAGAGGACCGGTGCGGATATGGCGCCTGGTCATCAGGGCATGGAAAAGGGCGAGGACCAGACCGATGGCGACAAGTAAGCCAGGGCGCAGCATGCGTACGTTCAGGTTGATTCTATGGGGGCTGGTCGCCGTCGCGGCGATCGGTGCGACGATGGTCTTTATGAACCGGCCTGGAACACAGGCAGGCGAGGCATTCTACGCCAGAACGTTCGAACTGGTCGATCAGGACGGCGCCGTCGTCACCGAGGCGAGCTATCTGGGCAGGCCCTCGGCATGGTTTTACGGCTTCACGCATTGCCCCGACGTTTGCCCTACAGCCCTGGCCGAGATGTCGGCCATACTCGAAGCCCTCGGACCCGATGCCGACAAGGTGCAGGTAGTCTTCGTTTCGGTGGATCCCGAACGCGATACGCCCGAGATCATGAAGGATTACGTAGAGTACTTCGACCCCAGGATCGACGGCCTGACGGGCTCGCTAGAGGGCGTGTCCGCAATGGCCAAGGATCGCTATATCTTCTTCGAGAAGGTTCCGCTGGAAGGCGGCGACTACCAGATGGAGCATCAAGCCTCGATCCAATTGGTCGATGCCCAGGGCCAGTTCTTCGGCACGCTCGCCAGTGAAGAGGGCTTCGACGTCAGGCTGGCCAAAGTACGTCGCCTCATCGGTTCGTGAGGTCGCGAACAGTTGCACACCGAAAGTCCTGATTGTCGCCCGATTTAACGCTAGGCTAACGATATTCGGCTGGAATGGCCGGACTTCGCGCCGAGTGAAAAATGATCGTAGGGTTTCGCAGCGGGCTATTGCCCATCCTGTTCGCCGTGATCGCCTTGCTGCTGAACGTGCAGCAGGCGAACGCTGCCGTGCAGGCTCCGAACACCTCCATTGGCATGATCCACGTCGATCAGCACGCCGAGCAGAATGAACGTTGCGCCTTGCACATCACTGCATGCTGTTCGATGTCCATGGGCATGGTGGCCTTTTCATCCTTTGGCATCGCCTATCTGGACTACCGGCCCGCATTCGACCTCGATGCCGGTTCGTCGCCGTCCTTCGCGAACCGCCCATCCGAGCAGTTTCGTCCTCCACGCCAGGTTTGATCCGTCGCCGCGACACGACGCCACCACTGCAATGTGCAGTAGGCCGGCACGTCGCTCCATGGACCTCAACCTTGTGGAACCGAAAATGAAAAGACGCGATTTTCTTCGTCTGCTACCCGCCGGCACCGTCGCCTCCATGCCCATGATGCAGCCCGCCTACGGCCAGTCGCTCTGGGACATGATGAATCAGACCCGCAGCTTGAGCGATGCGGAACGCGAAGCCAACAGCGCAGCTGCGATCCAGGCCATCGACACGGTCGAGCCGATATTGTCCTACGACACCATAAACAACCTGCAGATGGCCATTGCTCAATACGAACCGTTCGTCGCCGGGGGCGGCTGGGAGCAAGTGCCACAGGAGACCTATGGCGTTGCCATGGGCGTTGCCCGTGACGGCGTCGTCCAACTCAAGAGGCGTCTCCTGGCGTCCGCGGACATGCCAATGGTCGAAAGCGTCGATGACGCCATGGATGCCCCCACCGACGCGGCGCTCCGGCGCTTCCAAGCTCGGCACGGCTTGCAGGTCAACGGTCAGGTGGACGAGGCCACCTGGTACGCACTGAACGTGCCCGCCGAGACCCGGCTTCACCAGTTGAAGCTGAACCTGATCCGGGTTCAGACGATGGCACCGGCCTTGGCCGATCGCTACGTGGTCGTGAACATCCCGGCTGCCTTTATCGAGACCGTGGAGGGCGGCATGGTCGTGCGCCGGCATACAGCGGTCGTTGGCCGTATCGATCGGCAGACCCCGATACTGAAGAGCCGCATCCACCAGATAAACTTCAACCCGTACTGGAATGTGCCGGTCTCGATTATCCGTCGCGATCTCATCAAGTATATGAACGAGAACCCCAACTATCTCACCGAGCAGAAAATACGGATCCTCGATGGCAACGGTCAGGAGCTGCAACCAAGCCAGATCAACTGGCAGACCGAGGAAGCGGTGAACTACAACTTCCGACAGGATCCCGGGCCGCAGAACTCCATGGGCAACGTCAAGATCAACTTCCACAACCCCCACGCGGTCTATCTGCACGACACCCCTACCAAGGGCTTGTTCGGCGACAATGCACGCTTCTACTCGTCGGGCTGTGTGCGCGTCGATCAGGTGCAGGACTTCGTAGGCTGGGTGCTGCGCGACAATGGCGACTGGGGTGCGGGCGAGATAGGCCACGTTTTCTCCACCGGCGAGCGCAAGGACGTCGACGTCCGCAATCCCGTTGAGATCCACACCACCTATATCTCGGCTTGGGCAAACCGGAACGGGGTCGTCAGCTTCCGGGACGACGTCTACGAATTCGACATGGCCGGAAAGGTGACCTTCGAAGCATGAAAGCTCCGGCAAAACTGACTTTTGCCGTCAATGGACTGGGCTGCATCGACTGCGTGGCCGCCATCGAGAACGCGGTCATGCCTTTGGTGGGTGTGACCTATGTCGGCGTCTCGCTCTCGAGCGGCACAATGACGGTTCGGCCCGGGCCAGACTTTGACGTTCATGCAATGTTTTCCAAGGTGCGGCTTCTCGGTTATGACATTGGAGACGACGTTGCAGGTGACGTCGCGCGCCTCGCAGGATGTCCTTGTCGAGAGCCATCGGCTGCTGGCGGTCGGACGCCGACTCAATAGGTTGATGTCATGACATCATCATTAGATCTCTGGCTGGGCGTGCCGGCAACGGCCTGAGTACGGGGCTGAACCGGACAACCGCCGCTAGCCATGGCATCTAGCTCCTTCGCAGAAGCGGTGAGGTCAGTCCTAAGAAGGGGCGGCCCAGTGCACGATGGCAAGCCCGATGCCAAGGCCAGATATAGGGTGACGGCCAGGAGCCATAGATCGACACATCCCATAGGGCCTTTGGAGAACTGTGCGGATGCGCCGAACAGGTCTGCCGAGCCAGACACAGACGAGAGCTTTCGCGTGCGATTGTTGTCGATGCACCAGCAACGCATCGCCAGCGCAGGTGTGGTAGCAGCCTTGTGCAGCGTGCTTGGCAGGGCCGATCATAGCTGCCGGCGGTGTCGCAGTAGTGGCCAGTCTGGTAGGCATGGAGGTCATCCTGCTCGCCGCGTTTGCCGGTTTGTGCGCATGGCTTAGAGGCCGTGCTAGGCGTCAACAGACCTAAACAGGAGTGGCCCAATGCCAGTTTGCGCTACAACCGCGCTGATCTATGCCGGCGCGGCGCTGGCCGAAATCGCGGGGTGTTTCGCATTCTGGGCCTGGCTGCGTCAGGGGCACTCGCCGATCTGGCTGCTTCCCGGCATTGCCTCGCTCATCGCCTTCGCATGGTTGTTGACCTTGGCGCCGACCGAAACTGCGGGGCGGGCCTATGCGGCCTACGGCGGCATCTACATCGTCGGGTCCTTGCTGTGGCTTTGGCGTGCCGAAGGCATGGTTCCCGACCGTTGGGACCTCATCGGAGGTGCGCTCGCCATTATGGCCGCAGGGGTCATACTCTTCGGCCCCAGAGGTTGAGTGCGAAATGGAGGTGTGACGACGGATCGAGGTCAACGCCTACCTAGTTCGCGGGCTCTATGATCCGATAATGTGCCAATCTATGCCAGCGGCAGATCCCTGTCGCTACCTGGACCGCGATTGACTGACCTTCAGGCCCGGACAGCCGCGCCGCGGGGCGATATCTGAAGCCACAGGATGGCCGCCGCGGCTACAGCGAGCCACGGGAGCAGCCACATGTTCAGCGCCTGCCAGCCGATGGCGTTCTGAAGCATGCCGGCACTGAGCGACGCGATCAGTCCCACGATGAATATCGTCAGGTCGTTGGTCGCCTGCGCCTTGCCCTTCTCTGCGGTGCTGTAGTTCCGGGTCAGCAGGTTGGTGCCGCCGATGTAGAGGAAGTTCCAGCCCACGCCGAGTAGGATCAGCGCCGCTGAAAAATTGTAGAAGCCTGTTCCCGACAGGGCCAGCAACACATGAGCGGTCAGCAGTACGATACCGGCCAGCATTATCCTGAGAACGCCGAAACGCGCGATCAGGGATCCCGTGAAGAAAGACGGCAGGAACATGCCCAGCACGTGCAGCTGAATTACCGTCGAGGTGGCGGCCAGGTCATGCTGATGATGCACCATTGCCAACGGGGTCGCCGTCATAGCCAGGATCATGATGCCGTAGCCCGTGACGGCACCGAACAGGGCAACCATGTAGGTCGGCTGGCGAACGATTGCCGATAACGGGCGCGCCGCTGCGCGTTCGTCGGCAGTGTCCACTGTCCTGGGCACGTTGACGCCCAGCAGCACTACGATGGCCAGGGACGAGGCTGCCGACAGGAACAGGAAGGAGGCCGTATAAGCCGGCTGCATCAGTTCGCCACCCCATCGCGCAAGCAGAGGCCCGATCAATGCGGCGATGACGCCACCGGCCAGCACCAGTGATATTGCCCTTGGCTTGAACGGCACCTCGGCCACTTCCGACGCGGCGAAGCGGTAGAACTGGGCAAAGCCCTGATAGGCTCCCGCGAGGAAGGTACCAGCGCAAAGAAGGAGGAGCGAGGAGGTCATCATGCCGGCGGCGGCCAGCAGACCTCCTAGGGTGCCCAGGCCGGCTCCAGTGACGAAGCCGATCCTGCGACCAACGCGTGTCATCCACATCGAAGCGGGAACCGTCGATACCGCTGTGCCGAGAAACATCGTCGCGATCGGTGCGGTCGCCCATTCCGGCGATGGGGCCAGGATACTTCCGGCCAGGCCGCCAATGGTCATCACCAATACCGAAACGATCTGAAACAGCGCCTGCGCCGTCGCCAGCAGGAAGACTTGTCGGTGCATGGGCTGCATGATTGCTTTTTCTCAGTTCGGGATGGTTATGACGCGACGGCATTGCCGGCTGCCGCCCATTCAGGCATGCCGTCTTCAAGGCGCCGAGCCTTGAAGCCTTGCACCCGAAGGCGCGACACCGCCTCAAAGGACATGACGCAATAGGCTCCACGACAATAGGCGACGATGTCCTTTTCGGGGTCGAGCGTGGCCAGGCGGGCGTCGAGTTCTGCAAGAGGCACATTCACCGCGCCAGGCACATGGCCGAGAGCAAATTCGTCGGCGGGCCGGACGTCGAGCACGGTGACCATACCGTTGCGCAGACGGTCTGACAGTTCCTCACGGGTGATCGGCTCCAGGCTGTCACGTTGCTCGAAATAGCCTCGGACGATTTTGTCGACTTCAGCCAGGTTGTTCTCTGCCACCCGCTGGATCGCCTGCATGGCCATCAGGACACTAGCGTCAGCCAAGCGATAGACGACGTACTTGCCCTGGCGTTCTGCCGCGACCAGCCCCGCACGCCGCATGGTCTGCAGGTGCTGCGAGACATTGGCGATGGGCGCCCCGAGTTTTTCTGCCAGCAGGTCGACGCTGCGCGGCCCCTGGCCAAGCTGCTCGATCAGCTCAAGCCGTTGCGGGTGGCCCAGCGTCTTGGCGACCAGGGCGAACTGCTCGAACAGGGCCAGCTTCGGTGAGGGACTTGACATCGGGACTTTGCTCAATCATTCAATGGATTTGTTGAATATGGCATTTTGGGCCGGCTCGCAAGGGTTAGTCTTACCGGAGTTCCAGCATGATCCTGCGTCAGTTCCTGCACTTCGACCCCGTAGGGGCCTCTTACCTTTTGGGCTGTGGCGGCAAGGCGTCATCGGCTGTGATTGATCCCATCGGCCCCATCGAGCCGTATCTCGAAGCAGCGGCCGCCACCGGTATGAACATACTCTATGTGATCGATACGCATATCCATGCCGACCACATCTCGTCAGGGCGTGCCTTGGCCGAGGCGACCGGCGCCAAGTATACCCTGTTCGCAGATGCCAAAACCAATTTCGACTTTCATAGCGTCGACGATGGCAGCGTTCTTGAGCTGGGAAATGTCCTGCTCACCGTCATGCACACGCCGGGCCACACGCCTGAGCACATCTCGATGCTGGTCACTGATCGGAGTCGAGCAGATGAGCCCTGGTTCGTGCTGACCGGCCATACCTTGATGGTGGGCGACATGGGACGAACCGAGCTTGCCAGCAGTGCGGAAGATGGCGCCAGGGCGCTGTTTGCCAGTGTCGAACGTCTCAAGGCACTGCCTGACCATATCGAGGTGCTGCCTGGCGCCTTCTCCGGCTCGGTGTGTGGGCGCAGCCTCAGCGGCAAGCCGACCTCGACCATCGGCTTCGAAAAGCGGTTCAACAAGGCATTCCGCATCGCTGATGAGGACGAGTTCGTGGCGAAAATGGTTGCTGACATCCCACCACCACCGCCGGAAGCAGCTGCCAACCGTGCCCGCAATGCCGGGCTGGAAATTGCCGCATGACTGAAAGTGCAGCGTTTTCGGGCGACAATGTCGGCACGCTCACGCGCGGCATACGGGAAAACCTGACGCAGTTTGTCCATCAGCTGCTCCAAGTCATGCTGGTGGGCTTTGCTCTGGGCATGATGCGGACTGTGGTGCCGGCGCTGGCCGAAGCCGAGTTCGGTGTGGCCCGTGGTTCCTTCATCCTGCTGACCGCCTTCGTTGTGGCCTTTGGCGTGGTCAAGGGCGTGTTGAACTTCGTTGCCGGTCGGCTGTCCGAGCGCATTGGACGAAAGCGCGTCCTGCTGGCCGGCTGGATCGCGGCGCTGCCTGTTCCGCTCATGATCTACTTCGCCCCTGACTGGAACTGGATCGTCGCGGCAACCGTGCTTCTGGGCATCAACCAGGGTCTGGCCTGGTCGATGACCCAGACGTCTAAGCTCGACATTACCCGCGCTGACCAGCGCGGGCTGACAATCGGCCTCAATGAATTTGCCGGGTATGTCGGCGTGGCGGTGGCCGGCATTGTCACAGGGTATGCTGCAACGGCGCTCGGAGCCAGGCTGGGGCTGCTGATCTTCGGGCTTGCCGTCGTGATCACGGCGCTGGTGCTCACCCTGGTCTGGGTTCAGGACACCCTGCCATGGGCCAAGGCTGAGGCGGCCTCCCACGCCACAGCCAAAACTAGCGCCTATCGTCCGCGCTATCCCCGCAACATCTCCGACAGCCCCACGACCTGGGAAGTGTTCACGCTGATGTCCTGGCGCGACCGGCGCATGGCCGCGATCAGCCAGGCCGGACTGGTCGAGAAGTTCGTCGATGCCCTGGTCTGGGTCATCTTCCCAGTGTTCCTGTTCCAAAAGGGCGTGGACCTCGCGTCCATCGGCTGGATCGTCGGCGCCTACGGCTTCACCTGGGGCGGTTCACAGCTCTTCACAGGGCGGCTTTCCGATCACGTCGGGCGTCATTGGCCCAATGTGCTTGGCATGTGGATTTCCGGTTTCGGCGTCGCCATGGTGGTGATGGGCAGCGGGGTCTGGTGGTGGGCCGCATCGGCCGCCATCGCTGGCTTTGGCATGGCGCTGCTTTATCCCAATCTGTCGGCAGCAGTGGCCGACATTGCACCGCCCAGCTGGCGCGGTTCGGCCATCGGCATCTACCGATTTTGGCGTGACCTCGGATACGGCATAGGCGCGCTCGGGCTTGGCCTGGTTGCTCATTTCAGTGGCGCTCTCGAGACCACGTTCTGGTTTGTCGCACTGTCGATGATGGTGTCTGGCTTGGTGTTGTGGGCATTTGGTGAGGAGACCCATCCACGGCTTAACCCGGAAGACGTGGCTTAGCTCATGCCTTGGCATCATGGTGCACGTTGACGTCGCCAGATGGCAGCTTTCAGGCATCGAGAATGTCGCGCTCTACGACCGAAATGGGGTCGGTATCTGCCATGAGTGCCGGCGGAGCGGAAGCCATCCCTAAGCAGGTTAGCACTTCACAGACCGTTTCTAGTCAACGTTGTCGGTGCCCGCTTTGTACTGCGAATTCGCTTCTAAAGGTTGACGAGATGCCTCCTCTGGCGTCGGCTGACCGAGTACCAAATCCACGCAGTGCCGAATGGCATCCTGACGGCTGACATAGCCGGGTTGGCGCGCGATCCAAGCATCGATGCGCGTAATCATTTCGGAAGTCATCCGCACGGTGATGCGCTCTTTCAAACCGATACCTCGGGTTTCACCAACCACCATCTCGCAAAAAGCCGGCGATGGACCATATGCATCGTGATGCACCAGTTCGAAATTTCTCGAAAGCCAATGTCGCGCAAAACTGTCTGCGTCTTTGCGGTAGCCGATCGCATCGCGGCATCGGCCTTTCGCCGGGGCTCGGCCAGTTCGTCCAACCTCTCAGTTATCCGCATCAAGTTAGTGGCCCGATCATCGAACTCGTGTTTATC
>TARA_R110002020_G_scaffold263957_1_pt1 | contig 12296 bp, 16 predicted proteins | sample TARA_R110002020 | Tara Oceans TARA_R110002020 (sample SAMEA4396489) | marine metagenome | biome: Westerlies Biome; feature: [MES] marine water layer (ENVO:01000295) within the mesopelagic zone...; material: water (ENVO:00002006), including particulate matter (ENVO:01000060) such...
GGCGTCTCCGACTATCTCGGAATCTTCGGAAGTGGCCCCATCACTTGATGGTGCCTTGAGAGAGGGGGGGCTTCGGTCCCCCCTCTCTTTTTCTTGGAGACTTTAATGGCTATTGAATACCGTGGTGAAAAATTTTCCGGATACAACAAGCCCAAGAGAACTTCTTCTCACGCCAAGAAATCCCACGCCGTTCTTGCCAAAGAAGGCGAAAAAGTAAAGTTAATTCGATTTGGAGAGCAGGGGGCCAGTACGGCAGGCAAGCCCAAGAAGGGTGAGTCCGACCGCATGAAGGCCAAGCGCAAATCGTTCAAGGCTCGCCATGGCAAAAATATTGCCAAGGGGAAAATGTCCGCTGCCTACTGGGCAGACAAGACAAAATGGTAAACCAAACTCGTCAGACTTAATCAGACAGTACGCGGACTGACGAGCTAGTTGCGTACAACGAGGTAATACAAAATGGGTAATACAACTTTTAGTGGTCCGGTTCGATCTGAAAATGGTTTTGAGCAACTTGATAAAAATGCAACGACGGGCAAGGTAGATAACACTTACTACTTGCAAAGGGTTGGAAGAGTCGCTGTGGGTTGCACTGCCAGTGCAGACAGCATTGTTACTTTTACACAGCCAGCCAACACACTCCTTTCTAAGATTACTATTGTCTGCACATCCGCTCCTACTATCACTAGTGGGGATATTGGGTTTGAGGTAGGCACAACTAGTTCTGGCGTTGATATTGTTGCTGCGGCAACCGACGATCTTTTGGATGGGGGAACTACGGTTGAGGTTGGTGCAGTAAGTCCGTGTACGCTAGTCGCCAGTTCTACTACCGGCGCGGCAACACATACTACATCTATCCACTACGCCGCCGCAGAGCGATCTATTTTCTGCAACATTACAACCACCACTGCGGTTTCTGTGGCCGGTGAGTTTACGTTTCTTATTGAGTTCGATCAGTGCGCTTAATAATCAGATAACCACGGGGGCACCTTCGGGTGCCCCTATTTACTGGAGTAGCCTTGTACGAAGTCGGACTGAAAAGTCAATACTTTCCTGATGTGTCTACGGGCTCAGAAACTGCCCGGTATGTACCCGCGTCTACGGGCGGGGGCGTGCGCTTGCGCGCCCTTATAGTTGCTCCGGACGGGGGAGGAGATCCGGGTTACAGGGTTATTGATTTCAGGAACGGGAGTGCGTCTGGTGATATTTTGTTTCGGATGGCCGTTCAAGATGGTTCTGGAGCCGGAGGAACTCCGGATGCTAGAGCCACCTACCCGATTAAAATACCGTCTCTCGGGATAAGGTTTCCGGACGGCATTTATTTCAACCAGATTGGTAACTACGTTAAGGGAGTTACGGTTATATATGAGGGTTGATGATGTCTAATAGGGATGTGATTTGTTCTTTTAATGAAACCGGAAGATCTAGCGATACTCCCGATGATACTTTTACAATTGCCGGGGCGGTGAGACTTTTCAACATATGGATGAGTAGGGGGAATAACGCAACCGATTCTATTGTAATCCTAAAGAACAAAGATTCTTCAGGGGATGTCTTGTTGAAGTTTGATTGGAATACTGCAAACTGGCCGTCTACTAATACGAATGTAGAAATCCCCGGTGGTGGGATATTGTTTCCGGACGGTCTGTATTTCGATACGGGAAATGGTAGCACGGGTTCAAATATTTCCACTTGTCAAATCCGAACCGTGACCCTTCTTTATCAGAGCGGATAACCAATGCCCTATTATGTAAACTCGCACTCCTTTGGAGCCATAACGTCTTCGGGCGGGTCTGCTACAGCAGACGCGGACAGAAGGATACAGGGCCGATGTTATCTTGTTGGATTTTCTCTTGTTCCGATTTATGCGACCTCTACCAGCACTTACTCGGTGAACACAAACGGGACCATTAAATTAGAGGATCTTAATTCGGCGAGAACAACTACTTCCGGAACGGTTGTTGTTCAATTTCCCGTCGTTTCTCAGTTACAGTACCCAAGTATTACATATTGCTCTCTTTCCGATGATGATGGTGGGGTTTTGTTTGAGAATGGAATCTATCTAAATGACACCACAAACCTAGGGGGTGCGGCGAATACAGATAACCCCCTTAAAAACTTTTCCATTACAATTTTTTACACAGGCCCAGAGTTTTCGGATTATAGTTAATGAAAAGACTTAAAAGTAAATACATTTCTGGAGCAAACGGTCAGGCCATAAACGGAAGGACTAGGATATATTCTTTGTTCTATGCCGGGACCCACACAGACCTAGACGCTATGCCGATTCTTGAGTTTAAGGACGGCGACTCTTCCGGGGATACCCTTCTTTATGCAAACGATTCTTTAAGCACTTATGATAATGACAGTGTTTACAACGACTGCGTTTCATTAGACCTTCCCCCCGAAGGCGTTCTTTTTCCGTCTGGTGTGTATGTAACGTCTACGAGTTGGACTGTTACGGATGGGACTATTGGTGTGTGTATTTTTTTTGAAGGTGGAGAAGCCGCCTAATGTCTCGCCTTACTTCTGATAGTTTCTTGCTAAATGCAAATAAAACAATTTCTGGTCGGTGTCGCTTGGCTGGGATTCAGTTCGTACTTGAAGATCCCTCGGGCGGAATAAATGCAGCCACAGGGGATCAGTCAAGTTCACCTTACCCTCTGGTTAAGCGAAATTTTGAGTTTCTAAATGGATCTGCATCTGGCAGTACGCTTTTTAAGTTTTCGCTTCCGGTAGGAAGGGCCGATGAGTATGGCGCGGGGTGCACTGTCTATACTTTTATGTTTGGTGAAAGCAGGATCCTTTTCCCGGATGGAATATTTGTCAAGGCTCTGACTGGAGATGCTACGGATGAACCGGGTCCAGCCAAAACACGAATGATCGTTTACTACGAGGGCGGGTGATGGAGAGAGTTTCCCACACCGCATTCTGGTCTGTTATCTCAATCGTGGCTGCCGCTCTTGGCGGCCTTTTTCTTTTGTCAGTCACGCACGCAGGAGAGGCCTCTCACCCGGGTGCAGCCTCTGCGGATAAAGTCTCTGAACTTGAGATCGGTGTGGCGAGAATGGAGACCACCGTTGGGTACAACTCAATAATGCTCAAGGAAGTGCGAGATGACATCAAGGTGCTGAGGACCGAGCAAAAAGAAGCCACCCAAAATATTTTAGACGCACTGAGGGACAGCGAATAATGGCGATCAGTGGAACTTATACATTCAACCCCGATATCACGGAAATTGTAGAGGAAGCCTACGAACGGGCGGGCCTTGAGCTGCGCTCGGGATACGACTTGAAGACAGCTCGCCGAAGCATGAACCTGCTCTGCCTTGAGTGGCAGAATCGAGGCTTAAATCTCTGGACGATTGACGGTGAGGTGCAGGTCGCTGAGACCAGTGCGGGGGTCAGTCTGGGTAGCTCGACGGCCCTGTACCTGAAGAAGGGAACGGCTTCGTACAATCTCGATGTGGCAACGACGAGCCTTCTGGATATCGTTCTGAGGACGGACGATACAGATACCACCTTACAGTCTGACTACCACATGAGTCGCATCTCTCAGCCGACCTACGCGGCGATTCCCAATAAGTTGAGTGAGGGGAGACCCCTTCAGTATTACTTGCAGCGCAAGGAGATCTTGGACGCAGGCGATGCCGGGGCTGACCAGAAGAGCGTGATCACCCTGTGGCCTGTGCCCGACGAAGACTCCAAGTACAAGCTCGTCTACTGGCGAGTGAAAAGGATCGCCGACGCGGGTGATGATTCATCCAATACCGTACAGGTTCCTGACAGGTTCATGCCTGCGCTGATCTCGGGTCTGGCCTATCATATTGCAATGAAGCGCCCCGAGGTTTCTGATCGGGCGATGATGCTGAAGCAGGTGTATGAAGAACAATTCCAGCTTGCTGCGGAAGAAGATCGGGTCAAAACATCGGCCCGCTTCGTCCCCTATATCCCGGGGTATTGATCATTGAGCCAGCCTTTTGCCGCAGGGAAGAAAGCGTTCGGCTTTTGCGACCGATGCGACTTCAGGTATCTACTGAAGGAACTTAAGGCTGAGGTGGTGGACATGGAGAAGACCGGACTCCTTGTGTGTGAGGAGTGCTGGGATCCTGATCAGCCGCAGAACCATCTCGGGAGGAACCCTGTCAACGATCCTCAGGCCCTGAGAAATCCACGGCCCGACAAGAGTCTGACGGAGAGTCGGTTTGGAATGCTTGGTGAAGTCTTTGATTTTTTCAAGGGTGTCATCACCTCAAGAACGGCAGATCAGGATGTAGCAGAATACAATGCCCTTAAAAGTGGATATATTATGGGCAACACGCTCGTTACGCGAAAGAAACAATGGGATCCAAGCGGAAACCTTACGTTTGATTCAACGAATACAGTTACAAGCGACTCGGGGCTGGGTCCGTTAGAAGATCCCACCGTGGCCAACAATGGATCCGTTATAACCGAAACCTTTACTTTTCCCGATTTTACAGATGCACTTTCCGTAGAGTCTTTTGAAATATATGTCGCTCTCGACTACAAGGTGTCTGCCGATTACAGATTATTAGGGGCCAATACCCCCGATAAACTTTTTTATTGGACCGGAAATGGCGTTTCTCCAGATCCAATTAATTGGTCTTTGAAAATAAATGATTACAGGGTTGTGGATCGAGAAAATTTCTGGTTGGGTGGAACCATTGAGGACAATACTAGAACTATTTCAGTTGACCCGAGTGAAAGTGTTTTTCTTGGTTTGTCCACAACAAATGTTTTGGAATTAAGTTTTGAAAGTGGCTTCATTAACGGTGGGTCCATACTCAAGTACTTGGGTATTGTTAATATAAATTATAAACTTGCCCCAAGTGTTAGGGGTCCTGATTGGGATTACACATTCTATTCCTTGGACGGAATTGCTTACGTTGGGACCGCCCAGCTTGCCGCTGGTTTTCCGGATGATGGGGTGATGACTCAGGATAAAAAATCTGGGAATGCAATTGTTACACCCTCTGCCCAGTCCGTTGAGCAGACGTATTGCTTTGACTACAATGCGCTTCTTCCTGTAATTCCTGACGCCCGAATTATTGATACCGATGTGTACAAAAAAGTAGAAATGAGAATTAGGTTTCTGAAGCCAAGCTCGATAGACAATAGTGATTTTTCAGGTACTCGCGAGTGGCTTGGTGAGTTCAAGTGGCAAGCTATAGGAAATGATTCTCTTGGTGACGAGGGCTGCTCAATTACGGTAGGTGAGCCTGATTTTTTTACCCTTCATAACGGTGAGCCTGAATGGATGACGATAACGTGGGACTCAAAAAATTCGGCAACCTCTGGAGCTTGGGAAAATAATGGTTCCATAACTGCTTGGAGGCTGTTTATGTACACCTACACCCCGTCAAGTGGTACCCAGCAATCAGATTGTTTTGAGGTTGATTACATTAGATTTTTGGAAGTATAAGGAGATAGAAATGCCGAAAGTAGGAAACAAGAAATTCAGTTATGACGCAGAAGGAATCCAGAAGGCGCGTGAGCACGCGGCCAAGACGGGTATCCCGATGGAAGTGGAGCAGCGGTACAACGTGGGTGGTCTCGTTAAGAACGGGAAGAAGAAGGGCAAGCCCTTCACGACTCGCGGAGTAGGGGCTGCCACAAAGGGAACCAAGACAAGGGGATGTATCTAATTGTCATTCACTTATACGCAGTTGAAGACTGCAATACAGGACTATTGTCAGAACTCGGAGTCTAGTTTTGTCGCTCACCTGAATGATTTTATCATCTCGGCTGAGGACAAAATATTCTCTGCTGTTCAGATGGCTCCGTTCTGGAAGAGTGATTCGTCTTCGGTTACGGCTTCGGGCACTGCTGAGTACACGGCTGCTGCTGGCTCTTTAGATATATTTTCCGTAAGAGTCGGAGAGGCTGCTGTTGCAACAGGTGCGGAGACGGTAGAAGATGGTCCGGTTCGTTACCTCTTGCGGAAGGACTATGACTTTCTTCTTGAGGCTTACCCGGGCTCTTCGACAGCCAAAAAGACCGGGGTGCCCAAGTACTACGCTGTATCCTCGGCGTCGATTACATCAGATGATCCGACTCTGACCATTCGTCTGGGTCCGATACCGAACGCCATTTACCCGATGACTATCGACTACTACGGGAAGGCTTCTACTGACTCCCTGACCGAGAAGGGTGATGCTGGCCTAACATGGCTCAGCTCGGCATTCCCTCAAGTCCTGCTCCACGGTTGCTTGGTTGAGGCTTACACCTACATGAAGGGTGAGCCTGACCTCATACAGCTATACCAGTCTCAATTCCAAGAAGGGATCGGGATGATGAAGAACTTTGGTGAAGGACGACAAAACTCAGACGGATACATAGACGGGACCAAGAGAGTCCCCAGTCAATAGGATTATTAAATGCCCTCATATTCAACAGGATATCAAATCAAGCTGATCGGTTCGGGTGAAGAGGCCGGAACATGGGGCACGAGCACCAACGAGAACCTCAGCCGCATTGAGAATGCGGTGGGTGGCTGCGTTGCAGTTAACGTGACCTCTCCCCCTTCCGGCTCCACTTGGACATCGGGAACGAAGACTCTTACTTGGCTTCAGCAGAATACGGCTGCCTCAGGCACTACTGGGTCTACCGCCGTGGGCGCGGGCCGGGCCAAGGTGGTTGTGTTCGGTGATGCGGGAGCAGACCTCGGTGCCACTGTGACGGTTGAGGTTCGCGGGAATACCTCATCTGACTACCCCGAGCGAGTCTTCTTTGTGAAGAACGATCTCACGGGTGGCGAGAGTATCACTTTCGATCTCGGCGGCAGTGGAGACTATACGCTTCGGAATGGTCGTTACGCAGTGCTGTTTACGAGTGCGTCCGCCAAGGGTACGGGAACCAAGATTGCTGCTAACACAGTCAATAATGCGATTGCCCACCCCCAGATCAGTAACCTTGACTTTCAGGATGACACCACCGCAGAGATCACGGTGGCTGACAGCCAGACAAGCGCGTTGACTATTACGGACGGGACCAGCAGCCTTGCTGTGTTTGATTCGACAAATAATCAGGCAGTGTTTGCCAAGGTGGATATCAACGGCGGTACCGTAGATGGCGTAACCATTGGAGACTCGTCTAGTTCGGGTAGTAACAATGTCCTGATGGGGGCAAGTGCGGGGAACGCCTTCAGCTCTTCCACGGATGAGGTTGTTGCTATCGGAAGCTCTGCAATGGCTTCTGGCGGCAGCGGAGTTGCCGCAAACAGCAATTCTGTGGCTATTGGATTTGAAGCAGGTAAGACGGCTACGTCATCCGTTCAAAATGTTTTTGTTGGATCTAATGCCGGGGAAACATCGGACTACACCCAGCATTCTGTCTACGTCGGCTTCAAGGCTGGCCAGTACCACAAGGGGGCATCTACGGATACGGCCTCTAGGAATGTCGGTATTGGTGCTTTCACGATGACTGGATCTGATGATGCATCTGACGCTGGAGAGGATTGCGTAGCGGTAGGATCTTTTGCGCTCAAGGCATACACCAACAATGATGAGTGCGTGGCTATTGGGTCTTATGCCCTTGGTATGGCTTCCAGTGGAAACGACAATGTAGCGATTGGGTTCAAGGCAATCTATGACGGAAGCAGTGTCCCTACTGGGTCTAACAATATTGCTATTGGCTCCGAGGCCCTCAAGGCTGCGGTCGGTGCGGACCAGAACGTCTGTATCGGGAGCAACTCTGGATATGCCCTAGTTAGTGGCGACGGCAATGTAATGATCGGGCACGAGTCTGGTAAGGCCGAGACTGGATCCAACAAGCTGTATATCGAGAACAGTGACAGCGCGGCCCCCCTTATCTATGGCGAGTTCGACAATGACAAGGTGAAGATCAACTCTGCCCATACATCAAATAATGTGCTGACGGTAAACAACAGCAACGCAACCTACACCGGGGACCTTCTTCACCTCACGACCACGGATGCGGCTGATGCAAACTTTGACTTCATCAAGGCTGACGCAAATTCGGCAAACCAGTTCAGGGTCAACGGTGCGGGTACGATCTATGCCCAGAACACTACAGTTCAGGACGCTGACTACGCCGATATGTTTGAGTGGGAGGACGGAAACCCGGACCCCGAGGACCGAATTGGATTAACCGTCGTTGTTGCAGACGGGGGGAAGATCAGGCCCTCCAGAGAGGGGGATATCCCCGAAGATATTTTTGGTGTGATTACGGGTACGGCCTGCATGATCGGGAATACGGCTTGGAGCCATTGGGAAGAAAAATTTATCAAGGATGAGTACGGGCGTACCATTCATCGGACAGTGACGGGCAAGCCCGGACCCGTTCTTAACCCCGAGTTCAATGAGGCGGCGGATTATGTGCCTCGGATCCACAGGCCCGAGTGGGCTCCCGTGGGACTTGTGGGTCGGATCCATATCCGTATTGGTCAAGGCGTAAACCCTGCTTGGCGCAAGCTGCGTAAGGTTTCAGACACCACAGAGGAGTGGCTCGTTCGGTGATTAAGAAGCTGACCATACCCCCGGGTTTGAGAGATGAGTCCACCTCCTTGGCGGCGGGACCCAGTTGGCACAGCGTGGACAATGTTCGATTTCGTGGGGGCTATGCCGAGTCTTTGGGCGGGTGGACTGATTCGGGCACAGAGACCACCTATCAGGGTTCCGCAAGCGACATGATGGGGGCCGCCAGAGGTGTGTTCACTTGGAGTGATTACTCCTCGCGAAGACTGGGCTGCGTGGGGACGAACTGGAAGTTCTACGCTATAGGCGGCATCACTGCTGTTGATATTACCCCGATAAGAAGCTCCGTCACCTCTGGGGTTTCGTTTACAGCCACGACCGGATCGGATGTTTTGTTGGTTGCACACACCAGTCACGGCGCGGTGCCGGGTGATTTTGTCACATACAGCAATGCCGTCACGCTTGATGGGGGTGGTGGAACGGGCGCGGTAACGGCGGCGGTCATAAACGGTGAAAAGCAAGTAATTGCAGTCCCGACTGCGGACACATACACGATAGCTGTCTCTGTTGATGCGACTAGCGGAGACACCGCGAACGGGGCCGGGGTTGATGCCGAATACCAGATCAACGTAGGGCAGCCCGATCAGGTTCTGGATGGTTGGGGTATGGGTGTTTGGAGTTCAACTGGTTTAAGTTGGGACTACGCCCCGGGAGTTGCCTTCATAACGGACGAGATACGACAGGTCTTTATGGATAACTACAACGAAGACCTTATGGTGTGCAACCGTGGTGGACCCATTTATTACTATGACGTTAGCACCAATATAAATGCAAATACAGGAGAGCCTGAAACGGCAACAAATAACAGGGCGCAGGCACTTGGCTCATTTAACGGCAGCTCTGAAGTTCCCACGATAGTGGATAGCTTCTTGGTTTCGGAGAGGGATGGTCACTGCATTGCTTTTGGCTGCAATGACCTTGGTACAACTACCCAGAATACCCTGCTTGTAAGGTGGTCAGATCAAAACAATCCCTTCGATTGGGATCCTACCGCAGTGAACACAGCGGGTGGACAGATGCTCCGCGTGGGATCTAAGATCATTTGCGCGGTCGCAACAAAGTCAGAGATCCTGATCTTTACCAATTCGGCGCTCTATTCAATGAGGTTCATTGGTCCCCCTGATGTGTTCTCGTTCAACCTGATTAGCCAGAACGTAAATATTCTTGGCAGGAAGGTGGCTGTTAATGTTGCGGGATCTATTTTTTATATGGGTATGGATGGTTTTTATGTGTTCTCCGGAGCCGTCCAGCCCATTCCTTCTCCAGTTGCGAAGATGGTGTTTGAAGACCTGAACCTTGACCAGAAGGAAAAGAGCTTTGCTGGTTCCAACTCTTCGTACAATGAGGTGTACTGGTTTTATCCGTCAAAGACTTCTGTAGAGTGCGACAAGTTTGTCATCTTCAATTATGCAGAAAACACTTGGTCGGCGGGGACGTTTGATATGTCTACCGTTACAGAAGATGCGTCATCTACCGGATACAATCGAACATCTTGGGAAGACGTAGGGGCTAGGGCATTCCCCTCCGCGACCTACATATCCGAATATAATAGAAACACGGTCCCAATGACCATCAAGTCCAAGCTCGCCCTGCATGAGCTGGAGCCTGCCGAGTCGAATCCCTTTGCCTCTTGTGGATCTCACGTTGAGACTGGCGACATCGACATTGCCGAGGGTGATGCGTTCACTCTGCTCTCCCGCGTGATACCGGATCTTGAGGTGACGAAGAAGGATGATGCCCTTGTCCAGCTCTATGTTGATGTCAATTGTAGAGACTTCCCAACAACTCTCAACAACGATTTTACCCAATCATCGACCTTGGCAATTACCGAGGAAGGTAAGGATGGGTTTGGAATTACGGGCACAAGCTCTTATACGGGGAACAATACCTCCGTCCGGTTAAGGGGCAGGACAATCCGGGTCAAGTTCTATAACACAGAGGGGATGACCAGCTACTTATGGAGGCTCGGCGAGATCCGTTTGGACGCCAAGCCCGATGGTCGGCGATAATGATCACACCCAAACCTCTTCAGCTCGCAAGGCCAGATTACTCCATCGAGGAGGAGGATCTGTTTCGTAGAGAGCTTGAGAATACGATCAATGAGATTGCGGCAGTGCTGAATGCTATGGAGGCTGGTAAATCCAGCCAAGCCAACTCAAGTATGCGTAAAATATTTTTTGAGTTGCCTAACGTCGGTAAGGTTACGGTGGGTTAGGTATGGCTGACAACGGGAAGATACTCGCCCAGCTCCTGCCTTCAGATACCAGCAACGACACCGTTCTGTACACGGTTCCCTCGGCTGCTGCTTCCACGATCTCCCACTCAACCATTGGTGGTTTGACCGTGGCCGTGGCTCCGAAGGCTGTATCTGCAAATACGAAGACAATCATCACCGCGATCACAGTATGCAATGTCCACAGTGGGGCCGTGACGTTCAACATGAGACTCAAGGAGTCATCGTCAGTTGGGGACAATGACAAGGAATATCTTTTCTACACAAACTCAGTGACAAACGCGAACACCGCGATACTGAATCTCAATCTACCGCTGACGGCGGGCAACATTCTTAAAGTCAAACCAAGCGTAGCTAGCAAGCTCGCATTCAATGTATTCGGAATAGAGGTTACCTAGATGGGTTACAAATACCAGAAAGAAGCTGAGAAGCTGGGGGCAATGGGTCGCAATGGCGACTCTATCCTGATGCACATAAACCCCATCGAGGTCGAGGCTATAGAAAAGATGCACCCGGGTAGCATCAGCATCAATCCTGATACGGGTCAACCCGAGGCCTTCTTCTTTCTTTTGCCCGCCTTGCTTGCTGGGTTGTCTGGTAGCCTTGGAACTGCTGCGGGTGCGGTTGGCGGTGCGCTAAGCGGGGCTTTGGGGGGAGGTGCCTTGGGCGCTACCGTCGCAAGCCCTCTAACGGCCCTGTCTAGTGCCCTCGGTACAATCGGGGGTACGAGTGGTATTGCTGGCTCGATGGGTGGCTTGGCCGCTGGTATGGGCGCTCCGTCTGCCCTTGTTGCTGCGGGGCCTGCTGCGGCTGGTGGTACGGCGGGTGGCGCTGCGGGTGGCGCGGCTGCGGGTGGCGCGGCGGGCGCGGGGACTGGCGCGGGCGCGGGGACTGGCGCGGGCGTGATAGGAACCCTTCCCAGCTCTCTGGGCGGAGGCACCCTTGGTGGCGCGCTGCCTGCCGGTGGAGGAGTTTTGGCTCCCGCCTATGGCGGCGGCGCAGCGGCTGGGAGTCTGGCTCCGGGCGCGGGCGTACTGGCCGCCCCGGGCGCTATCACGGGCGGAGCGGGCGGAGGGATGACAACGGGTAGTCTGCTCGGATCTCAAGGTGGAGCCTTGGGCTCTACAACCACGGCTCAGGCTGCGGCATTGTCACCGGGTGCGACAGGTCAGCTATCTGGTTTGTCTAGTGCGCTGGGCGCAAAGACGGGTGGTGTAGGCGGGGGTATCGACGCCGTGGCTAGCAAGCTCGGATCTACTGTTGCCAATCAAATAACGGGCCCGGTGGACACGTTGACAGGTGGGATCAACGCAGCCAAATCTGGTATCAAGGCTGGCCTTGAGGGCGTCAAGTCTGCACTCAAGGGCAGCGGCTCTCAGGCAGCCAAGGTTCCCACGGTGAAGGCTTCTGGTGCTTCTGGTGCCGATATTGCTTCTGCCGCAAAGGCCGCCCCGACAACGGGAGCGCCTGATATTAGCAACATGGTAGCAAGCCAAGGCGTGAGCCCAACGGATGTACAGGCGCTTGGACAATCCCCTGTCGAGAATGTGG
>TARA_R110002020_G_scaffold355815_2_pt1 | contig 12292 bp, 13 predicted proteins | sample TARA_R110002020 | Tara Oceans TARA_R110002020 (sample SAMEA4396489) | marine metagenome | biome: Westerlies Biome; feature: [MES] marine water layer (ENVO:01000295) within the mesopelagic zone...; material: water (ENVO:00002006), including particulate matter (ENVO:01000060) such...
GGGAGTTATTTATTATTTGTTATTGAACTTAAAAATGTATCGAGAATGTCACTTCGAGTGTTTGATTGAGGCTACAAGCCGAAAGCAAATGTATCGAGAAGCGTCGTGAACTAAAAACATCCTGACTAACCAGACTTCTCGATACAAATTAAGTTTCGCTATCACTGCACTTAATTCACTCGAAGTGACAAATATTATTGAAAATTCTTTTTAGCCAAATTGGGTAGTTTTTCATATTCTCCATTGATTAAAGCTTCTTTCTTTGCCCGAGACCAATTCTTAATCCGCTTTTCAAACTCAATTGCTAAATCTGGCTCTGTAAACTCACAATAATAAACCAATTCAATTGGCCTTCTGATATATGTATAGGAATTTTCATACTTTCCAGATTGATGTACTTCAACCCGCTTCCAAAGATCAGAAGTAATGCCGGTATAATAGGTTTTATCCCGACACCTTAGAATATAAACACTATAGACTTTCAAGAATTAGAATTTATTTGTCACTTCGAGTGTTTGATTGAGGCTAAAAGCCGAAAGCAAATGTATCGAGAAGCGTCGTGAACTAAAAAACATCCTGACTAACCAGACTTCTCGATACAAATCAAGTTTCGCTATCGCTATACTTAATTCACTCGAAGTGACAAGATCGAAGTGAAAAATAGTAGCATTATTTAAAGTGATTTAAATACATCTCAGCCTTTTTAAAATCAGCTTCGGTATCAATGTCGATTTCGGCAAAAGGGTGATCAACAACTAAGGGATAGTTTTTTTCCCCAAGAAGTTTTCCCACTTTTAATAATTCAGTTTTAAAAATATAGAGCAGTCCATTTTCAAAATACAAGGGTTCTAAATCCTGACTGCGCTGTCCCATTTTATAATTGTAGGGTGTAAACCGATTATTTGAAATGGTTCCCAGTTTGTGCGCATTTCTAGAAACGGTCATAAGACTATCACAATCCTCTCTCTCAAAAATTGCAATAGCTTCTTTAAGAAGATCTTTTGGACGTAATGGGTTTGTAGGCTGTAACAAAATAACCGCCACGTGTTTCTTCTGGAGTTGACCTACTGCGTGTTGTATAGCTGTGAGTACGGGCTCTTCGTGACCTGCAAGTTCGTCTGGTCTATGTATCACATATACACTTTTAATCTTGGTATATGCTGCTACTTCAGAATCATTAGTAGTTACAACAATATCGTTGAAACCATTTTCAAGAGCGTAGGAAATGCTGTGTCCCACTAACGGTAAACTTCCTAATATTTTATTATTCTTTCCTGGAAGACGTTGGGAATTGGCGCGGGCTGGAATTAATACAAGGTAATTTTTCATTTAAAAAACTTTTGACCTTTACCGATAATCATCAAACTGAAAAGCCCTAAACTCACCTTACTCCAATTTTTAAGTGTTTCAAAATTGAAAGAACTTAGGTTCATCAACATTTTTAAAATGGATTGAGTAATTTTTAAATCCCTATAAACCAGCGGGATCATTTTTCGCAATTCAGTAGTATAAAACGTTTTTAGCATAGGAGACAACTTACCCTCAGATTTCAACGTTTGAATATAGGAAATGAGAGCAAGAACCCTTGATTGGGTAATCTTAAAATTCCCTTGTTTGTATATTTTTTCTGAAATACTCTCCCCGTGTTTTACGTACGTAGTTAAATAGTCGTCTAAAACAATCATTTTCGGTTCATTCAACAATATTCGCTGAAAAAAATCCCGATCCTGTCCACCTAAAAGCTGTTTGTCAAAAACTAGAGTATGCCTATCCAAAAACGTTTTGGCATACATGGGATCCGGTAAATACCAGGATATCTTACGGGTAATAAAATCCTCAAGTAGGTTTGAAGTTAAATTTGTACGCTGCTCAAGGACTTCAGTTTGATCTGTCACATAATAGATTTTTGTTTTTGACAAAACAATATCTGTTTGCGCATCGAAAGCAGCAACCTTATTCTGAATAAAATTCGGTTCCATAAGATCATCTGAGTCAAACCAGTTTATGTATCTGCCTGATGCATTTTCGAAGCCATAATTACGGCAGGCGTTTGCTCCTTTGGGGCGGCTATGGGGACGAACCAATACTTTAAATCTAGGATCTTCTTTTTCAAACTCCTTTAATATATACAAAGAAGTATCTGTACTCTGATCATCAACAAGAAAGCACTCCCAATTGTTATGTGTTTGTGCTTGTATTGATTGAAGCGTCGGTCGTAAATAGGCTTCCCGGTTGTAAACGGGAATAATTATAGAAACCAAATCACTCATCAAAATAGTTTATCAATTCTGGTTTGAACTCTTCTTCTCAACTTTCTAAGGCCTAGCTTATATTTATAAAAATGATCCTTATAAATTTCAGCTTCATTGGGTTTACTATTAGAACTAGGAGCATGAGTTTTTAAAATCTCATTAATACGTTTTGTCTGCGTTTCATTTTTTCCATAGGCTCTGGCGTACCAGGTATGAATGAGAAAAGGTTTGTTATCCAAAGCATAAACTTTTGTTGCCAATTCATCTGTATCGGGATGTAAAAGATCTGCATTTAGAAAAAGAAACTTATGATTCTTGCGTTTGAGCCATAAAAAGAAACAGTAATAAGGCTCATAAAGAGAAGTTGTATCAAATTCAACGTGTAGATGCTTTAAATCTTCGGTAAACTCTTTAGGACTGCTATACTGTTGTTTTTGTATTTCTTTTCTGCTATAAATGGTAGAGATGTTTTGATAGTCAAGAACACAAAAAAAAGTATTGGGTATATATGGATTAAAGTTCCTATGATTTAAACATCCTCCATCTCGCACACCTGCAACGGTATAATTAGCCGACTCCATTTCTTCAATGATCCTTGTGAGTGCCCTGTTTTCCAGAAATAAAACATCTTCATCAGCCAAAATTAGCCATTTGACATCCTGAAGCGGCAACTCCTCAAATGCATAGAATATGCTGTCCAACCCGTACATACCTCCTCGACCGTCTATGACCAATTTCCGAATTCCAGCTGGCTGATAAGACCTCGTCTTTTCATAAAGGTCGAAATTAGCCACCGTAGTCAATAGCGCGATTTTAGAATAATCTATTCCGGTTTCCAAAAAATAGGTGCCTGAGGCAATAATAAATAGGCTTTAAGCCTTTCGTTAGAAAATCTTAAGTCCAGCTTTTGTCGATGTGGTCTATTTTGAAAGAGCGCTAATCCCGCCTTGCCTATACTCATCAGAATAGTGAAATCTCCTTTTAAAAATTTCAGCCTTAATTGTTCCTTAATGGAATACACAATCCTAAGCCAGGCTTTTTGTTTGGGGTAAAAGATCAAATAGTTACTCCATGCAGCCTGCAAAGCCCATTGGGTTCTTAAGCTGGTTTCTTCAGCGCTCTTTTTTCGATTCTTAAGTGATACCCGATGATGAACGAGCACTTTTGGAAAATAAAACACTTTTTGTTCGCCCTTAAACAATTTCATTGCGGCATAGTCCTCTTCTCCATAGAAAAGGTACCACTCCGGATAATTGTCAACAAAATTCTTCCAGGCTTTCATTCTAAAAAGGTGGCCACAACCTACATAATTAGAAATCCTATATTTTTCTTCATTAGTGTCCGTAATTCTTGGCTCTTTCAGGTCCCAAAATAATCGGAACGCCAATACTGCACAATCCATATTATCATTCATAAAATTCAATGCGTCGAATAAACTTTCCGGATTCACGAAATTGGCATCATCATCAAGCGAAATAACATATTCTGTAGTTGCCACCTTCATCAATTGATTTCGACTGGCTATCAAACCCTTATTTGATTTGTTTTGAAAAATATTAATCTGTGGATATTGATTTTTAACGTATTTAAAAGTACCATCAGTAGATGCATCATCCCAAATGTAAATCCCCTCAGGACTAATAACATCTCGCAAAGTATTAAGGGTAAAAACCAATTCCTTTTTGCGGTTGTACGTGGTAATAAGTATACTTACATTTTGAGAATCAAGCAGAGTCATTCAGAATGTTTTGAATTTGTTGATTAAGGTACTCAGATGAAAAATAGCCCTGTAAATCGGCCCGGTTTAAACGCCAGGATTCTGCCTTGGTATTTTTCCATTTGAGGTAGAGTTCAGAGAGAGTTCTGGCGATCTGTTCGGAATCGTCCGCTGCACTTTGCCAGGTATAATCTTCCCCGAGCAGCCTACGCACTTCACTTTTTTTCTGACTTAAAGCTAAAATAGGCTTATCTAACATCACACAATGAGCCATCTTAGCCGGTAAAAACGGACTAAAGTCGGTATCACTTGCCTCAATAATAAGGTTTACCGATGCGGCTTGCTGTAAAGCTATGGACTCCGCATAAGATACACTCTGGTGATAAACTAACTGCGGAACACGCTCGTATGAGCTTATCAATTTTTCATAATTACTGGAAGGACCTACCAAATATAAATAAGCGTTTTCTTTTGCTTCTTCATTCTTGTTTAAGAAAAGTTGAAATCCTTTTAACAGACCCTCAGGTGACCGGCCTCCTAACAAATTTCCGGTATGAACCAAATTAAATTTACCCGTATGAAAAAATGAAGGCAAGCTCGCTTTGGGAACATTTACATCATACTGATGAGGGATAATAAGTGACTTTTCTTCAAATTGAGGATAAAACTGAGACATATGCTCAGCTAAATAAAAAGACGGAAATCCGGCAACTCTACACGAACTCGAAACGCTTTTAAAAAATGCATCTTTTTGCTTTGCCCCTTTGGGAATAAAAGTATAAGGTTTAGGATAATGCTGAAAAGGATAGGGATCATGAATATAAGCTAGCCATTTTTGATACCATTCAGGTAATCGCAGAACCGCATAATGCGGGCGAAAACTCTCCCCTTTACTTAGGGTTATAATGAGATCAAAACTATTTGTATCCATTCCTTTTATTTCATCACATAATGACCTACAATCATTAAAAAATGTAAAACTAAATCCAAAGCTATTTTCTAAAAATACTGACCAGTCCACACCCCGATTACGCTGTATAGTACGCTGAATTCCGCCAAGTATATAGTATAGATTGCTTTTTCTTTGCTCTGCTAAAAAACAGGTAGCTCCTTCTATTTGAATCTCGCGCTGGGTATAGTGAATGACTGTTACTAAATAATCTGAAGCAACAAGACTTTTAATAAAAGCAACATTGGCCTTAGAACCGCTGCTGTCTTCAGGGTTAATGGAGTCTGTAACAACAAGTATTTTTTTAGAGCTGGTATCCACTAATTACAGCTTAAACAGTCGCTTAATTATTCTGAAGGACAATCTGCGTAATGCCCAGGGTAAAAGGGATCTGGTTGAATAGCCGGCTCTTTTGACCAGGTCTTCGCTTACCTTGTTTTCTTTTTCATGGCTAAACGATCTGGAATGCTCATCCAGGTTGTTTGCCATATGATAGGCATAGGTCTCAACCGTTGAAAGGCGGTAATAGCCCTTTTCATCACTCAAGGAATCCATAAATTCACGCTCGAGTCCATTTTTAAATTTTAGTTTAGGCTGTTCATTTTTGCCTTTAAAAAGTTCGCTCCGATAGGTGGCCACAAAATGACCACAGCCTATTAGTGCATTGGCATTTTTAAGTACATACTGCCGTTCTTTCCAAGAGTACTTTCGGTTTTCCCGATTTAAGAGCGAGTCATTTCCCATACCTGCCAAATAGAGCTCTGCATCTGCGTCTGACAGTATTTTTTGATAAGCGATACCACCGGTCAAATACTGGTCTGAAAAAACTGCTGTATTCTCATAGAATGCTAAAGCAGGAGAAGGTAAGGGTGCAACTACACCAGCTTTAGGGCACGAAGCGAAAACCTTAAAAACAGCCTGTTCCCAACCTTCGTAGAAAAACACATCGGCATCAGTTATGGTAATAAAAGCTTCTGCAGCAGCGCGCGCCTCCTGCAATACCGGAAAGACCTTGCCTTTATTCTCTGCATAGCAAACCAGCTTATCAATTGTTGAGCGATATTTCTCAATTACACCTGCTATTTCATCGCAGGAATTATTGTTTATAAGGGTAATGGCAGTGATTTGCGGATTGATGGTTTTAATTAACTGACCTAAAAATTTTACAAAAACCTCCAGATGATTTAAATAATATTCGTCTTCCAAATTAGGAATGTAAATCGGCACAATCACCCTATGCAAAAAGACTGGCAATGCCTCGTTTTTAAACTTTTCTGGATTTACGCCATCACGCATACTTCTTAATTAATTCTATATAGTGTCTTTGAATAATATCTTTTTTATATTTCTCCATATATCTTTCCTTTATCTGTATGCTTATTTCTTGCGCATCGTTCTTTGAAAGGTTTCGAACGTGGGATAATACCTTTTCAAATGAATGCTCATTTTCCCGATCAAACCAAAATTGATTATTCGTTCCTTCTAGCCGGTCTGACATCGCTCCAACACGAGTGGAAATAATAATCCTCCCCGAAGCCATTGCTTCCACACCTACTAATGGCCCTGTTTCAAAAGAATTTCTGGTATTTGAGCCTATAATTAGGCAATGCGATTTTGAGAAATATTCAAATAATTCAGTATTTCTAATCTGTCCTGCAAAGACTATGTTGCTCTTCGATCTGTATTCATTTCTTAAGTCCTCTAATTCCTCGCTGGTTCCAATAAATGTAAGTGTTTCACTTTCCAGACCGTATTTACAAAAATAGCTCGCTAAAATCCTCGTCCCTTTTGCTTCACCTAACTCTCCAATTACCAGATAATTTTTGATTTTACTATTGAGGGGAGGTATGCAGAGTAATTGTTCTTCGGCAAGAGCACATTGATCAATTAAATGAAAATTGGGATTAACAGCTGTCAGATTTGAGGAAAAGTTAGATTCGCTTTGATGTACAAAAGTGGATACATTTTTAATATAATCAGGCACTCTAAAGGACGAATCAAGGACTCCCGTCATTCTAAAAATCAATGGTATTTTCTCCTGATTACAAGCTATTGAAATTTGTTTTAGTCCAGGTGAGGTCAATTGACCTAGAAACAGTGCAACTTGAGCGTTTTTTATAAGCTGAACAATTTCGTCCTCGTAATACATATCAAATTTGCCGTATCTCTTTGACCAGGCATTGCTGGCAAAAGCACTAATCCCGTATTTAAATTTATTTTTCAACATTGAAATACCGGCAAAAAAAAGGATTATTGGATGTTTTAAAAGTTTCCTGTAAACAGAGTTAAAATATTTTTGATTAAGATGATCGTGCATTAAATGTTTTTTAGGGAAAAACGTAGTGCAGACCAATAGGGGTTCAAAGTTGTTCTTTAATAATGCTTCTGCTATCAGACAAGCCTCAATCTCTCTCCCTCCTCTCGCATTGAAAGGGGCGATTAAAAGTATTTTTTTCCCTTTTATCACAGGTAAGAATAAATTAGCAGAGCAACCTGTCTGGGTTTAAAAAAAGAAGTCCTGAGCAAATAGTCTCTTAAACATTTCAAATCGTGCTGGCTTTTTTCCTTTTTTGCGCTTACGAGATAGGATTTAATTAGGTAGAAAGGTACGTTCTTCCTTTGGAGCATAAAATTCAAAATACGCTTACGCATAAGCCTTTCAGACTGAGGTTTAATCTGTGGGTCGGAATACAATCCGCTTGTTATTGCGTGAGGATGCTTACGGTACCAAAACAGAATAAATTCTACAGGTTTGTAATTGGGGTTTTCTGTCAATAATATCCTTAAATAGAACTCTCGTTCTTCAGCATAATAGAGCTGTTCGTCAAATCTATATTTAGAAATTGTTGAAGCCCGCCATAATGGTCCAGGCGAATTCATGTTGGCAAGATTTAGAAAAAATGCCTTTGCTAAGTCTTTAAAAGTAATTTTGCAGCTACCATCATCAGCGTTCTTAAGATCGAAATCGATCATGTTAAGGGTATCAAATTTCCGGTACATACACAATGTAAAATCAAGCTTTGAATCCTCTAATAGTGGTAAAACCTGAAGTTCCAATTTTTGAGGATGCATGATATCATCATCGTCAAAAAATTGAATAAATTGCGCATCTCGTTCTTTTGATAAATTCAATCCAAAATTACGGGTAGCTGAAAGGCCTTGGGGGTAAGTAGATGGTTTTCTGTAATATCCAAAACGCTCATCTTTTTCTATGAATGCTTTAACGACTTTCTCAGTATCATCAGTTGAATTATCATCAGTTATCAGGCATTCAAAATGGGTATAGGTTTGATTTACTATAGACTCTAAAGTCTCCAGGATTAAATGGGCTCGATTAAATGTGGCTAACAGGATAGTAATTTTTGGTAAGACCAAATAATCAATTATTACTTATTAAAAAATTAATTTTTCTTTGAACTCTATAGAGTTTTAGCTTCAATAAATGTATATCTTTCATATGTGTTCTTGATACTGGTTTTCTCGATTCTCTTGAGTTTATTGCTGAATGCAAAAACTCCTTTAACCTGCTTTCATTTAAGAATTCCGGTATATTCTGCTCAAAAATTGGTTGACTGATAATGGATTTATATAATGTATCATTATTATCAATTTGCAAAATTCTCTCAATACATTCTTCATCAGTTTTGAAATCCATTCTATTAATAATCCTGTTAGGATTTATGAAATCACTAATTATTGGATCACCCCAATAAATAGGTATTGAATATACCCTTAAAGCATCCAAAACCTTTTCTGTTAAATAATTAGGATAAGATTCATTTTCGTAGGATATTATAAACTTATAGTTTTTTATAAATTCGTGCTTATCAGCAATAGGTCTATCAATCGTATTCATGTATCTACCCCCTGAATCAACTTGCTTCAATAGATTAAGTTTCTTAAAAAAAACCAACCGATCTTTTGCCTTTCCATTAGATACAACCATTGCACAAAATTTATTTTTTTTCTCTAAGATTAGTGAAGCTTGATGAATATTTGGTGTGCACTTTAATTCTTCAAGATATTTGAACTCAAATACTTTAAATCCAAAATAGGGCAAAAAAAACTGTCTCGGATTTTTAGTATTTTCAAAAGATATGCTGTAATCGCAAGCAGTAAAATCAGTTTTTTTATTTTCCGCTGTATAAAATATCTTATAACAATTGTAATTGAGATAATCCTTACCAAAACACGAAAAAAATAAAACATCAGGATTATTAGAAATTTGAAGATTATAATTTTCACTTAAAATTCTATTGAAATAGTTTGTAAAAGGATCAAAACCAGACCAAAAATCAGTGAATTGTATCTTCAATAGAGGTTTCATTCTCGAAATTTTTTTTTTATTGCGCGATATGGCTTTAAAATATTATATCCAAGTATATACTCTGTTCTTTTAAGATTTTTCATTCTCTCTTTTTCCTCAAAAATTAATTTATCAGTTAAAAAATCAACTGTTGAGGAAAAATTTGTTTTATATATCTGGCTATTTTTAGTAAAAATATATCTATATAGATCGTATCTATTTTTATTTGCTATAGATGTTGTTGTATTTTCTCTCTTTCTGTAATTAAAAAATATGATAGGAATAACTTTACAAATTCCACCTAAGTTCATTAGTCTAATAAAAAACTCCCAGTCTTCCCAACCTAATCTCATATCTTCATCATACCCTCCAATTTTTTTAAAATCTTCTTTCCTAAAAAGAGCATTTCCTACAGAAGCATTTTCAAATAAAAAATTTTTTAGAGAGCCTCCTTTTGGTTTATAAATCCATTCATCATTCTTATCAAAGCATCGAGCCCAACAAGTAACTAATGAGACACTGCTTTTTTCGAATTCTGGTAAGGCTAATTCTAAAAAATCAGGTTCCCAGTAATCATCACTATCTAAAATTAAAATATATTTACCAGAAGCATTTTCAATAGCCTTATTACGTGCTGAACTTTGTCCTTTATTTGGCTGAGTTATTAACAAATCTATGAACAGGCTTAATTCTTTCAACTTATTTTTTGTTTTAGAATCAGAACCATCGTCTACGACAATTATCTCTTTATTGGAATATGTTTGATTATAAGCAGATAGAACAGACTGTTCTATATATTCAAAATCGTTATAACAAGAAATTATAATTGAAACTTTCATTTCTTATTCAATTAATCTATATAATAATAATTTAGAAATGACATTATTTTCTAATATAGGTTATCAATGAATAACCTTTTTTCAATGTCAATCCAAGTGATAGTGCGGGTAAATAAAGTAAAGCTTTAAAAAAAGAAAAAAATTTAGCTAAATAACAAAATGAATCAAAAACTTTACCTGGCCATCTATTCATTAAAGCAATTTTAAAACCATATTGTACAAAACCTGACAAAAACCACTTCTTTAAATCTAATGGTGCCAGATCATTAATGTATTTTAATGTTTCGAGTTTTAACTCATAGATATGCTGATAAAAATATAATACATCATCGTGTAAATATGAAGTCATTGATTTATTATGTATTCTTCTTAATGACAAAATTTGATTTATTAATTTTCCATTCAATGTTAAGAGTAGAAGCTTGATGTTATATTGATATTCACTAGCTACATCTTTTATTTTTTCATTGAACTTTAATTTCTCTGCATAACTTCTTTTAACTAATAAATCATTAGTAATCCAAGCGACATTTAATCGAGCAAAATTTGATGGGCTAAGTATTGATTGTTCTCTATCGATCTCGTAAGGTCTTTCAAGTAAACCATTGTCGTCAAAATTTTGACAATCACCAACAACAAAATCTAAATTATTCTTTTCAATCTCACTTACTAAAACTTCAAGATGATTGGAAAGCATCAAATCATCACTATCAAAAAATTTAATATATACCCCGGAAGAAAGTGTATAACCAAAATTTCGACACGTGTTAGCTCCCCTCTTTAATTCTGGAGGCCTTTTAACATATAAAAAGCGGAAATCATCTTGTATAAAAGCTCTAACTTTTTCCTCACTGTTATCCGTTGAACTATCATCAACAATTATACATTCCCATTTGGTATAGGTTTGTAATTTAATTGATTCCAAAGTTTCTATAATATAATCTTCTCTGTTATAAGTTGCAATAATTATGGAGACAAGCGACATTTTATTTGACAGTTGTTTTCAAGTATGTAGATTTAGCCTTAATATATTTATAATAGGAGAAAAGACTTCTCATTCGTCTTAAACGATATGTTGTGAATACAAGTTCAAATAAATAGTATTTTAAAAAAGTAGTCTTAGTTAAATTTTTAAATTTTCTTTTTCTTAAAATATTTGAAGGCAATAAGCGAAAACCATTCAAAATCGGATTATGTATTAAATTTCTTAAAATGAGAAATTTAAAAGTTTTTTGATCCACAAGTATTGAATGATTATGAATTAGAAGATCAACTTTCCTTATAGCATTGTAAGCATTAATAAAAGTTCTTTCAGAATTCTTATTTGATTTTACTTCGCTGATGTTGGGTAATCGGTAATAATTATCAGGTTCATCCGGAAAACGATATATTACCGGATTTACAAACAAAGTTCTCAAATGTATTTCCCAATCTTGCCACGATTTTAAATTTTCATCCCAACCACCAATATTTTTAAAAAATTCTTTATTCCATAAAACACCCATTGTGCACCATGGCATATCTTGATTTAAAAAGCGAGAAATTGACATTGTCAGAGTCTCATTCTCCTTAAAATCATTCCAAATTAAATTTGAATCTCCTACAACTTTTTTAAAAGTACCCGTTTTATAAACACATAAGTCAAAAAGGGAATTTTCTAATATAGATTGATGTCGTTTTTCTAAAAAAGATTTTTTTATAAGATCGTCACTGTCTAAAAAAATTAGAAAACTTCCTTTTGCTAGTGTTGCCCCATAGTTACGTGCTCCATTACCTCCATTTTTATAATTATTCGGTTTTGTGACTAAATGAAACCTCTTATCTATTTTTAAATATTCCTTTATTAAGACTTCTGTACCATCTGTACTCCCATCATCAACTATAATACACTCCCAATTCTCATAAGTCTGTGCCAATACCGAATCTAAAGTCTCGCCAATCAAATGTGCTCGGTTATAGGTGGGGATTATTATGGAAACTAAGGGATCAATCAAGCTTTATAAGTAATGGTTGTTTGATACTTTATTTTTAGTGCGGCTTACTTCAACCTCATCCTGCCAACTTTTAAGGCTCTTCAAATAACTTAAGCGCTCAGGTATTTTGCTAAACCGGAAAAACAAAAGGTCCCGGAATAAAACATTTTTTAGAATCCTAATAGGTTTATTTAAGTTTGGATATTGATTAATGTCTGCACCAGTAACCTTATACCGCAATTCTTCTTTTTTGAGC
>TARA_R110002020_G_scaffold38860_1_pt1 | contig 12288 bp, 7 predicted proteins | sample TARA_R110002020 | Tara Oceans TARA_R110002020 (sample SAMEA4396489) | marine metagenome | biome: Westerlies Biome; feature: [MES] marine water layer (ENVO:01000295) within the mesopelagic zone...; material: water (ENVO:00002006), including particulate matter (ENVO:01000060) such...
TATTATGTGCTCAAAATGTAAGAATCGCTATTTCCTTTAGAATCTATAAAAAAGGGATATTGGTATTTTGAGTGAATATATTAGGTTGAATGATGTCTTCTCAACTGGCTATTAATAATGTAAAAGATTTTTCATCAACGAATTGAGGAATTCAATATATTTACTTGCCTTTCTAGGGGTGTAGAGGGTTTGTACAACACTAATTCTTTGATTGATAATGAGCAAAAACTTTACCTTGAAAGGCAGTATTGCCTTGTCTTTCGGCTTTCTTATTTTGATGTCCGGATGTTCATCAAATGAAGATGATTCACATATTCAATCCGACCCTTTCTACCAAGGAGCTCTCTTGAATGCAGATTTAGAACTGTTAAACCAATATTGGTCTGTTTTTGAAGTGAACTACCTAAAACAAACGGCCGAAGTTCCCAAAACCTATGGCAATTGCGACAGGGACTTTTTTACTTTTTTGGACGATGGCGCCTACAAGGAGTATATTATTCCAAACTCGGGCTGTATACCTGAGGAACAGGATTTACAATGGAGCTTCGATCGGGGAATCATAACTTTGGAAAATTCTTTTAAGGACTTTAATGAGATGGTTATTGTTCAACTCACGGCAGAGAAGTTTGTTTTTAGGGCGAAATATGATATTGACGAAGATGGTGAAGAGGATATTTTTCAGTTTTTGGCAAAGCCTTATCGTCCAAATGAGAGCTATTTTTATAGCAATAGTCTTGAGTGGGACGATTCAATTAACAATAAAATAAGGTTGACTTGGTCGGAATATGGTGGGATAAACATTTTCGACCGCTATGAAATCTATTTGAGCGGTGAAAATTGTGATATTTCCAAATCGGTACTTTTGGCTACCATAAACGATAGGAGCACCACCTATTATGAAGATCTTGACCCGCCCGTAAAAAATCAATTGTGCTATTTCCTAAAAGTATATACGAATAAAGGATTGTTGTTTGTGAGCTATCCTTATAGCATATCGCCAGAATATCTTGATGTGCCAAGTGTAGCATTGGAAGCCCCCTTGGTTCAAAATGACAAGATTTCCCTTCAATGGCAAAAATATGAAGGGCTCTACTTTTCGCATTATGAAGTTGTTTTGAAGAATTATTTTGATAGTTACGGATCGATCTCCCAAGAACGATCGCTTATCGAAATAACGGATATCAATACCACCAGTTTTACTGATGAAGCCCCTCCCTTATTGAAAAATCCAGTTTATGAGGTTCGGGTACACAACAAATTAGGGAAACAGAACTTTTACAATCCTCAGGTTGTAGCAAGCGCTAAAGAGGCCAACTACCTACCGGACAGGGTCATTGACCTAAAAAGCATTTTCAATTTCACGGCTTCCCCCAATGAAACCGTAGTATTTTTAAATGGAGGTAAAGATAGTTTTTACGATTCTTACATTATGCGTTATAATTACGGAACCCGGGAAGTGGAAGCCTATTCAAACAATGCAACTGCTATCAATGGAAACGGTAGGAATGATCTTAAAGTCATCAATTCATCTAAAGGACAAGAACTAATGTATCTTAAGTACGATGGTATTTCGGTATATGACCCTCAAACTTTGGAGTACAAATACGATTTGAAACTCAGTGGATCAAGTTCTTTGAATGACTTTATTTACCTTGGTAATGATCGTTATCTCCTTTTGGACAATAGTTATGCTTATACCGTTGTACGCGATTTTTCAAACCTTACCCTTATTGACAAACAAGAGCACTTTATGCAAAACCTGGGCCAGTTTGGTTACAATGTTTTGCAAATTAATGACGGCCGAATTATCATTGGGAATAGGGATAGCTCCCAAGGTATAATTTTTAATATAAATGCAGAAGGTAATCTGGTGGATAAAACAATCATTGATGTCCCCTTAACAGCAGGATTAGCAAAAGAAACTGTATTTAACCCGAGGGATAACAGTATCATTAATTTCAGGGAAAATAGGATGTATGATCTGGCCAGTTCATCCTTTAGATCATTTGAACAACCTTATTTTCCTGTAGCCATTAATGTAGATGGGAGTAAGATATTGGGAACCAACAATGATCCTGAATGGAACCTAGATGCTGCCTCATTACATGAAAAGAAGGTCAGGACCCTTAATTTGACCACCTCCAATTTGGAAATAATGGAAACGGAGGGATACCCACATTATCTTTTTGAAAACCATCTGGGGCAAATCATTTCCTTATCCACCTATTTTAAAAGAACGCGAACGAATTACCCGTATGAGCGACCGGATTTTTTCATAGAAATAGTAGCTCCCTAGGCAATTAATAATAGCGATGTTCAAATGTCATCGGAATTCTTGTCTTAAATATATTTAAGGTCAACCAATTGGTCTAAAAGTTATGGTAAACAACTTTTTAGTTGCTCACCATTAAACAATTAATTATTAAACTTAATTCCGTGTTATCAGCAGTTGTGCAGATATTCTATTCATCTTCGTCCTCTACTTTCATATTCTAATCGCCATCCTATAAAGTGCATCAAGTATAATTCTGGGTATTTGGATATTTATGAAATAACTGAGTCAATCTAAACAAGAAGAGTTGCTTTCTTGTGTCGCCATTGCTGACTTATTTTAGAAAGTAGTGGCATTGTAATTAATCTTTTACTCAATTTAAGTCGCGCTATTACAATGTGATGAAATATTTGTATATTGAAATGACAGAATTTTAAAATAAATGTTTATTGGACTACCATTCAAATTTAGCCGTAGTATTTTATCCCATTGGTTTTTCTTAAAATGAGATTTGATGCACATGTACATTTCAATACTTTCAATGAAGCGTTTCTCAATTATGGAATCGAGAACGGGATGCGCTTTCTATCCATTGTTACGGATATGCCGTTTTTTCCTTCCATTAAAGATCAGCTTACCACCATATTAAAAATAAAGAAGATTTATCCGGACCAAATTGATTTTGCTACTACTTTTTCATGCAACGGTTGGGGAGGTTCCAATTGGCTCTCTAAAAGCCTTGATAACATAGATAAGTCCATGAATTTGGGGGCAGTTGGAGTAAAGGTTTGGAAGAATATAGGAATGTCCTTAAAAGATGATAAAGGTAATTATGTAATGATAGACCATCCATCCTTTGAGCCGATCTTTCAATTTTTAGAAGATAATGATATACTTCTTTTAGGGCATAATGGAGAGCCTAAAAATTGTTGGTTACCAACGAAGGATATGACAGTGGAGTCGGATAAGGCTTATTTTATGGCACATCCTGAATATCATATGTATCATCATCCAGAAGTACCTAATTATGAAGCGCAACTTAGGGCCAGGAATAATCTACTAAAAAGACATCCAAATTTACGATTTGTTGGGTTGCATTTGGCAAGTCAGGAATGGGACACCAATGAAGTAGGAGCTTTTTTGGATCAATTTCCCAATGCTATGGTAGACCTTGCCGAAAGGATATGTCATTTGCAGTACCAGACAATAGACCATTGGAAAAAGATATATGATTTTTTTATCACTTATCAGGACCGTATTATTTACGGATCTGATATTGTAGTGGATAATAGTCTCACAGATGATGTTCTGATCCAGCACATGAATGAAAGATACCAAAACCACAGAAAATATTTTACGGAAAATGAATGGATGACGGTTCAGAAGGTAAATGGAAAGTTCAAAGGTTTGGGGTTGCCTGTTTCCGTAGTTGATAAGGTATATAGTGCCAATGCCTTAAAAACATACAAATAACATATCTCAATAAGGAATTAAAACCTAAAAGCACCTTGGAATGAATTTATATATTTGAAATTATCCTATTATTTTGGAGGTTGGACTATCAACTCACCAATTCGTTCCGAAATTTCGGCAAATTTATCTTCTTTGGTCAACCAATACAAATGTTGGGAATCCTCAGAGGTATCCCATAGGTTGTAAAAATATCGAATGCCGTTCGGCTCACTATGTAACCCTATTTTTGGAGTGCCATCGGTTCCCAAAGTAAAATATTCCGGCTTTTGATCTCTGTAAATGGCATAGTACACCGTTTCCAAATCGGCAAGATGATGGTCCAAATCTCCATATCTTTCTCGGTAAATTCTATACGCCTCCCTGACAGGGTTGTTTTCAGGTGTATTCATCAATTCCTTCCCCCTATGATAGGGTCTGGGGATAAAGTTACCTGCAACATGGATTGGCCTGGGCCAATGTTCAAAAACTTCCATTGAAGCCATGGCCGCAGTATGGTTAATCTGCTGACCGCCCAAGTTCATGCTAAGTGGTAACATAGTGTCTTTGGGGAACCAAGTCCTACCAATAATTATTAAATCCTTTACTTTTTTCCTGACCAATTCCATCCCTTGGTCATCCTTGATAAGATTTTTGAGATTCAGAAGATAACCAACGGAAATGATAACTACCGAGTTGTCGGGCTGTTGTTGTAATATTTCTTTGTAAAGGTCCACAGCATCTGGTACATCCTTTCTTGTGTCAACATCATGTGCAAAGCGAGTATCCTTTACAATAGGCTGCGTATAGTCTGTGCAGCAATTCAAAAGGATTGCTATGTCCCTAGAATAAGTATCATCTTTTTTATAGGATCCAATTGGCAAATCAGGGTGGCCGTAATATGTGTTTACTGCATCAATGTAGCCCACACTGTAATCGTCGGAGGTGTTGTGCATAACGGCAAGTAAATGGACCTCGCCGTTGTCTTGAAATGCATGTAACATTGCAAGAGCCCCTGCATCGTCACAGTCGGTTTCCATATCCGTTTCGTAAATGATCTTAATCTGTCCAAAACACAGTGAACTTATTAAAGGGAAGAGGAAGAAAACGGCTTTCTTGAAAGGGGCATAGGAGGTTGATTTCATCGAATTGGAATTAAAGCTAAAATAGTACTATCCTGAAGGAATTTGATCAAAGGAATCCAAACTGTCCAACAATCCTAATGTTGAAAGCATCAGCGGATTTTTGAAAATAATTGCATATTTTTAGATGCGTTCCTTCTTTATAAATATACGCAAATTTAATACCTGGAAAATTGATGGTAGCTCCCTATTCCGAACTTTAGCGAGCAGAAAAGACTACATAAGCTTAAAGGGGTTTGTGTATGATGTAAAGACTGATGGTATTCTTGCCAGGATCGGACTCTTAATTCAGATCAAACATAACTTTTGGGAAATATCCTTACTCGATTTTGTCTACAGGATAAAACGGCTTTTCAATTACTCCTTCATCACTAAATAAGGAAGATTTCTGAATATCTTGAAGGACCTTTGTAATAAGATGGACTTTGTTATTGATCAAGACACTATCCTGTACCAATCGGATTCCGTGACTGTAATCGGCATATTCTATGACCCGCATAGACCGGCTGAATTGGGATTCCATTTTGGTAATGCCAACCGTAAATAACAACTGGCTTGGACGATTTTTCATAGATTTTGTTGGAGATTATAACATCCTTTTTATGTCCGGCCACCATATCTCCCAAAGATGCCTGTTTAAGGGTTTCTTTCCTTTGCCCTTTTAACCTAGTGTTGTGTTCCCACATAATGGGAATGGTTGTCATTTGGGCACTGGGAGGAATGGGGGAGGGAGGCAGTTTTACCGAGGCGTTGCTCCATATTTGATCTACCATTTGTTTGGTTGGGAGGGTAAAACCTATGGCCTTGGCTATTTTCTGGGCCAGGATTGGGGTCATTGGCATTAAGAAATAATCGGTATCCGAGCCAACAGCCAAATAATCGGGCAGAACAAAATAAGTTACAACATAAGCGGAATCCTTGATGGTTTTTGAGAATGAAATGGGAACCAAGTCACGTAAAAAAGTGGGGATATTTCCATTCAATATCTCTTGGTAAATTTGATTTTCCCTGTCTTTCACGCTTAGGGTATCGATCTGATTTTTGAAAAGGCTACCGGAAATAGCATCATTGGCACGTGGAGGGAGGGGTAATTTTTGGGCCTTCAGTATCCCAGAAACAGTCATGCCTAAAAATAAAAGCACGACTGTTGACTTATTTAATGCCGAATAAAAGGTTTTATTCATTTTATGGATGTTCCTTATTTACGAATGTATTTGCCTGAATTTGTTTGGTATTAAACAGCCTGGTACATATTGTAATAATAGGTAGCCGCAGCCAGATCTTCCAAGGCATGTCCGACCGACTTAAACATCGTAATTTCCGCAGCACTTTTCCTACCTCCTTTAAATTGGGATGCGAGTTCAAATAAATCGGCCTTAATGTCCGTCTCCTTCAAAATTCCACTTTTTAAAGGAATAACGATATCTCCACTTTCCTTTAAACCGCCTTGATAGGTATCAACATACACTTCCGCCTTTTTAACCGTTTCGTCATCTGCCTCCCTCATATTCGGTTTATACGCCCCTACCAGATCCACATGTTGACCGGGCTGTAGATATTTTCCCAAAACAAGAGGAGTTTTGGATAAGGTGGCCGAGGAAATTATATCGACATCCGAAATTTTATCCTTAATCGCTTTAATGGGTTGTACCTGGAAGGATGCGTTCTTAAATTTTTGACTCAAGCTAAGTGCCTTGGAATAATCCCTGCCCCAAACATAGACTGTTTCAATGGGACGTATACTGGCATGGGCCTGTATTAAATTGGGAGCGAGGGCACCTGTACCTATCATTAATAGGGAGCTGGAATTTTCCCTAGATAAATATTGTGATGCCAAAGCGGAGGCAGCGGCAGTCCTTTTTACGGTTAAACTCTTGGCCTCCAAAAGTGCAAGGATGCTGCCCTTTAGGGCATCCAGATAAATATACGTTCCCTGAATAGCCGGTAGGTTAAATTGACCGTTTTTGGGACTCACAGTGGCAATTTTTACCCCAGCCTGTTTGCCGGGCTTCCAAGCCGGCATCAATAGCAAGGTGGAATCTTCTTCAACTTCGGGATTGGGAAAATCGTGATGATGTCGCATTGGTACCATGGTTTCCTTATTGGAAAATGCCGCCCTTAATGCATTGACAAGGTTGGAGAAATTTGTGTTTTGCTCTATAAAACTTGCCGGAATTTGGGTTATATTATTCATCTCCCCAAAGTTATAAAAATAAAGGAAAGTCAATCTCGGTTTGCAGATACCATACAAGTGGTTTGGTTTGTATGAAACCTACCTGGAACTCACAGTCAAGTCTATAGTAGCTATGTAAACGGCACAAAGGGACAAATAGTCGCAATAATGTTTTCGGCCATAATTTAATTGCCAATTAAGCACTTATATGCTACACGGATCTACATTAAAGGCCTTGCCTGCCAAATTGGATAGTTCCCCCGAATACCTTTTCGGCAAGCTGGCCAGTATGTGTTTAAGATGTGATTCATTTTGCCTCAATGGAACATTGCCTTTTTCATAAACCAGTATTCCATTATGGCATTTCATGGACAAACCTAAATTTATAAAAAGACAATCCCTTGCGGTTTTCCGCAAGGGGGTTAATAACGTTCTTGGTGGTTTGGAATTTACCTTAATAGGATATTGAGTATTGCAGTAGCCACTAAAAATAATTAAAGGTCACTTAATTATTTAAACAAATTTGATTAGCTTAGGAGGGGTTGTTCGGTATGGGAGTCAGTTATTTGTAATTAAGATAAAAGATTAAATGTTACTCTTTATGGCAACAAAAAAGCACATTGAACATCAATTAGTCCATGTTATTTTAATTATGCTCAATAATAGATTTTACTTTCTTGGCACCGAATAGGAAATATAAAGAAATGGCAGTTCTCCTCCGAATATATAACATCTTGATTATCTTATTGTTTTCGGGCATTATGATGCAATGCACGAAGAGTTTGCCACCTGGAGATCCTGATAATGGCGGATTGGTACTCCCTGAAGGTTTTGAGGCGGTAGTGGTGGTAGACAGTATAGGGCCCGCCCGCCATCTTGCGGTTAATGACAATGGCGATGTATATATAAAAATGCGATTTGCCCATCCGGAAGGTGAGAATATTGGTCTGCGCGATACTGATAATGACGGAAAAGCCGACCAAATTGAACGGTTTGGGGTATTTGATCAGCGCGGTTATTACGCTACAGGGATGCGCATCTATAAGGATTACTTATACTACAGTACAGCAAGTACGGTATATAGGCAAAAGCTGACCAGGGGCAAGTTGGTACCTGAAGGTGAACCTGAGGTCATGCTTACGGATGACTATCAAAATTCCCCTTATGGCTATTCCCATATTGCCAAACCATTGACTTTTGATGGGGACGGTCATATGTATGTTCCCTTTGGTTCTCCAGGAGATGTGTGCCAGTCAAAAGAACAGAATAGAATGCCAGGGGCATTGGGGCAGGATCCATGTCCTGAGTTGGAGTGGCACGCCGGGATATGGCAATTTGATGCAGATAAGCCTGGCCAGACACAAAAGGACGGCTATCGCTATGCTACAGGTATTAGGAGTGTTGTTGGGATGGATTGGAACCCTTACGATAATACCTTATATGCCTTGCAACATGGAAGGGACAATTTGAACCGTAACTGGCCGGAATACTATTCCCCATGGCAAAGTGCTATGCTACCTTCGGAAGAGTTTCTCAAGGTCGAAGAGGGGACCAATGCTGGTTGGCCTTACTACTATTACGATCATATGCAGGGCAAAAAATTGCTTAATCCAGAATATGGAGGTGATGGCAAAAAGGAAGGTGATGGTGCAAAATACGAGCAGCCCATAATTGGTTTTCCAGGTCATTGGGCACCCAATGACTTACATTTTTATCAAGGTGAACAATTCCCTGAGCATTATAAAAATGGTGCTTTTATCGCCTTTCACGGCTCTACTATCAGGGCTCCTTTTCCTCAAGCCGGCTATTTTATTGCTTTTGTCCCATTTAAAAATGGACAAGCTGGCGAGTGGGAAGTATTCGCCGATGGTTTTACACAGGTCGATAAAATTGTTGATACGGACGATGCAGGATATAGGCCTATGGGTATTGCCATGGGACCGGATGGTTCATTGTATATCAGCGAAAGTGAGCACGGTAAAATTTGGCGGGTAATGTACAAAGGGGACAAGAAGAGTTTTGGAAAAGACCAACTTTCGAAAATGGAAAAACTCAAAAACTTACCGCATATCAAAACTCCGGATGAAACTAAGGATGATCTTACGCCACTTAGGGCAGAAGCGGGAGCTGTATTATATAACAAATACTGTGGAGCCTGTCATATGGCCAATGGTATGGGAGACGGTAGTAGGTTTCCGCCGATCGCCGATTCAGAATGGGTCAAAGGGGATCAACAAAGACTTATAGACGTTGTGTTGAGCGGATTAAGTGGGCCCATAGAAGTGAATGGCAAAGCCTTTGACGGTGTAATGCCAGCAGTAGATTATTTGGAAGATGAGGAAATTGCCCAGATTTTGACGTACATAAGAAAGGAATTTGGGGATAATTCACCTCCTGTTGGGTCCTATTACGTTAAGGAAGGTCGATACTACGCAAGGAAGAAAAAGGAAGCACTAAAGAGTGGTGATTAGATACATTTTAATTGGCAATAATCTGGACGTGGCCAGTAATCTGAACATTTTCTTCTTTTTATCCCTTATTGGGCTCCTTTTAAGCAACGAACTCCCATAGAAAATCTTGGTGTTAAGGTACTCATTAGATTGCATATAACTTTGTAAGTTTGCGGTCTACCCAAGACGAATAAATTCCTTTTAATATTTTGATTAATCTTATCAGAAATTGGGATGGGTGCAGGATTTTTGAGAATCATTTTTTGTCTAAAAGAACAGGCAGGCCCGATTGAGGTTATGGTCAGGTTGTTTCTAAAAAGGAATACTAATTCAAACAAAATGAACTTTTTCACGTTCCGATCAGATTGCTCTAAAGTGGTTGGCCGGCCTGTGAACTATATGTTTTGCATTTTGGTGGTTTGTACAAGACCACCACCGCTGTAATCAAATGTATTTAACATTCCGTTAGGGTCATATACTTTTCTGGAATTTTAGTGATTTATAGGGAAAGTTTGGTTTGCATTCAAAATCCCATTTTAAATTGAAAAATGTGATGGCAATAAATTTTATAAAAGACATATTTAATGTGAGTTCGATTGATTTTTAAAGGTTACTACTTGTTCCAGGTAATGTTGTCCGGTCGAGCTTGCCTTTTTGGTAGACAGGCACATTCAGGGGGTTATTGGGAGAGAACTCAATTTAATCACTTTATTGTCTAAAACCTCTCGAGCCCGCAGAAGGAAGTTAGTCGGGCTCGAGGAGACAGAAACGCTAATTTCAATGAATTCATAATCAATTATTTGAATTTAATTTTAAGTCAAACCCACCTAATTTTTCAAATTAGACCAGAGCACTTGATCCTAGAACGAAATCCTTGAGGCTTAAAACACTCCATAGCATGTGCTTCAAAAACAGCTTAATTATGTCATTAATTAATGCTAAAAGCTATCTTTTGGTTTTAAAAGTTAATTTTACGGATATTAAGTTTAAAAATAAATAAGGCAAGATGAAAATGAAATTCTTTGTAGCTGTTCTAGGCTTAGCATTATTAACCATCACCAGTTGTAAGAATAGGACAGAAGATAAAAAAGTGGTCAGTACGGAAAGACCTAATATTCTTTTTATAATGTCAGATGATCATACCGCACAGGCCTGGGGTATTTACGGTGGAATTTTAAAAGATTATGTGCACAATCCCAATATAAAACGGTTGGCAGCCGAAGGCTGTGTTTTGGAGAATTGTTTGGTGTCCAATTCCATTTGTACCCCCAGTAGGGCAACGATCCTAACCGGACAGTATAGTCACGTTAATGGGGTCACGACCCTAGGGGCTGGTTTGTCCCCAAACCACAATAATATTGCTAAGGAGCTGCAAAAAGGGGGTTATGCCACCTCCGTAATCGGGAAATGGCATTTAAAACAAGAGCCGGCAGGGTTTGATTATTATGTCGTACTGCCTGGGCAGGGAGATTATTGGAACCCAAGATTGAAAACAGCCGACAATTGGGAAGACTACTACGGTGGTGGCAAGGTAGTGGAAGGTTTCAGTACGGATATCATTGCCGATAAAACCATGGAATGGATAGAAAATAGGGACAAATCCAAACCCTTTATAGCCATGTGCCATTTTAAGGCAACCCATGAGCCTTATGATTACCCGGAACGATTTAGTCATCTATATCGGGATGAGGAAATTCCTGTACCCGATTCTTTTTATGATCAAGGAGCTGAAACTACTGGGCGTGTCTTTAAGGGGCAATCTATAGACAACTTGCAAAAACGTTATTTGGCCGCCACTGCCGATCCTGAATTGAGAAAGGATTATATGGCTTATCCGGAATTGCCTTTCTCCGTAGATGGGTTAAGTGCGGATGAGGCAAGAATGAAGACCTATCAGAAATTTGTAAAGGATTTTTTGCGCTGTGGAGCTGCCATTGATGACAATATTGGCAGATTGTTGGATTATTTGGAAAAATCTGGGTTGGCAGAAAATACCATAGTTATCTATACCGCCGATCAAGGTTATTTCTTAGGGGAACACGGTTGGTTCGACAAGCGTTTAATTTATGAGGAATCTATTCACATGCCCTTTGTAATACGGTACCCAAAAGAGATTCCAGCTGGTACCCGAAATGCCGATATCATAGAAAATGCCGATTTCTCGGCCCTCTTTGCAGATTATGCTGGCATAGATTATCCTGATACCATGCAAGGCCATAGTTTTCGGGAAAACCTAAAAGGTAATACCCCGGCAGATTGGCGAAAGCATGGCTACTATAGGTACTGGGACCACAGCAAAGACAGGCCAGGCCATTTTGGGATTAGGGGAGAGCGCTATAAGCTTGCTTTCTATTATGGAAATGGACTTAAGGTGAATGGATACAGTGAAGAGGAGCAACCCGATAAATACTGGGAATTTTTCGACTTGGAAGAGGATCCCAATGAACTTTATAATGCATATGCCGATTCAGATTATCAGGATGTTATTTCCGAAATGAAAGCCGAAATTCTTAGACAGCGTAAAATGCTAGGCGATCTTGATGAAGGTAATGAGGAAATTCATCAAATCATTGCTGACCATTGGGAAAGTTAGGCCATAACATTTAAGGATTAAATTATATTGATATGATATAATTCTCATTGGTTTTAACCTTTCAAATGGAAATTCTTATCAAATATCCCACATAAGGCAACCAGGATTCAATGAAATAGATTGGAACGGGAATTCCCTATACTAATCGCTATATTTTATCGATGATTTATTAGTGAAACTCAATTTTGAGAAGTCAGTAAGACGCACTG
>TARA_R110002020_G_scaffold19324_4_pt1 | contig 12287 bp, 8 predicted proteins | sample TARA_R110002020 | Tara Oceans TARA_R110002020 (sample SAMEA4396489) | marine metagenome | biome: Westerlies Biome; feature: [MES] marine water layer (ENVO:01000295) within the mesopelagic zone...; material: water (ENVO:00002006), including particulate matter (ENVO:01000060) such...
CACCTACGCACCGGAGCCGGCAGAATGAGGCGATTGGACTGGACAGAACGCCGCGCGCCCGAATTCGGCGACGTGGACCCCGAGAAGACCATCGCCATCCTGCCCACGGCGGCGGTGGAGCAGCACGGGCCGCACCTGCCCGTTGGCACCGACACGCTGATCGCGACCGGCATGCTGGACCGCCTGCGCGCCGCCTGCCCCGACGATCTGGACATCGCCATCCTGCCGATCATGGCGGTGGGCAAGTCGAACGAGCACCTTTGGGCCAAGGGCACGCTGACGCTGTCGGCCGCCACGGCGCTGGCGGCCTGGACCGAGATCGGCCTGTCCGTCGCCCGCGCCGGCGTGAAGAAGATCGTCATCGCCAATTCCCACGGCGGCAACCTCGACCTGATCTCGATCCTCTCGCGCGAATTGCGGGTCGAGGCCGGGATGCTGGCCGTCAAATGCCAGTGGGGCAATTTCGGCCATCCCGAGGGCCTCTATTCCCCCGACGAGATGCGTTTCGGCATCCATGGCGGCGATGTCGAAACGTCACTGATGCTGGCCTTCCACCCCGAAACGGTGGACATGTCGAAGGCCATCAACTTCCGCTCCGCGGCCGAGACGGACCCGATCCCGCCCACCGGCCCGATCTCCCGCGGGTGGATCGCGGCGGACCTGAACCCGGACGGGACCGTGGGCGATGCCTCGCTGGCGACAGCGGAAAAGGGCGCGGCCACGGCCGACCACCAGGTCGCGGGCTTCATAGAACTTCTGCGCATGGTCGAAGCGATGCCGGTGCCCAAGGCGCCCGCGAAGATCGGGTAACGGCACGGGTCAACACGGGACGACCAAACTCGCCCCCCCGGCAATCGACCCGCGCCAGGGGGGCTTTGCCCCCGTCCGCGCCTGCGGCCCGAACGCCCCCGGAGTATTTTGGAAGAGAAGAAGAAGCGATCTCCTCCCCCGAACGTCTTTCTCCACGTACTCCCGCCAGAGGTGGTCTGCGGCAAGTTGCAGAACCCCGTCACCAGTTGGGTGTACCCGTCCACATGGCCACCTGTTCGGCCTGTTCGACGATACGCGCTGTTTTATCGTCATTTCCGCCAGTTCCCATTGGCAGACCGCCCCGCTAGACAGGCCTCAAAGCCTCAAGGAGCACCGTTCATGCCCACCCCTGTCACTGCCATCCCCGCCGCACCTTCCGACCGCGCCCTGGCGCATTTCGAAGCCATGCTTGCGTTCGAGACCGACTGCTGGGACACGCACGAAGCGCTTCAGGCCGAACAGAGGGACTTCACGCTCATCGATGTCCGCTCGCCGCAGCAATTCGCGCAGGGCCACATCGACGGCGCGATCAACCTGCCCCACGGCAAGATCACCGCCCGGCGGATGGAGGCTTTCCCGGCAGCCACGACCTTCGTCGTCTACTGCGCGGGCCCCCATTGCAACGGCGCCAACAAGGCGGCCGTGCGGCTGGCGCGGCTGGGATTGCCGGTGAAGCTGATGATCGGCGGGATCACCGGGTGGCTGGACGAAGGCTTCACGCTGGCAGAAGGCTAGTTCGCGCCGGACGGCGGCAGGTCCACGCGAAAGACCGTTTCGGCCAGATCGCTCTGCGCCGGCGGGTAGATCCGCGCGACCCGCGGATCGTGGCCCGGCACGATGTGGGCCTCGCTTTCGGCCATTGCCCGGATCCTGTCATGGGCCGCCAGCATCTCGGGCAGGCCGAAGGCGATGGCGTATGGCACGCCGCGCTCCAGTTCCTCGAAGTAATGCAACGCGTCCGAGGCGAGCACCACCCAGCCGCGCGCGGTATGAACGCGCACCACCTCCTGCCCGGCAGTATGCCCGCCGACCCGATGCAGGCTGAGGCCCGGCGCGAATTCAAGATCGCGGTCGTGCAGTTGCAACCGGTCCCGGCGCAGCAGGTCTTCAAGCCGGGCGATATCGTCGGCGTGATAGGCATGGGCGAAAAAGGGCACCTGCATCCAGGGGCCGGTGATATGGGCCATCTCCTCGGCCTGCATCCAGAACTGCGCGCGGGGGAAAGCGTCAAGGTACCCGACATGATCGTAATGGGCGTGGGTCAGGATCACCGTGTCGACCGCGTCAGGGGCAACGCCCAGGGCCCGCAATGCCTCCGGCGGCGCGATGGTCTGGTGATGGCCGTTCGCGGCGCCCTTCGCGGCATCGATCCCGGTATCGACGACAATCACCCGGCCCGCCCCCGAGATCACCCAGAAATAGAAATCCATCTGCAACAGATCCAGCGGATCCGGGTCGTTGATGAAATTGTTGCCCCGCGTCCGCACGGTGTTCTCCGCATGGCGGATCGCGAAGATCCGGTAGTCGGGCAATGCCGCGGTCATGAAAGATCCTCCCTCCGGCGCCGGGTCTGCGCCCGGTCCCGGCCTCCCGTGCCAGTCTTCACCGACCGGCCCATCAAGGCAAGCCGCGCGCGGTAGCGGTTCGGAAGACGCCCGACCTGTCCGGGCAGCACAGGGTGGGCCGCCGCCCCCCCCGAGATACTTGAAGACCAGAAAAACCCGGGCGCATCCCCTGTTTCTTCTTTTCCCAAATACTCCCGCCGGAGGCACCCGACGGCACGGCCCGGAACCTCCGCCGATCTGAAGAGAGGACCCGTCAGGAATGCTCCTCGGCCGCCGTGGCAGCCAGGAGACGGTTGTAGGCCTTCAGCGCATCGACATGGAACAGGGCCCCGATGATTTCGGGGGCGTCGCCGGAGGTATCGACCACCGGCAGGAAGGCCACCTGCGCGCGGTCGAAGACGGGCATGGTGGCCTCCAGCGTTTCCGAGGCGCCGACGGACAGGCCCTCGGCCAGCATGCGCTCGCATTCGTCGGGATCGGCCTCGTTCGTTGCCCCTTTTGCCCGCATCACGCCGCCCGCGCGCAGCATCGCCAGCAGGTAGGCCTGCGGCCCGGCGGCAAGATGCGTGCCGCGACGCTCCAGCTGGGTCAGGAAGAAGGACCGGTCCACAAGGCGGGAGCTGATGGCCGTCGAGAGCGAAACCGCGATCATCACCGCCAGCCCGATCTCCCAGTCGCCGGTCAGTTCGAACACGATCAGCGTGGTCGAGATCGGCGCGCCCAGCACCGCCGCGGCCACGGCGCCCATCCCGGCAAAGGCATAAAGCGTGTGATTGCCCGACACGTCCGGCAGGATCGAAGTGGCCACCAGCCCGTAGGCCAGCCCGGTCAGCGCGCCGACCATCAGCGAGGGCGAGAACACACCCCCGCCCATGTGGCCGCCGAAGGTGATGGCCACCGCCAGCACCTTCACCACGGTGAATAGAACCGCCTGCGTCAGGAACAGATCCCCCGTCAGAGCGCGGTAGGTCGTCTCGTACCCCACGCCGATGATATGCGGGAACCAAATCGCGATCAGGCCCAGCATCGCGCCCGACACGGCCGGGCGCAGCCAGCGCGGCAGACCGATCCAGTTCTGCGCGGCGGTTGCCACGTCTTCGGCGAAGAAGATCGACCGTATCAGGATCACGCCCACGATGCCGCAGACGATGCCCATCAGCAGGAAGGCGGGCAGCTCGACGTAGAACTGGAAATCGACCGTGTCGGCGAGATCGAACTCCACCTGTTCGCCCAGCCCCAGCCGCGTGATCACGGTGCCGGCGACGGCCGCGATGACGATGGGCGCGAAGGCATGCACGGCGAAATGGCGCAGCACGACTTCGAGCGCGAAGAGCGCCCCGGCGATCGGCGCATTGAAGCTGGCAGATACGGCGGCCGCCACGGCGCAGCCCAGAAGATCGCGGCCGGTGATCCCGTCGGCGTCGATCCGCTTCGACACCCAGGTCGAGATCACGCCCGCGATGTGCACCACCGGCCCTTCGCGCCCCGTGGACCCGCCCGAGCTGAGCGTGATCAGCGACGCCACCATCGACGCGATCCCGGCCCTGGTTTCGACCCGGCCTTCGTGCATGGCCGCGCCCTGGATCACGTCGGCCACCGACCGGACCCGACCGTCGGGCGTGAATTTGTGCAGGATCAGGCCCACGATCAGCCCGCCGATCACGGGCGCGAAGAAGATCGCGTACCACGGCAGGCCGCGGGCGAAGCTGTGCAGGTAGTGCACGTCGTGGGTGCCGTAGACCCACGCCTGCAGAAGGTCGATGCCCACCCGGAAGGCCAGCGCCGCGAAGCCCGCCGCGATCCCGATCAGGAGTGCTATGAACCAGAACTGCACCTGCCCCGGCCCGCGCCGCTTCAGCGTGTCCCATCCGCGCCGCAGCTGCGCCAGCCCCGAACGGGTCTTGCGGCTAAGGAAGGAGCGCTGGGGTTCGGTCATGGGCTGGCGTTTCGGGCTAGGATACCATCCCTCATAGGCCAGCAACGCCTTCGAAGAAACAAGACCTGCGGTCGCGGGGATTTACGCCCTCAGCCTGTGGCCCTCGGGATCGAAGGGGGGACGGACAAGGATTTCCGCCTTGTGCGGTCGGCCCAGCACCATCACCTCGACCGTATCACCCGGGTTCCCGGCCTTGATAGAGGCCAGCGCCAGCGACCGGTTCACGCCATAGCCATAGCCGCCGGAACTGACCCGCCCGATGCCGGTGCCGTTCAGGAAGATCGGCTCCCCCCCCGTCGCATCGGCGTTCGAGGCCGTCACATCGGCCTCGTCCAGCGCGAGCATCACCATCCGTTCGCGGGCGGGTTTCGCCAACGCCGTTTCCACCGCATCGCGGTTCAGGAACGGTTTGTCGAGCTTGACCAGCGCCTCAAGCCCCACTTCCTGCGGCCAGTATTCCGGCGAATACTCCCGGCCCCACGAGCCATAGCCCTTCTCGAGCCTGAGCGACATCAGCGCCCGGCTGCCCACCGGCCCGGCGCCCAAGTGGCGCCCGGCTTCCAAGAGCGCCGCGTAAAGGCGTTGTTGATCGTCCGCGGCGCAATGCAGTTCCCACCCCAGGTCCCCGGTGAAGGAGACGCGGAGTGCCATGCAATCGACACCCGCGATCTCGACCCGCTTGGAGCGGAAGAACGGGAAATCGGCGGTCTCAAGCGACGTGTTGGTCAACCGCTGCAACAGCGCGCGCGACGCAGGCCCTGCCACGTTGAAGCCGCAGGTCGTGTCGGTCAGGGACCGGTGCGTCGTGCCCTTGGGCAACGGCACGGCGTGGAAGAACCGCTGGTGATAGCGTTCGGCCATGCCGGAGCCCAGGATCCAGAATGCCTCCTCCCCGGTCTTCGTCACGGTAAAATCCCCCGCGATCCCGCCGCGTTTGCCGATCAGCGGCGTCAGGCAGGACCGTCCGACCGTCTTGGGCATCCGGTTGGCGAACAGCGCATCCAGCCAATCGCCCGCGCCCGGCCCTGTCACCTCGTACTTGGCGAAATTCGAGATATCGATGATCCCGGCCTTCTCTCGCAGCGTCCGCGCCTCGGCGCCCACGATGTCCCACCATAGCTGGCGGGTAAACCCGGCGGTATCCTGGGTGCCGGGCGTATCGGCGAAATACAACGGATGCTCCCAGCCCCCGTTCAGCCCGAAGACCGCGCCCATGGCCTGCTGGTCGGCATAAACGGGCCGCGTGCGCGCCGGACGGCCCGCACTGCGTTCCTCGTTCGGGAAATGGATCGCGAAGCGGTGGGCGTACTGGTCCGTCACGCGCGCCTTGGTAAAGGCAGGTGTCGCCCAGTCGCCATAGCGCGTCAGATCCCACGCGAACATGTCGTAGCGCGGTTCGCCCTCGACGATCCATTCCGCGGCCATCATCCCGAGCCCGCCGGATTGCGAGAAGCCCGGGATGATCCCGCAGACACAGAAATACCCCGGACGTTCGGGCACCGGACCGTAAAGCGCCGAGCTGTCGGGCGACCAGATCATCGGTCCGTTGATCACCCGCTTGATCCCCGCAGCGCCCACGGCCGGGACACGGTCGATGGCGCGCATCATGTTTTCCTCGATCCGCTCCAGATCGTCGGCAAAGAGTTCATGACCAAAGCCCTGTGGCGTCCCGTCCTCGGCCCAGAGCCGCACGTCGCGCTCATAGGCGCCGATCAGCAGGCCCTTGCCTTCCTGGCGCAGATAATATTCCCCGTCCCGGTCGGCGACAGAGGGCAGACGCCGATCCATCCCCGCGATCTCGGGGATCGTCTCGGTCACGAAATACTGGTGCTCGGTCGGTTGCAGCGGCAGGGAAATCCCCGCCAGCGCCGCCACCTCCCGCGCCCAGAGGCCGGCGGCATTGATCACCCAATCGGTGCGGATCTCGCCCTTGGGCGTCTCGACCACCCAGCCGCCATCCGGCTGGGGACGCGTCGCGGTGACCGGCGTGAAGCGATGGATCTCGGCCCCCCGCGCCCGGGCGCCGGCGGCATAGGCCTGCGTCACGCCCGACGGGTCCACATTACCGCCATCGGGTTCGTACATGATGCAGCGGATGCCATCGAAATCGACCAGCGGGTGCAGGCGTTCGGCCTCGTCGCGGGAGACCTCGTGGAAATTCATCCCGTACAGCCGCGCCTTGGCCTCCTGCAGCCGCAGCTGGTGTTCGCGTGCCTGTGTCTGCGCAAGGTACAGCGACCCCGCCTGAAAGATCCCGCAGCCCTGCCCGGTTTCCTGCTCCAGCTCCTTGTAGAGCGTCATCGTGTAATGCTGCAGGCGCGAGATATTGGTGTTGTCGTGCAGCCCGTGGATGTTGGCGGCGGCGTGCCATGTCGATCCGCTGGTCAGTTCGTCCCGTTCCAGCAGAACGACATCCGTCCACCCCAGCTTGGCCAGGTGATAGAGGATCGAGCATCCGACAAGACCGCCGCCGATCACGACAGCCTGGGCATGGGTTTTCATCTGGGCGGGCCTCCGTTTGACGGGGCCACCCTTGCGCGGGGCGGGCTGCCGGGATCGTCCGATCCCGACATGCCCTGTCGCTGTGCGACCAGTTCAAAACCTGTCGCTGGGTGACCGGTTCGGACCGGTCACCCAAGGGGTCGTTCAGGCGGCGGCCGCCTCCTGTGCGTCTGCACTGCGCATCGGCTTCAGCGCGGTCGCCCACTTGGCCAGCTCGGCCAGGGTCTGGGCCGCGCCATCCTTCATCGGCTCGTTGGGCACCAGATCGCCATTGTCGTCGAAATGGTTCCAGACGAACGGCACCGGCACGAAGCCCGGCAGAGCCATCATCTTCAGGCCGCCAACAAGGCTGCGCAGGACATCGCCGCTGCGCATGCCACCCGATACGCCGCCATAGCTGACGATCGCGGCCGGCTTGTAATTCCACTCCACCACCAGAGCCTGCAGCGCGTTCACCAGCGCCGCGGGCGGGAAGCCGTCGTATTCCGGGGTCACGAAGACAAAGGCATCGGCCTCGTCCACGATGGCGGACCAGCGCTTGGTATGGTCATGTTCGTAGGCCTGCATCGCCGGGTGCTTGGGTTCGTCCAGCAGGGGAAGACCGACCTCGGCCAGGTCGACGACATCGACGTCGAACGCACCGTTCTCGCCGGCGGCCGCGGCGACCCAGTCGGCAACCTTGGGGCCGATGCGGCCCGGACGGGTGGACCCGATGATGATCTTCAGCTTGAGTGACATGGTCATACTCCTTTGTTCTGAAATTGAACGTGCCTTCCCCGTCCGCCGGATGCAGCCGCGCTGCCCCCCGGCGCCACCGGTCTCGGTTGCGTTCGGAAACTCTGGTATCCGTCGGATACCGGGTTAACTTATGCAAATGCTGCGGCGCCGCAAGACGGCACGTTTCCGAAACCGAGGTATCCAAGATGAAACCAGACACGCATGTCCTGCCCGGCCACGAGGATCCGGCCTGCGGTCCGGTCCGCAATCTGCTGCAAACCGTGGGCAGCAAATGGAGCATGCTGATCGTCGCGCACCTGGCCGAGGAACCGCGCCGGTTCACCGATCTCAAGCGCACGATCGGGGGGATCACGCAGAAGTCCCTCACCGCGTCGCTGCGCGAGCTGGAGAAAAATGGCCTTGTAGAACGGGCGGTTACGCCGGTTGTGCCACCACGGGTCGACTACCGGCTGACACCGCTGGGCGAAACGCTGCTGGGCCCGATGAAGGCGCTCACGGACTGGGCCGTGGCCAACGAATGCGCCGTGGCCCGGGCCCGCGCGCGGTTCGAAACCGAGCAGGCGGCAGCTGCGACACGCCGCCCCGCGCCTCCCCCAATCTGATAGAAGCCCTGCGCGCCGCCGCACAGACCGATCGCCCGCGCAAGCGGGCGCGAACATCGTGTCACGCCGCGGGCGTGTCCGTTAGGCAACCACATCCAAAATCGTAGTGGATCCAGCAACTCGCTACGGATCCGATCCTATCCGTTGCAAGCACAACCACGGCCAGCATGGCAGGATTTGCTTTTGGAAATGCACGAGTCACCGCAGGCTTTCCCTTTCCTGCATGTCTTGCAGCAAGACGCTTTCAGAACGTTCTCACCGCGAAGCTTTTCGACCAGACCCCAGACACCTTGTGCCGTCAGCGCCGTCTGGACAGGGTTCCAAGCCTCACTTTGCGGGTGAGCGTAAACGGCTCCCGCACCCGAGATTGCCATCACGGCAAAACCCGCCAAGATTGTCTTTTTCACGTTGGTCCCCCACGAGCCCACCCAGCTCACGCGACACCTATACAGATTTCTACGCTCGTTAACACTTTAAATATCACATCTATGGTCGGACGAATAATCCGCCAGCCGTATCAGAAGTCCGACAGGCCTGCCCCGCGGTCGTACCATTCCCGGTCCGCGCCATCGGGCATCGCCTCCTCGGCCCGCTTGCGACACCGAAGGGCGCAGGCGCGGGCTTCCCAGATCAGGGCATCCGGCGCCTCGTCCGACAGCACCGCCAGCGCCCGCGCGACAGCGCCGTGCACCTCGACACAATCACCTGCGTCGCGAGAAATGGGGTCGTAGGACGAGCGGAAGAGGCGTTCGCAATCCAACGGATGCAGGTAGAGCCGGTCGAGCGTCCCTTCCTCGGCCGGTTGCGCGACCTTGCTCCGGCAGCTCAGCACCCGGGCCAGCCGGTGCGCGATATCCTGCGCCGTGCCTGGATCGTTGACCGAGGCCGACAGCGCCCGCTTGGCCACCTCGGCGATCAGCCGGACGGCAAAAACCGGGTCCTGCTCGAAACTGCGCATCTCGCGGATGGGCAGCGCCTCGTGCAATTGCGTCTCGGATGATGACGCCAGTTCATCGACCCCCACGACCAAAGCCAGGGGCATGCCGCGCAGGATATGATCGCCCACCCGGATCTGCACCAGGATCCGCGCGTCGTGCGACGCGGCCCAGGCCTGCAGCGCGTCTTCGAACACCTGTTGCAAATAGCCGTTGCGATTGGCGCGCAGGATCAGCACCTCCGCATCGCCAGGATCCCATTCACGGGCCGATCGCGCGCCGTTGCAGGGCCGCGCCACCGCGGTGCCCACGGCCTGCACCGCCTCACGTTCCAGCGCGTCGAGCGTTTGCGGCAGGCTGCCCAACCCTTCCAGGTGCACGATCCAGCGCATCATGTTGTAGACGACCAACAGCACCACAAGCGCCGACACGCCGAACAGCACCACGATCCCCTTCTCGTCGAAGGCATGTGCCTCCAGCAGGATCAGGGCGATCAGCGCGAACAGGAACGACCCCACGAAGCTGGCCAGCACCGAATGCGTGATCGTGTCCTGCCGCAGCACAAGATAGGATCGCGGAGACCACTGGCCCGCGGCCAGGAAGAAGGCCGACGTCATGATCGTCAGTGAAAAGATCGAGACCGACAGCATCGAACTCGCAAGGATCTGCAGGATCGTGTCCACCGCCTCGGCGCCCACAAAATCGGACATCCGGTCGGGAATGAAGGGCGCCAGCAGCACCGCGCCGACCAGCGCAAGCAGATTCAGCACCGCGTACAGGATCACCCGCACATAGATCCGCCGCGATACCTGCAGCGCATATCGAAGAAAGGCCCGGATCATGATGCCTGTCCCGATGTCGCAGCGGTGAATGTCTGCCTGCGACAGGTCCTGTCGTTTTTCAGCTTGCTCAAGACCCTGTCCCCCGGAATGGTCGCTGCAACAACTCTAGCGGAGCATTTCATGAAAACCACCACCCGTGTTGTCGTCATTGGCGGCGGTGTCGTCGGCTGCAGCGTATTGTATCATCTGACGAAACTCGGCTGGTCGGATGTCATGCTATTGGAACGGTCCGAACTGACGTCCGGTTCCACATGGCATGCCGCGGGCGGGTTTCACACCCTGAACGGCGACACGAACATGGCCGCGCTGCAGGGCTACACCATCCGCCTCTATCGCGAGTTGGAAGAACTCACCGGCCTCTCCTGCGGTCTGCACCACGTGGGCGGAGTGACGCTTGCCGACAACCGCGACCGGTTCGATATGCTGCTGGCAGAACGCGCCAAGCACCGGTTCATGGGGCTGGAGACAGAGATCGTCTCGCCCGAGGAGATCGCAAAGATCGCCCCCATCACCAACACCCAGGGCGTGATCGGCGGGCTCTACGATCCGCTGGACGGCCATCTCGATCCCTCCGGCACCACGCAGGCCTATGCCAAGGCCGCCCGCATGGGCGGGGCGGAGATCGAGCTCCACTGCATGGTGAAGGAGACCAATCAGCGCCCTGACGGGACGTGGGATGTGGTCACCGACAAGGGCACGATCCATGCCGAACACGTGGTGAACGCCGGCGGGCTGTGGGCGCGCGAAGTGGGCGCGATGGCGGGCGTCTACCTTCCGCTGCATCCCATGGCGCACCAGTACCTGGTGACGGAAGACATCCCCGAGATCTACGAGCGCGACGCCGAACATCCCCATGTCATGGACCCGGCCGGCGAAAGCTATCTGCGTCAGGAAGGCCGGGGCCTGTGCATCGGTTTCTACGAACAGCAGGCCGAAGCCTGGGCCGTCGACGGCACGCCGTGGACGTTTGGCCATGAACTTCTGCCGGACGATTTCGACAAGATCACCGACAGCGTCGCCTTCGCCTACAACCGCTTCCCCGTGCTCGAACGCGCGGGCGTCAAATCCGTGATCCACGGCCCGTTCACCTTCGCCCCGGATGGCAACCCGCTGGTGGGCCCCGTCCCGGGCCTGCGCAACTACTGGTCCGCCTGCGGCGTGATGGCGGGCTTCTCCCAGGGCGGCGGCGTGGGTCTGACGCTGGCTCAATGGATGATCGAGGGCGAGCCCGAACGCGATGTCTTCGCGATGGATGTCGCCCGCTTCGGCGACTGGATCGGGCCCGGCTATACCCTCCCCAAGGTGGTCGAGAACTACCAGAAGCGCTTTTCCGTCTCCTACCCGAACGAGGAACTGCCCGCCGCGCGCCCCAACCGCACGACGCCGATGTACGACATCTTCACGTCGATGGGCGCGGTCTGGGGCCAGCAGTTCGGTCTCGAAGTCGCGAACTACTTCGCGCAAGGCGATGAGCCGACCTATGAGACCCCATCCTTCCGCCGCTCCGACGCCTTCGACGCCACGGCCCGCGAAGTGAAGGCCGTGCGCGAGGCGGTGGGCATCAACGAGACCCACAATTTCGGCAAGTACCGGGTGACGGGCGCGAACGCCCGCGCGTGGCTCGACCGCATCATGGCCGGCCGGATCCCGAAACCGGGCCGCCTGTCGCTGACGCCGATGCTGTCGTCCAAGGGCAAGCTGATCGGGGATTTCACGGTGTCCTGCCTGTCGGAGACGGAATTCCAGGTCACCGCGTCCTACGGCGCGCAGGCGTTCCACATGCGCTGGTTCGACATGAACGCGGCCGACGGCGTGCGGGTGGACAACATCTCGGACAGCCGCACCGGCTTCCAGATCGCCGGACCCAAGGCGCGGGAGGTGCTGGCGGCCTGCACAAGGTCTGATATCTCGGACATGAAGTTCATGGACATACGGCGCCTCATCGTCGGCATGACCGACTGCCTTGTTCAGCGCGTGAGCTATACCGGCGACCTGGGGTACGAGATCTTCTGCGACGCCACTGCCCAACGCCAACTCTGGTCCACCTTGTGGACGGCTGGCCAGCCCCACGGGATGCAGTCCTTCGGGATGCGGGCGATGATGTCGCTCAGGCTCGACAGGTTCTTCGGGTCGTGGATGTCCGAATTCTCGCCCGACTACACGCCGGCGGAAACGGGGCTCGACCGGTTCATCGCGTGGAAGAAGGACGCCGATTTCATCGGTCGCGCCCCTGCGGAGGCGGAGCGCGCCGCGGGCCCGGCCCGCAAGCTCTGCGCCTTCGTGGTCGAAGCCGACGATGCCGACGTGCAGGCCTACGAACCCATCTGGCTGAACGGCGCGGTCGTGGGCTTCTGCAC
>TARA_R110002020_G_scaffold259120_1_pt1 | contig 12287 bp, 8 predicted proteins | sample TARA_R110002020 | Tara Oceans TARA_R110002020 (sample SAMEA4396489) | marine metagenome | biome: Westerlies Biome; feature: [MES] marine water layer (ENVO:01000295) within the mesopelagic zone...; material: water (ENVO:00002006), including particulate matter (ENVO:01000060) such...
AACATTGTGGAAATACTGAAGAACAAGGCGCTTTTGCTGACCTTGCGAGACCCCAACCGCGTTGCAAAGTATATACCCAACTGCAAGTTACTGCCAGACAACGAAGTCGTGGTGAAGTGGGGCGTAGATGAAGCGCAGACACTTAACAGCATGGGCATAAGCGTACCGTCACCTATCGAAGGTAGGTATACGTGGACAGGTCAATACAAACCATTTGACCACCAAAAGAAAACTTCAGGTTTCCTAACGATAAATCGCAGAGGGTTCTGTTTTAACGAGCAAGGCACAGGCAAGACTGCCTCTGCGATATGGGCCGCAGACTATCTGATGCAACAAGGCAAGATAAATAGGGTATTGGTTATCTGCCCGCTGTCGATCATGGATAGCGCGTGGCGAGAGGATCTGTTTACCTTTGCCATGCACCGTAGTGTGGACATTGCCTACGGCAGCAAGAAGAAACGCAAAGATATCGTAAACGGCGGGGCCGAATTTGTCATAATAAACTACGATGGTGTTAGCATTGTAGAGGATGATATCCGTGCAGGTGGGTTCGATCTCATTATTATAGACGAAGCTACCCATTACAAAAACGTACAGACCAGCAGATGGAAGACGTTACGTAGAGTTATCACAGAAGACACGTGGCTTTGGTTGATGACAGGTACTCCTGCAGCACAGTCTCCGCTGGACGCATACGGGCTAGCTAAGTTGGTAAACCCTGACGGGGTGCCGAGGTTTTTCGGCGCTTTCCGAGACAAGGTTATGTACAAACAAACTCAGTTTAAATGGGCCGCAAAAGAAAATGCCAACGAAGTTGTGTTCCAAGCACTGCAGCCCGCTATACGGTTCACCAAAGATGAATGCTTAGACTTGCCTGACATGGTGTACGTGAAGAGAAACGTAGAACTGACAAAGCAACAAGAGAAGTATTATGAACTGCTACGCAAGCGATTGGTAATGCAGGTGGCAGGGGAAGACGTAACCGCAGTCAATGCCGCAGTTGTTATGAACAAGCTCCTACAAATATCGGCAGGGGCTATCTACGTTGATGGGGGCGACACCGTAGAGTTTGACATAAGCAATCGCTATAAAGTTCTAAAGGAAGCCATTGATGAGAGCAGCCAGAAAGTGCTGGTGTTTGTACCGTTCAAACACACCATCATGGCCCTGCAGGATAAGCTTAGCAAAGACGGCATTGCGTGCGATATTATAAACGGAGACGTACCTGTTAGTAAGCGTACTGACATCTTCGCTCGTTTTCAGAAACAAACTGATCCGCAGGTTTTGTTGATCCAACCGCAGGCCGCTGCACACGGTGTTACACTTACCGCAGCCAACACGGTTGTCTGGTGGGGACCGACATCCTCCCTTGAAACCTACGCACAGGCAAATGCACGCGTGCACAGGTCTGGTCAGCAGCACAAGTGCACAGTTATCCAGTTGCAGGGTTCGTACGTAGAGAAGCGCATGTACGGTCTCCTTGATAAACGAATAGACGTACACACTAAAATGATAGATCTTTACAAAGAGATGCTTGACTAGCTATCTCATTACCACTATATACCACCTATAACAATAAAATAACGGAGAATACCTATGGCGGCGTCCATCGAAAAGCTGGTCAAGACCTACGTGAAGATGCGCGATAAACGTGCAGAGTTGTCAGATGCATTCAAGGCGGCAGACAGTAAGCTGACCGCTAAGATGGATCTTATAAAGCAAGCCCTCTTGCAGCATTGTAAAGACCACGATGTTACAAGTGTCAAAACTTCCGAAGGATCATTCTTTAGGACTACCAAACAACGTTACTGGACCAGTGACTGGGAGTCCATGCACGAGTTCATCATGGAAAACAACCTACCTCATTTCTTTGAGAAACGGTTAAACCAGACAAACGTAAAGCAATTCTTGGAAGAAAACCCTGATCTTGTTCCGAAAGGTCTAAACGTTGATTCGGAATATGTTGTTTCTGTGAGGAAAAAATGACTAACCAAGAATATCTAACATTGAATGAAGTATCTGAACACCTACGCATCTCTGTGTCTACACTAAGAAAGTGGTTAGCCAAAGGGCACATACCATCTGATACGTATATCCACGTGGAGGATACGTACAGGTTTAACCTTAACAAGCTGGTTGACGCGTTGCAGAAGAGCAAGGAGCAATCGTGATCGACGTACGCAGGATAAGTACACGTGACGGTTTATTCAGCGTGCCTGATAAGGGAGAGTTAGGCACGCTGAACGTCATACTTATAAATGCAGCGGGTATATCCCGTGCGTACTACGAAGGCGTCTATGATCCTGTTAACCCTGCACCGCCCACTTGCTGGTCTGATGATACACAAAGACCTGCTACAGAAGTACCAGAACACAGACGCCAAGCGCGGCGCTGTCTTGACTGCACGCAGAACATACGTGGTTCAGACGATGGGGGCGGTAGGGCGTGCAGATTTTCACAGCGTTTAGCTGTTGTTTTTGAGGATGACCTTGATAAAGTATACCAGTTACAAGTCTCTGCCATGTCAATTTTTGGGCAGGGGCGTGGAGGGGCCACACCGCTACAGGCGTACGTAAAGTTCTTAACAGGACGCAGTACACGTGCAGTGGACGTGATAACTCAAATCTATTTTGACGCGCAAAGTAGCGTGCCAAAACTCTTCTTCAGGCCACGTAGGCCTGTTGCAGGAGACGAAGCCGAGACCGTTGAAGGTATGGTTAACCATGCTGATACGCTCAGAGCTATAGCGTACCAACCGTTCGAGGTTGATATGCCTTCAACATCACCGTTTTCAGAAGAAGACGGGTTTAGTATAGAAACTAACTAGGAGAACTAAAAATGGCTGATGCCAACACACCCTATATTATCCGTGGCGTAGAAGCGGTATACCCACGTCTAAACTCACCCTACCGTTTCGATCAGACTGCAGGCACACGTGGTAAGAGCGTACCATGTGACCCTCTGGACGAAGGCGCAAAATACGAAGTTCAGTTTCGTATGAGTGCAGAACAAGCGAAAACCTTGTTTAAGTCTATGATGGAAGCTTATGTAGCGAAGCGAGAGCAAAACTGGCCTGAAAAGATTACTATGCCGTTTACAAAAGAAGCGGACGGTACTTTCACAGGGAAGGCCGCTCTTAAAGGGGCGTATGGTAAGCAGGTTACTAACAAACCAAAACAGTATGACGCCAAGAACAAAGAGTTGGCGGAAGACTTTCAGCTTACTACAGGCAGTACCGTTAACATTCAGGTGGTGTTCGTGCCTTACAGCATGAGAGACACAGGTGTATCCTTACGTCTACGTGCAGTGCAGGTTATTAAATACAAACCGCGTGAGGCTTACTCGCCGTTCGATGTCGAAGATGGTTTCACTGTCGAAGACGATACTGAGGTTACTGGGTTTGAGTTGCCTGCAGACGAACCTGAAGAGATTGCTGAGCCTGTCAAGGCGGAGCGCAAGAAAGCTAAACCAAAACCAAAAGAAGAAGCAGAACTAGATGATATCTTAGCCGAATTTGACGACTAAGTATTTCGTAGCCGTGATGGTGTTGCCCGTTGGGTATGCAGCGTCACGGCTTCTTTATCTCTAGCGAAAGCTGCAATCATGGACACAAAAAGTTTTTTAGGGAGCGTGCTAAGCGACGAAGGCTATTATTGCCTGTTCGCCGCCAATGCTACCGAAGACCACCGACAGCAGAAATTCTACACTTCGATAGACACCCTGCAGGACGCGGCAATCAAGTATGACGAGGACGGGTACGACGTATATTTCGCACTAGCCACGTTTACACAGAATAATTCACGTAAACAAGACAACGTGAACTCGCTACGATCCTTCTTTCTTGATTTGGATTGCGGGCCAAGCAAAGACTACGCAGACCAGAAGACAGCTATAGCAGATGTACGTAAGTTCTGCACGGCGTTGTCATTGCCTACTCCTGCTATGGTAAACTCTGGTAGAGGAGTACATGTATACTGGCCGCTAACCGAGGCCGTGCCACGGAGACAGTGGACGCGAGTTGCTGAAACATTGAAGCAGCGGTGCGCCGAACACAAGCTGCGGGCCGATGCAGGAGTGACTGCAGATTCTTCGCGGGTACTACGTTTTCCTGACACGCACAATTACAAACAAGATCCGCCGTTAGAAGTGAAGTCGTACGGTGTTGACCTGCCAAAGGCTACGCCGTTCGCTGAGTTTGCTAGCCTGCTGCATGGTAAGCCCGTGGAGATATCTGAAGCTCCAGAGGAGGCTGCAGGGGTAGAGGCACCTGTTGCGTTGTTCGACAAATTGGCGAGTAACAAACAATGGTCGTTCAAAGACATACTAACAAAAACGGCTGACGGGCGTGGGTGTGAACAGATACGCAGGTACTTGGAAGATCGTAACTCTGCATCCGAACCGTTGTGGCGAGGTATACTAGCAACGTTGAAAAACTGTGGCGATGGTTCTTTGAAGATCGCGCATAGTATATCTCGTGGGTACGAAGGTTACACCGAAGAAGAGACAACGAATAAGTGGCACGCCTTAGAAGCGGACCGCGCTTACCGATGCTCTACGTTTGACGAAGCTACCCCAGACGTGTGTGTAAACTGCATACATCAGGGCAAAATACGAAAGCCTCTTGATCTTGGCGAGCGCGTTGCCGAGGCCGAAGAAGAGGAAGAGATTGAAGCGCCAGATCCGCAAGGTAAAACGCTTACAATACCGACATACCCTAAACCTTATTTTCGTGGCCGAAACGGTGGTGTGTATATACGATCTACTGTGGATGGGGAGGTGAACGAAGAGTGCCTTTACCACCACGATCTTTACGTTACGCGGTTACTGCACGATGCTTCTCTTGGAGGCTACGTGGTCGTGTTTAACCTACATCTTCCGCACGATGGTGTGCGGGAGTTTACTATCCCCATGGCGTCAATAACTTCAAAAGAAGAGTTTAGAAAAGCCGTAGCAACTAATGGTGTAACAGCGTGGGGCGGTACTTTGGAGAAGCTAATGCGATATACAACTAGATGGATTGATGAGTTACAGATGGCTAATGCAGCAGATGAAGCGCACCTACAGTTTGGGTGGACCAACAAAGATATGAAAGAGTTTGTCTTAGGTGACACACTCGTGCGCGGTACGGACGTGGATTACAACCCCCCGTCGAAGAAGACAGCAGGGCTGTTCCCTGCGTTCGTGCCAGAGGGCACACAGGAAGAGTTCTTGGACTGTTTGAAGTTCTATAACCGTCCACGCTTTGAACTGCACCAGTTTGTTATTGGTACAGGGTTCGGCTCAATCTTGATGCCGCTCACGGGTCAGAACTGTATGGGCCTGCATCTGTTCGGTGGGTCGGGTGTCGGCAAGACAACCGCTATGCGTGCAGCCTTGGGTATATTCGGCAACCCCGAAGAACTAATGAACCACCACAAAGACACAACAAACTCACGTATGAACAGGGCGGAGGTAATGAAGAACGTACCACTGTCTTCTGACGAGATGACGAACATCACCCCAGACTTTGCATCTTCTTACGTGTACGAGTTGTCAGGCGGTCGACAGAAGAACCGTATGTCCAGCAACGGTAACACAGAGCGGTTCAGAGGTGACCCGTGGCAACTGATCGCTGTGAGTTCGGCTAACTCCAGTATCTGGCAAATCCTGAGCCGAGACAAAGAGTTCCCAGAAGCAGAGATGCTACGCATGTTGGAGATATCTGTAGATAAGTCATTGAAAGATCCGTCGTTGAAGGCAGAGACAGACGCACTGTTTGAGCGGATAACAAAGAACTACGGGTGGATTGCGATACGTTACATTCAGTACATTATAAGCCATAGAAGGCAGGTAGAAGAATGGTTGACTGAGTTACGCCGTAACTTGGACAAGAGTGCAGGTCTGGCACAGGAGCACAGGTTCTGGTCTGCAGGGTGCGCCGCGTCTCTTACAGGTTTATACATTGCGAAGAAGCTAGGGTTTATAGATTGGGATCTAAAGCAGGTTCGCAAGTGGTTAGTTGCACTACTTATATCCCGTAAGAACCATCTGCAGGATGCAACCGCCTCCGTGCACGAGACTTTGAACAACTATGTGTTTGAGAACCATGCGTCTATCCTGCAGATCCGCGGGAGCTACGACATGCGCTCAGCCAATAACAACGGTCTTGACGAGCTTGTTATACCCGAAGCGTCTCCTCGCGGTGAATGGGTGGGCCGATACGAAACCGATACAAAGAAGCTGTACCTATTACCTAAGCCGCTGAAGAAGTGGTGCACGAACCAGCAGGTACTGTACGAACACTTCATACGTGACCTGCAAGACGAGATGGGTGCGAAGCGTGTGTCGATACGTTTAGGTAAAGGTACACATCTAAACCTACCTGCAGCGCGTACGATATCAGTAGACTTCCATGATATGAAGGACGACGACAGTGCGGAGAGTTCTTAAAGTCGGTGATCTGAACCCTGACGGTGTAGTTATAACCGTGGCATGGAACGATATGCGGGTAGGTCATTCCATTTTTGTGCCCTGCATCAACACGGAAAAGTGTAAAGAACAGCTAAAATCTATAGCAAAATTAAAAAAATGGTCTTTTTTGATTAAAATTCGCGTAGAAGATGGTAAATTGGGGTTACGCCTGTGGAGAACAGTGTGATAGACTATATGTGACAACTCGACATATAGGTTGTTCTCCTCCCTATACCCCCTACTATATGTAGGGGGTTTTTTTATTGGATCTGAACGTCGTACTCTTTCGCGCTAGCTCGCATGAACGGAGTATAGGTAATGCCACCCGCCATGTCCCCCGTAGTGCGCTGGAAAGACTTGCGGGACTTAGCCACAGTGCTGTTTCTACCTGCAGTCGTGATGACAGACTTACGCGCAGTTTTCGGTAAGCGTTTATTAAACTCACGGATTTTCTTCATAGCATCGCGCATTCCGTCAATATCACCTTCACGACGTGCGATATTTAATTTGCGTAGCAGGCGCTGGCGTTTAGAATTTATAGCGTTCTGTTTACGGCGCTCGTTGTTGTTAATTTTACGGATCTCCGCCAAAGGTACATCCTCTGTCTGCGGCGTCCACCCTAATGACTGAGCCACCAGATTAGCTCTGTTAGGTTCGCCCACAATAGGGTCACCCCGACGTGTCTGCACACCTTCTCTTCCGTACCGTTCTGCCTTGAGGAAACTACGCACCGCTGCGGGCATAAGCCCTTCAACCGCAAGGCGATACTCACCCTGCATAAAGTCGGTGCGTATTGCTCTACTTGCAGACAGGTACACACCAAGTACCGGACCGCCAAGTTGTTCTGCCAGCGTCCACATAGGATCTTGGTCTTTTTCAATAAACGGTTTGCGATAGAGCAGGCTGTTCATAGATATACGGCTAGCAATATCCACACCAAGCAATTCGTTTGCGAACCCGTCGTAGTAACCTCCACCGACAGACTTCCGTAACATTGATTCAAAGTCATCTTCAAACTCGTCAGAGAACATGTTGTATATCGCGCCGAATAGACCCATCAACGGCATACCACCAATACCAGAAGCTAGCCCTGTTGTTATCAAGAACATACCGAACTGCTTGCGTGCAATGGCACGTTCTTTTGGGTCGGCGTTGGCGACTGAATCTGAAACCATGCGACCCATCATGTAGTATTTGCTGATGGCGAACCGCTTAAACAAAAACAGGATGTTCCCAATGTTACTCTGCGCAAAGGTTGGACGCCCTGCGGAGGCTGCACTACCTAACACGAACTCAGTCTCACCAATCGCAAAGTCAACCGCTTCTTGATACTCTTCTTCTTTTAAACTGTTTAGATCTCTACCCTTAGCTAACTGACTAAGTTTTAGATCATACGCGGCGACCATCGTGGCTTCACGATTGATACGTTCTGAGTGGTGGAACATAAAGCTGGTGTATTTGTTTATGGTTTCCAGCGGAGCATCACGCCCGATCTCTAACTGTTCCTGTGTCATAGACTGGTTGAACTGCCCCTTAGCTAGCCCTCCCGCTACGATATACTTCATGTACGCCAAACCCTTTGGCGCATCTTTGGAGTCAAAGTCATAGTTTGCAATCGACTTGCCCTGCATCCCCATCTGCACGACTTCTTTAACGGGTTTGCCGTCTGGGCCTGTAACTTCGATAGTTCTCTCTTTGGGTGCACCCAAAAGCAACTTCATAGATCTGCCATATGCTGCGTTGGTTGCGCCGAAACCAAAGCGCCCGCTAAGTATAGGCATAGCGCTCATACCCACATCGAAGAACGTGATAGCTGCGGAAGAGAAGTTAGCCCCCATTGTCCAGTTAAACCCAAGCGCCGTAGACATCTGTGACCAACGTGCCACATTTGGGCTTTGTGCAAACTCGGCAATACCTTTTAGTTTTTGTGCTATGACTTTTGTTTCTGGGTTTTTCTCGTACCCACCGTCCTCAAGTTGTTTCAGGAAGCCTTGTATCTCTGCACCTGATTTTAACTGCACGATCTGGCGGCTGAAGTCTCGACCCTTGGCGTTAATCATTTCGGCAAAATCAAACTGCTGCCCTGATATGCCTGTAGTTGGAGTTATGTCTCCGATAAACCCACGTACGCCTTGACCTTCTGCGGTGGTCTTACGTTTGCGAAAGCCCTGCATGAAAGAACGTTCTGGCATTGCGTCAAGCGACAGTTCCAGTATATCGTTGGTTACTTTGGAGTCAGTTATACCATTCTTCTTCAACGTCTCAAGGATGTTAGCTACGAAAGAAGCACTGGGGTAGTTCTTCATGCCGCGTGGCGCAGCGGCGAGCGACAGCACGGGCGCTTCCTTCAAAGCAACATCGGCACTCTTTGATTTTTTGTTGTATGCGGTCACCTCTGCCTGCGCACGTTTAGCCTGCGATTGACTGGTAAAATACTCCACAAAATACTCTACTTTACCCGACATGGGGTCCACCGCGTTATATTCTAGTCTCCACTCGCCTCTACGGTTTAATGGGAAGTACGGGCGAATGAGGCCACCCTGTGCCTGCAGTAACTCGTTTATTTTGTCCAGCGCACTCCTGCGCTGCTCCTCACCCACAGACACTGCATTTATACGAGCCTCTAGGGCAGCGGGTATCTCGTCGTATATCTCTTGGAAGAAGTTGCGTGTGGTGCGGTACAGATCTCTCCCTGCGTCTCCAACTTCCTTGCTCTCATACATGGCGTTCAGCTTGTCCCAATCCGCCATTTTATCGGGATCTGGGTTACCCGCCGCCCGCGCTTTGGTGCGGTTCGCAGGTATATTCGCGTTCAAGGATTTTATCTTAGCGTCACGCTCGTCTTTGGTTTTGTACTCTTGAAACGTAGTTTTGCCTGTCTCTGTGTTCGCGTAGGACAACCTGTATGAATCATAAGTGCTCCGTGGTACGGAAGGGTCTACTTGTAAGAATGTGCTGGTGGAGGTTAGATAGTCTAGCAGTTTGTATCCAGCGTTGTTTTCTTTGCGGTATTTTTGAATACGCCCTGTAAGAGAATCGATCCGTTCTAACCTATTGCGAAGTTCACCAGTCTGTTTCAAGATTAAATCATGTAGGTCTTTTGCAAATGGTATTTTGCTAGACGCAATGTCGGTAAGAATACGTGAATCTAAGAAGCTCGACACAATGTTAAGCAGTTTGTTGCCCACACTAGATTTTGTATCGTTTGCGTAATCTTGTAGTCTTTGTTTTGTAGGGGGAGTGCCGCTTGTCTTGTTATCCAAGATGCTTTTAATTAACGCCTCGCTACCTTCAGGAGTAGAGGCCAGCATGTTGTAAGTCGGGCCGTTACGGTATTTGGGTGCAGGGGCCATGATGTTATCGAACAAGGCATCAACACGATCTCCTACTGTTTTTCCCCGTGGGTAGCCTAGTAACCTGCGCCACAAGGTGCTCAAGATGTCCGCAAGCTTATCGTACGCGGTTCTAAATTTAACGTCTTTTATCTGCAGTGTAGACAACACAGACCGGAACTCAGGGTTGCTTAGCGCCTCTGAGAGAAACTCGTCCACAGATGTTGTGCCGTACATTCCGCCGATCTGCTCGCGGACTGCCTCGTATAAACGAGTGAGGCTCTTCGTTGTCCCTGCGTTTTTGTTAGCCAGTGAAGCCGACGCTACCGCGTGCCCCATCTCGTGCAGGAGTACGTGATTGTTCAAACCTGCTTTGCTGTCCAAAGATATTGTGTTTGTTTGAGGGTCAAACGTGCCTGCAGCAGGCATATCCGCCGAACCACGTAAGTCTTTTACAACCTTTACTTTAGTAGTGCCAACGGCTGTAGCCATTTTCTTGGCTAATGCACGGACCGCGGGGCTACCTGCCATGTTGTTCAGGGCGTCTTCTAATTTATCCGCACGAACAGCCTTCTTGACCGAAGCCGAAAGGGGTCTAGCCAGAGCGACCACATCGTTCCTTGGTAGATCAAACGCGGCATACATACCAGCATACGGATCTTGCGCTTGTAGATCCCTAATGTCTGTTGCTCCACGTTTGATGTCCACGTTAGTTTCAAAGGCTTCGCGTAACGCTAAGACTTCCGCGTCGGACATTGCGTCCAGATCTAACTCTTGCTCTTTTGCGTATGCTTCAAACTTACGATCAACTACAACCTGCGCTTTAGATGTAGTAGCCCTTTCACGAGCGACATCTACGTCTGACTTCCCTTTAGCTGTAACCTCTGCGGGGGCTGTAGTAGCTTCGTCTGCCACAGCGTCACGTTCTGCAGCTTTGGCAGCATCTTTTATCTGCTTGTTCAGGGCTTTTGTCTCATCAGACTCTACTTCTTTAGCCTTTGCCGCTACCCGTGTCGCAACGCCCTGTTTGTCTAACGCGGTGCCTTTGGACATATTATTTATGCCCTGTTTGATGTAGCTGACAGCCTCTGCGCCCATGTTGGCCTGCACCCAACGTTGAGCAGCCTCGCCCATACCGACAGTGTTTACGTCCGCATAGAACTTGTATTCCGCGTCTGACGCGTAGGCAGGCTCCTGCTCGACTTTCCCTTCAAGCGTTTTAAAGTTTACTACACGGCTAGGTTTCTGTTTGTTTTTCGATGCAATGGCTGCGCCGATAGTTTCAAGTGCATCAGATGGGCGACGATACCGTTTGAAGAACGCTTGCGCAGCACGGGCATCAGTGTCTTTCTTGCCGCCTTTTGATAGCTTGCGATCCAGTAGCTGTGCGACTGCCTCTCTGTCGGCGGGCGTAGTACGGTCTACATCCGCGCCCAAGGCTACATCTACAACTTCTTCTTGTTTGGTATCTTTGTTGTAGCGCTTACCACGGATCGTTCGTACATCACCTCCCTGCGTGTCTGCGCCAGCTTCTTCTTTAAGATAAGCAAGCTCGGGGTCAACTGCCATGCGCTGAGCAAATGCAGCATCTAGTTTATCTTGTGCCACACTGCTTTGATACTCGGGGCTAGTTTCGGGGGCAACTTCTGCTTCAGGTTCTTTCCCTGCAACGGGCGGTATACCCGCAGCTATTGGTCCTTTACGCGCACGGGCTAAGAACACATCGGTCAGTATTGCCGCCTTCTTACGGTTTTCGGGGTTTTTAATTTTACCTAGCCGTTCCTGCAACAAGGTAACAACTTCTGGATCTCCCGCATCTTTGTTGAGCAGGTCTTTGTATATTTTAGTTCTAGGCCCAATTTTAAGCTCTCGTAAGACTTCCTTTGTTACTTTACTATCTGCAGGTGTGCCTTCACGGGTTGGACCCATTTTATTTACAGGGGCACCGAACAGTTTTGTTAGCCTCTCCTTTGCGGGAGAAGGCGGACCCTGCATCTCAGGCGGTCCTTGGCGAGGTAGGGGCGGACCCTGCATCTCAGGTGGGCCTTGACGCGCAGGCATACGTGGCCCTTGCATTTCAGGTGGACCTTGCACGGGTAGCGGTGGCCCTTGACGTTCAGGTAGTTGTGGGCCTTGGCGCTGTGGGATCGGCCCCATACGCTCAGGGAGCGGGCCTTGTCTTTGTGGAATTGGGCCTTGGCGTTCAGGGAGCGGCCCCTGACGTTGAGGTACTGGACCTATTGGCGCAGGGAGCGGGCCTTGGCGCTGGGGTACTGGACCTTGACGAGGCGGCACTGGACCTATTGGCGCAGGGAGCGGGCCTTGTCTTTGTGGGATTGGACCTTGACGTGGTAGAGTGGGTGTAGCCTCTTGTGCTTCCAGTGCAGGTGTCCCTGTATCCTCTTGAGCTGGGTCCGCACTGGGACCACGTGGTCCTCTACGCCCTACGAAGGCATCCATAAGAAGCTGGATAGTAGCACCTGCGCCACCACCGTATGCGGCGGG
>TARA_R110002020_G_scaffold6321_16_pt1 | contig 12283 bp, 11 predicted proteins | sample TARA_R110002020 | Tara Oceans TARA_R110002020 (sample SAMEA4396489) | marine metagenome | biome: Westerlies Biome; feature: [MES] marine water layer (ENVO:01000295) within the mesopelagic zone...; material: water (ENVO:00002006), including particulate matter (ENVO:01000060) such...
CGAAACGGTCAGCGCGTTGGATTCGCCGGCAAAGATGGCCATGAACAGGACCACACCCAGCGCCGCCCCATCCACCACGCCCAGCACGCCGGGAGAGGCAAGTTCGTTGCGGGTGATGCGCTGCAGCAGATAGCCGGCCAGGGCCATGGCCGCTCCCGCAAGGCTCGCCAGCACTACGCGCGGCATGCGCAGCTGCAGGACCAGTAGCTTCTCGGCCTTGTCGCCGCCGCCCAGCAGCACCTTGGCAACGGCATCGAGCGGTATCCAGGTGGAGCCAAAGCCGATGCCCGCCAGCGCCAGCAGCAGGAAGATGGCGGTCACCGCAAGCACGACAAAGACGGGCCTTGCGCGGCGTCGGCTCGGATTCAGGACAAGGTCGGTCATGCCAGCCGCCGCATCAACAGCGCCAGGAGGGCCACGCCACCGATGACAGCGGTAATGGCGCCTACCGGGGCTTCTACCGGGTAGATCACGAAGCGCGCCGCCACATCGGCCAGCGTGGTATAGATGGCCCCGGTCAGAGCGGCCGCCAATAGCTGGTGCCGATGGCGCAGGCCGACCAGGCGCCGCGCCATATGTGGCACGACGAGGCCGACAAAGGCCACCGGGCCGGCCATGGAAACGGCCGCGCCAGTCAGCAGCGACACGGAAACAAACGCCGCCCCGCGCACCGCGACCAGGGGCACCCCCAGGCCGGCTGCCGTCGTGTCATCGGCCTGAACGGCATCGAGCGCGCCGGCCAGCACAAAGGCGCCGCCCGTCCCGGCCAGAACCACGGGCAGGCCGCTGAACAGCAGGCTGATGGGGCGATCGACAAAGGCTCCCGACAGCCAGAACAGCAATTGCTGCAATTGCACTTCATTGCTGGTGAGCAGCACCTGCACCGCCGCATGCGCCAGGCTGGCGACAGTGACCCCGACCAGCACGATCTTGAGCGCAGACAGCCCGCCCGACCCGGCGGCCAGGCCAAATACGACAAGGCTGGTGATGAGGGCGCCCAGGGCGGCCGCCAGGGACAGGCCGACCAGCGACTGAACCCCGAGCATCACCGTGGCAATCACCACGGCCAGCGACGCGCCGGCATTGAGCCCCAGCGTATCGGGCGAGGCGATGCGGTTGCGCGCCAGCGTCTGGACCATGACCCCTGACATGCCAAGGGCGGCACCGACCACGGGCGCCAGCAGCGCGCGCGGCAGACGCAGCCCGGCAATGACGGTTGCCGTTTCCGAGCCGTCATTGGCAAATAGCGCGGCCCACAGCTCGGGCAGGGAATAGAGGCGGTATCCCAGGGACAGGCTGGCCAGCATGGCCCCCAGCAGCACCAGCAGGAGGCCGGCATAGACCGGTCCGTGCGACGTTGCGGCCCTCGACCTGCCGGGGATAGCTGCGGCGATCGCGGTCACCTTCGCTCCAATACATGACTTTTCGGGTCAGGTTTAATCCTGTTGCCGAACCCATGCTATTTCTGATCGAGACTGTCAAGTTAGGGGCGCATTGGGGTCACCCGCCCACCGCCCGCAGGCCGCGATCTCTGCAGGCGCGCCTAGGCCTGACGACTGCCGCCGTCATGCCGACGCGGCGCCTGGGCGACAAAATCGGCATAGGGGCCGTCTGTCGCCAGGGCAAAGAGCTGTTCCAGCGCGGCCAGGGGATGGTCGGCGGCATCCACCCGCAGATCGAGATCGGCATAGGCCTCGCGGCCATGCACGCGCAGCGCGGCCGAGCCGATGCCGCGGCTGTCGCCGCCGGCGGCAGCGCCGGCAAGCAGGGCGCGCAGCAGCCGCGCTCCAAATCCGCTGGGCTGGCCACCCTGATAGCCCGCCAGCATGTCGTCCAGCACGGCCGGGCCGGTCAGCATGTTTCCCGCCACTGCCACGCCCGCCGCGGTCAGGTGGCCGGCATAGGCAATGCAGTCCGCGCCGGTCCATCCGGCCGCCATGCCATGGGCATCGACGACGATGATCTGGCGCTGCGAGGCGCCGCTATCGCGCGCCAAAGCCGCCTGCAGCGCGGCCTCCGCCCCCTGGCTCTCCAGCAGCGCCAAGGTGTCGATCGCCAGATAGGGATTGGTCATGGCCTGGGTCGCCGCGGCGCCCAGGCCGCTGCGCCCATGCGGCACCAAAGCCCCCACCATTGGTCCCGCGGTCGCCGTGGCAATGCCCAGGGCGCCCGTCAGCGGATCACGGGCAACGATGGAAAAGGTCATCACGCATTCCTGCTACAAATCTATTTATCATCATAAATTGACGGTGCTCAAAATTTATGATGATAAATTGTCAGTGCCCTTTTCTCACGGTCCCCGCCGCGAGGCAAGGGCGAGGGAAAGCAAGGAGGTTTCATATGATCCGCAAATGGAAAGCCATCGCGCCGCTGCTGCTCGCCGCTACCGCTCTGGCCCTGGTCTCGCCGGCCATGGCCCAGACGCCGCCCAATATTCTGGTTGTCGGCCAGATCGCCGAACCGGCATCGCTCGACCCGCATGTCTCCACCGCCGCCAACGATTTCCGCATCGCCGTCAACATCTATGACGGCCTGGTGCGCAACAAGCCGGGCACGCTGGAAATCGAGCCGGCTCTGGCGACCGACTGGACCATTTCCGACAATGGCCTGGAATATACCTTCAACCTGCGCGAGGGCGTCGCCTTCCATGACGGCACCCCCTTCAATGCCGAGGCGGTCAAGTTCAACTTCGATCGCATGCTCGACGAGGACCATCCCTTTGCCGCGACCGGTCCCTTTCCGCTGGCCTTCTTTTTCTCCGCGGTCGAAAGCGTCGAGGTGGTCGATGACCTGACGGTCAAGTTCACGCTCAACGAGCCCTTTGCCCCCTTCATGTCCAATCTGGCCTCGCCCACCGGCCTCATCGTCTCGCCCTCTGCGGTCGAGGCCTCGGGCGCTGACTATGGCCGCAATCCGGTCGGCACTGGCGCCTTCAAGTTCGAGGAATGGCAGTCCAATACCAGCGTGGTCGCCTCGCGCAACGCGGACTATTGGGATGGTGCGCCCTCGCTCGAAGCAGTGATCTTCCGCCCCATCACCGATGCCAATACCCGCGTCGCCGAAATGCTCTCCGGTGGCATCGATGTGCTGCTCGAAACCCCGCCCGACAATGTCGCCCAGTTCCGCGATGATGCCAATTACAGCGTGGTCGAGGCGGTCGGCCCCCATGTCTGGTATGTCATGCTCAACGCCAAGGAAGGCCCCTTTGCCGATGTGCGGGTGCGCCAGGCGGTGAACTATGCCGTCAACAAGGAAAGCCTTGTCACCGATGTGCTGCAGGGCACGGCAGACGTTTCGGCCGGTCCGATCCCGCCGGCCTTCAACTGGGCCTATAATGAAGCGGTCACCCCCTATCCCTACGATCCCGAAAAGGCCAAGGCGCTGCTCGCCGAAGCCGGGGCCGAGGGCGCAACCATAACCTTCCTCGTCACCGAAGGCGGCTCGGGCATGCTCGATCCGGTCCCCATGGGCACCGCCATCCAGGCCGATCTGGCCGCCGTAGGCCTTGATGTCGAGATCCAGACCTATGAGTGGAACACCTTCCTCTCCGAGGTCAATCCGGGCCTCGAGGGCAAGGCGGACATGGCCGAAATGGCCTGGATGACCTCCGATCCCGATACCTTGCCCTTCCTCACCTTGCGCACGGCGGCCTTCCCGGCCGAGGGCGGCTTCAACTCGTCCTACTATTCCAATCCGGAAGTCGATGCCCTGCTTGACCAGGCCCGTATCTCCACCGATCCGGACGAGCGTGGCGAGCTCTACAAGCAGGTCCAGGCCATCACCCACGAGGATGCCCCCTGGCTCTTCATTGCCAACTGGAAGCAGAATGCCGTCGTCACCAGCGCGGTGGGCGATTTCGAGCTGCAGCCCGATTTCGGTCTGGTGCTGCGTGACGTGACCAAGCAATAGGGCAGGCCACGATACCCCTTGCCCGTCTCGGCCGCGGTGGCGCCGCGGCCACCGGGCGGGTGAGGGGGCTCGCTCCACCCTGTTGACCCGGGAGTACCCGACATGACTGCCTATATCGGCAAGCGTCTGCTGGCTGCCATCCCCGTCATCCTGGGGCTGTCCATCATCGTCTTTCTGGTGATGAAGCTGATCCCGGGCGATCCGGCCCAGGCTTTGCTCGGCTCCTATGCCACGCCGGAAAACGTGGCCCGCATCAACCGCGCTTTGGGCCTCGACCGTTCCTGGCCCGAGCAATATGTCATCTGGGTGGGCAATCTGCTGCAGGGCGATTTCGGCCGCTCCTATATCCTCAATCGCCCGGTTCTGGACGAGGTGGTCGAGCGTTTCAGCGCCACGCTGATCCTGGCCGGCGCGTCGCTGGTCATCTGTTCCATTGTCGGCATTCTCGCCGGCATCGCCTCGGCAGTGCGCCAGTTCGGCTGGACCGATCGCATCGTCACCTTCTTCGTGCTGGTCGGCATTTCCATGCCGGCCTTCTTCCTGGGCCTGGTCTTCATCCTGTTCTTTGCCGTGCAGTGGCGCCTGCTGCCGGCCTCGGGCATGTATGCCGTCTATGGTGGCGGCGACCTGCCCGATCTCTTGCGCCATCTGATCCTGCCCGCCGGCACCCTGGCCATCGTGGCCACCGGCGTCGTTGCCCGCCTCACGCGTGCCGCCATGCTCGAAGTGCTGCGCCAGGATTTTATCCGCACCGCCCGGGCCAAGGGGCTGAGCGAGAATGCGGTCATCTACCGCCACGCCTTCCGCGCGGCTCTGGTCTCGGTCATTCCGGTGCTGGGCATCCAGGCCGGCTTCGTCCTTGGCGGCGCGGTCTATATCGAAACCGTGTTCCAGTGGCCCGGCCTCGGCCAGATGCTGGTCAAGGCCGTCTCCACCCGTGACCTCCTGCTGGTGCAGGGCGGCGTTCTCGTCGCCGCCACGGTCTATGTTCTCGTCAACCTGCTGGCAGACGTTGCTCAGGCCATGCTCGATCCAAGGCTCAAGGCATGACCCAAAGCGTGACCACCCCGCCATCACCCGGCAAGCGGCGCAGCAATTGGCAATTGCTCATGGCCAATCGCCTCGCCGCGGCGGGCCTCTTCATCTTCGGCTTCATTCTGCTCGTGGCCATTCTGGCGCCGCTGCTGCCCATGCCCGATCCCGACATCACCGATCAGCCCAATCGCCTGCTGCCCCCGCTCAGCCAGGGCCACCTGCTGGGCACCGATCATCTGGGCCGCGACATTCTCTCGCGCCTGATCTGGGGCACCCAGATCTCGCTTGTCGTCGGCATCAGCGCCACCGCACTGGCGGCTCTCTTTGGCTCGCTGATCGGCCTGGTCGCCGGCTATGCCCGCGGCGTCACCGACAGCGTACTGATGCGCTTTGTCGATATGCTCATGGCCTTTCCCTATATCCTGCTCGCCATTGCCATCGTCGCCGCGCTCGGCCCCGGCCTGCTCAACGCGCTCTATGCCATTGCGCTGGTCAATATTCCCTTCTTCGCCCGCAATATCCGGGGCGTGACCGTCTCCATCCGCAATCGCGAATTCGTCGACGCGGCGCGCCTCTCGGGCAAGAGCCACGCCTCGATCCTCTTCACCGAGGTCCTGCCAAACGTGCTGCCCGTTATCGTCATCACCATGTCGACCACCGTGGGCTGGATGATCCTTGAAACCGCCGGCCTGTCCTTTCTCGGCCTTGGCGCCCAGCCGCCCACCGCCGATCTGGGCTCCATGCTCGGCCAGGCCCGCGCCCAGCTCTTCACCGCGCCGCATGCCTCCATCATTCCCGGTGTCATGATCTTTGCGCTGGTGATGAGCATCAACCTGCTCGGCGATGGCGTCCGCGACGTGCTCGATCCGCGCCTGCGCTCGGGCGCCCTTGATCGCCCCCTCTCGGTCACCCGCATCGCGCGGCACACCACACCGGCAGCCACCCTGGCCGATGCACCGGTCCTCGTGGTCGATCATCTCTCCACCGGCTTTGCCAATGGCGGCGCCGTGACGCCCGCCGTCCGCGATGTCAGCTTTCGCCTGGGCAAGGGCGAGTGCCTCGGCCTGATCGGGGAAAGCGGCTCGGGCAAGTCGGTGACGGCACTGTCGCTCATGGGCCTCGTCGCCTCGCCGCCCGGCGTCATCACCGACGGCGCCGTCTATATCGGCGGGCAGGACGTGCTCTCGCTGCGCGAGCAGGACCTCATCGCCCTGCGCGGCGCCCGCGTCGCCTATGTCTTCCAGGATCCTTTGACCACCCTGCACCCGCTCTTTTCAGTCGCCACCCAGATTGCCGAGGCGGTGATGGCCCACAATCGCATTGGCAAGGCCGAGGCCCACAGGCGCGCCCTTGAGCTTATGGAAACGGTCGGCATCCGCGACGCCGCCGAGCGGGCCAGCGCCTATCCCCATGAGCTCTCGGGCGGGCAGCGCCAGCGCATCGGCATCGCCATGGCCCTCGCCAATGATCCCGACATCATCATCGCCGACGAACCCACCACGGCGCTCGACGTGACCGTCCAGGCGCGCATCCTCGAACTGCTGCAGAACCTGCGCCGTGAGCGCGGCCTGGCGCTGCTGCTCATCACCCACGATTTCGGCGTCGTCGCCCAGGTCTGTGACCGCGTCGCCGTGATGAAGCATGGCCAGATCGTCGAGCAGGGCGATACGGCCGCCATCCTGCGCAATCCGCGGCATGATTACACGCGGCGCCTCATCGCCTGCGTGCCCGAACTGGGCGAGGGCCAGGCCTTCCTTGACCGCGTTCGTCCCCTGTTCGAGGAGGCCAGACCATGAGCCAGCCGGCAGTCGATATGCAGAACCTGGTCAAGACCTTCGGTGGCGGGCGCAATCTGTTCGGTCGCGCCGCCAGCGAGGTCCATGCCGTCCGCGGCATTTCGCTGACCCTGCAGCGTGGCGAGACGCTGGGCATTGTCGGCGAGAGCGGCTCGGGCAAGTCGACCCTGGCCCGCATGCTGGTGGGCCTCGAACACCCGACATCGGGCACCATGGCTATCGAGGGCAAGCCCTGGTCCGAACTGGCCGCGTCCGGCACGCGCGCCTTTGGCCGCGCCATCCAATATGTGTTTCAGGACCCGGTCGCCTCGCTCAATCCGCGCAAGACCATTGGCGACATTCTCGACGTGCCGCTGCGCCTTCTATGCGGCTATGACCGCGACCATCGCGCCCGCCGCAAGCGGGAACTGGTTGATGCCGTGCACATGCCCATCGATACGCTTGAGCGCTATCCGCATGAATTTTCCGGCGGCCAGGCCCAGCGCATTGCCATTGCCCGGGCGCTTGCCGCCGAGGCGCGCATCCTGGTGCTCGACGAGCCGGTCAGCGCGCTCGATGTCTCGGTGCAGGCGCAGGTCCTGCTGCTGCTCCAGCAATTGCGCGACGAACTGGGCCTGTCCTATCTCTTCATCAGCCACGATCTGGCCGTGGTGGAATCGATTTCCGATCGGGTCGCCGTCATGTATCTGGGGGAAGTGGTGGAAACCGGCCCCGCCGCCCGGCTTTTTGCCGCCCCGCAACATGACTATACCAGGGCCCTGATCGCCAGCGCCCCCCGCCTGACGGTATCGGACAGCCCGCTATGAGCGAACGCGCCTCCCCTGAAACATCCCCCGCCGCGGCAGCTCCCCGCCGCAAGCGGACCGACGAAATCGTCGATGCCATCAAGCGCATGATCGTCGAGCATGGTTTGGCGCCGGGCGATCGCCTGCCGCAGGAACGCGAGCTCATTTCCCAGTTCGCCGCCGGCAAGGGCACGGTGCGCGAGGCGCTCAAGGCATTGGAAGTGCAGGGGCTGATCTCGATGCGCACGGGCCCGGGCGGCGGTGCCTTTATCGAGCGCATGTCGGAAGGCCGGGCGATGAGCCTGCTCTCCAATTTCCTCTTCGCCAAGAACCTCTCCATCGCCAATATCTATGAAATGCGCAAGGTGCTCGAGCCGCAGGTCGCGGCCAGCGCCACGCCCCATATCGATGAGGCCGGCCTCAAGCAGCTCGAGGCGATCATCGGCATTTACGATCACGAACCGGCCGATGCCACCGAGCGCTGGAACCAGCGCATGGCCGAGCTCGATTTCCATGGTGTCGTCGCGCAATATTCCGACAACCCCATCCTGGCCTTTACCTGCCGCTTCCTGCAGCGCCTGCTCAAGGACCTCACCATCGCCCAGGACATCTATATCCACCCTGAGCCGGTCTCCCGCGCCCGCGGCATCCAGCACCAGCGCGACCTCATCGCCGCCATGCGGCGCCGCGATGCCGATGCGGCCGCCGCCATTCTGTCAGTCCATATGGCCGAGGCCGAACAGCATATGCTCGATCTGCAGGCCAAGCTGATGGACCGCTTCCTCACCGAAGAGGCGGCCCCCGCCCGCAGCCGAAAGCGCCGCACCGCATGATCGATCAGGATTATCTTCTCGACCGCCTGCTGCAGCTGCTGCAGACCCCCAGCCCCGTGGGCATGACAGGACGCGCCACCGACCTGGTCGATGCCTGGCTGCGCGATCTCGGCTATACGCCCCGCTATACCCGCCGCGGCGTGCTCTATGTCGAGGTGGGGGAGGGCGCTCCCCGCCGCGCTCTGGCGGTGCATCTCGATACGCTGGGCGCCATGGTCAGCGAGCTCAAGCCCAATGGCCGGCTGGCTCTGCGCAATACCGGCACCTGGGCGGCGCGCTTTGCCGAGGGCGCCCGCGTCACCGTCTTTTCCGATGCCGGCGAACACCGCGGCACCATCCTGCCGCTCAAGGCCTCCGGCCATCGCTTCAATACCGAGGTCGATAGCCAGCCTGCCGACTGGGACAATCTGGAAATCCGCATCGATGCCATCCTGCCCGACCGGGCCAGCCTGCTGGCCGCCGGTTTCAATGTCGGCGACATGGTCGCCATCGATGCCCAGCCCGAAGTGGCGGATGGTTTCATCGTCTCGCGCCATCTCGATGACAAGGCGGGCTGCGCCACCCTATTGGCTGTGCTCAAGGCAATTGCCGACGGGCAGGTCAAGGTCGCCGTACCCTTCCAGGCCATGTTCACCATTGCCGAGGAGATCGGCATTGGCGGCACGCATGGCTTTGGCCCCGATGTCGAGGAACTGCTGGCTATCGACAATGCCGTCACCGCCCCCAACCAGGCCTCGCGCGACGATGCCGTCACCATTGCCATGCGCGACCGCCAGGGCCCGTTTGACGCGCGCATGACGCGCCAGCTGCTGGACCTCTGCCAGCGCCACGGCATCCGGCATGAACGCGATACCTTCCGGCATTACCGCTCCGACAGCGCCGCGGCGGTCGAAGCCGGCTGGGATCTCCGCGTCGGCCTCGTCTGCTTCTCGCTGGACAGTTCGCATGGCTGGGAGCGCACCCACCTGGCCTCCCTCCTGGAGCTGGGCAGATTGCTGGGCGCCTATCTCGGTTCCGATCTCGCCCCGGTGGACAAACCGGGCCGCTAGGCCTTTCCCGACCGCCCTCGACGGCGCTGTCTGCGCTTCCGCCGCGGCCCGCACCCCGTTGCAACCGGCCGACCAAAGCCCTGTTGCGCGTCATTGGCCCTGCCTCCAGCACTTGTGATCACGTCTGGGCGCTTGGTTTACTCAATCCTAACCCGATGCCTGCACTTTGCCATGAAGAGCGATCAGCCCTCGGGCCTGTCGTCAATCGTGCATCCATTGCGGGCTCGCGTCCCCCGCTAGTATTGAGTTGGAGCGTTTTGTGGGTCTGAAGTCGCTTTCTGCCGTCCGTCTGTTTTCCTGTGTCCTGCTGATCCTGACCGCCCTGTCAGCCGCTATTGTGCCGGCGGCGGCCATCGAAAACCTGCGCAAATATGCCGGCATTGTCGTCGACGCCAAATCGGGCGAGGTGCTCTATGAAAGCCAGGCCGACAGCCGCCGCTATCCGGCCTCGCTGTCCAAGGTCATGACGCTCTACATCGTCTTTCAGGAGCTCAAGGCCGGCAATTTGTCGCTCAACAGCACGCTGACCGTGTCGCGCCACGCCGCCAATGCCGTGCCCACCAAACTCGGTCTCAAGGCCGGCGCCACCATCTCACTGGGCGATGCCATGAAGTCGCTGGTCACCCTGTCCGCCAATGACATGGCCCGCGCCATTGCCGAGCATGTTTCGGGTACCGAGGAAAAGTTTGCCGAACGCATGACGGCCACCGCCCGCGCTTTGGGCATGTCCCATACCACCTACCGCAATGCCTCCGGCCTGCCCGATGGCGGCCAGATCACCACCGTGCGCGACCAGTCGATCCTGGCCATCGCCGTCTATCAGCACTTTCCCGACTATTACGAGCTGTTCCAGACCACGAGCTTTACCTATGGCAAGCGCACCTATGGCAACCATAACCGGGTGCTGGGCTATATGGGCGCCGTCGACGGCATCAAGACCGGCTATATCAATGCGGCGGGTTCCAACCTGATGACCGCAGCCCGCAAGGATGGCCGCCACGTCGTGGTCATCGCCTTTGGCTTCAATAGCGGCGGCGCCCGCGACGAAAAGGTACGCCAGCTGGTGCGCGAATATTTTGCCGAGGGCCGGAAGGGGGACTACCTGCAGGCCGCGCTCATTCCCCAGCCCGGACGCCAGGGCAGCCTGGTCCGGGTCGCCCAGGCACCCGTGCCGGTCATGCCCATGCCACTGCCGGGCTTCCGCCTGGCCGAGCTGGTCGCGGGTAGCAATGCGCTCGACGTCACCCCGCCTGCTGTGGCCGTGGCCAGCCTGGCCGGCGCCACCGCCACCACCACCGCCACCGCCGCTGCAGCCGAAATGGCCGGGGCGCCCGACACTGGCTATGACAAGTCCGGCGTTGTCGGCGCCTGGGTCAGCGATACCTATGCCTTGGCAGCCAGCGCCACGCCGGCATCCGCGCCGGTGCCCTTCCTGCCGCCCGAACGCCTCGATGCCACCGTGACCGGCAGTGTCGGCGCCAATGCCGCGCCGGCCGGCTCCTGGAATATCCAGCTTGGCGCCGAAATCGATCTGTCAGCCGCGCAGGCGCTGATCGAGGAGGCTTCCGCCATTTACGAGCCGCTGCGCAATAGCCGGCCCCATGTCGAACGCTTTGATCGCATGGGCCAGACGCTCTATCGCGCCCGTTATGTCGGCTTCGGCTCGCGCGAAACCGCTGCCGCCATCTGCGCGCGGCTGGCAGCCCAATCCAGGGCCTGCCTCGTCATTGCCGGCTGAGGCCACTCAAAGCCGCGTCGGCGGCACGGGCAGGATGTCGACCGGGGCTTCGGGCGTATCCTGCTTGTGGCTCTCGTCTGAAAGCAGTTTCACGGCGGCGTGCCAGTAATCGTCGGCCTTGCCTTCCGTGAGCCGTCGCGCTCCCAGAGCTGATAGGCAACGACGCGGATCTCGTTCTGGTCCAGTTCACTCATGCGGATTCTCCTCGGGTTTGACTGTTGACGAGACGTCGGGCCCTAAAGGGCGGCCGCCAGGTCGGCGCACCGCACCCACCACTGGCTCGAAAAAGCAGCGTCGCGCAGCTGGCCGATAATCCCCTCATCAAGGCTGAAATCGATCAGGCAGAGCTCGCCATTGTCCGATGTCAGCGAGTTGATCTGTAGGGTCGTGCATTCTTCGGGCATGATCGAGCCGGCGCTGTTGATCGATTGCTCCAGCCCGCCCTGGTCGGGACAGGCAACAATGCCGCCGGTTTCTGCGGTCTGTGCCCAGCTCGCCGGGGCGTAGAGGGCCAGCGGCAATGCAAGCGCCAGCAGCAGGCTTGGTTTGGTCATCGACATGGTCGGCATCCTCCATACGGGGTTTTGCTCTCAACGACAGGCCGGGGACATTGTTCCATGCCGCAGCGACGCCATGGCCACCGAGGGCAGGGGCAGCAGCCGGTCGCTTGGCGCTTCGATCCAGCCTAGGCGCTTGCTGAGCAGGGATGGGAGATGGCGTGGAACCATCGCCGCCCTCTCACGTTGGCCCCTTGATCACACAAGGATGAGGAGAGGCCCATGCCCAACGCGAACCATCAATTCGGCTATTGGGGGACGATCGTTTTGGCGGTTGTTATGGTGCTTTTCGGCCTGCCCATCCTGCTTGGCGGCCTCTGGCTCATCACCTTGGGTGGTTCGTGGTATTATGCCTTTGCCGGCCTGGGCCTTCTCGCCTCGGCCTGGTTTCTTTTCCGCCATGAGATGACCGCGGTCTGGATCTATCTGGCCACCTATATCGGCACGGTGATCTGGGCGCTCTGGGAGGCCGGCCTCGATGGTTGGGCCCAGGTGCCGCGCCTTGTGGCGCCCACAGTCATCCTTGTTCTCGTCCTGCTGACCATTCCCGCCCTGCGCGGCCGCACCGCTGCACCGCGCCG
>TARA_R110002020_G_scaffold21450_6_pt1 | contig 12282 bp, 15 predicted proteins | sample TARA_R110002020 | Tara Oceans TARA_R110002020 (sample SAMEA4396489) | marine metagenome | biome: Westerlies Biome; feature: [MES] marine water layer (ENVO:01000295) within the mesopelagic zone...; material: water (ENVO:00002006), including particulate matter (ENVO:01000060) such...
CCCGCAGCATGAGCGCACCAAGCTGTTCCTGAGCCAGATCCTGCACTAGGCCGGCTCCGTGGCTTCGGGAGCCGCGCCCCCGCGGTTCCGGGTCTTGCGCTATCTGCTCGGTGCGGTGCTGATTGCAGCGGTCGCGGTCGGCCTTGGCACGTTGCTCCCGAGGCCGCTTCTGCCATCCGGACCGTCCGCGCAGGCCGGTGACCCGTCGTTGCCGGCCACCCGCACGGTCTTCGTCCTGTCATCGGCGATCCATACGGATTTGGCGCTGCCCGCGAGCCCGGACATCGTCGAGCGCTTTGGTTTCATGGCCGCCGACGGGCTCGATCCGGGCCAGCCCGGCGTCGCCTATATTCTCGCCGGATGGGGCAGCCGCGCCTTCTACATCGAAACGCCGACCTGGTCCGAGCTCAAGCCCGGCCCGCTGTTCAAGGCGCTGACGCTCGACCGCTCGGTCATGCATATCGGGCTTGGCGGCGACATCGATCCGGCTCACCCCTCGGTCACTGAACTCAAGCTCGACGAGGCGTCCTTCGAGGCCCTGGTGAGAGGAGTGCTCGCGAGCTTCCGTCTCGACGAGGGCGGGCGGCGTATCGTCGTTCCGGACTCGTCCTATGGCGAATATGACCTGTTCTACGAGGCGCAAGGCTCGTTCAACGCGCTTGCCGGCTGCAACGTCTGGACCGCGGCGGTGCTCCGGCAGGCGGGCCTGACGACCGGGTGGTGGACGCCATTGCCCGGCCTGCTTACGGCCAGCCTGCGCCTGCACAACGACGACGGGGTGCGGGACTAAAGGCCCGCGGCGCGGTAGCCGTAGAGCCAGTCGAGGTCTCGCGCGAGACTCTCAGGGCTCTTGACCGCGAGCACCAGGTCGCGCCCGAGCCGCACCGGGCCGCGTGCATGATAGGCGAACTTGTTGAAGGCGGCGCGCTTCCGGGCGCGGCCGATGCGGATCCGGCGGTGGGTCTCGTAGTCGGCCAAGGCCTTGCCTCTCGCATCCACCGCCGCGGCGGAGAAGGCTCGTGCGAGCTCGTAGCCGTCCTCGATCGCCATCGCCGCGCCCTGCGCCGCGAACGGCGTCATGGCGTGGGCCGCGTCGCCGATCAGGATCGTGCCGGCGTCGTTGCTCCAGCGGCCGTCCGGCACGCCGAACAGCGGCCACCAGGTCATTTGCGGCGCCTGGCGAAACAGCGACAGGAGATCGGCATGCCAGCCCGCGAAGGCGTCGAGCAGGGCCATGCGATCCGAGGGATCCTCGCGTTGCGCCCAGGTGCGTCCGGGATCCGAGCCGCGGGTGATCGCGATCATGTTGATGGCCTTGCCGCCATCGACCGGATAGGCCACCAGATGCGCGTTGGGGCCGAGAAAGGCCGTCACATTGTGCCTGTCCAGCACCGCGCTGCCGCTGTCGGATGGCATCATGAAGCGCCAGGCCACCAGGCCGGAAAAGACGGGCGTCAATGCGCCGGGAACCAGGCGGCGGGTCTGCGACCAGACGCCGTCGGCGCCGACCGTCAGCGCCGGCGCGGGTTGGCCGAAGCGCGCGTGCAGCGCGGCGATCTCGCCGTCCTCGATGCGCTGGCCAAGATGCAGCCGGCAGCGGGGTTCGACCTCGACCGCCCGCAGCAGCATCGCCTGCAGCTCCGCGCGGTGCATCACGCCATAGGGCGCGCCCCAGCGTTCGGCGGCAAAGGCGCCACACGGAACATGGGCGATCTTGCGCAACGAGGTGCCCGACACCAGCGCGATCGTCTCGGGACGGATCATCGCCTTGGCCAGGGCGTCGCCGAGGCCCAGGTCGATCAGGATCCGGCTGGCATTGGGGGAAATCTGAAGACCGGCGCCGAGCTCGCTCAGTGCCTCCGCCTGTTCGACAATGTCGACCTCATAGCCCTGGCCCGCAAAGGTGAGGGCGGTTGTAAGCCCGGCTATTCCCGCTCCGACAATGGTGATGGTGTGGGCAGACATTGCGCCCTCCGGGTGCGACCCCAAAATTCGGGGTCAGGCCGCCTGGTACTTCCAGGCGCAGCCGGCCGGCACCGTCTCGTCCGCGGCCAGGGCGGCGTTGTATTTGTAGAGCGTCGAGCAGTAGGGGCAGACTTTTTCCACGTCCGATCCCATATCCAGGAAGACATGCGGATGGTCGTAGGGCGGATTGGCGCCCACGCACATGAATTCCCTGACGCCAATCTCGATGGCGGAATGGCCCGCATCATTCTGGAAATGCGGGATTTTATGGTCGGCCATGCATGTCTCCGTCGCGTCGGTCTCGATTTGGCGTGACCATATACGCACCACCGGCAAAAGTGTAGCGCGGAATCGGCTGTTTCCCCGATCGGGACCCCGCTTTGGCCGCGCATGCCGCGGCATGACATTTGCAACCCGCGCCGATTGGGTTAGGTAGGGTGTGAAAGGGACATCAGATGAATCTTGATCGTTTGCAGGCCGGACGGTTCACCTCCGGCGACATCGACATCGCATGGTATGAAGCGGGAGACCCCGAGGGTGCGCCGGTTCTGCTGATTCACGGCTTTGCCTCCACCGCGCATGTCAACTGGGTGTTCCCCGGCTGGTTCAAGACGCTGGACGAGGCAGGCTACCGGGTGATCGCGCTCGACAATCGCGGCCATGGCGAATCGTCCAAGCCGCATGATCCGGAAGCCTACCACCCCGAGACCATGGCGGCGGACGCGGCCGGGCTGCTGGACGAGCTTGGAATCGGGTCGGCCCATGTGATGGGCTATTCGATGGGCGCCCGGATTTCGGCGTTCCTGGCGCTCGCCCGGCCGGATCTGGTCCGGTCGCTGGTGTTCGGCGGTCTCGGCATGGGCATGGTCGACGGGGTCGGCGACTGGGACCCGATCGCCGCTGCGCTGCGCGCGCCCTCGCTCGACGATGTCAGCGACGAGCGCGGCCGGATGTTCCGCGCCTTCGCCGAGCAGACGAAGAGCGACCGGCTGGCGCTGGCGGCCTGCATCAGCACGTCGCGGACGCTTGTCAGCCGCGAGGATCTGGCGCGCCTGACCATGCCCGCGCTGATCGGCGTCGGCACGAAGGACGATATCGCCGGGTCGGCCGAGGAGCTGGCGACGCTGATGCCCGACGCGAGATTTGTCGACATACCCCGGCGCGACCACATGCTGGCCGTCGGCGACAAGGTGTTCAAGGCCGCGGTGCTCGCCTTCTATGCCGAGCTCGAAGCGGGAGGACAGGCGTGAGGGATCTCAAGCAGGCGGTGGTCTTTCAGGGCCGGTCCGGCAACCGGCTCGCCGGCGACATGCACGAGCCGCGCGGCGCGGAGCACGGCAATCCGGTGCTGCTGCTGCATGGCGGCGGCCAGACGCGGCATGCCTGGGGCGGCGCCGCGCGGCGCATCGCCGATTCGGGCCACAAGGCTTTCACCATCGACCAGCGCGGCCATGGCGGCAGCGAATGGGTCGAGGATCGTGCCTATGCGGCCGAGGATTACGCCGCCGACACCGTCGCGGTTTGCCGCGACATCGCGGCCCGCTGCGGCCGGGCGCCGGTGCTGGTGGGGGCGTCGCTGGGCGGGATTTCGGGCCTGCTCGCCAGCCATCGGGGCGGATCGGAGCTTCTGGCCGGCCTGGTGCTGGTCGACATCACGCCGCACATGGATGCGGACGGGGTGAGCAAGATCCAGGGCTTCATGGCGGCAAAGATGCGCGAGGGTTTCGCGACGCTGGAAGAGGCCGCCGCGGCGATCGCCGCCTATCTGCCCAACCGGCCGCCGCGGCGCTCGCTCGAGGGCCTTGCCAAGAACCTGCGCAAGGGGGCTGACGGCCGCTACCGCTGGCACTGGGACCCGGCGTTCATCGATGGGCCGCGCACGATCAACACCGGCGGCGAGGCCGTCCAGCACGATTTGATCGAAGCGGCTCGAAGCCTGACGATTCCGGTTCTCTTGGTGCGCGGGCAGCAATCCGAACTGGTGACGGAGGACGCCGTCCAGGCCTTTCGCGAGATGGTGCCGCATGCCGGGTTCGTGGATGTGTCGGGCGCCGGCCATATGGTGGCGGGCGACCGCAACGACGCCTTCAACGACGCGGTGCTCGCCTTTCTCGAAGGGCTCAAGGAGCAAGCTCCAGCGATCACCGCCCCGTGAAACCGGGCGTGCGCTTTTCCATGAAGGCGCGGCGCCCCTCGGCGTAATCCTCGCTGTCGAAGGTCGATGCGGCGAGCCTGGCGGCATGCTCGCGCCCCTTCGTTGCGGCGCTCGCCTGGGCTGCGATCGCGGCTTTCGAGGCGCGCACGGACAGCGGCGCGGCGCTGGCGATGGCCTTGGCGAGCGCCGTGACATCCGCCTCGAGCTCGGCTACCGGGCAGAGCGAGAGGAGGCAGCCGCAGGCCAGCGCCGTGGCGGATGATATTTCCTGCGCGGAGAAGAGCGCCTGGCGCGCCCGCTGGTCGCCGAGCGCCCGCACCAGATCCTGAACCGCATCGGGCGGATAGGCGAGGCCGAGCCGGGCGGCGGGAATGGCGAAGCGGGCGGTCTCGTCTGCGAGCCTAAGGTCGGCCGCCGCCGCAATGCCAAAGCCTCCGCCGAAACAGATTCCGCGGATCGCCGCGATCACGGGCACCGGGCAGGTGCGGATCGCCGCGAACGCCGCCGAATTGGCGCTCTCGTAATCGCGCGCGGTGCCGGCATCCTTGCGCAGGGTCGCGAACTCGCCGATATCTGCGCCGGCCGAGAAGTCGCGGTCGCCCGCGCCCTCGATGATCACCACGCGGGCATTGCCGGCTTCCACCAGCCAGCCGAGCGCCGCGGGCAGGGCGCGCCACATCGAATCATTGAGCGCATTGCGCTTTTCCGGGCGATTGATGGTCAGCCGTCCAATGCCCGGCTCAGCAATGGCGGCCAGCAGGGTGCCGTCGGCAAAGCTATTTTTTTCGTCCATTGCATCCCGCCATTTGTTTTTTTTGCTTTGTGTCTTATCTTCGGAGGGATTGCAAACCAGCCCGGAGGCGGCAATGGCAGCGAATTCAGGCGTGCGCGTGGGTGAATCCCTCAAGGCGATCGACCCGATCTGGGACTCGATTCGCGTGGAAGCCGAGCGCTCGGTGGCGCAGGATCCGCTTCTGGCGGCGTTCCTGTATTCGACCATTATCAACCAGCCCTCGCTTGAGGAAGCGGTGATTCACCGCGTCTGCGAGCGGCTTGACCATCCCGACCTGCAGGCCAATCTGCTCAGGCAGACCTTCTTGGAAATGCTGGCCGACTGGCCCGAGTGGGGCTCGGTGCTGCGCGTCGACATCCAGGCGGTGTACGATCGCGACCCGGCCTGCTCGCGCTTCATCCAGCCGGTGCTCTATTTCAAGGGTTTCCACGCCATCCAGACCCATCGGCTGGCCCACTGGCTTTGGAACCGCGGGCGCGTCGACCTGGCGCTCTATCTGCAGAGCCGGTCCTCGGAGATTTTCCAGACCGACATCAATCCGGCGGCTAAGATCGGCAAGGGCATCTTCCTCGACCACGCCACCGGCCTCGTGGTCGGCGCGACCGCGACCATCGGCGACAATGTCTCCATCCTGCAGGGCGTGACGCTCGGCGGCACCGGCAAGGAGAGCGGCGACCGGCATCCGAAAATCCGCGACGGCGTGCTGATCGGCGCGGGCGCCAAGGTGCTGGGCAATATCGAGATCGGCCATTGCAGCCGGATCGCAGCCGGATCGGTGGTGCTCAAGCCGGTTCCGCCGAACTCCACCGTGGCCGGCGTACCCGCGCGGGTCGTGGGAACCGCCGGGTGCTCGGAGCCGTCGCGCGCCATGGACCAGATGCTGGCCGCCGGCATCTGAAACCGCTCTCCGGGCCGGGCGCGCGGGCGCAATCCGGCAAAAACACGAACTCGGGTTTGATTTAGCCTGCCGTCCGTGCCAAAAGCGCGCCGACACCAACTGACCAGGAGAGCACCGTGAAGCCCGACGAAATCAAGAAGCTGGACGCCTATTTCAAGCGCATCTTCAACCAGAGCATTGTGATCAAGGCGCGTCCACGCAAGGATGATTCGGCGGAAGTCTATCTCGGCGACGAGTTCCTCGGCATCGTGTTCCGCGACGACGAGGACGGCGACCTGTCCTACAATTTCTCGATGGCAATCCTGGACGTCGACCTCACCTGACCAATGCCTGCTCGAGCCGGGCGCGGACATCGCGTTCGATATCGCGCCAGTGCGGGAGCAGGTCGATGGAGAAGCGGTAGGTGACCGACAGGTCCTGGCCAATCGAGATGTCGCGCTGGCAGCCGGTCCTGGTGTTGAACTCCGGTTCCTGCGCCGTATCCTCGACCAGGCAGCGGATGGCGTAGGGCTCGGCGCTGTCGGTGCGCTCGACATACATCAATTCGTTGGCATAGCCCGCGCCGGACCTCAGCCTGAAGGAATCAAGCCCGCTCGGACCCGCCACCGGCACCCCGTCCGTCAGTCGCTTGTAGATCGGCGTGAAACGACCCGACATGTCTCGCGACATCGTCGCTTGCGCGATGCGGGCGAAGACCAGCCCGTCGGCCGATCCGGTCTGGGTGAAAATGCTGCGGTTGGCCTCGCTGTAGCCGTTCATCCCCGGCCATGAGAAATAGGTGTCGACCGCGTTCTGGACGCCGGAGACCCGCTGGCTTTCAAAGCGGATCACGTTGGCAGGCAGGCTCAGCACGTCATTGCCGATGACAATTTCATAGAGCGTCGTGTCGGCCGTATTGCCGGCATGCGAAATGCTGTGTCCGATCATCCTGCCGGTCAACGCGATCGCCAGGGTGACCAGGCACAGCACCGCGACCACTGCGGTCAGTTTCCAGACGAACCTGGGCGACAGCAGCGGGACGTGGTCAAGAGCGGGCGTGGTTTCGGGCATGGTCAGCCAGTCGGATCTGTGTGCCAATATGGGCCATCAAGCCGCGGCACGACGCTTGCTTGACGGGATTACGGACATCAACCTTGAACCCCGCATGGTTAACCGATGATTTACATGCTCGACATCCTGACTGCGATTTTTGCCATGGCCACCGGTTTCGCCACCTCCTGGGTCGTCGTCGAGATCGTCCGGCTGGCCGGATGGCGCGAGCCGGCGGCGCGCCCGAAGGCGCGTGGCCCCGTCACACTGGGGGCGGATCTGGTCCTGGCGGCGATAGCCGGGCCGCGCCTGCTGCTGGTCAACGGGTTCGAGAATTGGCGCCACGGCAGGATGTCGCTGGCGCTCTACGCGGTGCTGGCGCTCGTGGCCGCCGGCTGGTCGATGTGCTCGGGGGTGGTGGTGCTGCAGGTGGCGTTCGCGAGCGGCTTCTTTCTCGCCTAGCCCGCCTGTGGCACCGGAGAACCCTCGTCGCACCGCACCGCTTGTGAATTGCCCGCTGCCGGCTTTATGGTGCGGCACGGCGTGAGGCACCGCGACCATCCGGCCGGTCTCTCCGATCACAAGTGCCACATTCAGCGAACGAGAAGGAACAGGAATGGCGATCTACAGTCTTGATGGCAAGCAACCGGTCTTGCCGGACGGGTTTTATTATGTCGCCGACACCGCGCAGGTGATCGGCCAGGTGGTTCTGGAGGAGGGGGCCGGCATCTGGTTCGGCGCCGTGCTGCGCGGCGACAATGAAGCCATCACCATCGGCGAGGGTTCCAATATCCAGGAGAACTGCATCCTGCACACGGATATGGGCTTTCCGCTCACGGTCGGCAAAGGCTGCACCATCGGCCATTCGGCCATCCTGCATGGCTGCACCATCGGCGACAACAGCCTGGTGGGCATGGGGGCGACGGTGCTTAACGGCGCGCGGATCGGCGAGAACTGCCTGATCGGCGCCGGCGCGCTGGTGACCGAGGGCAAGGAGATCCCCGACAATTCGCTGGTCGTGGGATCGCCCGCGCGCGTGGTCAGGACGCTCGAACCGGAGGCCGCCGACATGCTGAGGCTCTCGGCCGCTCACTATGTGGAAAATGCCAGGCGGTTCGCCGCGGGGCTCAAACGCATCAGCTGATCGTCCCCGCCGACGCTGCCCGTTGGCTTCGTAACTGAAAAAGGGGAGCCGATCCCAGGGGACATTGGGATCGGCTCAAGGCCTGGCCGTTGCGGGGAAGCATGGGGACTCGACCTAGGCCCTTTTCGCACCGGGCGCAGAGGCTGCACCTGGTATTCCTGACGTCCGGACAGCCCCCGCGGCTTCGGGTCCGGACGTTTATGATCAGTTGCTGATTGTGCCGACCTTGGTCGCCGATCCCGGGCCGAGCTTGGTCCAGGCGGCGGCGTTTTCGGACGACTGGCGTTTGACGAAGGTGTAGCCGGTTTCCGACCAAAGCCGCACGTCGCCGCGCATGTTGTCGAGAATGTAGTCGCCGTAATCGGTCCGGACCGTCAGCACGGCGTGACCGTCGCCATTGGGCTGCAGCACCACCGTGATCAGCAGGTCACTGGCGGAAAATCCCTCCTGCATCAGCATGTGACGCTTGAGCAGCACATAGTCTTCGCAGTCGCCGACGGTGCGCGGGTAGGACCACAGTTCCTCCACGCCATAGATGTTGAGATCCGTGTCGGGCTGGATGCCCTGATTGACGCGCGTGTTGATCTCGAGCATCTGCGCCCAGCGCTTGCGGGTCAGCTCCATCGGTCCGCTGTCCTGGCCGAGCGCCGAACACTCGCCCGGATAGGTCTTGCAGAATTCGAAATGGCCGATGGGCGGATTGGTCTTGCCGGCCGGCACCAGATTTGTCGGCGCCGCCAGAGTTGCAGTCGAAAACGTGATCGCGAGGCCAAAAGCTGCGGCGAAAGTCCCCATTGCTTGGATATGTCTGTTCATTGTTGTGTCTCCCCGTTATGGGACAACAATGACAGTCAGAATTTGAGATCGCGCAAATATAGATAGTACAATTAAGCGCTCATTTGAGTACAATACAATTAGAATGCGCTGAAAACAATAATAAAACAAGTATAAAATGCGCGTGAGTTTGGCAAGGATTTGCAAACCATTCGACGCCGCACGCAAGGCTTTCTGCGGGGGCGTGGAGGAGGTTTCCGGTGTTGTGTGGGCGCGGCCGTTTGCCCCCGTCTGCGGGCTTGGGACAGGATCTGTCCGATGCGCGCTGAGGCTACTGGGCGTCTCCGGGCGGCCATTGCCGTTCAGGAGAAGCGAAGACACAAAAAAACCGGCTAAGGCAAGCCGGCATTGTTTCATCTGGCTGGTATGGCGGAACAGTCTTCCGCCGAGCGCGTTTTGGCTTCAGGCCGGGAACGCCGGACGTCTCGCCGGCGTCGAGGCGCTGGGTAACCTCAGGACAGTTTGTTGATGGCGTCTTCGGGCTGGATCGTCATGAATTCCATGGCGATGCCTTCCTGGAAATGGCGGACGACGCGGCCGCGCATGTTGCCGAGCAAAACCATTGTGCCGAAGGCAGGGCGGACGTCGATTTCCACCGCGGCGCCGGAGACGGAAAGGTCGATGATGCGGCAAGGATAGCGGCGGCCGTCGTCAAGCCGGATCTCGGAGATCGGATTGCTCGGCGCCACGCGCTCGTGGCGGCGGTCCTCGGGCAGGCCCAGCTCGTGCTTGTTGGCGAGCCAGGTCAGCTGCGCGGACAGCTTGTCGCGCTTGCGGTCGGTGGCGTTGATGCTGATCGTGAAGGCGCGGACCGACGTCTCCGTCACCTTGCCCTCGACCCGGCCGATATAATCGAGATAGGCGACGATGCGTTCGCCGACTTCGGGGCGATTGCCTGTCGAGATCACCGCGTCGAACGGCGACATCGTATCGACCATGCAGTCATGTTCGGAATGATCGGCGCGCATGAAACGACCCTGCACCGAGATTTTCACACGGCTGTATTGCCGTTCGGGTGCCTCAGGTGGAGCGTAATAGTGCGATGCGGAGTTCACGGTCAACATAACAGCCCTGTCGATTGCCGATGATTGCTTGAGCCATCCTATGCCGGTCATTGTTAATAATACGTAAGCTCCTGTGGCGCGGGCACACGTTAGTCGCGACGTCCGCCTTCGAGCACCACCAGGTGCGCCACCTTTCGAGCCTCGGGTCGCGGAGCGGACGGCTGCCCGCGCATGGCCGCAGCAATCCCGATCTCGGGACGATTGGCCAGGAAAAGCGGGTCGCGCGACGGATCGATGAAGCGGATGCCGGTCGTCGAGAAGCCGGCGAGGGGATCGTGGCCTACCCAGTAGGGAGGCTCGAACACCGACACCAGTCCGATCAGCCGGTCATGCTCGCCGGTGGGACCAGTGAGCGGCAGCAGCAGCATCTCGGCCTGGGTGACGCGGCCGCCATTCGTCAGGCCATCCAACGACAGGGCCGCGGGCGTCGCGCGCGAGGCCACCGCCGCACCGGTCCGCACGGCGTTGCGAGCGCCATCGGAAAGCCACAGCGAGCCGAAGGAGGATCCTTTCAGCTCGCGGCAGAACAGCGAACACAGCGCCGTCCCCGCAAGCCTGAAATTGAGCTGGTCATGGACATTGAGATCGCAGATGAAGACGTGGGGCAAGAGGCCGCGGATATCGGCCGGCTCGATGTCGGTTCGGTTGGGCGCCGCGCGCGCGCCGCGCTTGGCCGACCAGTAGTCATAGAGCCCGAGGCTGTTTTTGTGTTTCATGTCTGTGCCACCTTGGGGCCGGAATTTTCGAAATGGCACCGGTTCTGCGCCGTTCTGGCACAGGCTGGAGCCGCATTGCGGTTGTGGAGTTATCAAAGCGAAAACCATGCCACGGCGGCGCCGTTAAGGTTAATTTTGGGTGACCATTGCCGCCGCAGCTGTCCCATGGCATGATTGGTCATTGCTTCACGAAGGGACTGTCCTTCAGCACATCATTTGGACGAGGGGACTCGACCGGCCGTTCGCTTCGCGCGAACGGCTTTTTTTTGCCCTCACGCCGTTGCCAGCGCGGGATGCGGGCTCTACTCCTCGCGAAAGGCGTTAAACCGGCCCCAGAAAACTGGCCCCACAGGAAGCGCAGGCGCGATGACACACCAAACCGACCCCAGAGACACCGGACCGGACCTTCCGGGGCGCGAGCCGTTCTTCAACATTCCCAATGTCGTCCTGGCGATGGTGCTGGTGATGGTGGCGATCCAGGTGGCGCTCGCCTCGCTTCTTCCGCAACGGGCCGTGCTTGAGATCATCCTGCAGGGCGCCTTCATTCCGCAGCGCTACTCGGTGCCGATTGCCGGGCAGGTCGGGCCCTATCTGTGGTCGCCGCTCACCTATTCGCTGCTGCATGGCGGCTATGCCCACCTGGCGCTCAATTCGTTCTGGCTGGCGGCCTTCGGCTCCGTCGTCGCCCGCCGGATCGGCTGGGCGCGGTTCCTGGTGTTCTGGTGCGGGTCAGCGCTGGCGTCGGCAGCCCTGTTCCTGGTGTTTCACTGGGGCGACGAAAGCGTCATGGTCGGCGCGTCCGGTGTCGTCTCGGCGCTGATGGGCGCTGCCGCCCGGTTCGCCTTCGGAGGGCGGGGTTTTCGGCGCGACCAGGCTCACCTCAATCCGCGCGCGTCCGTGGTCCAGTCGCTCGGCAATCGCACGGTGGTGGCGTTCCTCGCGGTCTGGTTCGGGATCAACCTGCTTGCCGCCACCGGCTTTTCCTTCGGAATCGCCGACTCAGCCATCGCCTGGGAAGCCCATGTCGGCGGCTTCCTGTTCGGATTCCTGGCGTTTTCTCTGTTTGATCCACTTTCGCGCAGATGAGCCAAGGTCTTTCCGGCCGCGCTTCCAAGATCACGTAAGAATCGGTTCCGGTTTGTGACTCCGGCTCACTGTGCAAAGACTTGCAAACAGGGGGCATCGGGCGCACGATGCGCGCCATCAGCGTATGCGCCAACCCGTTTGGCAGGCATCCGCGGCACTCTTGCGGAAGGAGGACTGCATGACTGTTAGACACATACTCGATCAAAAGGGCCGCGATGTCGTGACCGTGAACCCCACCATGGTCACAGAGGAGGCAGTGCGATTCCTTGCCGACAACAAGATCGGCGCGGTGGTGGTGACCGGCCCGGGCGGAAAGATCGCCGGCATCCTGTCGGAACGCGACATCGTGCGCGCCGTCGCCAAGAAAGGCGCCGCGGCGCTGACGGCGTCGATCTCGGACATCATGACGTCGAAGGTGACCACCTGCGGCCAGTCGCATTCGGTCAACCAGGTCATGGAGCTGATGACCAATGGCCGCTTCCGGCACCTGCCGGTGGAAGAGGGTGGAAAGCTGATCGGGATCATTTCGATCGGCGACGTCGTGCGCCGCCGCATCGAGGATGTCGAGCGCGAAGCCGCCGAGATCAAGGCCTATATC
>TARA_R110002020_G_scaffold145384_2_pt1 | contig 12277 bp, 14 predicted proteins | sample TARA_R110002020 | Tara Oceans TARA_R110002020 (sample SAMEA4396489) | marine metagenome | biome: Westerlies Biome; feature: [MES] marine water layer (ENVO:01000295) within the mesopelagic zone...; material: water (ENVO:00002006), including particulate matter (ENVO:01000060) such...
GAAGCTTTCTCTAATTCTATTAATCTTTCTTTAGCGACTGCAAGTTTTAATTCTGTTACAGTAGTCTTTTCTTCTTCTTCCTCTAAGTCTTTTATACTTTCTTTAAGCTGTTCAATAGCTAATTTTTCTTGATTAGTTACTTTAACTGCTTCTTCTTGAGCTAATGTAAGAGCTTCTTGTAATACCTCAGTATTTTCAATTGCTTTATTAAGATCTTCTTCAGACTTAGTAACCTTAGTTTGCGCTTCTCTTTGATCTTTAAGTAATTCTTGTTGATCTTTTTCTATATCTAAAAGTGTTTGATAAGCTGATACTACTTTATTAAGAGTTGGTAATGCTTTATCTTTCATTTCTTTAGCTTGTTTAACTTGTTCTTCTGTCATTTCTTCAAGTGCGTCTGTCGAATCAACTATAACTTCTTCATAATCACTATATGTATTTTGAATACGGCCTAATAGATCATTATTTCTAGATCTTCTTTTTTCTACTTCTATTTCTTCGCCTAAAATATCAAGTGCTGATTTATCGTAATCTTTATTTGCTTGTGTAGTTTCCTCTATTGCTTGTGTGTATTTGTCGTATGATTGTGTAGCAGTTTCTACACCATGAATTGTATCTTTAGTGACTGCTTGTACTTCTTCATTTTGTTTTAAATATTCATCAGTTTTCTTAGCTAAAGTGGTAAAAGATTGTGTTACAGACGTTATACTTTTAACAATTTTAGTTAAAGCCGGTGCAATTATACTACCTATTACTATTCCAAGTTCACTAAAAGCGTTCTTCATGAGATCTATTTGAGCTGACAAAGATCCCATTTGTTTGTCTGCTACCTTTTCTGTTGTACCACCGGAACTTAATAAAGCTTTTTCGTATTCTCTTATTTGATCGCCTGCACCGGATAAGATCTTAACTGCGTCGGCAACACCACGATTAAGGCCTAACTGATCAAGGGTAGAAGCTTTTAATTCATCAGACATTGGACCCAAAACACGATCTAGTTCTTCAACAATGTCTGCAACATTCTTCATATTGCCCTCTGTATCGAACATATTAAGACCAAGCTTTGCAAACTCCTCGCTATTCTTTGCAGTTGCTCTTGGTATATCTCTTAAAACTTGGTTAAGCTTTTCGCCTGCTTCAGCACCTTTAACACCTCGATCGGCAAGTGCGGATAATACAGCAACACCTTCTTCAATTGATTTGTTTGTAACTTTAAGGGCAGATCCTGCCTTGTTAGTTAAAGCTTCAGAGAACTGTTGAACGGACGCGTTTGCTAATGTATTAGCTTTTACAAGAACATCTGTAACTCTTGTAAGATTGGTAAGGTTTTGTTGCGCGTCATCACTTGCTAGGCCTAATGCAGATTGGGCGTCTGTTGCAAGATCGGTTGCAGTCGCCATATCGAACATACCTGCTTGAGCAAACTTTGCCACTTGGGGTAATGCTTTTATAGATTGTTCGGCGTCTAAACCTGCGGAAGCTAAGAAAAAGAATGCTTCAGCGCTTTGTTCTGCTGATATACGAGTTGTTCTTGAAGTGGCTAGTGCCTGTTCTTCCATTCTTCTTTGTTGATCTATGGTTGTATCCATAATCGCCAAAGACTGCGTCATCTTATCATCAAACGCAATAAACTCTTGTGTGGCTTCGAATAACCCTTTAGCTAAAGCGACTGCCCCTAAAGCAACGGCACCTTTCATAACGCCTGATAACTTGCTTAACTTACCGCCTGTTTTATTAGAACTATTACCAAGATCGTTCATTTGGCGTTTAGCCAATTCACTTCCCTTAGTTACTATCCTTATAAAAATATCTGCTATTGCCATTGTTACCTTTTCATACTTTTCTTTTTACGTTCTGCTTCTGCAAGAGCTTGAACTTTATCTCGTTCTTGCTTTTCCCATAAATAAAAAGCTATCCATTGTTGATATTCTAGCACGGATAATTTAGCCGTGAGTTCGCCAACAGTAATGCCTAGATCTCTAGCTAATTTAAATTGAAAGGTTAAGTCGTTATTCTCCCGGAAATTGCTCGGCTAGATCGCCGGTACCCCCAAGACCATTCAATTTATTGAGTTCAACAAATATTAGATCTATAACAGCTGAATCTTTTTGGTATAGGATCTCAATAGCATCATCATCTAACTTCGGATCAACTACACTTTCTTTTAATAATTCTTTTTGATAATCGAAAGCGTCTGTGTCTTCATTTTCAATTAAACGGCCAAGCTTAATTTGTGTAGCTTTAGAGATCCCTCTTACCAATATACTTCTGTCCCATTGAGGAATAAATACTTCTTCCTCTTGAACATTAGGTAATTTAACTAGATCATCTAGTGTGAGTCGTTGTTTTTTTTCTGTCATTATTAACCTTTATTTATTAATGTGTGCCACGTGTTACCGCACCAGATACTTGTAGATCTGCTGAGTAAGCAACGACATCGCCCACTGGGGAACTTAGTGCATAAGAAGTTAAAATGGCTTCGCCTGTATATTTAACTTTACCGCTTGCAGTACCCTCTGGGCTATATTCGAATGACAAACTTGCTGTCTGTCCCACTACGGCTCCGAGTATTGCATCAACAGTCGCGTCAAAAAGTCCACTAAGTGATATAGTGGCATCCTTGAGGCCTGCCAAATACGTTTTGTTACTCGCACCAAGTGTGCTTGTTTCAGCGACATCTGCAGTTTCCGGGAAGTCAACATTGTTCACATAGGTTGATATATCAGTTAATGATCCTGAAGCGTTATCAAGTTTAAAAACTGAATCTTTACCATGTACAAATGCCATATATTCTCCTTATCCTGTTCTTCCAAAGCCAACTATACATGCAAAACTAGGATTAGTTCCACTTATTGTATAGTTCACTCTTAGATATCTATTGATTGTAGTTCCACTTGCAACTGTTTCCATTTGGGATCCAACTGCGGTGAAATTTGTAAATGTAACTAAGTCAACATAGGTTGTATCATCAGCGCTATGTTGTATCTTAATTGTTGCGGTAGGCGTTGAAGTACCCGATACCGCTGTTACGATAGCGAAAGCACCACCACCGTTTGTAGAACTTGTTGTATTATCTAATGCAGTTGAGTTCCCTGTTGTAGTTATAGTAGCTTTATCTACTACTAAACCGTTAAAAAATCCGTCATCAGCTTGCATATCTACCGAAGTAGCTACTACATCGCCAACGGGACTAGATTGTCCATAGTTAGTTACTATACCCGATCCAAATAATACCGACTTACCGTCTGTTGTACCATTAAGGCCAATTAATAAATCCGTATTAGTTGCACTTCCAAGAAAGGGTTGAAGTATTGCGTCTGAAGTAGCGTCAAAAAAACCAGACATTGATACAGTTCCGTCCTTGTCGCCTGATACATACGACTTAGCTGAATTACCAAATGCAGTTGTTTCACTTACATCTGCTGTTCGTGTGAAGTCAATACTATTAAAATATTGTCCGAAATCATTGTTATTAAAGAATACCTCTGTATCTTTACCGTGTATAAACGCCATTACCTTTTACCAGTCCTTCTTCTTCTTCGTCTGCCTGTTCGTGATGACGGTTTATTACCGCCTCTACCGTATCCCATTATACTTCTTCTTCCTGTGGGTTATACTCTTTTTTCTTAATTGATTTTATTTTTTTCTTAGCTTCTTTCTTCATAGCAACAATAGGATCTTTAACTTTTTTTCCTATAACACCCTGCTCTACTAAAGCATCAAATGTCTTATTGTCTATGTCATCTTTAGAAATAGTGTCGCCTATTTCAAATCTTTTATCTTTGGTATCAAAACCGATTTTAACTTCCATTATGCTATTACCTCTACTGTAAATTCAACGCCTAAATAATCAACGTTGTTTACATTATACACGCCAACTTCTTTTGCCTCAACTACCCTAGTTGAATCTGCGCTACCACCTAGTGTAACATCTGATTCTATATTTGTTTTGATTGAAGAAGATCCTGTACTTGCAAGATAACCGTCTAAGGTTTCTTGACTGTCTTGAGCGTCAACTCTTGATACATAAACAAATACCGGGATCTCGTAACGATCTGCACCACGTTGCATTGAAGCGTCATATTCCACTAAGGAAGCTACTCCGACAACAGCAGTTGGTGGCTCTATAAAATCCGGCACAAAGCTATATACAATTAAAGAACTGATCCCGCCTAAGTTAGTTCCTATTCCATTTCTAATATTTGTTAAACTAGCCACGTAATCTACCTGCTTTCCATTTACGTTCTATGTCCTTTGTAGCCATTGTAACCAATAATTTTCTTTGTTCCTTAGTTTCTTCTAAAGCTATTAAGAAAAACGGCACAAGTGGTGTACCTTTTTTACCAATAGATTTTTGAACGGCATAAGGGTTGAGGCCTTTTGATTCTGCCCATGGCTTTAATGCTTTAATCGGTGGGTAATGTGGTTTAGATCTTGTAAAAGGCTCTGATAGACTTAGACTTCCGCTTTTCTTAGGATCCCCATGTACATACTTCGCATAACTACGACTTGAATATACTTTTATAGATTGTGGTAAACGTCCCTTAGTCTTTATTCTTTGTACGTGTATAGATCTCTTTAAGCTTCCAGAGTATTCCGGTGCGTTCTTAATTGCTTCCTTACGAACTAATCTACCCGAATTAGTCATTAGATCTCTTATTGGTTTGTTTGTAAGGCCTGCTAGATCTAGTCTTTTCTTTAACTTATCTATGCCCTGTATTTCTATTCTGTCGTTTACAGCCATTAAAGTTTAATGCCGGTAAGTGTACTCTTTCGCCACCTTTTTAATAAAGACATAGCGTCCGGATCAAACTTATTGAATAGTTCAATAGTACCTGTTTGTTCATTTCCAAAAACATTAAATGGTGTATCTTTTCTTTTAAATAACCTTAAAGCTTGGATAAGGGTTGCTTGTTGTACATCTTCGGGTACAGCAACGAAGCCAAACTTAGCTGTAACTTTGACATTATTAATAATATCCGGATCAAATCTTTCAGAAGATCTAGTATCAAGTATCTTGATTTGTGTGTAAGGCTCATAAGAAGTACCACTTACTACACGAGGATTTACCGGTGTAAGTATAAAATCTGTATTAATAGTTAAAGTAGTGTCGTGTGTACCGTTATCAGTCGTATCTAATTTAACAATTAATCCTGTTGCAGTTGATATATCTGCGGTTTCTAAAAATAAATTAGATACCGGTGTGTAATGTTTATCTGTAACTGATCCGTCTTGCCAAAAATGGCGTCCACAAATACGATCGACTTGCCTTGACGCTCCGTCAATTGCGTTGTCTATATTAGTATCTTGACCGCTCCCGGAAATACCAATATAAGTTTTGAAATCGTTTTTATCAACGTATTGATTAGCCATTTAATGCTACTTAGATTTATTTTCTTTAGGTGCTTTAGCTTTTGTGCTAATACCATACTCTTTAGCCTGCGCATCAGTAATCTCTTGGCCTTTACGTCCAAGTACTTTACCTTTAGCCCAACCAGTCGGAAGTCCTTTAGCGGATCCCTCTTTGATTTCGCCTGCGTCATTCATATAAATATCTTTTTTGAGTTTCATTGTTTCCTTTCTTGCTTTATCCCCACCCGAATTACTTGCGTAGCTCGAGTGGGACATTAAAGCCATTCTAATTGCTTAGAAGTTTGTAATAGTACAGAAAGCTGTTGGTCTATAAACGGGCATACCCATTCTGACAGTTGCTTTCATTACCATGATATCTTTTGTGAAGTTATCATCGTGTGAGTCGGACATTGCGACTTCCATACCTTGTCTTGCGACGATATGAACTGCTTGACCGCCACCGAATACACCAATGACTGGTGTACCTGCTGGACGAGTTGTATCGAGTACAACCGGCAATCCCCAAAGGGAAGCAGTTGCATTTCCATTAAATTGTCCTGCACCAACAAATAGAGGGTTTAAGCTACCACTTGTTGTTACGGCATTAACTTCGGTTACTACTTGATACCAGTCGCTTGGGTGCATTATTATTGCATCCGGACTTAAGAAGCTATCTTTTTGTATTTCGGTAATTGCTTCGTACACTTGACCAATTCTCTTTAAGTTACCTGAGTAGCTTGAGTAATCGAATGTATTTATACCTGACACATTAAGAAATCCTGTTAAGTTTGCGCCTGATCCGGATCCGGCCATCATCTGATCGGACACGGCAAGGTTTACCATAGTTCTTAATCTTGAATCGAGATATCCTTGTACTGCTGTTACATCGGCTAATAGTTCCTCTGTTACAGGCAAGAATGCCCCAATCTTTCTAATAGCTTCAGTTTTCTCGGTGAAAGCTAATGCTGATTCGCCAAGTGCAGATCCCTCTGCTGTTGCTGTTGCGTTATTAGTGAATGTTGATTCTTCTAGATACTTATATTGAAACTGATCTGTTGTGATAGTGTCGATAAGATCTGGAATTGTTAACGGCGCCCTAGTTGCAGTAGGCACGATCAAGTCTGATCTTGTAACTGCAGGTGGGTATCCGGTTTCAGTAAGAGTTGTTTTTAACTCTACTTGTGGATTCCATTTTAACTCTGACGAAACGTTCTTTTGACCATTTTCCATAAAGGATTTGTAAGCATTTGACTCTAAAAGAGCTTTACCAAGAGTTTTTGGTGCTTCTTCTTTAGCTTCAGTATGTATTGCTTTTGGCTCTACTGCTTTACCTTTTTCGAAATCGGATTCAATAGCTGTTTTCTCTGCCTCAAATTTCTTTGCGGTTTTGATTTGATCAGCTAAAGAGATCATTTCTTCATTACGAGTATTCCACTCAGCTAATTTTTCTGCGCCCATGCCTTTAGCATCAACATCTGAAAATTCAGCAAGTGTACTTTCTCTGAGTTGTTGGAGATCCTTTTCTGCTTGTTTAATATCCAAGTTTGTTCTCCTTATATTCCTACTGTTTCAGTAAGAATTTCTATTGTTCTCTTAATTGTTTCATTAGCTTCAACGTTTACTTCTTCTACTTCTTCCGGACTAGCTTGTGAAAGCATTGTATCAATATCTTGATAAATCTCTTGGATCTCATCGGCTAGGGTAGATAAAGCTTCTGCTGATTCTTTACTCAACAATTTATCTTTCTTTAGGCGTAAGGCAGTAAGCTCCTTTGCCCTGTTTGTTACCGAAACTAATGCGTTAAGCACATCAGTTATTTCATCAGTAAATCTTTTCCCGTCTGTTTCATCTACTTCTTCTATCTTTTCTTCGACTATATCAGTAGCTGTTTTAACAGCAAGGGTATATGTTTCTTGATTAGCACCGACTAATACCGGACTAACTTCCCATACTTTTAATTCTTTTAAGTAACGTACGTCTTGAGTTTCCATACCGTCTTTTTGGAACGCACCTTTTTCACTATCAACAACTTCATAACCAAAAGACCATTGTTGTAGATCGCCCATAGCTTTAACTGTGTTATAAGCTTCTCTACCTCTTTCGGTATCCATAATGAACTCGCCTTTAAATACTGCTTTATCATTATCTTGTATGATCTCACCACGTCCAATGACGTCTTTCCAATCGTGACCCCATACCATTGCAACACCTTTATCTCCATATCCACTTTTTATTGAATTAGGTAATACGACATCGCCGTCTGAATCTATTGTGTTGAATACAGAAAAAACTGCTTCTACTTTGCCCTCTACTTCACTTGTAAAGATAGGCTCTGTTATTGATTTCCATTCTTGACTTTTCAAATTTTCCTCACTTCGTGATATACAACAGTACATCTACAATTAATTACTTCACCCGCTGGCGCACCAAAAGTACTATCAGCAGGATACTTCATATTATAACCACCAACATTAAAATTTGCACCCTTTTCTACTCTTTGTCCGTCTGCCAATCTATGCGTATCTCTTACAACGCCGTCCCTTGCAGATAGCCATTCTTTTTCTAGGTTAAGACCTAATTGACTTACAGCTTCATCTTGACCAAATTGCGATAAGGCCAAGCCCTCTGTTCTTGCAATTGTACTAGCTCTTGATAATCTTCTTTTACCAAGCGCATCTGATATACCATTAGCAACATAATCTTCGAGATCCTTACCTCTTAGGCCTAAAGTTATAGCTTGATCGTAACTCTTTCTTAGATCTCTACCTAATCTAGCCCTTGTTGTTTTAGCAAGTTCAGGCATAGTTGTTTCAAGTCTTTTAGTTACAAAATCAACTGCACTTCTGTTATATCTAAGTTCTTGTATTGGTACAGTCACGCCACGTCTAGATCTTAATGGATAAAAGCCCTCAACGATTACTTCTTGTCTAGGTTTACGCCTACTTGCACGTCTTATTTGTTCTTCTTCTCTTTCGCTAAACTTAAATTCTTCAGGCAACAATATCTCAACTTGGTTAAAAGCAAAGTCTGTTGTCATTGATATATATAGCTCATAAAGATCAGCTGACCATTTCTTAGTGTGATTATTAATTAAATTATTTAAAGGCACTATATTGCCAACAATCGTTAATGGATTTACTTTTATGTAATCACTAATTAACTTATCTTGCTCTTTAAGTAATTTAAAATATTCTATACCTAGTGTAAGATCCCAATTGTTTAATAAGCTATCGTAAGATTTCCATAAGATCTCTTTCATTTCTTCACTTTCAAATCTTTTATTACGTTCTGAGATCTCAATTTGTTTTAATCTACTCTTACGTACAATGAGTTCTAATGCGGAATCTGCTTTTTCGTCTCTTAAATTCATAGATCTCACTAGCTTATTAGCCCAAGATCTACCTGCATTACCGCCCCAAAGCGCCCAAGCAATCCGCCCGTTACTTGGAAAACCGTCCTCGCCTACTCTGTAACCCTCAGCTCTTTTATCAACCTCGTGTCTAGGAAAGTATCTTGCTATTTGCCTTACCTTTTGTGGCGAAGCTTTTGTATTATTTACTAAGTATCTTGCCGATCCTCTACCAACTGAAGTACCACCACGATTATTTTCCCTTACCCAATTCAATCCTTTTTGTGCTTCTTCTTTGACACCCTTAGGTATTGTGAAGTTTAAATCGTCGTATGGTGCTTTAGTTTGTGGCTTCATCTGATTCTGCTAAAGCCAATTCATATTCTTGATGAGTAGAACAAGGCATATAAATCAAATTACCATTATCGTCGTGTGTGTGAGTTCCGTTACAGCCAAGTTCCTCTGCTCTTGCTAGCGCTTCTTCATTAGTTGTAAAATTATCTTTTGATACTTCTTCCTTAATATCTAAGCTTTCTGTGTGGGTTTCGTCCCCGTCTAGTATTTGATTAACTCTTACTTCGGCTAGATCTTCAGTTGGAAAAGTACCATACGTCTTAGTTCCCGCATCATCATATACCACATATTGATCATTTTCTTTTACAACCACTATATCTAGTGTTCTTCCCGCTTCTTGAAAAGCATTATCATTTTGTTCTTCTATATCGTCATCACTGTCAATAGTTTCTTCTTCAAACTCTGTACTTATTTCTGTAACACTTATCTCGCCTTTTTCTACCGGTGTTGCATTGTTAGGTACATAATAAACATCTTCTGTTTCATCAACAGGTAATCCAACCTTTTCTCTTGCTTCGTTGACGCTCATCCAACCGCCTTTGACTGCTACATTAATCTTTTCATATAGTTCTTTTTCATCGCCTTGTAATGCTCTTACTTCGCTGAAATCATATTCAGCTTTTGTTATAGCGTTACTTTCATAATCGGGTACAAGTAGTTGGTGTGTAAGTTCAGCACCGATCATACGCCACATTGGTATAAGTTTGTTTTCTGTAAAGTATTCTCTTAAAACTTTTGCATTAGAATACGTTGCTTGTGCCAATCCTGCACCAAGTCCGGCCAATATTGCCGGGACACCAAGAACTGCTGATACTCTTTCTTCTGGTATTCTTCTTAAAGTTCCTATATCAAGTTCACTTGGACTAAATGATAATTTTTCTATATTCATATCGCCACTCAGCACCAAAGGTTGTCCACGTTTAGATCCACCTACCTTTTGTTGATAGGTTTTAGCTATTTGTACGCCCTCATCATCTGTAATACCAAAATCATTCTTTGGTGTGATCATTACACTTGGGACACCCATATTAGATAATAAAGCGGTTGCCAATTGTCCTGCTGATTCATCGCCGAATACTTCTCTTAAAACAGTAAGCAAAGGCGAATATCCTTTTTTATGATCTTTAGGATTTAATCCCATACGGAAATGTATTATTTCTTCGGGTGCTATCTTGACTTCATCATTTTCCATTTCATATACATAATGAGTTATTAAAGTTTCCGGTGTACCTTTTGGTGTTACGTTATCTGGTATTAACGGATACAAAGCCACAACTTGACCTACTGCATTTCTTTGCTTAAGTAAATAAGCGTCTCCAAAAACGTGCATAGCGTTCATAATGTATTGTTGAACGACATCGCCTGACATATATGGATTAGGCCTTTGCATTAATAATTCCATAGGGTGATTAGGTATTGTAGTTTCAACGCCCTCTTTATCTATACTTTTAATTATTAGGTTAGCTTCTGAAAACGATACGCCCAAAACTTGTAAACATGCAGTAACTGCTGAATTGGATTGCCCGTTACCAAGATCTTTAAGATTAAATTCTCCTGCACTTGTATTGTATCCTTGTGTGAATGAACTAGGCATTACTGGATCGTCTCTAAAAAAGTTAATACGTTTTGTTGTTCGCTGATCTTCTACATTAGTTTGACCAAAAACTATTTCTCTGAATGTTCTTCTATCTGCCATTAATAAGCCCTAAATTCTTTTCTACTTGCTACTTGTAATACTGCGTAAGCTAATGCGTCAACTTGATCATCGTGTTCACCCGCAGGGAATTGCAACAACTCACGCTCTAAATCAGCATACCATACTTTTTGCCGTGGGAAGTAAACTTTACCGGCTTCCATTTTAGCAGACAAAGGGAACGCTCGTGCGACTTTATCACGATCTGCTTTAAGTTCTTTTATAGGTAATCCAGATCTTTGCGCAATTTGTACCATAGCCAATTGATATCCGGCTCTTTCAATTCCTATATAGGTTGGTGTATATTTGTCATACACCTTTTGTAAGATAGGTAATAAGTCGGGTGCTTCTATACGATCTTTAATAATATCTTCAACAATGAGATCATTATCCGGTGTAACCCAAACCGTACATATAACGGTATAGTCTGCACTATCTTTAAGTGATACGGCCAAGTCAACAGTAGTTAAGGCATAGCAATCTCTTTCGTATATCACTTTGTCATTTAATCTAAATATACGATTGTCTTCGTAGTATCCCTCTTTGTTTAATTCTCTTAATGTATCTTCTTTGTAATAACTAAAGAAGCTTGGTTTAATAATACCGCCGGTTGCTTCAACAAATTGAGCTTCATACTCTTGTGAATATAAGAAAGATCCTATTTCCTCTTTAGCAATTTCAAGCTCATCTAAAGGTACATAAGGATTTGTAGTTGTAGGTAATTGCCAACGATCCCAACCCGATCTATTTTCTGCTTCTTCATAGATCCTTTGAAACCAATTGTAACCTTTTGGTGTACTAATAAACAACGCGCCACCTTTACGCTCTGTCAATGTAGGCCTTAGCACTTCTGCCCACGTTTGTTCTTTAATAAAAGCGCACTCATCAAGCACGATAAAATCTAGGCCTGCACCTCTTAATCTATCCGGATTGTCTGCGGATCTTACAGATACCATACCACCTGTTGGGGTTATCAATGTTCTTTCTGCTTCTTTGACTATAACGCCATATTCAGCGCCCAAGTTTCGCATATCTTTCCAACCCTCTAAGGCCATAGTGTAAGTTGGGGCTACCCACCAAGCACGTTTTCCTTGCATGGCGTAGGCAATACATAGCCAAACACCTAACTTTGTTTTACCCCAACGCCGTCCTGCACTTAATACTTTGAATCTTGCGTCCGATTTAGCGACTTGTATCTGACCGGTATGTAGATCCGGTAGTTTAACTTTGTATTTACTTTGATCAGTTTTTAAAGTGGTTTCCATACAATTCTAAGAATAACACCCATACATCATAAATATCACTAGGAATAACAGTTACTACAAATTCGGGTATTACAAAAATTTCAGGATCTGGACTGAGGTTTTCGTCTAATCCAACGCGGTTAGACATCATAAGTTCTAGGAAAGCGTCGTTGATTTCTTCTTCGTTCATAGATCTATTATAAGCGATCTATTTAAATATTGCCTCTGTTACATTGTTGACATACTTCTAATTCTTGCTCTTGTTGGTTTCGACCGTTTGCGATC
>TARA_R110002020_G_scaffold79165_4_pt1 | contig 12270 bp, 8 predicted proteins | sample TARA_R110002020 | Tara Oceans TARA_R110002020 (sample SAMEA4396489) | marine metagenome | biome: Westerlies Biome; feature: [MES] marine water layer (ENVO:01000295) within the mesopelagic zone...; material: water (ENVO:00002006), including particulate matter (ENVO:01000060) such...
TTGGATTTGGCGCGTGATCCCAATACCACTATTGAAGCCCTGGTATCTCCTTTAGCTACCCCTACTGAGACAACAGCAACAAAAACGGGACGGGTTGCACGGACAGACCCGAAGGCTTATCAAAAGGAAGTACAAAAAGATGTGCGGAAAGCTAAAAAGGCTTTAAGTGAATTTGAAACTTTGGAGAAGGGAGTTGAGGATCGCCGTGAAGGGAGTGCCGGTAAGCATAGGCAACTTAATAGATTACTTAATAATTGGAATTTATCATTAGCCTCTATTAAAGCAGGGAGGAAGCCTTTACTAAATCATGCCGAACTTGAAAACGCCATTAACAACCTGCGTCAAACCTCGGTTAACGAAATGTATGACATTATTAATCGTACAGATGAGGAAGGAAATTTTCTTCATAACCGTGCGCATGACGCAGTAATAACTGCCAGGCAAGCTTTAAAACATGCTACTGAAGCAGAACTTGCTAAGGCTAAAGAAGCCTTTAACCGGGCTCGTCCTGCACAAGCACAAGAACAAGAAACGGGACGTGACGCACCTGATCGTGCATTTAGTAAGTTTACTAATGCCACCCAGTTGATTGACCATATTATAAAAACGGGAACACCAGCAGAAAAGATTCTAGCCCAACGAATTAAACCTTTTATGCGTGGGGTTAAAGTTGTAACTGTAGATAGTTTGTCATCGTTTAATGTACCTATGCCGATGGAAATAATAAGTGTATTTAATAATCCAAATACTGCCGGAGCCTATTTTGAAAATGTAATTTACCTTGATAATCAGAGAGGAGAAGGAGGAGGACTTACTTCATGGACGGCGTTACATGAAGCCTTTCATGCGGCGGTTGATGCAAAAATAGTGATGTATTTAGAAAATCCTGAGAGTGTTTCTTCTACTTTACGGGAGGCGATAGAACAATTAATAGGCTTACATCACGCTTTTCAAGATCATCTAGCGATGCAAGTAACAACAGCCCCTGGAAGTTTGCATGATGTAATAGCTAATGCTGAACTTGAAGCATTGACTCCCTCTCTTAGACGCTTCCTTGATATGGGAGAGTCTGGGCCTGTAGCTGATCTCAGAGAATTTGTTGCTTACTCTTTAACAGATGCAGATTTACAACACTACTTAAGTATTCTTCCTACCCCTCTTAGTTATGAATTTAAAAATAAGTACTACAGTCCTACCAAAAGTACCTGGTTGGCAGAGCTATATGATATTTTTCGTAAGATGTTTAATGTAGGTAATGGTACTCAGGAAGCCACTTTGCTGGAAGATTTACTTTTAGTAGTGGATGTTATTTTAGATACAACAGATATCCCTCCTCCCCCTCAAGCGGTTCGTCCTTCCCTGGCTAAAAAGAAAGCGCAAACTCGTGCCCAACGGAAAATAAATGAAAGCAAGACATCAAAGCAACGAACCAAAGCTGTTGGGGAAAACTATGCCAATACTCCCTCCCGAAATGGTCGCTTTATAGCGGTATTAAAATCCAAATGGGACAGCCTAAGTGTGGGGGCTATAAAAATTATAGCGGAGAAGGGTCTGTATAGTGGTCAGCTAGTGGAATGGGTAGGGAACAAATTACCAAAATTAAAAGCGATTAAAGATGCTACTGATACTGCGGTGTCTCAAAAAGTTCAGGAATTGCGTACGGTAGTTGACGAGCTAATCGCCCCGTGGACACAATTCGCAAATGACCGAAAGAATCAGAAAAAGATGGGAGAAGGATTGGCTTTTGCTGCAACGGGAAAAAAGCAACATCTTGTGGAGCGTCTGCATGATTTCATCCACTGGACTACTTTGCGGGATGTGCAGGTTGATCCCAGCAGAGCACCAACCGTTGCGGCTTATATTAAACAGGATAAGAAGTTACAAGAGATAGAGAAAAAGATAGCAGACCCAAAGACCTCACCTAAAAGCCTACCTGCTTTGAAGGGCCAACGAACCAAGCGCGAGGATGTTATCAAGGAGGCTTATAAACAATGGAATTTATTTCCCCGACGTGCACAAAGTATCTTCAAGGCACAACTTAAATTCCATAAGGATTGGTTAGCGCGGCGTAAAGCCTTGGCTAAGAAAAGAGTAGAAGAACTTGGTATTACAGATGCAGCCCAGAAGAAAAGATTGATTGCTGAAATAGATAAAATGTTCGCAGAAGCTGAAGCTTTGGAAGTATATGCTCCACTGGGTCGTCAAGGTAAATACTATCTTACCGTGATGCCACGCAAAAGAGGAAAGCAACCACGCTTCTTTATGTTTGATAATCTAACCCAGTTGAATCTTTATAAAAATACTACTTTAGCTACCTTATTAGTAGAGGATAGCGATGGGGCGTTTGGGGAAGGGGTGTCTATAGAGGAGTTACAGGATTCTGCTAATCCTGACAGTTATGAAATAAGCCAAGGAGAGGGGGTTAGTAAATTTAAAGAGCATCTTCAGAATAATCCCGGCGAAGTTATAAAGAAAGTTATGAAATTGTTTCCTACTAGCCCGCCTAAAGGAACTACACAAAAGGTGCTGGATGATTTAAGAATGGAAATTGAGGATTTATATCTTAACCTTTTACCGGAGGGGGATACCCGCACAAGTTTTATAAAACGAAAAGAAACTATGGGATTCAGCGAAGATGCGTTGCGTACTTTTGTTAGCAGTGCCATAGCAACAATAAACCAAACCAATCGCTTAGAACATGCTCCTAAACTTCGGGAAGCTGTTGAGGCTGCCAGAGCCCAGTTACGTGAAACTGTAGATGACAGCGTTGAAAAATCAAAGTTGGAAGTATTTATTGGAGAACTGGAAGCGCGTGGAAAGGATGAAGTACAAATAAATCCAGATAGTGGTGTTATGGATACTTTAGCATCTATGGTAACTGCCTTTACTTTTTGGTCATTGTTAACAAGTATTAAATCTGGCTTGATTAATCCAACCCAACTTGTAGTGTTTGGTTCTACGGAATTAGCCCAGCGTTTTGGCACTAAAGCTACTACGGCTATGATAATTAAAAACGGGCAGTTGTGGAATAGTCTGGGAATAAAAGAACAGAGAACAAACATTGATGGTGACATAGAAATAGTGTGGACAATGCCTTCAATGGAAAATAGTCCGGCTATCCAACAGGCTAGTAACGCTCGTATGCGAGCTATATTAGAACGGGCATGGAAGCAAGGGGACGTGTGGAATGTGTATGGAGATACTATGGCGGCTGACGTGTATGGACAAGCCAGTACTCCCACGGACAATAGAAGAGGGATTAAAGCTGGCCCACGCATTGCGATGAATTTTACTACAAGTTTTTTTAGGAATTCAGAAAGACTTACCCGCGAAGTAATGTTTATGTCTTCTTTTGAACTAAGTTTTAACAAGAATAAAAAAGCAGGTAAAACTGATGGGGAAGCTTATGAAATAGCTGTTAATGAAGCTAAGGATTTAGATGAGACAATGTTGTTTGATTACAAACGGCAAAGCAAACCACGTTGGATGAAAAGACCCACATTTCGGCTGATGACTCAGTTTATGACCTACACTTTCCAAGCCTATTATAGAATGGCTAAACTTTTTAAAGGGATACTGGTTGGATTACCTAACAAAACACGCATTCAGGCTCTACAGGTATTTTTTGGAGTCCAGCTTATGACTTTTATGTTTGCCGGAACCAATGGGTTGTGGGGAAGAAAATGGGTGTTCTCTCTAGCTGAAGTTATGAGAGGGCTGTTTAAACCTGATGAAGAAGATGAAGATTACAGGGAAAAAATTCGTGAATGGGACACGGCAGGTAGTGGTAACCCGATGGGAAAGGTAAACCTGGAGTACTGGTTTAACGCAGAATTTTTACCAGCCTACTTTGGAGAGAACAGTGCGATTGCAGATGTAATGGGGTTGTCTCCTGAGGCTGCTGATTTATTAGTACTGGCTATGAAGAAAGGGCCAATTTCCGCGTTAACTGGATGGAACTGGTCAGCTTCGCTTAGACTAGATGGAATGGGGTTGCGTGAGCGTATACCAGACAGTTTCCTGAGAGCATTGCAAGACCCAGACGTAGAACCCAGTGTCATAAATGCGGCATTCGAAGCGTTAATATATGATTGGTACTTGGGGGCACCTGGGGCAGTATTGATGGAGACAGGAGTTGGTGCTGTTGATTTGGCGAAAGGTAATTTTGTAGACGGTATAAGACCTTTCTTACCCGCGTTACTTAAAGGCCCATTTAAATCAGCAGAGTATAGTCAGGAGGGAATTTTAACCCGTGAAGATGCACCGGCAGGAGGTTTCCCTGAAGCAACAACCGCACAACAAGTGCTGAAACGCTATGCCAATGAGATTGATCTTAGTGCAGAATATTTTCAACTTAATGAAAAGGTGGCACTGGCAGTAAATTTCTCTGCTACTGAAATAGCCAGTATGCGTGAAGAACTGTATCAGCTTCAGGAACTAAGCTATAAGGTGAGTGATGAAAGAGCCCAGGTTACGGATACGTATTGGGATTTATATCAAGAATTAACAAAATTAAATTATGAAGATGATGCAGAAAGAATGGAGGAAGTTATTGCTGAACAAAATAGAATATTAAAAAATTACGACAGTCGGTATGGACATGTTTACCCTCTTACTCACGAGCAGGTAATAGCATCGGTAACCTCAAGAGCAGCACGTTTGGGACAGATTACTCCTGATCCTTATGCTGGTTGGGATGCAGATCGTATAGCAGAGGTTTGGAAAGAAAAAATGGAAGACAATCCATTTGCGGGGTTATTTGAGACAGGTAATAACTAAACGCGCCACACTCGTAAACCTCTTACCCCTTCTTCAATAACCACTTTAGTTATAACTTTATATTTCAATCGGGTGGTCGTGGTTAAAATAGTTTTCTTGGCTTTGCGACAATCTAAGCAGGGAATAAAAAAGGAAGTACTACGCTTGAAGGCTCTCCAGTTTATATTGTAACTAACTTTCTCCACTCTCATTAGCAATCTCAGATTGGACGACGGTATCCATTGAAAACTCAGGGCCTGAACAATCAAACATTAAAGTATGCACACCAGGGGAAATTATTTTCATCCCTTTGGATAAACGTTTGTTGAGGGTGCCTAAGAAATATCCTTTGGCAGCAAGTCGTTGAAGAGTATCTTTATAGTTCACTTGATATTTTACACAGTCATTTTTAAAAGCTTTAGCCGTTAAAAACATTTTCTTAGTGTCCGGCTCATAGCGGATAAGGAGTTCTCCTTTAGGTTCCAATAGAGGAAGGGCGGGCATCTGGGAACGTAAATCTGCATTATCATTTACCACTAAAATATTTTGTGTATGCCGGTTTACATAATCTCCTATTACTGAAGCAGCGTTAGTAGCGGGGGGTGTTACATCTCCACGCAATTCAGTAATCATGTTAGTCGCCCATTTATAGATCGATTTTAAATCCCAATCCAACAGGTCTAGTCTGTCAGCAATCAACCCTCCGGTAATGTTGGCAGCTAAAACTGCTGACCAAAAACGTTCTCTTTGAGTAAGCTTAAGCTCTGTATCTATTTTACGTTGAACGTCCAGAGCACCTTCCTGTGCCTCTTCTAAATTGTTCACCAACCACTCTGCATAAATAGGCCCTGCGTGACCGTAGTTTTCTCTAAGCTGGTGATCGAACATGGCTTTAGCAACTTCAGGAGAGATGATAGGAGTGTAGTCTATTTTATACTCCAGAAGCCTCATAAGTTCTCCATCTGGACTATCTTTTGCGGCTCCCATTTTTTCATAAAAGGAAGCATTGGAACTGCATAAAGAAATGGATTGCCAGGAGGTAAGATTAGTACGTAACTCATTGCCTTGGGATTTGAGTCTGTCTTTTCCTCTTCCTTGTGACATGCTATAAGCAAGCGTTGAAAAATCTCTTGGTTCGGTATTTGTCATTTCATCAACAGGGAAAGCAATATTGTTATAAATTCCAAGCCGCATAAGTTTGGCATTTAAGGTATCACTCCAGTTAGCACACAGTCCTTCAGGATTACCCATTACACTGTTGCACATATGGAGCACTGTGGTTTTGCCTGTGCCCGAACTGGGATGAATTAAATTAATGATCGCTCCGTTTTGTCCGAGGAATTTTAAAAGAGGAGAACCAAAGGCAGTTAACGCTGCGAAAGCATGAGGTTCAAGTCCTGGTTTACCATAAAGAGCAAAGACTTCTTTCCATTTTTCCAGTGTACCTTTGGGTTGCATGTGGTCAGCCATTGCTGTGGTAATAGAAGAAGGGGGGCTGTGGTAAACACCATCGCGTGAAATTTCCCTGTCCCCAATAATAAATTTGCTATTGTTATCCACCCACCCAAATTGAGATCGCATTTTTTCTGCACTCCTTTCATACTGTAGTTCTTTTATTACTATGTGGATGTATTCTAGTAATAAGTTAAATTTTTTAAGCCCACATATTACTCCTTCACTAGCAAGTTTTTTACGCAATTCGTTTTTGTCCATAATCTGTGCATTACTTACTACAAATTCTTTAACGCCATCGCGTGGCATATGTAACTTCATCACGATTACATCACGCAAAATAGGATCACGCATACGCTTGAGTACATACAGGTCATGTTCGTAAACACGAATAGTTTCCGCTTCTTCTTCGGGAGGCATATAGTAAATGCCCCCATTTTTTCCCCGAAAAAAAGGAGCAGGGTATGGAGGAATTACATGGGTAGTTTTTTTCCCTTCAAGTGTAGGGAAAGTTATTACATTATCATCTTGTGTAGCGTGTGCTATTTCTCGTCCTAATTGAATAGGACTTGTAATGGTGTTCTGGTGTGGGCATCCTTCGCATCCCCCAGGATTTACGATATCAAATTGGTTGCATGTATGGGGGCCAACAATGTGTTGGATTTTAAGTTCGGTATCGTAGTAGTCATATTCAGCATGGTCTTGCGATAATTTATGGATAGCGTCTTCTTTGTCTACACAAAATTTAGCAATAGACAGGGCGTTGAACCAGCGAGGTTCCTCTAGTGTGGCCCGTTGTTCATAGCAATCAAGAAGTTGGGCACATCCATCTCCTTCGGCACTGCGTATCATAATCTTATTGAACTTGGAGATGGTGTTGTTAAAGAAAGATTTATTAATCTCAGTCAGGTCATGCCGTGATGTGGAGGTTTGGTTTTCTGTTACCTCTAAAATAGAGTAAAGAGTAGTGTACTCAACGGGAGAAGCGTTAGACATTACTTCTACTTTAGTAGGGGGATCATCTTTAAAGTTATATGTACCAGGTACTCTTAGCACCCGTGCTGTTTCAAACACACTGCCATCCACGTAGAGGTCGTGAGTAACACAAAGTTGGCGTAAGCGGTTAGCAACGGGTTGCCATTGATCAGAAGATATTTCTTCAGTTAAAGCCCAGTAAACGTGAAGTCCACGCCCTGAGTTAATGATGGTGGGTTTGGGTAAGCCAACGAGAATACAAAAGCTTTTAAGTGCTTCACTCCCTGTAGCCTGGTTTATGTACCCAAAGGGTTTACCTGTTTTTGCATTGATGGCAGTTTTAGCAGGGCCGCAATCAATGTCGAGCCAAAAAGCTTTTAATCCATGTACGTTGAGTTGGGTGCGGTTGTCTCCGGTAATGTACTTGGCTAACCCAAAAAATACATTACGTTTTTCTTTAACAAAGTGAAGGGCAAGAGTGTCTAGTTCTTCTCTGGTAGCCACCAGACGTTGTTTAACATCTGTTTTGTTTTTTATACCCAGAACTGCAAACCAACCTTGCTCTGGTTGTACGGTAGTTAGAAGATCAAAGTCATCCATCTTATTATTGACAGGGAGAATAACCCCCCAAGAACCCTCGGTAAATAAAACAGCATTTGCTTTTTAAGGACTTAGACTGTGTAAAAGTTCTTGTATTTGTGGCACATACTGGGCTTGCGGAGTACTCGTACCAGAAAACCAGTTGTAAATGGTTTGCCTGGATACCCCCAATGTATGAGACAAGTGCACGACAGGAACGTTCCGCTTAATACACGTTCGTCCCAATCGCACACCCAAGAGCTTACGATCTGCATCCTTATTAGTTTGAACTAACCTAGTGGTGTAACCGTAGCTCATTATTTGCCTTTGTCGTCAGCCCACGCATCAATAACACTTGCAAGTTTAGCCTTACTCGAAGGAGTATCAGCGGCGGCTTGCTTTGAAGCCCTTTTAACGGGTTCCTCAAAAGGGTCATCTTCGGGAGTTTCTTCAGGAGTTTTTTCAACAGGAGGAGGCTTAATATCAATATCAAATACATCTACTCCGGTTGGTTCGTCTGCCGTGACAGGCTGATATGAAAAACCTTCTTCTTCTCCAAAGGGAGAGGGGGCTATATAAGGGATATAGTGAAGGACTTGGACTGCTAAGAGGCGTAAGGATACCCCTGTGGTGGTCATGCTGTAGGGCCAAAGCTTAACGAAAATATTAACCGTGCTTCCTGTAGTAAGTAAAAAATCTTCGGGGAGCAAATTTCTTTTACTGTCGTATTCAGGCGGCTTTGCTACGGGCTCGTTGTTGTAGGCTCCTTTTATAACAGCCTTCCCAATAAAGTTCCCTGTCTGTTTACCATCCTCATCTTCTTCAGCCTTGAAAGGCATTTCCAGTTTCTTATCCCAACTGTCGTCCCGTTTAGGAGCAGTTAGATAGGCTTTATTCATAACTCCGTAGAGTTCTTTTGCCTGATCTTTGTCCATTATAAAATCGGTTTCGTAACGCGCATTGCCATCAAGCGGGTCACAGGGTACGCTCTTGCCTTTTTTGCCCGCTGACGGATCAAATTTGTATGTTTGATTAATTCTTGGATATGAAGCTTTCACATTTTTAATTATGTAAAAGCTCTCGTCGGTATTGTTCTCGGCCATATTATTCTCCGGCTTAAGTTAAGTTAAAAATAAATCCATCTTCCACCCCGAATCGGGAACCTACAGAATCTGCATGTGTCTTACTTGCAATTATATGTTCCGTGGTTTCATGGGTTTGGAGTTTGTCTACTGCTTCTCTTTCATCTTCAGTTAAAGGTCGTACAGGTTTGAAAACCACACCACTTGTCCTCCTACGTTGCGTAAAGAAAGCATGGGTTAAAATTGAATCACTGCGTTCCCCGTTCTCGTTCAAGTATTTGGTGTAACCCCGCAAATTGAATTCCCCTTCTCCGCTTTTTATAAACAGGGACACTCCATAGACTTTGAAATGAAAGGGTTCATCGAAGGGAGGGGGAGAAACTGCAAGTGTTTGTGAAAATTTACATGCCTTGGTGTTCCCCACCCCTGATCCCTGAATGTTTTGAGGGCAATCAATACAACGTGTTGCCTGTTTGACAAGGGAAGCGGGATGGGGACGTACAGTATCGAGTGACCCACACTTTGGTCTATGTGCTCCCTTGTGTCTATAGCCACCACCCCAATAGGTACGCGCTACAGGGGCTGCTCCCAACACTACAAAATCCAGGGAAGTCACACACTTGCTCACACCCTCGCCATCAACGTAAAAATTACGTTCCCCATCCTGTGTGATCTTGGTGCGTATGACATTCATTTCTTAGTAGGTTTCCGTATCTGAATCCGGTACTTGCTTCTGGATTGCATTCCCTCTACTACAGTATCAGGATTGTCCTTGAGGAAGGCGGCCATGTTGCTATTGTTAATGCTTTTTTTCAACAGGAAGGGAGCATTATGCTCGGCAATAACCTTATACACTTCCTCCCAATCGCTGACCCAAAAAGAGGAAGTAACACGGCGACTAAGTGTACCGAAGGGGGTACGGATTGAGTCAATGTTTTCTCTGGTACAGAATTCCAGAAGGTCATCATGAACAACTTCAAGCTGCTCACGTAAGCCTTCCAGGGCTTCCTTATGTTTTTGTTCTAGTTCTTGAATGTGGGTACGCAGATTGACATACGCGTTCACTGCTTTACCCATGTTATCAGGTATCTTTTCCATCGCACTCTCTCAGTAAAGAAAAAGGAATAAAGATGATATTCCTTGGGTTTTACAATGTCAAGAACTTATTTCTTGGCGATAGAGATCAATGATTTTGGAATGGTTTAGGATGTTGTTTTGGAGCATGGAATACAGTTTATTTTCAACCTCGCTCCCCTGAACATGCACCACAGTCATGGGATTATATTGCCCTGGTCGGTTGATCCGGGCGTTGGCTTGAAGATATACCTCTACGCTAGTAACAGGAGCGTACCAAACCACCGTATTGGCGGCGGTTAATGTCAGGCCATGTGCAGCGGCTTGGGGTTGGATAAGTAAAACGTAGGGCTCTTTTTCTTCCTGAAATTTTTTAACTATATCACTGCGTCGATTCGGTGGAACTTTGCCATTAATGATGTCACAACTGATGTTGTTTTTCTTCAGGAATTCATCAAGCAATTCAATGGTATGGGTAAAGGGTACAAAAATAAGAACCTTATGGGAAGATTCCTCTATGACTTCTAAAACAACATTGAGCCGGTTATGGACATCAAACTCAATGACTTCCCTATTGTCGGTATAGACTGCACCTCCTGAAATTTGGAGTAGCTTATTTAAACTGGTGGCGGCATTGACTGCTGTTACCGATTCACCGGCAGCGGTCAGCATCATTTGTTTTTTAAGCGTTTTGTAGTACTTACGTTGTTGAGGGGTAAGCGGAGCTTCACGATGGACAGTAGTGACAGAGGGCAAGTCCAGGCACTGATCTCTCTCAAACCGGATAGCAGGTTGCAAAACTTTATGCACCGTTTGGGTTGCATTGGGCTTGGGCACCCATCGGAATTTGGATACCTTGAGCATCACCTCGTCACGAAACTGTCCGAAATATTTCGGGGTGCCTTCGGGATTAATTAGTTTAGCCATGCCATAAGCATCTACAGGAGATTGGGCTGCTGGCGTACCCGTAAGCATCCATACCCAGGGGATTTTTTCAGTTACTTTTTTGAGGATTTTCCAACGGGCAGTCTGTGCATTTTTATAGGCACTGGCTTCATCAACAACCACCATGTCGAACCCTGCATCCATGAGTACATCTTTTACAACACCCACTCCGTCATAGTTAATGATTACAAATTCTGCACCTGCGTTAATGATTTTAGTACGTGCCTTGGCATCTCCATAAGCGATTGAACAAGTACGGTGCATTGCAAATTTAAACAAGTCCTGTTGCCATGCGGATTTCATAATAGACAAAGGACATAAAATAAGAACGCGCTTAATGTCTCCGCGTTTCATCAAGTAGTCAGCCGCCCATATGACAGACGCAGTTTTACCTGTGCCCTGTTCGTTGAAACAAAAAGCTTTGGGGTGAAGGGTAAAGAAAGCAGACGTTTCTTTTTGGTGCGCAAAAGGAGTGAGCTTACCCGTCCAGGTGTAGTCTCTGTCCATAGTCGAAGGGATGTCGGCAATACGTAACTTGGCGAGGGTTTGTGCTTCCTTAAGCCCCCAACTCACCGCTACATCATAGAGCCCTTCACTTTCATCAACGACAGCACTCTTCTCAATCCGCTGTGTAATAAGATGTGGGCGGCGCGTTTTAATCAGTAACGCTTTGTTATCAACTATTTCCATTAACGTTATTTACCAGCTACCGGCAACGAACCTAACTTAGTTGCTTTTTCTTGTAAATCTATCTGCAATCTAGCCACTTTAACCTCAGAGTAAAACGATTCATTTACTTGCCCTGCAAGCTTAGTAACTTCTTTGGCTTTAGATATGTCCATCGTGCCATTAGCTACCGAGCTAATAGAATTACAAAGAAACTTTCTTAGATCGCCTGTTGTATTAATTGCTGCCACTTGTCTTTCTCCTCATTTGGGTTAGTTAATGTAGTAAGTTTTTTAATGTGTCTGTAAATTGATTTAACTATTTTAAGTTGGTCATCCGTTAACAAAACATATTTAATGCCAAACACCCATATCATATTAAATCTTTGCTGGTGTAGAAGAGATATCCTAGTCCACTTACCATCGCTATTTGATTGGGAATATAAATGTCTTTTCCATTTATTCTTGTGCATTAAAGTATCTAATTTTTCCTTCCATAGTTCCGCATCTCTGTTACTTAAAATAGTAGCTTTATAAAAACGTAAAAACCTTTCTCGCACTGCATCATTAAAATGTATCCGTGCTGAGTAATTAAGAGCTATGACTTCCCATGCACCTTTCATTATTACGGGTTCGTTTGGATCACCGTAGCCGCAGTTAAATTTTTGCAGTATGTGGTAATTAAGTTTTCTTGTATAAGGAACGCTGTCTTTATAAGTAGACCTGGGTACCAAAGGTAT
>TARA_R110002020_G_scaffold266265_2_pt1 | contig 12266 bp, 12 predicted proteins | sample TARA_R110002020 | Tara Oceans TARA_R110002020 (sample SAMEA4396489) | marine metagenome | biome: Westerlies Biome; feature: [MES] marine water layer (ENVO:01000295) within the mesopelagic zone...; material: water (ENVO:00002006), including particulate matter (ENVO:01000060) such...
TGGCTCGCCAGAGAATGCATGTGCAATCGTGTAATTATGGTTAATGACTCGGTAGCAAACAGGGTTAACGCAAAATTGCCGTGCCGCGGGACCGCGGAGCTGCTGACAGAATCGGAGGCGCCGCAGGCCGCCGCAGCCGCTCGCCGCCGGTCAAGGTCACAGCTGGAGGGATCGCTCGGCGGATCCGGCGGATCGGCAGATCGGGCGTCGAGGCTGTCAGTACAGCTGGCTCAGCGCCCGCTTGAAGATCTCGGTGTTGGGATAGGTGGAGAACGCCGCCGCGCCGATGGCCACGCCATAGGGAATTCCGGCGCGCGCCTTGAAAAAATGCATCGGGATCGGAAACGGCGAGACCAGAAGCACGTTCTGGTTGGCGCGAATCATCAGCACGATCAGGGCCAGGAAGCCGCCATAGATCCCGGTGATGCCGAGAAGTGCCACGAGATCGATGTTGAAGCCGTACCAGAGCGCCGCCGCGCTGAGGATCTTCGCGTCGCCGCCGCCCATGACGTTGAGGGCGAACAGCGCGAAACAGCCGGCGAACACGCTGAGCGCCGCGACCAGGGACCAGCCGAAGGTCGCGAGATCCATGCCGCTGAACGGGGCGATCACGAAAAACGACGCCGCCAGGATGACGGAGATGCGGTTGGGGATCTTCATGGAGATGATGTCGCAGAACGCCGCCATCGCCATGCACAGCGGGAGAATGACAAAGATTGCGGCCTCGACCATCGGCTTGCTCCTCAATGAGATCCCGAGATTACCCCTCAGACCTTAAAAAACCGCAACGCTCACAGGAAAAGCCGCCCCGGGAGGCGGCTTTCGTTTTTCTCAAGATCCTGTCGGCGATTACGGATGCATGCCGTTGGCAGTGGTCATCTTGGTCGACAGGCTGTTGAACTGGTTGCTCAAGGTGTTGCCCAGCGTGGTGGCGCCGGTGATGAGAGCGACAGAAATGAGGGCCGCGATGAGGCCGTACTCGATGGCGGTCGCCCCGGATTCGTCCTTGACGAAGCGTGCAAAAATGGTCTTCACGGGATGCTCCTTCAATCCATTGGGTTTTCAGCACTCCGCCGGCTGCTTCGGCCGGTCGGGTTCGCAGATGGTAAGAGAAGGCGTTTTCAAACCGCTTAACAAATGCGGTTAGCAAAACCTTGCCGGGCGCTTGGCGGAATTATGGTCAACGGACGGTAAACCGGAATCCGGGCGCGCCGGGCGCAAGACGACATGACAAAGCCGCCCCGAGGGGCGGCTTTCAAGTTCCGGTCTAGACCTGCCGGAGATTACGGATGAACGCCGTTTGCAGTGGTCATCTTGGTCGACAGGCTGTTGAACTGGTTGCTCAGCGTGTTGCCGAGCGTGGTGGCGCCGGTGATCAGCGCAACCGAAATCAGAGCTGCAATGAGGCCGTACTCGATTGCGGTGGCGCCGGATTCGTCGTTGACGAAGCGTACGATGATGTTCTTCATGGGATACTCCTTGATCCACACTGTGGTTTCAGCACTCCGTCAACCGTTGCCGTTGATCAGATGATCGCAAGCTACACCGAGGACTTTGCAATCTGCTTAAGGAAGGTGGTTAGCAAAGTCTTGCGCCGAAACAGCGGTACGGGTGGTTAACAAAACGCCAGCGCCGAGGCGCTCGACGGCCACCTCATCCACCTCACATTATAAAGAGATGGTCCTGGCGAGAATTGCTCCGCCCGGCGCCGGCGCGGCCGATGCGGTCCGATGGCCGGCGGAGGGCCCTCCCTCGCCGACCTTCGCCGGCGATTTTGCCACCGGCCGGTTCGCATTAAAGCTTCATTCACCAATCCCGGCGATTTTAGAGGCCATATGTCAAAACCCGAGGAAACGGCATGACCCATCCCATCCCTGTTCGACGCCGGTTCATGCATGTCGTATGCGGCCTGCTCCTGGCCACCCTGTCGTCGGTGCCGGCGCACGCCACCGAGGACGTGATCCGGGTGTTCATGGACCATGCCCGCATCCTCAAGCTCGACCGCATGGTCTCCAAGGTCATCATCGGCAACGCCAATGTCGCCGATGTCACCGTCTCGGACCCGCAGACCATCGTGCTGACCGGAAAATCCTATGGCACCACCAACCTGGTCATCCTCGACCAGGAGGGCCAGGCAATCGTCGACGAGCGGATTCTGGTGTCTGTGGACGAGGCCAACACGCTTCGGGTGTTCAAGCAGACCTCCCGCTCGGTCTACTCCTGCTCGCCCTCCTGCGAGGAGCACGTGATCACGGCGGCCCCGGCCAATCCCTGATCCCGGCCCTGATCCCGGCTCTGGCAGCGTCTCCCGGTTGATGATCGGTTAACCACGCCCGACGTCTTGTCGGGCTTCGCGTTACGAATATTCAACTAGTTTGTTCTAGTTTCGGCCCTTGGCAAACCTCTTGTCCGGGAGTCCGACGATGAATCTCGACGATCAAGCACAGCAACGGCGATCGCCTCCGCAGCGCATGCGGCGAATTGCCGGCCGGTTCCGCCGGTCCAAGGATGGCACCGCGGCGATCGAGTTCGGACTGCTGGCGTTTCCGTTCTTCCTGCTGATCTTCGCCACCATCGAAGCCTTCATCGCCTTCGCCGGCGAGCAGCTGCTGGAAAACGCAGTCGATACCCTCAGCCGGCAGATCCGCACCGGCCAGATCACCTTCGGCATGGGCCGCGCGACGGACAAGGACGCCGATCAGTTTCGCGCCCTGTTCTGCGGCGAGATCAGCCTGATGATCAAGTGCGTCGCCGAGGAAGATCCCGACGACCAGAAGCTCTATCTCGACGTCCGCGAATTCGCCGATTTCGCGGACATCCCGAACTACATCCCCAAGGTCAGCAACGACCAGTTCTCCGATCTCGACACGTCCGATTTCGCCTATGATCCGGGCGGGGCGAACAGCATCAACATCGTCCGTGCCTATTACCGCTGGGAGGTGATGACCGACCTGGTGCGGCCGTTCATCACCAATATCCGCAAGGACGGCGAGATGCCGCGCGACTACCTGATGGTGGCCACCGCCGCGTTCCGCAACGAGAACTACCCGTGAGCGGCAAGGGACGGCACAGAGACAAACCACAAGGAAGCACGGCCATGACGGGAGTCCTGATTGAACTGAAGCGAGCCGCGCGGAAGCTCCGCGGCGACCGCTCCGGCGTGGGCGCGGTGGAATTCGCGCTCATCGCGCCGGTGCTGATCGTGCTGTACATGGGGTCGCTGGAAATCTCCGTCGCCATGTCGGTCAACAAGAAGCTGGCGCGCGCCGCCAGCACCGTGGCCGACCTCGTCACCCAGGACGACGAGGTCAAGAAGGAATTCCTCAACTCCATGGTCAATGTGGCGCAGAGCGTTATGACGCCGTTTCATTCGGACGGCATCAAGGTCAAGATCACCGGAATCGCCATCGACGGCTCGGGCGTCGGCAAGACCACATGGTCCTGGCAGGAGGACAACACCAAACCCTACGCGGTCGGCTCAACGCAGGCCCTGCCCACCGATCTGGCGATGCCCAACACGTTTCTGGTCCGCACCGAGGTCGAGATCGATCACGATCTGCTGCTGGTCATGCCCGGCATCCAGGACATCGACATGCGAACGCTGCACATGAAGAAGACCTACCATCTGCGCCAGCGGGTCGGCAACAAGGTGGACTGCCTGGACTGCTGAGCCGGGTCCGCCTCAGCGCTCGGGCAGCGCCGCCGCTTGCCTGCCGGCCAGCCCCTCGACCAGGCCGCGGACATTGCGGTAGTCCTCCGGATCCGGCGTGACATAGCCGCCGCCATGAACCGGTTCGAAAATATCGAGCAATCCCGGTGCCTGCGCCGGCATCCGGTCGAGAAATCCGCCCAGGGCTTCGACCAGGTCGTCGGGCAGCGACCGCAGCACCGCATGCGGCCCGTAGGGAATGCGCTGGGACGACCAGAGCATCCGGAGCGGCTCGGAGGCATCGATGGCCGACGCGTTCCAGCCGCCGAACACTTCCGTCACGTCCGCGCCCGCGTCTCCGGGACTGTCGGGGATCCAGGCAAAGAACCCGTCGACGGCCCGGTCGTTGTAAAGGGCGATCACCGCGGCGACGCTGCCGGCGCGGACGAGTTGCGGGGCGTCGAGGCCGCCGGTGCGGATCGCCTGTTGCGGAATGTGCCAGCCCGACACCGAATCTTCCCTGGAATAGGCGACCCTGAGCTCCGAGACCGGCCTTGTGACTCTGTCGCGAACCACCAGCACCGAGCGGAACCCGGTCGATCCATCCGCGGCGACGGGGGTCCTGAACGCCCGGATGCAGCCGCATACCGCCTCGGTGGCGGCAAAGGACCGGGTTGAATGAATGGCGTAGCCGACGCGGCCGCTGGCATGGGCGTCGATCAGCGCCGCATAGCTGCCCATCCTGACGATCTCGACCGGCACGCCCAGCGCGGCGGAGAAGGCGGCGTCGACCGCTTCGAGCTTGGCCGGATCGACCGCGGCGAGCTGCGCCTCGACAACGCCGATGCGCAGCACCGGTACGCTGTCGCGGTAATCGGCCCGCGCCGAAACCGCGGTCAGGGCGGACAAGGTGGCCAGGGCGAGGCCTGCCCGGAAGAGCATGCGGAAAAATCCGTTTGACATGGCGGCCCGCGCAATCGAACTCATGGCCGCCTTATATCACGGGCGGAGTGCGATTTGCGGACATGGTGAAAACAAGGTTACCGGGCGCGCCCGATCCCCGCCCTTCCGGTGCCGCCCGAATCCGGCTAGGTTTGCGGGTCACTCGGAGATATCGGCATGGCGCGTGCATTCCTGTTCGTTCTTGATTCCTTTGGCATCGGCGGGGCGCCGGACGCCGAGGCCTATGGCGACCTGGGAGCCAACACGCTCGGCCACATCGCCGAGCAGTGCGCCGCGGGTCTCGGCGACCGGCCGGGCCTGCGCAAGGGGCCGCTGTCGCTGCCGCACATGCAGTCGCTGGGCCTCGCCGAAGCGGCGCTGGCCGCCTCGGGCGACCTGCCCGCCGGCTGGAGCCTTCCCGCCCGGCCGCGCGGCCTCCATGGTGCTGCGAGCGAGATCTCGCGCGGCAAGGACACGCCTTCGGGCCACTGGGAGATCGCCGGCCAGCCGGTGATGTTCGACTGGGGCTATTTCCCCGATGGGGGACCTGCATTCAGCGACGAACTGGTGGCGGCAATCATGGAGAGGGGCAAGGTGCCGGGTATCCTCGGCAATTGCCACGCCTCAGGCACCGAGATCATCGCCCGGCTCGGCGCCGAGCATGTGAGAAGCGGAAAGCCGATCTGCTACACCTCGTCGGATTCGGTGTTCCAGATCGCCGCGCACGAGGAGAGCTTCGGCCTGCAAAGGCTCATCGAGCTCTGCCAGGTCGTGCGCAAACTGGTCGATCCGCTCAATATCGGCCGGGTGATCGCCCGCCCCTTCGTCGGCTCGGCCGAAACCGGCTTCGACCGCACCGGCAACCGCAGGGATTTCTCCGTGCCGCCGCCGGGACCGACCCTGCTCGACCAGGTCAAGCAGAGCGGGCACCGCGTGTTCGGCGTCGGCAAGATCAGCGACATCTTCGCCCACCAGGGCGTCACCGACATGCGCAAGGCCAACGGCAATGCGGCGCTGTTCGAGGCCACGCTGAAAGCCGCCGGGGAGGCTGCCGACGGCGATCTCGTGTTCACCAACTTCGTCGATTTCGACATGCTGTTCGGCCATCGCCGCGATGTCGCCGGCTATGCCGCAGCGCTCGAGTCGCTCGACGCCCTGCTGCCGCGCTTCGCCAAGCTGCTCAAGCCCGGCGACCTGGTGCTGATGACCGCGGACCATGGCTGCGACCCGACCTGGCGCGGGACCGACCACACCCGGGAGCGCGTGCCGATCCTGGGCTTCGGTCCGGGCATTGCGGCACGAAACGTCGGCGTGCGCCCGACCTATGCGGACATCGGCGCGACGCTGGCGCGGCATCTGGGCCTGCCGGCGCTCGCCAGCGGAACGAGCTTCCTGTGACCGGCGTCAGGAAGGCCGAGCTGCACTGCCACATCGAAGGCGCCGCCGCGCCGGCGCTGGTCCTGGCGCAGGCGCGGAAATATGGGGCCGACGTGTCCGGCTTCATTTCCGGCGACCGCTATGTCTGGTCCGATTTCACCGAGTTCCTCAAGGCCTATGACGGCGCCGCAGCGCTGTTCCGCACACCGGAGGACTACGCCCTGCTGGCGCAGACCTATCTCGAGGGAATTGCCGCCGAGAGCGCCATCTATGCCGAAATCTTCGTCTCCCCCGATCACGCGAGCGCCGCGGGATTGACGCCGGAAAGCTATTTCGACGGACTCGCCCGGGGCATCGAAGCGGCCAAGGCCTCGACCGGCATCGAATGCCGGATGATCATCGTCGGCATCCGGCATTTCGGCGCCGATAAGGTCGAAGCGGCGGCGCGGCTGGCGGCGACGCGGCCGCACAGGCTGATCACCGGCTTCGGCATGGCCGGCGAGGAACGCTTCGGCCGTGTCGCCGATTTCGCCCGCGCCTTCGACATCGCCCGCGACGCGGGGCTCGGCATCACCATCCATGCCGGCGAACTGGCCGGCCCCGAGAGCGTGCGCGATGCGCTCGACCATGTCCGTCCGTCCCGCATCGGCCATGGCGTCCGCGCCATCGAGGACACAGGCCTGGTCGAACGCATCGCGGCGGAGGGCGTCGTGATGGAGCTCTGCCCCGGCTCGAACCTCGCGCTCGGGCTCTATCCCGACATCTCCAGCCATCCCTTCGATCGCTTGCTCCGCGCCGGCGTCAAGGTGACGCTGAGCTCGGACGATCCGCCGCATTTCGACTCCTCGATAGGCCGGGAATACCGGATGGCGGCCGACGCCTGGGGCTATGACGCGGCGCAACTCAACGCAATCACGCGCACGGCGCTCGAGGCGGCCTTCGTCGACGCGCCGACCCGCGCAATTCTCTTGGGACAGCTTGACTGAATTGGCTCCGAGTGGTTGCCGGAACCGCTCAATCCGTGTCTAAATCAGCATCGGCTTGCCGTGCGCTGCCGGCGCAGGCGGTTTTCCAGGCGGGACCTCGTCCGTGGATCGATTGTGGTGATCGACGCGGTGTCCGGTCGCAGTTTTGAGGCAGGACAAGATGGACGGCGTCACGATTATCGATCATCCGCTGGTGCAGCACAAGCTCACCTTCATGCGCAAGAAGGAGACCTCGACGGCGGGGTTCCGGCGGCTCTTGCGCGAAATCTCGACGCTGATGTGCTACGAGATCACCCGCGATCTCGAACTGACCATGGAGCGGATCGAGACGCCGCTGACCGAGATCGAGTCGCCGGTGCTCGAAGGCAAGAAGCTGGTGTTCGCCTCGATCCTGCGCGCCGGCAACGGCCTGCTCGAGGGCATGCTCGACCTGGTTCCCTCCGCCCGCGTCGCCCATATCGGGGTCTACCGCGACCACGAGACGCTGGAGGCGATCGAGTACTATTTCAAGGCCCCCGAGGACATCAAGGACCGGCTGGTGATCGTGGTCGACCCGATGCTCGCCACCGGCAATTCCTCCATCGCCTCGATCGAGAAGCTCAAGGAACGCGGCGCGCGCAACATCCGCTTCCTGTGCCTGCTGGCGGCGCCCGAAGGCATCCGCAACTTCCAGAACGCCCATCCCGACGTGCCGATCTTCACCGCCTCGATCGACAGCCATCTCAACGAGAAGGGCTATATCGTCCCGGGCCTGGGTGACGCCGGCGACCGCATGTACGGCACCAAATAGCGCCGCCGCCAAATCGGTCCCGGCGCACCCGAAGCGCTGCGCTGGGCGGCAACGGCCGGGCATTTGCACCCGCTTAACCAAGCAATCCGATTTCCGGCGCGGCCGGCCCGAATTTTCATGCGCCGTTAGCGTCATGGCTGTTCAATGGGCCGGTATCTTCGGGAGTCCGGCATGTTCAAGAATATCTTCCTCATCTCCTGTGCGGTGCTGGCCATCTCCGGCCTGCCCTATTATGCCCAGGATATCTCGGCGTTCCTGTCCAAGCAGGCCGGAACGGAGGCCGTGACCGAGCCAGCGGCGCCTCATGGCTTCGCCGCCTCGGTCCAACCCGCGCCCGCCAAGCCGCAGGCGCATTACGCGACCGGGGTCCGGGCCGCCAGCATTCCCTTGAGCAAGGACGGTCATTTCTCCGCCGATTTCCACATCAACGGCCGCTCGGTGCGCGGCCTGGTCGACACCGGCGCAACCTATGTGGCGATCAACCGGACCACGGCGCGCACGATCGGCCTGGCGCCGGCAAGTTCCGATTTCAAACATGAGGTCAGAACCGCCAACGGCATCGCCAATGCCGCCCTGGTCACCATCGACCGCATTGATGTGGGCTCCGTCTCGGTCCGCGGCGTCGAGGCCTTCGTGCTCGACGACCAGGCGCTGTCGGCAACGCTGATCGGCATGAGCTTCATGTCGAAGCTGCAGTCCTACCGGGTTGCCAACAACCGGCTCGAACTGGTCAACTGAGGCGCGGACGCCTCACACTCACATGTGCTGAAGCCTAGCCCTGGCGGCTCAGGATGACCGGTGCCATCGCCGGCGGCGCGTCGCCGATCGTCACCGCCTTGCGCATTTGCGCGGATGCGGCGGCAACCTGGTCGTCGCTGCGCGCATGGACGAAGGCGATCGGCGTGTCGCGCTCGATGCGGGTGCCAATTGGTAGCAGTCCCGTCAGCCCCACCGCATGATCGACCGGATCGCCCGGACGGGTGCGTCCGCCGCCGAGCGCGACGACACAGAGCCCGACGCCGCGGGTGTCGTAGTCCGTCACATAGCCGTCGCGGCCGGCGGTGAGCGCCGTCTTCACCGGTGCTGTGCCCAGATGCCGGTCCGGATCGGCGAGGAAATCCGACGGCCCGCCCAGCGCATGCACCATCCAGTTGAAGATCTCGGCGGCGCTGCCGTCTTCCAGCGCAGCCCGCGCCCGGGCAAGTCCGTCCTCCGGGTTCGCGGCGAGCCCGCCCGAGACCAGCATCTCGGCGGCGAGCGCCAGCGTGACCTCCAGCAAGCGCGGATCGCGCGCAGAACCCGTGAGGAAATCGGCGGCGTTCCTGACCTCGACCGCGTTGCCCGCCGCGCTCGCCAGCGGCTGGTTCATGTCGGTGACCAGCGCCGTGGTCGGCATGCCGGCACCCACGGCCACCTCGACCAGCGAGCGCGCCAGTTCGAGCGAGCGCTCGGGTGTGTCCATGAAGGCGCCGTTGCCGCTTTTCACGTCGAGCACCAGGGCGCCCAGCCCGGCGGCGAGTTTCTTGGACAGGATCGAAGCGGTGATCAGCGGCACCGATTCGACCGTCGCCGTCACATCGCGGATGCCGTAGAAGCGCTTGTCGGCCGGCGCGAGATTGCCGGTCTGGCCGATGATGGCGCAGCCCACCGAGCCCACCACCTTGCGGAACAGCGCATTGTCGGGCATCGCCTGGTAGCCGGGGATGGATTCCATCTTGTCGAGCGTGCCGCCGGTGTGGCCGAGGCCGCGGCCGGAGATCATCGGCACCGCCAGGCCGCAGGCCGCGGCGATCGGCGCCAGCATCAGCGAGACATTGTCGCCGACCCCGCCGGTCGAATGCTTGTCGACCACCGGCCGGTCGAGCTCGGGCCAGGACAGCACCTCGCCCGAATCGCGCATGGCAAGCGTCAGCGCCACCGCTTCAGTGCGGCTCATGCCCCGGAAGAATACCGCCATCGCCAGCGCCGCCACCTGGCCTTCGGTGACGCTTTCATCCGTCAGGCCGCGGACGAAACCCGCGATGTCGGCGGCATCGAGTTCGCCGCCATCGCGCTTGGTCCTGATGATTTCCTGGGTGAGCATGAGATGTCCTATACGCCGAACGGCGTCCATACGGTCTTGATGCGCACGGCGTGGAACAGGAATTCCTCACCCTGGCCCTGAGTAGCGTCGAACCAGTCGCGCGCCTTGCCGTTGTTGGCCCAGACCGCCTTGAGATTGCCGGCCGATTCGCGCTCGACCAGCTCGGTGCCCCTGGCCCCGCCGAAATACCAGAGTGCTGCAATGTCGTCATGCTTCGCCATGGTGTCGGCGAGGGTGTCGCGGTCGCCGGTGACGATGTTGACCACGCCGCCCGGCACGTCGGAAGTGTCGAGCACCTGGTAGAGGTCGCAGGCGGCCAGCGGCTGGCTTTGCGACGGCGTCGCCACCACCCGGTTGCCCATGGCGATCGCGGGCATCACCAGCGAGACGAAGCCCAGCAGCGGTGCCTCGTCGGGGCAGGAGATGCCCATCACGTCCCAGGGCTCGTTCAAGGCGAGCGTCAGCATGCGCTTGTCGGGCGCGCGCACCGCGCCGTCATATTTGTCGGCCCAGGCGGCGTAATGCATGATCCGCGCCACCGAGGCCTCGACCTCGCGTTTGGCGGCGGAGGACGATGCGCCGGCGTCCGCAAGACGGCCGGCGAATTCGGCAGCGCGCAGCTCCAGATTCTCGGCCAGGAAATAGAGCACCTGCGCGCGCGCGTGGCCGGTCATGCCGCTCCAGGCCGAGGCCTTGTGCGCCGCCTCCACCGCGTTGCGGATGTCCTTGCGGTTGCCCAGGCCCACTTCCGCCAGATGCCGGCCCTTCGGCCCGGTGACGGGATAGGAATAACCCGAATCGGGCCGCGCCTGCTTGCCGCCGACATAGAGTTTCACCGTGCGGTCGAGCCCGCCGCCCGCCGAGGGGCCTGATGCCGGTGTCGGCGCTGAAAGCGGCGCAGTTTCGGGCAACGCCTTGGCCTTCGCCTGGAAGGCGGGAACCAGGTATTCGCGCATGCCTTCGCGGCCGCCCTCGCGGCCGAAGCCGCTTTCCTTGTAGCCGCCGAAGCCGGCGGAGGCGTCGAACAGGTTGGTCGAGTTGATCCAGACGATCCCGGACTTGAGCGTGCGGGCCGCGTCGAAGGCCTCGTCGAGGTTCTGCGACCAGACCGAGGCGGCCAGGCCATAGCGGGAATTGTTGGCGAGCTGCACCGCCTCTGCCGGCGTGCGGAAGGTCATCGAGGCCAGCACGGGCCCGAAGATCTCTTCCTGCGCCAGCGTCGAGGACGGCGCCACGCCGGTGAAAAGCGTCGGCGGGAAGAAGCAGCCGCCATTGGTCGCGACCGTGTGGGCCCAGCTCGGCTGCCACATCTCGGCGCCCTCAGCGATCCCGGCCTTCACCTTCGCGGTGATCTCAGCGATCTGGACCGGGGCCACCACCGCGCCCATGTCCATCGACTTGTCCAGCGGATCGCCGACCCTCAGTTTCTCCATGCGGACGCGCAGCCTGTCGTGGAACCTGTCGGCGATGCCTTCCTGCACGATGGCGCGCGAACCGGCGCAGCAGACCTCGCCCTGATTGAACCAGATGGCATCGACCACGCCTTCGATGGCGGCGTCGAGATCGGCATTGTCGAAGACGATGAAGGGCGACTTGCCGCCGAGTTCGAGCGAGAGCTTCTTGCCGGAGCCAGCGGTCTGGCGGCGCAGCAGCCGCCCCACCGCCGTGGAGCCGGTAAAGGCGAGCTTGGCCACGCCCTCATGGCCCGCGAGCAGCGCCCCGGTCTCGCCGGCGCCGTTGACGAGGTTGAACACGCCCGCGGGAAGGCCCGCTTCAGCGCAGATTTCTGCGAAGGCGATCGCCGTCAGCGGCGTGTGCTCGGCGGATTTGAGCACCACCGTGCAGCCGGCGGCCAGCGCCGGCGCCACCTTCCAGGCGAGCATCAGCAGCGGGAAATTCCACGGAATGATCTGGCCGCAGACGCCGACCGGCTCCTGGCCAGGGAAGACGTCGTCGCGCAGCTCGGCCCAGCCGGCGTGATGGTAGAAATGCCGCGCCACCAGCGGCACGTCGATGTCACGGGTCTCGCGGATGGTCTTGCCGTTGTCGAGCGTTTCGAGCACCGCGAGAAACCGGGCATGCTTCTGCACATGGCGGGCGATCGCATAGAGATGCCGCGCGCGTTCATTGCCCGAGAGCGCCCGCCAGGACTTGAGCGCCTTCGCCGCAGCATTCAACGCCCTGTCGACATCGCCTGAATCGGCCACGGCAACGTCGGCGAGCTTCTCTCCATTGGCGGGATTGGCGACCGCGAAGATCTCGCCCTTCACCTTGGTGAAGGCGCCGCCGATGAAATGGCCGAAGCCCGCTTCGTGCCGCTCCAGCCAGGCGCGGACATCGCTGGCGTCTTCGGGGGCGGGGCCGTAATCCATGATGTCGAGAATTTCCCTGATGCTGTTCATGAAGCGCTCCTCACGCCAGGCCGTGGCGGTCGGCCGA
>TARA_R110002020_G_scaffold9035_16_pt1 | contig 12263 bp, 20 predicted proteins | sample TARA_R110002020 | Tara Oceans TARA_R110002020 (sample SAMEA4396489) | marine metagenome | biome: Westerlies Biome; feature: [MES] marine water layer (ENVO:01000295) within the mesopelagic zone...; material: water (ENVO:00002006), including particulate matter (ENVO:01000060) such...
TTTAAAAGGGGCAGCTTCTTCTAATTCCTTGTTCTCTTTAAAATGCTTATATGCATCTTTTAATTCATTATCTAAGTTGTATTGTGTAAATTCGCGCAAGTATGCAATAATGTAATTGGCAGAAACCGCATCAAGATACTCAGGATCCTGCGGGTCTTTTTGGGTAGATGCCACCACTGAATCATAAATGGTTCCAACGTCCAAGAGCGCGTCCCTAAATTCTTCATTGGTTCTCATGTTTGGGAACTCGGGATACTTTTGCTTCATCAGACCGGCAAGGTCTCGATTAACCAATCCAGCCGCGGCCTTTTCTGCGGCTGCAGCCAGACGTTCTTTTGCGTCCGCATAAGCTTTGCCTCTTGCACCGGGAAGGAACTTTCCGCTTTTTTCTAAAGTACCCATCTTGGCCATTACACCCTTGGCTTTCTCCCACCAAGTAGCTTTGTATTCGCCGGGTGCAGTGGCTCCGCGGGAACCTTTCTCAACGGCTGCTCCCCAATCGGCACCGCCTTCTTTGGCGCGCGCATCCTTCTCTTTGCCGGCTTTTGCAGCAGCAGCTTTTTCAGCGTCTTCCTTATCCCATTTTTCTACTTCGCGTTCCCACCCTCTTTTCCGGCCAAACAACTCTTCAAGAAGCTCCGGATCATCAAGCGGATCACGGGCAATGCCCTCACTTAAAAGTTGCTTGTCGTACTGTTCTTTAACTAAGCCATACCAGCCGTGTGGGTTGGGAGGGGGATTATTAAGATAGTCTCTCCATGCGTCCGTATAATTTTGTTGCTTTTGAAAGCTAGACCACTTATAAGTCCTCATTTGTCAAAACCTCATTTAATAGCCGATTAATCCGATCAGCTTTTGTAAACACATTAGGGGCGCTCAGGTCTTTTGCTTCTTTCATCATATATGCGCCGGGGGTAGAAGGTTCCGATACAAAATCAAAACAGATAAGCTGGAAGTCATCTTCTACGATAGTCTGTCCTTGAGCTTCGCTAACAGATCCCATGCCTCGGGATGAGATGCCAAGTTGTGCACCACTATTGACAAGCCCGCGAAGGATATTGCCAGACGGAGTGTCCAGTACTTTAACTTTTCCCATTACGGTTTTATTTTCCATCCAGACATCTGTTACCATATGGGAGGCGTTCCTAAGATTAATGACAGAATCATCAGGATGGTCGAGTTCTCCCAGGGCTCGGCGTTCTTTAACTAATTTTTGATAGTTTTGAACCTCACGCGTTAAAACCTTATAAGGATAAACGCGTCCGTTGCCGTTTTGTATATCAGCTTCTTGCAACTTACCCGACAGCATCATGCCACCGCTAGCCACGAATCGTTTCTCTTCTTCGGTTAACAAATCTTGACATACGCCACCTTCGCAAAGCGCGTAATATTCTCGTAATAAAACTTTAGCCATAGTTAAGATCCTTTACAACAACGCCTGACGGGCTGCAGCATCCATTTGTTAGTCCACGTACTTGTATTCATGTTTAATTCCTTCGTCTCCAATTAACATATTAAGAACATATGATGTTCCTGATGAAATACACCCTAAAATAAAATAATTTACGGGAGTCACATCAAAATTAAATAGTTCTGTATATGGAGAAAGTAGCATCAAAATCCATCCTACATGAAATCCAATACACATCGGGCAACTAAACAGTTGGCCAAGCCAGCCCTTAGTAGGGCGCAACCCATCTAAAATCTTTCCGTATACAAGAAGCTGGGTTAAGCCATAAGCTGTCAAAATAAAATATAATAATTCCACTCTTTTCTCCTAAATGGTATACAAGTAACTTAAAGAATACGGATCTCGAATAAACCCAGGACGAATAGAGCCTTGTTCAACGTGCTGAGGGACTTCACCCAATTCAGTGGAATCTTCTTTATCGGGATGAATTAACTCGTCGTCAGTCATAGAAATAATAGCTTCGGTCGATTCAAAATAGGGACGCTCTTCATCAATAAAATTAGAAATATTGATTAACGCTAGTTTAGGGGTGTTCAATTCAGGAGTTGCCGCTTGTTCCATCAGCGCTTCAAGAGAGCCAAAGAAGGCGCCAGACTGAATAGATTCCGCTGTCACTAAACCTTTTTTCCGCAAGTGAGCAAATAATCTATTTTGAGCGCCGTAAACGAGGTCGTTCATTGTCTCTTTCGGAAAAGCTGTAATCTTGTTGTTCTTGGTTGACAATACAATATCGATATCGCCGTGATCAAAAATCATTAGATCTCCATTCATGCTTTTGCGAACATCTAGTTCTAGCCGAACAGTAGCGGTTTCTGGGGGACCAATTTTAACTACAACTGCCATCTGTATAGATCTCCTTTACTAGACTTTGTGTTTTCAAAATTGTTAACAGAAGATCATCATCGATCCCTCGGTTAGCAAATTCCTTCAAGTACACAATAATTTCTTTTGTCTTTTTTATCATGGCCTCATCATTTTTTATCTCTTCACGGTTCATCGCTTCCGTTAGTTGGGCCTTTAGTCTTCCGATCTCTTCGTTTAAATATGTTTTTAATTCAAGAGCGTTGTCCGTAAAAGAAGAGATATAACATGTTAAGAGTCCTTGCTGGTGCTCTGAGAGGGTGGTCTTATATTTATCATTAAACTTTTTGATAAACGTTTGCATTACGACATTGTCAATGTCTTCGGATGTTTCAATCTGTAACTTGTCGGTAGTCATATTTTTAATAATTTCGCCTTCGAGGAGTACGCGATCTTTGGGAGAAACCTTATTGTTAAAGACTTGAGCAATAGATGCTAACGTCTTATAGTTCGGAACAAAATTGCTGAATACCGAAGACTCCAATTCTTTATTTACGTCATGTATTAATGCAGTCTGGGCCTTAAACAAACCTTCCATATCCAGCAAGCGATTGCTGAGCTTGGCTTCTCTCAAGATCTTTTCCGAAACCACTTCTTCTAGACCTTGGTTTTCATACAAAGATCGATGACACTCTAAATCCTTCTTTAAAAGGGTACCTTCTTTAAAGTGCCTCTTAATAAGATTAATTGCAATATCGCGGCGTGCAGTGTCTTGCTTTAAGATCGCTACAGTCGCTTCCCTAAGAAGGGCTTCGTAGACAAAAGCAGTGTTGCGCTTCTTGTTATGTCTTGTCTTCATTCTCTTGCTCCATTTTATCTTGGGTTAATTCTTCAAGTTCTCCGATTAAAGTTCGAACCGACTCGTTGATTTGGAAAAGTTGGGTTTCTTCAACAAGCTCTTCTGTTTTATAAGTAGATACATCTTCTTCATAAATACCTTCTCCGAGGCTTCCTTTAACAAGAGAACTCAAATCTCCCATTCCCGGGAAGGTCGTGCGCGGGGTATTGAGGCCTTTTTCATTAGCCCACTGGGCGGCGTTCGAAACCTTGCGGCGGCCGGCGATGTGACGATTCACTTTCTTTGGGTGATATACCTTGGGACTCTTGCTGTTGGGGCCACCATGAAGCCGCGGCTCATTTTTAGAACCGGGGGGAACTGCCAATAATGGTGATTCGTCTCCTCCAGCGGGAGGCTCGCCCGCTTCGCCGGCTGGAAGTTCTGGTGGGCCTCCGGTGCCGAGAGGGTCTGCTCCGGCGCCAAGGTCAGGTGGTGCGCCCAGATCGCCTCCAAGGCCTCCGCCCAAGTCGCCTCCACCAAGGCCTCCACCAGCCCCGCCTGCTGCGGCCTGTTCAGCGACCTGCTGTAGACCTGCGTCGTGTTTGCGATCATAATACATTTCACGTTGATTACGAATGAATTCTTCGTGAGACATCCCAAAGATCTTCTCGGTCACCCACCGGCGTGAGAAGTAGCCTTCGGTTGCTGAGGCTGCAATGTCAAACTTGGACTTCCAAAATTCAATCTCTTGAAGTTCTGCGAGCCTCGAAGGATTGTTAAGAGTCAAGGTAAAGCTTAATAAATCGTCGCCGCGGAAGCCCAGGGTGTAAAGATGGATAATTCCAATCTTTGTAAGCTCTGCGATGATAACTCTTTGCAATCGCTGGATGGTGCGAGCGAATCGAATATCCTTTTGGGCTAGAGTAGATTTATCTTCTTCGGCTCCCTCTCCCATCGTCAGATAAGACTGCGGGATTTTAAGCGCGGAGAAGAGTTTGTCGCGTAAATACTTGATATCATCAATCTGTGTGATATTCTGTGCACCGGCAAGCGATACGATATCAGTTACAGAGCCGGCGCGAACAGGAATAAAATAGTCTTCTTCGATGGACATGGGATTATAACGCAAGTCAACGCGACCAGTATCAGGATCAATGACCTGATGTCTTTTTAGCTGAGTCACAACTTTTTCCATATATTGTTCAACTTCATTGGGAGGAATTGCACCAACGTCAATCTTGAACACGCGACGTTCGGATGAACGCACTACACGATATGCCATCATAGCATCTTCCATCAAGGTTAACTGGCGCCAGATGCGGCGTGCTGGTTCCAAAATTGAAGTACCATACGGCGCATACTTGTCATTTCCAAGAACGCGAAAATGGCAGATTTGCCAGTTCTCAAAAGTCATGCCCGCAGAATTCCATTGATATTGAACGTAGTTAGGGTTGGTGGAGTCTTTGCCCTCCAGCCGTTCAACCTCTTGAGTTGGGAGGGCTGTGACGGACTGAACCCCATATTTATCATCGATATCAATATACAAAAAGAAGTCTCCATACTTGCACATGGTGCGGGCCCAACCAAAAAGGTTATACTTGAGATTCAAAATGCTGTCGAAGAGGACATCAAGAACAGCGGAGATTTCCTCATTAGGACAATTGATATTCAACATCGGACGCAACTCAGAATAAGTTGTCATCTCATCAGCATAAATATCCATAGTGGATGCAATCTCCGGCATGTATTCCATTTGATCAAAATCCACATATCGCTCTGACCTGCGCTGATTTGCAATAGCGTTAGTAGCAACGGCATCGAGAGGGCTGTATAGAGTTTTCTTAAACTGCTGTCCTGATGCTGATTTGAATCTTGAAGAAAACTTATCGAGATGTTGTCTCCGAATACGTCTTCCAGACTGGGAACGATAGCTAACAATCGGGCCTGAAAAAAGCCTAGTTAAAGCTTTAAACAATCCTGATTCGCTATTTGCGGGGTTTTTTTGAGGGGGGGTACGTGCCATTTATTTTCTCACTTGATAATCCATTTATATTGTTCATAAAGCTGTTGCGCATCAGCCATTTTTTTATCTAAAGCGTTTTCTTGCTTATATCCTTGTTGGCCAGCAATCTGTGTGTTCATCGTAGTCCGCGTTGTAATTATAGCGTCTACAAAAGCTTTTTGATAATTCAAATCGCGGGCATTAGATTGAATCGCGGTATCGCGTACCCAACAGGTAATGGCTAACGCCATAATTAAATCGTCATTATAGCCCTTCATTGCTTGAGGCTTGCCATTTTTCCAAATAAAAGTTTTCATTTCGTTGACAGTGCGCATAGAATATACTTTAATTAGTTTGTTTCTTATAAACTCTTCTAATTTCGCCACTATCAGCGGACGTGTCTTTTGTGTAGTTGAGAATCCAGGAATAGCGGCACTCTTATACTCCGCTTGGTGTTGTTCGATGTATTCATGCGTTGACTTAATTGAATAATATATATTAGGATAACCGTATTCTATCAGTTTGTCAAGTACTGTATAGCCAATATTATTATTTTCTACCACCATCATCGCGTTTCCGAACTCTCGGCCGACTTGATTTAGCATGTTAGCGAATAAATCAGGGGTGAGTTTCCCTTGATATTCTCCAATGATTTCAAGTGTTTCAAGTTTTAGAACATGAAATGTAGAAAAATCGGCGCCATCTCCGCGGGAAACATCGACGACGATTAAATAATTACAGGTCGGATCAAATTCTTCCCAAATCCAGAAGTTCCGATCAAAACCAGTGCGGTATTTTGGCTCTCGTACATTGGTAAGAAGCCACTCCATACAGCCTGGATCTATAACAGTCTCGCCTGACGTGTTGAAGTTACATTCCAATTCTTGCGCAATCTGGCGCCTTGACATATTCTTGGTTTCTTTCTTATACCACTCGTCGTCTCGCTCTGGGTGAACATCCCATGCTAATGTAGTAAGGTTAAAATTGTTAGTGCCACCTTCTGCGTCTATGCAGGTTTTATGAAACCAGTTTCCCACGCCGTTGGGGGTGGATAAAGCAATACAGCGGCCGCCAGTAGACAGCGTCGGGTATAGGCCTGTCCACAATTCTTCTAAACCTTCAATATGAGCAGCCTCATCAAGAACGAGAAGTGACAACGCTTCCGACCGGCCGGCATCGCCAGAAGTTGAAGCGGCTTTAATCGATGAACCATTAGACAGTTCAAAAGATGTGCGGTTGTCTACGCTGATGGTAGCAATTTTTAACCAGTCTGGGACATTGCGCATGATGCCTTTAACCTTTTTGACAAGGTTGCCTGCTGTTGCAAACTTTGTCGCCATTACGAGAATCGCCTTATCTCGATGGAAGAGCATCATCCAAACAATGTAGCCAGCAGTGATAGTAGAGATGCCTAGCTGACGTGCTTTTAGAATAACATTAAAACGATAATCGTTAAAATCATTAAGCAATTCATCTTGGAAATCATATGTATCAAATAAAATTAACCCATGCATAGGGTGGGAGATACGCGCATAAGTCTTAAGAAAGTAAGAAGGATCTTTGCCGCATTTTATGATCTCGTTGACTTGTTGTTTCTTGTCTAGTTGAAAACTCATGCATCTTCTTTGGGAGAGTCCCCTCTGTAGCGAGATGGCAACCGATAGCGGCCCATGGTTTTCTGTAGCGTGCTAATCGTGAGAGGATCTTCGCCGGTTTGAGCGGCGGTTAAATAATCAATACTAGTATCTACGCTTTGGATGGCTTTTAAAATATCTTTAAGTAATGCAAGAACTGCGGGACTAGATTCCATCTCTTCTTTAATGATCTGCTTAAGTTGTGATTTAGTAACTTTCATTTTTTATCTTCCACGATTTCTATATTAAGGGATTCCATATACCGGGGAGTGTCTCCGCTGTGGCTCGAAAAATCCGTCATTTCGTCGTCGTTCATTTTGCGCGCAACATCATTTAGATCTTTCCACGTCTCAGGTGAAAGTGTAAGCGTATCCTTTATTCTTGCCAAAAATCGTGCTAACGTTGAAGCCGATTCTGGCTCGGGCTCCGGCTCGGGTTCGTCGGTGCCTGGGGGAGGCGGGGCGTGATCGTAGGCCGCGGCGCCGCCTTCTTTAATAGGGGTTGCTCTCGCAACTTCTTCCGTGATAATCTCTTTAAGGCGCGTCAGGGAAATTTTCATTTTTCAGTCTCCGAGCCTTTCTTGCGGCTGTCGTTATCGGGGCGCGAACCACCTTTGCCGTTCCAGCCACCTTGGTTAAGGAAGGTTTCCCAGCTTCTTTCAACCGGGGCATCGTTGCCCGAATTATCATCATTCATTTCGGCAACCAAACCTCCTACCTTGTAGTGTTTCTTGGCTTGTACCCATGTCCTAACCCGAGAGGTGTTCTGTACGAAGACATCAACTTCACCATGTTCGGTGAGGGTAACAGAGTTGCCTGTGATTTTCTTATACTCTTTCTTGAGCCACCCAACAATATCAGTGAGTCGCTGATCGATATCGGATTCAAATCCAGAAGCATAAACTTCTTTTAATTGAATCTCCGATTGATACGATAGACACATCATGTTTCCATAAAACTTAACGTTAAATCCGTCCATTACGCGCTGATCAATAAGCGCATTTCCTTCTTCTCGTCGAAGAATTCCCGGCTTTGCCGGTTCATTATCTTCACCCAGCGCGCCATCATAAGCGTTTGCTGCTGCTTGGGACAATCCTTGTACAATTTCATAAACTGTTGCCATCTTATTTACTCCTTGGGGCTAAACGTTGAATAATTTTCTCTACTAATTCTTCTGCCATTACATCTTCAGGTGGTGCGCCAGTGGGTGCAGCGCCCTGTTGGGCTGGTTCCCCAGCAGCAGGTAGTGTAGTGCGGCTGCCTTTTACCATTTCGTCTCTAGCCATCTGCAAATATCTGGATACTGCACTGGTAGCTTGGTTTCCAGGTTCGGTTGCAATCTGTTGCATTTGTCGTAAAATTTGAACAAGTTCTACTTCTTGCGCACTGAGAGTAGACAGGGACGAAGCTTGAGTGCTCGATGACGTTCCCCTCACATCACGTTGTAACTGAGATTTTTCATCCGATTCTAAAAGGGTTAATATCTCTTCTTTAATTGTGTTTTTTAGTTGGTGTTTCGTTGTTTTCATTACTCGGTCTCCAGCCCGTATTCCATCTTTCTTCTCTATCTTCCACATATTGGATGTAACATTTATAGCAACAATCGAATTTGAGGAGACAAACATCGTCTGCTGTTTTTTTCGTGAGAGAAGAACACACCGAACAACGTTGTAAAGAATCTCTATTAAATAGTTTCTTTGATACCTTTATACCATTTACATCTATTTTCTCTTGAAAGCTTTCATGCTTGGTGGTTTTTTGATAGAGTTCTCGCATTTGTTCAAGGTACTCTTTTTCTTTATCCTCGTCCCAGTTTGCGCGAGGGTTCTGAATAGCCTCTTCTCCGTATTTTTCAGAGATTGCCTTTTCAATGGCGGCGAGCTTGTTTAGATCTTTATCACTCATTAAACAGCCTATAGGCCGCATAGGTACTTAGAATTCCTACTCCCACGCCGGCGGCGCCCCACATCCAATTATTGCGGGGAGACTGCTTTAATAATGTTCTTTGTAGATGATCAATCTCTTCATCCTTCTGGAAGATAAGCAGGCTACTTTCTTCATGAAGGGCATTATACTGAATCTCCCAATTACGAAGCTCCAACTCATAGCTAGCGATTTCCACCGAAAGCTCATATTCAATTCGTGCTTGGCATGCGAGATTGGCAGTCGATTGGCGCGCTAAGATTTCCGACAATGCGGGAACGTCAAATAGCACACCTTCAAATGGTGCGCACTGTTGGTGTCCCAGAAAAGTAAACTGGCCTGTGTCTGCTGCTTGAGCAGGGCCGCCCAACATTAATAATAGACTAAGGAACATAATCAAATCCGTACATCAACATTATTGTCTCAGATAATTCTTCTGGATCTTCGGAGAACTGTCTTCCGAATTCTTCTCGCCGAGTGTCGATCAGATCTAACAGTTCGTCTTGGCTTTCTTGGTAGTCGCGCTCGACTTGGTCGAGAGTATCTTTATAGGTCTGGAGGGAGTCTTCCATCTCATCCATTTGCTTCTTGTGAATCTCTTGTAGTCCGGCAAGTTGTGCTTGTAGTGACTGCTCGGATGCTTCATAGGCAGCCTGCATCTGTTTATGATCGTAGCGCATTTTTCCCATCACCACAAGTGAAAGAAGGGCGATTAAAACGCCCTTCCAGTTATGGACTATAAACTGTATTGCTAAATTCTGTAGCGTCACTTACGTCCCTTAAATCTCTCGACAATGTCGACGGCGCCCTGGGTTCCAATAAAAACTGTGCTGATGACAACCCAATCGCCACTCGTCAGGTACCCGGTAAAGGCCAAGGCAGATGCGGTCATCCACACCAATAACTTACGAGAGGTGAGCTTTAACAGCCACGTATCTAAAAATCCTTTGTGTTCAGCCATTAGCTAGCCCACAGCCACCAGCCTACTGCTAGTCCGTCGAGCCAGACCAAGCCGACCAATAGCCACCAACTTAAGCGGTTGGCGCCATCTTTAACTTCGTTCCACAGGGACCATCCTAAGTCGACAGTAGCATTCCAAACATGTCCTGCTGCGGTCACTGACCAGTTCCATACGTCTTTTAATAAGCTCATTTGTTTTTCCTCTTTGATTTTTTCTTTTTCTTGCCTTGCTTGGATACAATCGTATCAGCAATTCCATATGCATCGTCTTCATCAGTTCCAGATGCCATTAGCTCGTCTGCTTTCTTCTCTTTTGCTTTGTAAAAAGAGTCTTTATATTTCTTTTTCTCGGCTAAATATGCTTCTATTTCTTCTTTGACCATTTGCCCTAACTCTGAGGTATCGGGCCCTTGTCCTAATTCGCCACTTTGCATTTGGCGTAATTGGCTAGCTAACGATTCTACTTCGTCTATATTAAATCCATAACGATCCACTAATTGAACCATCATCGATTCGACTTCATAAGGTTGTCCTTTCGTAAAATATCGAATTGCACTTAACTGTTCTTGGTTTACTTCATGAAGAACAATTGCGCTCATGCGCATCTTAAGATCTTCTTTTATAGCACGCTGCAACATTCTTTTTAATAATGACGGCTTGTCTTCGTCGGAGCCCATAGTTTGTGTGGTGGCGGACGCGGCTTTATTATAAAGTTCCCATGCTAAAATATCAATTGCTTGTGGGGGTATATCAATATTAAAAGTGGCTAAAATCTTGATAGCCTCGCGTCGATATTCCTTGGGTGGCCGGCGTGGTGCTGGCTCATCATCAATAGCGTCTCCTTCCCAGTCTCCTCCCAGTCGCGTGTCGGTTCGAAGACCACCTTCTTCTTCGGATCCTCCGGGCCATTCTAGCTCGGCAGGTTCTCTATCCTCTTCATCTTCATGAGCTTCCGGACCAGTTTCGCCGTAGGCGCGGCCGGCCCAACCCTCATCTATCATAACTTTTTGAAGCTCTTCGTTGATAACTTCCAACAATTGTGTTTTATTAATTACAAGTGACATTCGGGTTCCAACCTTATTGGGGGGCTTGGCTGTGCGGGAATATGGATTCCTTCGTTAACTACGCTCTCAATCTCATTTAATCTCTCTTGCGCACGATGATGCACGCAGCATGCGTATGCCAAAGCAAGTAATGCCAGCCCTACAGCCAGCACGTCTACACTCCACAATCTCGCAAGCTTTTCTCTCATTGCAATCCTGCCCAAGTTAATACTATAACTAGTCCGATGATGGTTCCAAACGCTACACCTGAACCGATAATGTCGGTCCATTTGATTCCGCGCCAGTCGAGCCAGTGATTTAGTTTATTCCAAAGTTTCATTTATTCTGTAAACCAGTCCATTGCAACGATTTCGGCGGAGCCGGCGCGCCCACCTTTAAGAAATACATCATACAAGGTATCTCCAACTACATCTTGAGCTTCCCACTGTTCTACTACTTCGTCTCTATTCTGCGGGAGAGAGCGCTCGGGATAGTTATGTCTCCCGTTTATAACGCCGATATTCACCAGAACATCATCTATCCACTCTTTATATTTATCCAGATCTCGATTCATGTTCGTAACTTCTTCAAGTTTCTCATCCATAAAGTATCGAGGGTCAATAAATTTCTTGTTCTTTCTTATCATTTTAATACCCTGCATCATATGGGGATTCGTCGGCATATGGATCTCGTGGTTCTTCTTCTTGTGTCTCGACACTTAAAATGTCTAAAATCTTCTTGGCGTTCCTTCTTGCTGTGCTGGCGCTTGGTTGGCGGAACAAGTATTCATATGTGAAGGTCCCCTCCGTGTGTCCAATCTCACTTAAGGCTGCCATAACATCGACCATGGTTGCTGCCGGCAACTCACTTTCTAGAACTTCCTGCGCCATTTTTTGGACATCTTCACTAGAAGTGCTTTTCGTCATTCGGCCAGGGGGCAAATATTCATTTAGCTCTTCTTTAATAATTTGTTGCGGTTGTTCGCTCAATTCCATTTTCTCGTCCATAAAATATCGAGGGTCGATAAATTTCTTGTTTTTTCTAATCATTTGTTATTTTCCTTGAAGTTGTGCGGCAAAAAGCACAGCCAAAGCCATTAACCCGATGCCGGATCCAAAACCCAATGCCGCTGTTGCTGGCGATGCAGCCAAAAAAGGCAACACTTGAGTAGCAAAAGATCCACCACCTTGACTTACCGCTGACGCTAGCGCAAGAAAAGATCCCGTTCCGAAGGCGGCAGACGTTGCCGCGGCATCGCCTAGGTCGAGCGCTTCAGACATTTCGTCACTCAGGGCATTTTTGGCCCGGGCAACTAGCTCTGGATCTGATTGAAGTTGATTTAACGCATCTTGTATAACTTCAGATTGAGACAAACTTTGAGCTAAATCTGCAATTGCTTGGGGATCTGTCTCATCGAGACCTTCATCCAAGTCTCTATGCGTCGTCTCGTTCAAAAAATAGCGAGGATCAATTCTTTTCTTGTTCTTTCTCATTTGTTATTTTCCTTTGGGTAGCCCATTCATACATAGTATAGCAACGAGCCCAGGTACGTTATCATTAATGTAAACGCCTGAAAAAAGTGTGTCCGTTCT
>TARA_R110002020_G_scaffold176958_4_pt1 | contig 12262 bp, 11 predicted proteins | sample TARA_R110002020 | Tara Oceans TARA_R110002020 (sample SAMEA4396489) | marine metagenome | biome: Westerlies Biome; feature: [MES] marine water layer (ENVO:01000295) within the mesopelagic zone...; material: water (ENVO:00002006), including particulate matter (ENVO:01000060) such...
ATCTGATCCGTAAAAGGGAATAATTCAAGAGTAACAAAATCTTCATTACCTTCTGGATTTCTACTTTTCCAATCATCTGTATAATAATAAGTTTCTTCGTCTAAAGTTGATTTCCTAACATTGGCAAAATTCAAATGTCCTACTTCTGCAATATTTCCATTTGAGTTAACCATAATTTGCAAACAAAATCCTCCGTATACTTTCTTATCTTTTACAATCTTTCTTAAAAGATCATCCATGTTTTCATCTTCATTCGGATGTCTTAAAAAACCCTCAAGCATAGCTCTCTCCTGAAAAGTAACATTTCCTGTTATGTCAAATCCTTTGCCTACAATAAAATTAGTTTTACCATTTATAATGGTTGCATGTTTACTCGATTCATTATAAAGCTTCGTTAAAAAATCTGGATAACAATTTTTGTATGGTCTTTCACTTCCGTATTCATACCAATCTCCTTTCCTTGATTCTTTGAAAGTTGGCAATTCGTAACCCTTATTGAAATTTAATGTAATTAGTTTTATGCTCATGATGGATTATAAACTATGTTAGTTGTTGGAGATACTGAATGCTGATTAAAGTTTGGCTCTTCCGTAGTATCAATTAATTTCATTTTCCCTGTTTCTACTATTGTTAATCCCGTAGGATCTAAATTAGTTGCCGATACTTGCTCAAATACTCTATATTCATAAAACCCTCCATTCCCTAAAATTAAACTACCATTTAAAGCATCATTTACACCTTCCGTAAATGTAAACTTATTATATCTATCTACATTAGTTGAGGTATCAGTAATAATACAATAATAATCCGTTTTCGTTAGATCATTTTTAAACTCAAATAAATAAATAGGATTCGTTATAGTAGTCTTTTCCCATAGAGTAGCAACAAATATAGTAGAAGCATTTTTAGTCAGCACTATCATCTTTCTTCTTTTTACTCTTTTTTACTTCAAATACGTCAGCTCCTAATTTCTTTAAAATAGACTTATTTTCGTCTTTAATTTCGATTTTAAACCCTTTTCCGTTCCAAATTTGACCAATTAACTCTTTTTTTAGCATTTTATCTTTTTTTAATATATGTGAAATATTTGACAAATTAAAAAAAAAGGGAGCATAAAGCTCCCTAAACAAAAGAAAAGAAAAAAGAACGGGTTAAGTACTTATTGTTAATCCTGCTACAACAGTAGAATCTACTTCGTATGGAGTTTCTGGCTCTTTAGCCATGATAGATACGTCATATCCATTACGATCTCCGTAAGCAGTTCCTGTATTAGCAACTAAAGATTGACCTTCTGCGAAGTTCTGGAAACCCATGCCCCAATACACTCCGTTATTGTCTTTTATGATACAAACAATCTGTCCTAATACCATTAGTTTTAGTTCGTTGCTTTTAGTAGCAGAAAATTTATTAATTGAGAAAGCAATAGTTCCTTCACTAAATCTTGTTCCGTTTGCAGGATCAATTGTAGTAGTAGCAACGATGCTTCCAACTTCTTTTTTTAATTCGTATTTACGCCATGTCGAACCTCCATCAGTAATAGCAGTAACTTCATGTGAAGCAACTGTATAAGCAGTAACCGAAGCTCTTTCTAATATATAGAGTTCTTCAATCCCTCCCGTACTGTCAGAGCAGTCACGTGCAAATCCATTTGATAATGTACAAGGCATGTTTTTATAGTTTTAAAAAGAGGGTTATTATACCCTCTAATATTAATATTTACGATATTTTTAATTTACAAGCTTCTGTTGGGAAAGCCCAATTGATTCCTCTACGAAATGCAAAACTTGTTTTAAAAATTCTGTCGTTTGGATCGTACCATGCTCTGTAATCATTTGCCTCCTCATCTGGAAGATCAACACCGATAACGATGTTAGAAGCTCTTGTTAAATAAGCAACAACATCTCCAACAACTGCACTATTCAATCCTGAAAGTCCAACAGTTCCAACAACAGTAACTTGAGGAAAGCCAATTAATGGTAATTCATTACCCGGTTGACCATCTACTACATAATGGAAATAATTTCCATCTGCAATAGCTCTTTGATACATAAGGAATAAATCCATTCCTAAGAATATTTTAATATCATCTGCATCAGTAATATCCTCATCCATAGACTGAGCTAAAAATGAAAGAGATTCAATGATAATTGAAGCAGTTTGAATACCGGCAGTAGGAGATGCAACATCTACAACAGAAGATGCTTGTGTTCCTAATCCTGCATAAGATCCTGCTCCTGCAGTTCCTGTCCAATCTTTAATCTCTAATTGCTTCTGGATTTTAGCAATCTTCAAAGCAAAATACAACTCAGCAAAAGGAATTTCCTCTTTCTCATTAGTAACTCCTTGTTGAAGCATTGTTTGTGTGTACTTAGAAGCTAAGTCACTCATACATAAATCTTCGTGAACTGCAAGTGCATTCGGGGTTATTGTTCTTTGAGATAAAGTAGTAGTGCCATCTGCTGATCTCGAACATGCATCATCTTGTAATGATACATCTGTGTCTAAGATGTTAATTGTAGTTGGTCCTTTTACTCCCGGTTGTATTTGAGCATATTTACTTAATTGCCCTCCGGCAACTGATTGAACGATCAAACTCATGGCTTGCTCGTCAACATAATTTGTTAATGAACTTACGTCAAAACTCATAATTTTTAATTTTTAATAGTTAGTATTTTTATTTAATTATATTTTGCTTTTTTAGTTTTTCGATAATATCAACTTTATTTTTTCTTAATTTATCGAATCCACTTTTATTTTTCTTTACTGACTTTGTTGTTGGCTCTTGTACTAACTTTTCTGTTAATTCTACCAATTTTCCAAAAGCATTTTTTAAATCTTCAATGTCTTTTTTCAGCACTTGAGTTTCTTCTGCTAATGTCGATTCCATTCCGAAAACTCTTTCAGTAACTATTGATTCAATGATCTTCTTAGCTTCTCTTTGTTGAGCATCAGTAAATGGACTATCTTTCTCCATTTCTTCATCTACTTCCTCCTCAACTTCTGGAGCTTCCTCCATTTCTTTGATATCTACAATAATTCCTGATTCTGTTGTTACCATCCTTCCATCTGAAAGCTCATGCTCTCCATCTGGAGCTGGTAATAACTCTTCATCAACTTGTACGACCATAGCGCTTCCTAAAGATACATCAGGTTCGACCTGTGCTACACTCCCATCTGCAAGTGTTACATCTTCAAATTTTTCTGCTACTGTTTCTTGAGTTTCTTCCGTAGTAGTTTCTTCTGCTACTGCCGTTTCTGGATCTTCTGTATTCATTTCTTCTTTTTCGACATTTACACCCTCTTTTAGAAAAATGCTTTTTATGTCCTGAAATAATTGTTTTGCTTCATTCATGATTTTAATGTCTTTATTACTATATATGTGAATTATTTTAATTTTTAAAAAAAACTTACTATTTTCTTTTATAATTATTTACTACATCCCTAATCTTTGATATAATCCTTTCATTAATTTCCTTTGGTCTATCCTGAGCAAAAAGCCCTTCTACTGAAAAGCCATTAAAAACCCCTGATTTTATTTTTTCCCAAACCTCATCATTTTCCACTCTCATTGATCCCCACCATGAGCCGTTAGGAGCATCATCAAATCCTTTAGGCGTATTAATACCTCTATCTGAATCTATTATTAAAGATTCAATTACATAAACTCCATCAGCTTTATCATTCTTGTTATGCATGATATTTATATTATTTGAATATCCCATTTTAAAGAATTTATTTACAATCTTATTGATAGTATCTTTTTTAAATACAACGTAAAACTGTTCTCCGTTGTCTTTGGCTCTCATGATCGGCAAATCTGCTACCATAAAAAAACCAGATACAATCCTTTTCTCTGAATCCTGAATTTTAAACTGATAATTCTTTTCATCATTTTTTCTGAATGCCAACCACAATTTTTCAACTGCCGGTTGGTCTACTAATGCAATGTAGTCAACTCCTGACTCATCTTCTTCATTTATTACTAATTCTAATAATTCCATAATTTATTTATTTAATAGTTGCTTGGTTTTCAATTACTGCAACCTTGTTCTGTGTATTAGTTATATCTGTTTCCGTTACAAATACCTGTTGAGATTCTTGTCCTGTTAATGTTGATGTATTAGTAATTGCTCCTAATGATGGTGCTCCTCCACCTCCTCCAGATATTGCAGGAGCTGATACCGATCCTCCACCTGAAAATTGTTGTTGACTTATCTTCGCAATTTGTGCCGTAGTTACTCCTGCTAATATTGCCAATTGACCTACTTTATAAATCGTTCCAAATGGATCGGGAATAGTAGATGCATTCGCTAATATATTAACAACCCCTTGACTTGCTCCAATCAATGCTTGTGCAATTTGTAGTTTTTTATTTCTTTCAAATGCTTTTTTCTGTTGTGCTTCCGTCTGACCTTGAAAAGCATCGTTTAACTGTAACAAAGCATCAACGCCCCCCAATGCTAAATTAAAAGATTCGTCTTGTATCTGTTGTTCTAATTCAATTCTTTTCTCTGCTAATTCCTTATCGGCTTCTAATTTCTTATCTCTTGCCTCTTTGTCTTTCTCCTCATTTTCTTTCTGGACTTCTGCTAATCTCTCTGCTTCTGCTTGTTCCTTTTCAAGCTCCATATCAGCAAACTCCTGAGAAATATCTGCAATCCTTTGTTGATATTCAAACTCTAATAATTCTTTTTCAGCATCACTTAATTCTTTGTTTTCTAATTCTTTTTGTAGTTTAAGATTTTCAATATTAATTAAAGCTTCTGCCTTTTCCCTTGCATCAAGGATATCTTCTGCATCTGCTTCTTTTCTTGCTATTAACAAATCAAAAATTGCCTGTTCTTCTTTTTTTCTTTGTTCCTCTTTTTCTTTGCTTTCTTCTTTTCTTTTTGTTCTTCTTTCTTTTATTGCTTCAACTTCAAATACTAATAAATCAGTTTCAGCATTTTCTATTGCTTGTGTCGACTCAATTTGTTCTTGGTCTAAGTCTAATATTTCTTGTTTTAATTTTACAAGTTTCTCATCAGCTTTTTGAATTCCTGAAACTAAAGAGCCCAATCCTTCAAGTCTTGCAATCTCTAAATTAATTTCTTGTTTTTGTAGTGCTATTCTTTCCTCTGCTAATTCATTTTGAATTTTAGTGCTATCAATTATAGCTTTCAGTTTCTGCCTTTCAAGGTCAACAGTATTTTTACCTTGTGCCTTTGCTAATCGGATTTCATTATCCATATTAGCAATCCTGTTATCATGAATATTCTGCTCCCTTTTAGCTGAATTTTCAAGTTGCTCTAATCTTTGTTTCCTGAGTTTTCTTTCTTCTTTTAATCTTGCCTTTGCTCTTGCTTGTGCTTTTTCTTCACTATCATCATATAATCCTAACCACTTTAATCCACTTTTAATTCCACTAACAAGACTATCCCAATATGCAATTAATCCGGCTATTGCAACTCCAATAGCGACAAATGGTAATGATAATAATGCTAATCTTAATGCCTTAGTTACTAATGTTGCTCCCTTAGTTACGAATGACCACATTTTAGTCGCAGTAGTAACAATTCCTTGAATTACTGCATTTCCTTTTAATGTTTCATTCCAAACTTTAATAGCTCCAGATATGCTTCTTGCTACTCCTCCAAAAGCTAAAGCAACTCCTATTGCTTTCTCAACATTCTCTGTGCTTTCTTCAGATGCTCCGGCAAATAACATAAATCCGGCAGTTGCTTCTCCTATTGAAGCTCCAAAATGTAATATATTCTCTGCTGATTCAACAAACTCATTACCCATGTGCTTTATATCTCTTCTAACATCATTAAGTTGTTTTTTCTTAAATCTGAAATTTTCTAAAGCAAGGTTATTATCTTTTATTGCAGATTTTAAGTCTTCTAACTGATCCCCTACTACCTTTCTTGCCTGTAAAGCAGTTTTTGGAATCTTCGCAAATCGTCTTTCAAGTTCTATTAATTCTGATTTGAACTCTTGGTTAATCTCTGTTAACTCATTCATTTCATTATTAACTCCTGCAATCTCCTGTTCTATCTTGCCTAAAGTTTGAACGCTTTTCCCTGCATCAACTTCTATTTTTATTGCTACTGTTTCTGCCATGATTAATATGTTTTAAATAGTACAAAATTTGCACTATAAATTTCGTCTTGTGTTTTTGCTTGATTCCATTCTACTGTTATATCTAAAGTGTTTGATATTGTAGTATCTAAAGGTTGTACATCTTGAAATACATAGCCCTGTAAACTCCCACCATTTCTATTATATGCAAAATTCCCATTAGTACAAATAGTTCCTGTTGCTCCTATCGTTGCTATTGTAAAATCAAGTTCACATTCCCACCCTTGACTTGTTGCCCTTTCTAATGAAATTATTCCCGTAGATGCTAATATTGTCGCTCCTGTTTTAATTCTTAATGTTATATCATCACCATTTTGATTTGATATAACACCCCCCACTTTTCCGTGATAACTATCACCAACTTGAAAAGTATCAGCAGGTACAGTCAATCCACCTAATCCTGTTCCGATTATTGACGTTTCAGTAGTGGTATTAGTTACTGTTGCACTTTGTACAGTCTGAGCATATAAGCCAAATAATTTAAAAGGTAAATAAGTCATATCTATATAATTCTATAATCGTTGCCATCATATTGAACTGATAAGCAAGTATTTAATCTTGTTATTACTTCTGTTGTATTTCCATCAATCAATCTACCAACACATCTTAAAGTACAACTATTAGTAGCATCTATTAATTTAACATTCCATATCTTGCCAATATTAATATCAGTAGGTAAATTAATTGTAATATTTCCACTACTTGTATCTACTAAATAAGTTGCTACACTTTCATCTGCCGTTATACTTGATGTTATATTTACAACGCTTCCTGTTCCTCTTACCTCTCCATTTATATAAGTAACTCCAGAATTTACAACCTGAACATCATTCGTATTTATTAATGATACATCGCTTGCTCCTTCTACTGAATTTCCATTACCTCGAATAAATACATTTTCAGATCCTGCAAAGATGAAATTATTATCTCCATTAATATCTGCATTTTTAACCGAAGAATCAATGTAATTGTTTTCTCCTTTTACAGATATATTTCTATCACTCTGGAAATTTCCATCTATTAATCTTGCCTCTCCTCTTTTGAAATATGGAGCATCTTCCGTACCTATCTTTTCCGTACCTCCTGTTGCCGTTGTATCAGTAGGAGTAAATGGATCGGCATCTTTAAGCTTCAAAAATTCGCATTTCGTTATAGGATTTGTAGGGTTATAATTTTCAACTTTATTCAATCGGAAATAAGCATTATCAAACCAATACAGATTTTTAAATGATAAATTCCTAATGTCTGAAGGTCTTAAATAAAACCAACCTCTCACAATCTTTGAATTTGTATCTGTAATCTCTTCAATGAATTTTTTATAATAAGCATTGTAAAGATTGTTATCCGTCCATGATATATCGTAATAAGTATCATCGAAATAAACCTCTTTTGTAAATCCAAAATTAATATCATGAGCAGGACCAAAAGCATCGTCTAAATGTCCCGAATATGGGTATTGAATTTCATCTGTATTTCCTGCTAATATGCTTCTATGTGACCATGTTACTAAATTATCTTTCAATCCTCCCCAATATAGAATCCTTATATTGCTCTCCGTTCTAATATTTCCATTATTAGGATCATATTTTTTAATAGCAGGTATAACCCTATCATGATATATTTGACCTACGCTTGGAGTAGGAGAAAAGATTATCTCTGTCTTATATTCATTGTTAATAAAATCGTTTTCAATCTCTTCTTTTCTTTGTCCGTAAATCTCATTCCATGTTGTATTATATAATTCATTATAATAATCTTTATCCTGCTTGTAAGTGAATAAATACTCTTTTGAATCTAATGCTCCCATAGGCAAAAATTCAAGGTCTTTAGAAACATCTAATTTCTGTGACCAATCCTGAACAGTATTATTATAAAAATTATCTCTCGGCTCAATCAATAAATTCTTTTCATTGTTTTTATCCGGCTCAATATATAAATTAAACATCTTCACTAAAGACATGAAGAAATCCTTTTGTTTTATTCCTTTAGGTATAGCATCATTCATGTTGATAGTATTCCCTTCTGCATAAGAATTATTAACTACTCTATTTCTAAAAACTCCTCCAGATAAATTTAAACTTATATTTCCTGTAAATGCACTCGCAGGACTTCCCGGTGGTACTGAAGCATCTATAAATTTAACTATTGGATCAGGTTGCGATACTATTGGATTATCATAAAAAGCTTGTAAAACGCTTCTATCAGCAAATGTTTTTGATGCTATCTCTATTTTGACCTTCTCTGTTGCATTAATAAATAAATTAGATACTGTTACAATATATCTATTCGGTTGAGTTGAGGATGTTCTGGGATCAGTTATTGAGTAATCACAAACTGCTGATGGTGTTGTTAACCCTACTGACCATATTAAAAAATTATCTGTTGTATTAACATAATCATTATCTGGTAATGTTGTTCCTGTTGTCGTAACAATTGTTGATGCTGGTATTGTATCTGAATAAGTTATATTGAATTTTTCTACACTAACAATTCCTGTTCCTAAAATACCTCCTATTGGATTTCCTGCATTATCAGTATGAACAATAGCTATATTTCCTACAATAATACTAACACAATCAACATCAACAGGTGCTCCTCCTCCACCATATTGTAACGGCTCAAAAGTTCCTGTAAGATCAACTTCAAAATAAAAATCATAAGTCCCTGTCTGATTGCAAGTATAAACCCCGGTAGCAGGATCAAATACTAAATTAGGATCATTTTCAACTGACATAGTAACATCTTCATAATCCGATGTTGAAAATAAAGGAGTAAGAGCTTCAGGAACTAACTTTGTTGTTGTTGATGGTGGAGATACATATTCAATCGTATTAGCATCAAATAATCTATTATTTATAACTGTATTACTTAAATTAAACTCCTTTGAATTAAAAGGTATTATCAATTTTCTAAATGGTAAAGCTCCAATAAATGAACTCGAATAAGTAAAACCTATTGCATCAAACATCCTGTCTATATATTCCTTTACAAATACTGCCGGATATAATTGATTTACTGAAAATTGAATACCTGAAAAATTATTGCTAAATCCGTAATCGATCATGGGGTATACATATCCCGTAGTAGCTGACCATGATCCTTGCTCATTTGCCTTTGTCCAATCATGGTTTAAATCAGCCCAAAGCATTGTAGCATCATCTAATTCTTTATCTCCTAATTCCTTTATAAAATTAGCAGTATTACCTACAATAGTACACTCGTATACAATATCATCATTATCTAAAATATTAATTTGCTTTAATTGTAAATATCCTTCTACCTGTATCTCTCCATCTACTAAATAAAGTATATCAGTTTTTAAATTAGGATTAAAGCTCTGGAGATCAATATTAACTTCAAAGATGTTTTCGAATATCTTATTTATCCGTTTGCTACCGGGAAGTTTAATTGTCTTTGAATAATCCGATTTCCTTTGATCCGGCTTCGCAATATCTGATATATTAAAAGTTAAATTAGGGTTTAAACTTTCTAATAATTCTACCCTTTCATTTCCGATATATAACTCCTCTTTTTGCATCTAAAATCTTTGTCTGTAATTATCTACTCCAAACTCTAAATTAATCTCCAGATTGAAAACAGAATCTGTATCACTTCTTTTCTCTTCCCATTGACCATCTATGTTCTGCACTGTTATTCTCTCTCCGTTTTCGTATAAATAGATTTCAGGACTTTCCAACAATTCAAGCAACCAATTAAAAGTAGCAACATCTACCCAATCAGATGTTAGTTTCATTTTTGGTTTTGACTTGGTATAATATTGTACTTTTTGTCTATTCGCTTGAGAATAAGTTATTACTCCTGTACCTGAATCCATATTATCAGGATTCTGTTTGTAAAATTTTCTTTCAATCTCTTCCGATCTTCTGCTAACTTTAGTAAAGTTAAATCCATCGAATCCTCCTAATGAATTTAAAAACTCTAATCTCCTTGTTTCGTATCTACATTCACTATCTACATTAAAATAAATTTCTTCACTCACTACACTTGAGATTGTATCTAATAATAGAATCCTATAAGATGCAACTGATCCTGTAATAATTGGTTGTGCTCCTGTTGAAATTTCAGAGTTAGCAATATTATTTAATGTATTTGGAGCTGATGGTATTTTTAACATCTTAACATCCGTCAATGGAGTTACATTATTATCAATATCAAAAGTGCTTATTGTACTGCCTGAACTATCATAAGTAATACATTGAAACATATCAACAGGATTTGAAGCATGATCATATAAAAAGTATATCCATCCTTCGTCTGTTAATTCTACACTTTGATTATCTGACTTATTTGCTCCTGATCCTTTCGGAGCATTCGTTAACCATTTTCTGCTTATCGTATTATCTGTATAATTAGTATAATAATTAGCTACTTGCCAATCATAGAAATTTACAATACCTCCTCTGTAATTAGGTAAGCTTCCATTGAATACAATTACTGTTCTTGTTTCCTGATCTGCATATTGAATTAGTTCTCCAGAAATATTATCATACTCCTCTCCAATCTTAATAGTAAATTCCTTATATGAATTAGGGTTGTCAATAAAACCTTTTGCGTTAGTAGTAATTTCTCCTAAATCTGTTTTAATATAACTCTCACATATTCCGTGTATATCTGCTCTTCCGTAAACATCTGGACTCGCAGGTACTTTTAATCTTGCTATCTGCGAAGCTCCATCATAGACATCAAATAAATATTTAAATCTTGTATTTGCAGTAGCATCACTTTCAGCGACATACTCAATCGGATTATATACGCTCCTGTAATTCTCAGGTACATTTGTTACGTTTGTTATTGCCATAATATTATCTTGTTAATAAATCTTTCATTCCTTTTACTATTGCATTTCCTCCTGCTTTATTCAATTCCATTACAAACCTTCTTTTTATATCTCCGTTATTAATATCCTCCAGAACTCTATCAAAATAATGTCTGGGTCTAATTCCTGAATGATAAATAACTTTTTGTAATGCGTATGGATTCATTCCATGCCTATCAGCCCATCCAAATAATAAAGGAGGTTTTTTGTCCTTATAGAAATAAGGAGAGTTAGGAGCTTTAATATTCCATGCAGTTTTTGTTGTTTTCTTTTCTCCTCCTACTCCTCTAACGCCTTTATTTATGTAATCATAATAATCAGCCATGATCAAATCAGCAACAAAAGTCTGTCCGAATAATTCAACAGGCATGCTAACAGTTTGTCTTAAATAAGCAGAGTCCTCTAATCCTTCGTTATCTATTTCTTGTAATGTTTTTCTAATTATCCTAATAGCTAAATTATTCATTACATCCCCTAACGACTTCGGCTCTGCTACAATCTCATTAACTTCCTGAAATTGATTATCAGCTCCAATCGTTAAATTATGTTCTAAATAATTACCTGCCATGTTTCATTTTTTGCATTTGATCTCTATGTATCTGAGCTTCCATTTTCTGTTTATCCTTATAATAACAACATATATTCAATGCCTTAATTACGTTCCAATCTATTACCTGATCCCATTTGTCAATCCTTGAGTTTGTTAAAGCATCTACAAGCGACCACCATCCCCAACTGTCTGTAAATCCGTTTCCTTTTTCAACTCCCTTTTTACTTCCTTCACTATCTTCTCTGCTTTCTCTTTCAAAGAAGTTTTTATAGCTTTCATTAAGTCTGGATAACGATTGCAAAAAAAAACAGCAATAGGATAAGCATCTGCTATGCTCATGTGTTTTAATATGTTTTCTGATGTTTCTCTAATCTTCTCTCCATCTACCTTGCTCGATTTCCAAAGCATCCCGTATTTCTTTTCTACCGGTCTAAATATTACAGTTAGTATCTTATGAAGATTATTAAACAATACTGCTTCATTATCACTTGCTTTCTGCATTATTTCCATTACTGAAATATACTCGCCAAATAACATATTTTTAGCATCCAATTTCCATTCATACCATTGACCATTTAATTTGATCCTTTTCTTTCTCAGATCCTTTGGTAATTCAGTATTTAGAAAAGACATTTTATCTAATAGCATTTTATAGTCTGGTAATGTAATGTCTTGTACCTCTTCTCTCTTCTTTCCTGTCAATATGCAGAGTAGATTAATAACTCTTGTAATTGGCTCTTGTTCTGTTTCTAATA
>TARA_R110002020_G_scaffold108240_11_pt1 | contig 12258 bp, 10 predicted proteins | sample TARA_R110002020 | Tara Oceans TARA_R110002020 (sample SAMEA4396489) | marine metagenome | biome: Westerlies Biome; feature: [MES] marine water layer (ENVO:01000295) within the mesopelagic zone...; material: water (ENVO:00002006), including particulate matter (ENVO:01000060)...
ACCTTGTGGGTGATCTTGCCAAAGCCTTCGGCCACCGCAGCGCCGACCTTGTCGGAAGGCGACTCGGCGAGCTTGAGATGGGGAAACCGCTCCTCGATCTCGAGATTGCGGCGCTTGAGCGCGTCATAGTCGGCGTCCGCGATGATCGGCGCGTCCTGGCGGTGATAGGCCTCGTCATGGCGGGCGATTTCCTCGGCGAGCCGAACCAGTTCGGCTCCGGCCTCGGCTTCGCTCAGGGCGTCAACGGGCTTGGTCTCATGGGTCATGTCTGGGGCTCCGGCATTCCGCACCGTTTTAGACCGATTCAGCCAAATGAAAAGACAAGTCGAGCGGTCCGGTCAATCAGCGGTTAGGGTTTGAGGCGTATGGTGCCAGGTCGCAGCGGGCTTTCGCCCGTAATGAAGGACTTTGGCCGGATGATCGTCAGCGCATTTTCCTATTCCGTCGGCAAGGCGGCCTCCGAGCGGGCAACGCCCACCAGCGCCCCCTCGCCGGCTGCCCAGGCCGGCACGACGGAGGAGACCGGCTCCGATCCGCTGGCGATGCTCGACGATTTCATGGAATCCGCCGCCCAAAGCCGCAAGGCTTTCGCCGAGGACCGATTGAAGCACCTCAAGGAACAGATGAACTCGCTGATGCTGTTCAATCTGGCGCCGGGGTTCCTGGCCGGCCACACCGCGCGCATGGCCAAGGAGCTCGAGAGCGCGGCGACCGACTTCGCCACGTCTTTCAAGACGCTGGCCGATCTGGGTCTGAAGCCGGAGCTGGATCCTGCGACCGCGGCCGAGTCCTCGCCGCAGCTCGCCTATCTCGACGTCCTGCTCGACGACGTGCCCGCCAGCGCGGCCATGAGCACCGAGGACGCCGACACGGCGGCGAGCTTCATGAGCGCCGCCTACCTGCTCAGGGGCGTGGTCGAAATGATGGCGGACGAGACAAAAGACAGCCCCGGCGTGCGCCGCAACGCCGACGCCGCGCGCGACGCCACCGCCCGCGTGACCGACATCATGGTCCGCCTCGAGAGCCCCTCGGCGTTCAACAAGATCTTCTGGTAGGACATTATCTCAGAGACCGAGTCAAAAGTCCTTCATTGCTCGCAATGCCTTGCCAACCGCCGCATGAGAATGCGGATATGGGCGACGAGGGTCCATGCTGTTGAATTCTGGATGGATTTCTCCCAGTCCTTTGCCAGCTTGCGGGACCTTCCCAGCCAGGCGAACTGCGTTCGACAACCCGGCGGCGCGGAAGCACCCTGAAGCCATTCTGGTCGTCGCAGCGCCTGACAACCTCGATGGTCCAATCGCCATAATTTCCCTGCAAATTCAGCGGCGCCGATTGTGTCGCGAATGTTAAGGCTTGTGCCACATGACCGGTTACCCGCGATAACGCAAGGCGGCCGTTAAAGGCAGGCGCGTTGCGGAAAGCGCAGGCACAGCTCCGCCGACAACACCGATTGCCAGGCCCAAAAGACCCGCTGTCAGCATGACATGGCCATTCATCGTGAGCTGGAAAGACAGGCTGGCATTGTTGGCGCCAACGGTACTGGCTTGCCAGCCGTTGAACACCAGCCAGGACGTCATCAGGCCGATGAACACCCCCAGCGCTGCAAGCACAACAGCCTCAACCCATGTAGCAAGGAAAGCAGAAAAACGGCTGAAGCCGAGGGCGCGCACAGTGGCGATTTCGACCGTCCGGTCAGATACCGAGCTCATCATCGTATTGAGCGCGCCGGCAGTTGCGCCGAACGCCATCAGCAGAGCCAGTGGCCATCCGAACAGGCGAATGAGATTGGCCGTTCCGGCCGATTGCGCGGCGTAGAGATCGGTTTCCGTCACGACATTCAAAGGCGTGTCGGAGATGGTTGCGAGAGCGGCTCTCAGTTTACCGATCGCATCAGCCCCCTCAAGCCGCAAGCGAAGGCTCTGGGCTTCGCCCTGCCGGTCGAAGGCCGCGCGAACTGCGTCGATGTTGCCCCATATTTCGGATTCGAACGCACTGCCACCGGAGGAGAATTGACCGACCACCGTCCAAGTGACGGAGCCCAGCCGCACCGATTGCCCCATCGCAAGCGCAGGAAAGTCGGCGGCGATCTGCTTTCCGACGACGATCTCGCGCGCACCCGATCCGGCAAAGCGCCCGCCTGTCAAGATGATCCCATCCCTTAAGGAGGGGCCGGTCGGGTCCATGCCCCGCAGCGCCAGCATCTTTGCCTGGCCAGTCTTGTCATCGGTCCTCTCGACCGGCACGACGATTTCCCGTGACACAATGAGGTTGCCCGCTGAATCCCGTACAGCACCGATATCATCCCGCATCGCCTCGATGGTGCGGATGACGGCAGCCGGCATATCTGAGCCGGTCTCCTGGGTTGTTCCACCTCCGAGGATCACGGCCACGGTCGGTGAACCGGCGCTCTTCACCGCCGTCTCGAAACCGGCCGCCATGGAGAGAAAGCCGGCAAGCACGCAGACGACGAGCGCGACGGAAAAGGCCATGGATGCCGCGATCGCCGAGCGGCGCGGCAGGCTCAGGAGGTTTGCTCTGGTCATGACGAGCACTTGCTTGAATTGGGATGACATCTTCCTACCTCGCTCTGAAGGCTGCGGCGATCGGTGTGCGCATGGCGTTCATGGCCGGTATCAGGCCAGTGACGAGCCCAAGCGCGGCGATGAGTAAGGCGGCTTTGGCCAGCACCGTCATTGAGAAGACAAGGCCGAGCGCCGGTCCGGTCATCACTGTGACGAGCTTTGCCAGGACGAGACCAAGCGTGCCACCGAGCGCGAATAGAAACAGTGTCTCGCCGAGGACAAGAATGAGTATGCGCCTCCGTGAGAAGCCCAGGGTTTTAAGGACGCCGATTTCGAAGGTGCGTTCGCGCACCGCGAACATCATTGTGTTGATGACGATCATCAGCAGGGATCCGAAAGCGGCTCCAATGACCAGATTGACGATCAACCCGACATCGGCATATTGGCGCAGGAAACCTTCCAGAAACTGCTTTTCTGATTGTGTGCGGGTCGGAGTTGCCGAGTTGGCGAAGAGGGCGTCGATACGCGCTGCGAGCGCGCCGGCGGAGATGCCCGGTGCCGGCAGCACAACGAAGGCATTGACGGTATCCGTGCCGCGCGCGCGCGCCGTATTGATGTAATCGTAGTTTGCCAGCATGAAATAGGTGTCGGTGCTGGCGGTCTCGCCTTCGAAAATGCCCGCGATGTCGAACCGCCAATCGCGGCTTCCGTCTTTGCGCGCGGTCTGGAAAGATGTGACCGTGATGCGCTGGCCAACCGACCATCCCTGTGCTTCCGCAAGCGCACGGCCCACCAGCACCCTGTCGCGCGCCTCTGCGAGCGCCGAAACCAGTTCCTGCGTCAGCCCCAGTTCCTTGCCGTTCACCTTGGCGATCAGTTCGGGATTGACGGCGCTCACGGCCACTGCGTTTTTCTCGACGGTCACGTAGCCTCGCATACGGGTCATGTAGGCGACCGAGGCGACACCAGGCTCGGAGGCGATGCGGGTCATGGCTGCCATTGGCAAGGTCTGCGTGCGGCCTGACGCGCTCATCACGCCGAGAAGCTCGTCGCTGGCTCCGGTCGTGCCCTGTGTGCCATCCAGGAAGCTTGCGGTCAGCCCGTACATCAGGAAGGCGACCGTCACGCAATAGATCAGCAAAAGTGTGCGCAGTGGCTTGCGCCAGGCATTGCGTCTGGCGAGGCTGAAGAAACTCATCACGCGGCCTCCCTCTCTTCGACGAACCGTCCCTTGTCGAGATGCAAGGTCCGGCGGGCGTGACGTGCGGCCTGCGGATCATGGGTGACCATGACGATGGTCTTTCCCAGCTCCCGGTTGAGGAGACGCAGCATGGCCAGCACCTCGTCAGCGGACTTACGGTCGAGATCGCCGGTCGGCTCGTCACACAACAGGAGATCGGGGTCGGCCGCGATGGCGCGCGCAATGCCAACCCGTTGTTGCTGGCCGCCGGACATCAGGCCTGGATACTGCCGCTCACGCCCCGCAAGGCCCACGAGATCGAGAACCTTGTCGACGCGGATGCGACGCTCTCTTGCCGAGACAGGCTTGAGCAGGAGAGGCAGTTCGACATTCTCCGCAGCATTGAGCATCGGCAGCAGATTGTAGAACTGAAAGACGATGCCCATGTTGTGCGCGCGCCATGCCGAGCGAGCGCCTTCCCCCATCAGGTCGAGCCTCGCACCACCAATGGAGATCTCGCCCGCATCAGGGCTTTCGACGCCCGCCAGCATGTTGAGCAGCGTCGATTTGCCCGATCCCGACGGCCCCATGACGGCGACGAAATCGCCACGCGGGATCTCCAGGTCGAGATTTTCAAAGATCGGGATTGCCTCTCCTCCTATCCGGTATCCCTTTTTGACATTTCGAAAGCGGATGTAGGTGGCTTCGGCTGGCCGATCGGTCATGGCTGGGCTTCTCCGACGTAGGGTTGGGATTGTGTTTGGGGTTCCGGGACAGAGATGCGTATCCGCGCCGCCATGTTGGGCCTGATGCCGGCAGGCGGATCGAGGAGTGAGAACCTGATCCCGATCGTGCCCTTTTCGACGGATGCGACCGGCGCGAGCCGCTGCAGCTCGATGCCGAACTGTTGATCGGGAAAACCGTCCAGGACAGCCTCGCCGTGCAAGCCAGGTCGAAGCAGAGAGATATTCGTTTCTGCAACATCGGCGTCGATAACCATGCTGTCCATGTCCGTGAGCGTGAGAAGGCTCTGGCTTTCCCGGACGCTGTCTGCACGGGCAAGGACCGTGTCACCGACATGAACGTTCAGTTTCGTCACGGTTCCGGCAAAGGGCGCGCGCACTGTCAGCGAATCCACTTGCTCTTGCGCAATGCGGATTGCCAGATCAGCCCTGGTGACATCCTGACGACCCTGCTCGACGAGGTTTGCAGCGCTCTCCCAGGCTGCCTCAGCGTCTTCAAAATCCTTTCTGGACGTCGCATTCCGCTCAACGAGCGTCTGGACGCGATGAAAGGCCGCCGCCGTCTGCGCAAGGCTGATTTCTCGTGCAGCCAGGGCCAGATCGGCGGAGACCTTGGCCGCCTTTGCCTGTTCGACAGCCAGCGTTGCGCTCGGATCCTTCAGGATGACGAGCGTCTGGCCGGATTGAACTTGATCGCCAAGGTCGATGGCAATGCCGGTGATTTCGCCCTGATATCTGGCGTAAACAGATGTCGATTGCCGGGCGACGACATAACCGGAGCCGGTGATCTCCCGTGCGGCTGGCGGCGACGGGTCTGCATCGGCAGGCGATTTGCCGCTCTCGATCGCATCCTGTTGGAGCGAGATGGGCCGAACCGCTGTGGCAGATTCAACCGCTTCGAAAAGTGCGGTCTTGATGTCAATCGCGGAGTTCGGAAAGATGAAGATGACGGCCGCGGGAACAACTGCGGCCGTCAGGATGCCTGTGATCCAGAGCACCGCTTTGCGGCGTCGTTTCGACGGATCGGTCGTCGTCTCCAGAGACAGAGACCTGAGCGTTTCGGCGAGCTTGCGGTCGTGGTCGGTGAGCGTGTTCATGCCGCAAGCAATGCCGGCTTTATGGGCTCGGCTCGACCTCGAACACGTTCGAGACCGTACTCAATCGCGATTTCGGACGTGGCGAAGGCGAACTCAGCCGGGATTTGCGCGGCTTGATCGCCACTGGACAGGCGTCATGTCGGTGACCCTGCGGAACTCGCGGTTGAAATTGGATTTGGTCTGAAAGCCCACATCGAGCATGACTTCAGTCACCGATTTGTCCGTCTCAGCCAGGAGCTTGCACGCCTCCGCGATACGGAACTCGTTCACATATTGCGAGACATTCTGGCCGGTCGCCCGGTTGACCGCGGCCGAGATTTTTCGCGCCGGAATAAGAGCTTTGCGCGCCAGCCGATCGAGGTTGAGATCGGGATCGCGGTATGAGTGCTTTGTTTCCATCAGCGACTGGATTTCGGCAAGCGTCTCCTTGTCGCTCGCACCGTCAGCGGCGGGTGTCCCGGTTTCGACATCCGATGAAGTCCGGCCTTGAACCGTGACGGCGGCTGCAATCGAAAGGACGACAAGCGCAACGAGGTTGCCGGTCGCCACCATGCCTGCCGCATGCCGGCCGTGTGTCCAGGAGAAATCGAAGACTATCAGCAGATCGAGCGCCGCCGACATCAGCAAGGCCAAAGCGGCAAAGACGAGAGCCCGATAGACCGGAACGGCGCTTTCGAAGGGCGTCCTCCTCAATGCGTCGGGTCCCCGCCGCATGAGATTGAGGATCGCTCCTGCATATCCGCTGAAGATTGCCGGCAGAACCACATCGATCGCCCCTCGCCATCCCGTCACGGTCAACAGAGTGACGATGGCAACCGCCGGAAGGGCGTGCAAGACAATGGACCAATCAAGGGCGTGATCGTCTTTGCGCACCAGCCGCGCAACACCGTAATAGACAAGCGGCGGCACGAACGCAGCCCCCACAGGCGCCACATACATCACTTCGACGATGCCGTACCCCCAGCGCAACCCCGACAAAAATGCCTGGAAGGCACTGAGAAGGATGAGCACAAGAAAAGGAGCGTTCCGCGAACTGCGGCCATCCCCAGCCCTCACCACGACGATGAACAGGATCATGAGGAGTATGGCGACGAAAAACGATATCGGGAGGAAGAGCATGCAAGCCGGACATTGAATGTGAGTGAAGTGAGATGTGTTTTTGCACCTTTTTGACCATCTTTGCGACCTGAAACGCGTTTTAGGTCGTAGTTGCCTCAGCACTCCCAGTTAAAGCGACACTTGTTTTCCTGACTTTTGCGAGCCAGATTGCGGGCGGCATGATATTCGGCATCGGAATGGCCCTGATGGAACAGGGCGTAAGGCATCCCGACAGTCTGCGCGTCGTCAATGACAACCTCGCGGATTATGCGGTTCCGGTTCATGCCGATATTCCGGCGATCGACGTCGTCTTCGTGGAAACGCCGGACACGCTGTTCAATGAACTGGGGGTGCGGGGCCTTGGGGAGATTGGCCTGCCTGGAACCGCAGCGGCAATCGGCAACGCCGTTTTCAATGCGACAGGCCAGCGTTTCCGGAGCCTTCCGATCACTCCGGCATCGCTGATGATGACACCGCAAGCCTAGCGCATCGCGCTCTTCCGGTTCATCGGCTCATCATGCCTCGTCCAAAATTGAGGCGCAGTTTGTGAGTGTGTTCGGTCTTACTCCGCGACGTCCAGCAGCCGGGCAGCAGCCGCCCTCGCCTCGTCGGTGACGTGCTCGCCCGCGAGCATCCGGGCAATTTCCTCGCGCCGCTGGTCGGCGCCCATCGTGGAGACCCGGGTGGTGACCGTGAGCGAGCCCGCCGCCGACGGTCCCTTGGCGATCAGCATGTGGGTGGCGGCGCGCGCGGCCACCTGCGGCGCGTGCGTGACCGACAGCACCTGCACGCCCGAGGCCAGACGCTTCAAGCGTTTGCCGATGGCGTCCGCCACAGCCCCGCCGACACCCGTGTCGATCTCGTCGAACACCAGCGTCGGCGCCGAGCCGCGATCGGCCAGCGCCACCTTGATCGCCAGCAGGAAACGCGACAGCTCCCCGCCCGAGGCGACCTTCATGATCGGACCCGGGCGCGAGCCGGGGTTGGTGCGCACGTGGAAAGCAATGGCGTCGATGCCGGTCGGCCCGGCATTGTCGGCGTCGCTCGAGATCGAAACCATGAATTCGGCGCGCTCGAGCTTCAGCGCCGGCAGCTCCGCCATCACCGCCTGCGTCAGCGCCTCGGCCGCCTCGTGCCGGCGCACCGACAGCTGGCCTGCGGCTTCGAGGAACGCGGTCCGGGTCTCGCCGACGCGCGCCTGCATCGCCGCCAGCCGTTCCTCGCCGGCGTCGAGATCGCTTAAGTCAGCCACCATCTGCGCGGCGAGTTCCGGCAGCGCCTCGACGGTGACATTGTATTTGCGTGCGGCGCCCCTGAGCGCGAACAGCCGCTCCTCGGTCTCCTCGAGATCGCGCGGATTGAAATCGGCCGATCGCAGCGCGGTCTCGACCGCGGTCTGCGCGTCGGCCAGCGCATTGAGCACCCGGTCGAGCGCCGCGACGGTTTCGCCCAGCAATTCCGGTGCTTCCTGAGCCTTGCGCTCGAGCCGCCGCATCAGCCCGCTGATCGTGGGCATCGGCGAGCCCTGGCCGTTGAGCACCTCGTTGGCCTCGTTGATGTCGGAGGCCATCTTCTCGGCCTTCATCATGTGCGAGCGGCGCTCGGCCAGCACCTCCTCCTCGCCCTCGACGGGATGGAGCTTTTCGAGTTCATCGACGGAGGAGCGCAGGAAATCCGCCTCCCGCCGCGCGGCCTCCACCTTGGCCCGGTGGCTCTTGAGCGCCCGCTCCGCCTCGCGCCAGGCTTCGTACAGACGTCCGACATCAATGCTGCGGTCGGTCAGCCCACCGAAGGCGTCGAGCAGCGCCCGGTGCGCGTCGGTCTCGACCAGCGCCCGGTCGTCATGCTGGCCGTGGATCTCGACCAGTTTCAACCCCGCCTCGCGCATCAGCGCCACGCTAGCCGGCTGGTCGTTGAGGAAGACGCGGGTGCGGCCGTCGGCCGATTGCACCCGGCGGAACACCAGGTCGCCGTCGTCGTCGATGCCGTTGTCACGCAGAAGCCTGCGCGCCGGATGGTCGACGCCCACGTCGAACACGGCGGTGACCTGCCCCTTGTCGGCGCCATGGCGCACGAGGCCGCCATCGCCGCGGCCGCCAAGCGCCAGCGAAAGCGAATCAAGAAGGATGGATTTGCCCGCACCGGTTTCCCCGGTGAGGACCGACAGCCCGGCGTCGAACTCGAGATCGAGTTTCTCGATCAGAACGATATCGCGGATCGACAGCTGGACAAGCATCGCCGCCCGCTTCAGGCGCCGACGAGGCGGGCCCCGGCGCGCGAAATCCAGGAGCCCTTGTTTTCCCTTGGCTCCAGGCCGCGGGTCTTGAGGAGCTTGTAGGAATCCGCATACCACTGGCTGTCGGGATAATTGTGCCCGAGCACGGCCGCCGCCGTCTGTGCTTCGCTTTCCAGCCCCATCGCATAATAGGTCTCGACCAGGCGCGCCAGCGCCTCCTCGATCTGCCGGGTGTTGGGATAGGTCTCGACCACCTGGCGGAACCGGTTTGCCGCCGCCACATATTCCTTGCGCTCAAGGTAATAGCGCCCGACCTGCATCTCCTTGCCGGCGAGCTGGTCGCGGGCGTAGCGCAGCTTGGCCTGGCTGTCCTCGACATATTCCGAATCGGGATAGCGCTCGATCACTTCGGTAAACGCGGCGATGGCGCGCGCCGAGGTGCGCTGGTCGCGGGTGACCTCGGGGATCTGCCGGTAATAGGCGAGCCCGACGATGTACTGCGCGTAAGCGGCATCCTCGTCATTGGGATAGAGGCTCAGATAGCGCGAGGCGGTGTTGATCGCCTCGGTGTACTGGCCCTGGCGGTAATTGGTGAAGGCGCTCATCACCATCGCCTTGCGGGCGAATTCCGAATAGGGATGCTGCCGGTCGATGGCGTCGAACTTGCGGCTGGCCTCGGTCAACTGGCCGGCCTGCAAATTGGCGAGGCCCTGGTTGTAGAGCACGTCGGCGGGTTCGATCGACTGCGCATAGGCGGTGATGTCGATGTCCGGATCGGATTGGCAGCCTGCCAGCAATGACGACACGCCAGCCAGTCCGGCGACGAAGAACGCAACTCTCAACGCGCGCCCGCGCCCGCCCTTGACCGAAGTAACCATCGTGCAAAACCTCTCAACTGCCGCCGAAGCCATCGCCCCACGGAACCAGACCCGCGTTTCTATCCGGAAATCACCGAACTTCGCAACGTCATGAAGACGCTTTGCCGCAATTTTGTGGCAAGGCCCTGTTCAAAAACAAGGTCGTAGAGCGGAATTGCGGCGGCTCGACCGGCCCAGGGACGTTCAGATATCCCAGGGAGCGAAGGTCGCGGCATTGACCGCCACCAATTCGCCGTGGCGAACCGTGTTGCGGCGCGCCGGGGCCTCGACGACCTCATAGGCCGAATGATCGGCCAGAAGCGCGCGCAGAGCCATCGCATTGAGCTTGTGGCCGCCGCGATAGCTGCGGTAGCAGCCGATGAACTGGGCGCCGGCAAGCGCCAGGTCGCCCACCGCGTCGAGCGTCTTGTGCCGGACGAACTCGTCGCGGAACCTGAGCCCCTCGACATTGATGACCTTGTCGTCGTCGCCGATCACCACGGAATTCTCGAGCGAGGAGCCGAGCGCGTGACCCGAGGCCCAGAGCCGCTCGACATCGCGCATGAAGCCGAAGGTGCGGGCGCGGGCGAGTTCGCGACGGAACGTGTCGGCGGTGACTTCGCCCTTCCAGGACTGGCGGCCGATCAGCGGCGAGTCGAAATCGATGTCGATCTCGAAGCGGGTGCCGTTGTGCTGGGTGAACTCCGCCCAGGAGCCGCCCATCTCGATGCGGACCGGCTTGATGACGCGCACATAGCGGCGCTTGACCGAATGGTTGACGAGGCCGGCGGTGTCGAGCGCCTCGATGAACACGGCGGCGCTGCCGTCCATGATCGGCACTTCGCCGCCATCGAGATCAATGCTGATATTGTCGACGCCGAGCGCATAAAGCGCCGCCATCAGATGTTCGACGGTGGCGACGGAGCGGTCAGGAGCGCGGCCCAGAAGCGTGCACAGATCGGTGGAGCCGACCTGCGAGGACACGGCGCGCACGCTGATGATGTCGCCCGAGTCGTGGAAACGGTTGAAAACGATGCCGGTGTCGGGATCGGCGGGATTGAAGGTGATGGACACGCTTTCGCCGGAATGAACGCCGATGCCGGACAGCGAGATTGACCTCGAAATCGTGGTTTGAAGGCCTACTATATTGCCACTCATAAGGTCCGCCGTTTCCCGCATAATTTGGCACGACCCGTTACGGCCATGATGTCCCCGATCGTCAGGAGCGATCCCACGTATCCCCCACGTGGTTGACTGCCCCATCCCCTTGTTGTCGATCCGCAAGATATGACGACAGTCCCGAGTTTCCAAATCACGCTTTTTTTCCTTCTGTTACCATGTCGTAACGCAACGCCAATTCATTTAGCCGTTTGTTAACAACAGGTTAACAAAAAGGTGTGGCGGCATCGCTGCCGCCACACCGGTCATGTTTCAGGCCATCGTTACAGACTCACTTGGCCTGCCGGCGCAGGAAAGCGGGAATCTCGAGCTGCTCATCCTCGTGACTCGCACGCGCCTGCGGAGTGACCCTGCCCTGGTCGTCGAGCTGGCCGCGACGCGGTGCGTAGACGCTTGCCTCGGGCGAGAGCGGACGACGTGCCTGCGGCGCCTGGCCGGCCTGGGCGGAGAGCGACTGATCGTCCTCCTCGCGGCGGCCGAGCGAGTTCGACAGGCGCTTCAAAAGCCCCATCGGACCGCGCTCGTCGGCATGGCCGTGCGGCTGGGCGCGGTGCTCGATCTCGGCCTGGACCACCGGCGGGAAATCCTCCACGCGCGGCATGCGGGCAGGCTCGGGCTCGGTGCGCATCACCGGCGCCGGGGCGGCGGGCTGCGGGGCCGGAGCCGGGCGCTGCGGCGCGGTCATGGCCGGCTGCTGCGGGGCCGCCATCTCGCCGGAATTGGCGAACAGGCGGCTCTGCGGCTGGAAGCCGGGCTGCTGGGCTGCGACCGCCGGAGCGGCCTGCGGCCGTGCGGCCAGATCCATCTGGGTGGCGATGTCGAGTTCGCGCTCGAGTTCCGCTTCCGCCGTCAGAATCGTCTCGGCCACCTGGTCCTTGGCAACAGGCGCGGCGGGCTGGGCGGCCGGAGCCTGGGCCGGACGGGCAGCCTGCGGCTGTGCGGTTGCGGCGGGACGCGCCTGGGGACGCGGCGCGGTGATGATCGGGCGCTGCATTTCGGCGGCGCCTTCGACCCGGTCGATGCCGGTGGCGACGACGGAGACGCGGATCAGGCCTTCGAGCGCTTCGTCGAAGGTCGCGCCAAGGATGATGTTGGCGTCGGCATCGACTTCCTCGCGGATGCGGGTCGCAGCCTCGTCAACTTCGAACAGCGTCATGTCGCGTCCGCCGGTGATCGAGATCAGCAGGCCCTGCGCCCCCTTCATCGTGGTTTCGTCGAGCAGCGGATTGGCGATCGCGGCTTCGGCCGCGGCCATCGCCCGGCCATCGCCCGAGGCTTCGCCGGTGCCCATCATCGCCCGACCCATCTCGCGCATCACCGAACGGACGTCGGCGAAGTCGAGG
>TARA_R110002020_G_scaffold17871_2_pt1 | contig 12250 bp, 5 predicted proteins | sample TARA_R110002020 | Tara Oceans TARA_R110002020 (sample SAMEA4396489) | marine metagenome | biome: Westerlies Biome; feature: [MES] marine water layer (ENVO:01000295) within the mesopelagic zone...; material: water (ENVO:00002006), including particulate matter (ENVO:01000060) such...
CCAAAAGATACTGATCGACACGGAATTAATGAGTCTGATACATCCAGACTTGCTCGTTATCGTTATCCAGTAGAAGGTGAAGATGGTGAAATATCAGAAGAAGGTGTATGCGAAGAGTGTTTAACAAATACCATAGTACAGAAAAAACTAGATGAACGAGTTTTAAATGTGGCTGTTGCTAATGATCACGGACACTACTCAGAACCACCAACTAAGTTTAATTCGAAATATCCATACAACCATGTTAAAGTTTCTGAGTCTGGTCACGTTTTTGAAGTGGACGACACACCACAGGCAGAGAGATTACACACATACCACGCATCTGGAACATTTGAAGAAATATATCCATATGGTACAAAGGTTACCAAAGTTGTGAGAGATAATTATGAATTCATTCTAGGTGATGAATATGTAAACATTAAAAAAATCAACGAAACAGGTGGTAATCTTTATGTTAATATTGAAGGTGATGTGTTTGAACGAGTAGACGGAAACGTAGAACGACAAATCAACGGTTCTGTTCGGGAGGTCATTGGTGGTAACTTTCACACACACGTCAATGGCGATAGAACCATAACGACTGAAGGAAGTAAAGCAGAAAAAACAGGTGGGGACGTTTCATCAGAACAATACAATGAAGTAGTTCACACCAAAGGTAAATGTTGGAACAATGTCGATGGTGAATATCAGGTTTCGTCCAACAAGTCAATTACCTTAAGATCAAGCGGGGGTAATATTTCTATTGATGCCTTTGGTCACCCATTGGGTTCTCTTGGTGTTATTGGAAGTAAGAGTGGAAATGTAAATATATCTTCGACTGGGTTTATTCAACAAACATCAGGAACAAAGATCGGACTAACTTCCAAAGTAGGGTCAATCGACGTAAACGCTAGTGCGGGTTCATTTAGTGTCGCAGCACTTCGCGGTATAAACATGATTTCTTCTATTGGTGGTGTTCAGATAAACTCAGGAACAAGTTTCAAGGTAATTACTGGAGGACTCATACACTTCGGTACACCGCTCCTAATGAGTTGTAGAGTGGGTAGTTTATTAGCAAATGTTGATACTTCTACCAACATATTCTCACCATCAACTTTAATGACCGGTAAATCATTAAACGTTCTGTATACCCAGGCGATGTTACAAGGCACGGGACTTAATATTTACTATACAAACACCAATATGAACGGTAATGTAATGAATTGTAACCTAAATAAATTCAGTATGAAGTCACCAAGTCAAACCTACAAAGGTATCATTAGGATGAACTAAGGAGGGTATCATGTCCTGTAATAAATGTAATTCTGATAAACTCATAGTACCCAATAAATCTATAGACTTAGGTTGTGGTTTAGAATCAATAGACACACTAACCGATGAACAGGCTTTAGTTTCTCCTTCAACAACGGCGAATGTTGTTAGTCCAACAGACGCGGTTAGAAATATATCAAACGTAGTAAAAGATGTTAGTAGAAGATTTGGTAAAGTTCAACCCGGTATATTCTTCCCAAAAGATGCGGCTGAAGAATTGAATGTTGATATTGGTTTTGCTTTCGAAGAACTCGAAGAAAACTTAGTTAAAGTTTCTAATGAAATAACAAGAAGAAAACAAGATCTCGATTCTAGAGTAAGAGAAAAGGCAAAGGTTCCGGGAAACGTTCCTTTCGGGGATACCGGAAAGGGAGATAATATTAGAATACCCGGAGTACCAGAACCAGAAAGAGACGGAGACCAATGTGGTCCGTTGTTTGATCTGGATGTTCCTCCGTTCGGTGTTGATTGGATTAACCCCCTTGCCGCTTCTGGACTAGTAACGGATCCATATTGTAGGATTAACATCGGTTGTTCCTTTTGTGATTTTCCCGGTGATCTGAATATTCCACCATTTCCCGGTATTCCGGTGTGTGGATTCACACCACCGAAAGCTGAAATATGTGGTTTTGATTTCATAGACCCACTAGCTACTGCTCGTCAATTGTTGGGCGCTTTCTCTATGTTTTTCACTCAACTCGGAGCATTTGCCTACGGATTCTTTGATCTTGGTGGGTTGGTTCAGGGGTTTCTTGGAAATTGTATTATGAGAATATTAAACTGTTTAGGAAAAGTTGTAGGTGATATTGACCTAACCACAGGTCTAGAGATACACATGGCAAAGGCAAGAGAACAAATAGTCACAGCTACAGCTACTGTTACATCGGGAATTGCAAAGGTGATAACAATGATAGCAGCAATACAGGCTGTAATAACCGCCGCAATTTCTGAAATCTTTAAGTTTGTTGAAGATGTACTATCCTTGTGTGACCCGTGTAAAATTGTCGCCGCTATTGCCAATCCCGCAACCTTACCAGAATTTCCAACTTTCGGTGGTCTGTTGGATGTATAAATAGGACAGGGTAGACAAATGACACAAATAAAAAACGCGGTCGATCTAGATTTGAATTTTACAAAACATCCAATGACTGGTGATGTATCAAAAATTACGGGTATTTCGTCTATAAAAAGATCAGTGAGAAATCTAATTTTAATGAATAGTGGTGATAAACCATTTCACCCGGAAATAAGTACAGACACATCGAGCCAACTTTTTGAAAACTTTGATATTTTTACATCTACAGACATGAGAGAAAAAATTGTAGCAACCGTATCAAAGTACGAACCACGGGTTATAGTTGAAGAAGTTACAGTAAAATCTAGTTTTGATAACAATGAAATTAAGATTCTTGTTAGAATCGGTTTTAGGAATATTTCATCACCACCAACAACAGTACCAATAACACTTAAGAGATTGCGATAATGTCAAGTAAAAACACATCACTACCAATCGATAGTTTAGATTTTGATGATATCAAGTCAAATCTAAAAAATTATCTTCAATCACAGGAAACTTTTAGTGAATATAATTTCGAGGGTTCTGGTTTAAACATCCTTCTTGATATTCTATCATACAACACACACTACCAAGCCTTCTATAACAACATGGTAATCAGTGAGTCCTTCATTGACAGTGCAGTCAAAGAAGATTCAATCTATTCAATATTAAAATTACTAAACTATACACCAGAAACTAGAATATCATCGGAGGCCGTTGTTGATATTTTTTACAGAGATACGGCCGGTTCTTTGCCGGATAGTAATGGTATTTTATCAGAACAAAGATCTTTTAGTTCATCTATAGACGGAACCACTTATGTTTTCTTCAATCTAGATGCGACTGAATTTACAGCGTGTAAGTACAACGATGAAGGTCAGGTCACCGAATGGAAAGCAACAGACATTTCTATATTCGAAGGTGAGTACAATCAAAGAGATTTTGTTTTTGACGGATTAGACACAACTCGATTCCAAATCCCAGAAGATAATATTGATATTAGATTCTTGAGAGTGTACGTCAAAGACTCTGAAATAGAAAACAACACAATAAGCAATCAGTGGAAACGTTCCGACAGTATTTTAAACGTCGATGGTGACAGTAAAGTTTTCTTTGTTCAGAGAGGCATAGGTGGTAGGTTTGAAGTTGAATTTGGTGATAACGTTATCGGCAAAAAACCAACGGTTGGTGATGTAATTACCATAGAGTATGTCAAGTCTTCTGGATCGGAGTCTAACAACATTGGAGTTGCTGACGTTAGTGGAAACAGATCATTTTCGATTAGTGGTCCCAGTGATACGGAAAAATACGAAGTAGTTGTTAAGAATAAATCATTCGGTGGTGCTGAGAAAGAAAAAGTCGCTTTTTCTAAGAAGCACGGACCAAGAAATTTTCAGTCACAGAATAGACTAGTTACGGCCGAAGATTATAAGACAGAAATTCTAAAACGATTCCCACTACTCAAGTCCGTTTTAGTTTATGGTGGAGAGGATGCGGATCCACCTCAATACGGTAAAGTTTTCATTGTTGCAAACACTAAAAATTCAATTCCTCTGTCCAACTCCTCCAAGATTTCTATCATTAAAGACATCATCAAAAAGAAAAATATAGTAAGCATAATTCCAGAATTTGTCGATGTTGAGTACACATATCTCAACCTTGTACTTGATGTTCTACATAACCAAACATTCACAACAAGAAGTAGTGCTGATGTTCAACAGGTAGTTAAAACAAAAATACAAAATTATACAGATCAACAACTAGAAGAATTTGGTGCTAATTTTAGAGGTTCGACTGTAATTAGAGATGTGGTGGAAAGTGAAGGATCTATAGTTTCTGCTTTCTTATCTCTTCTTATGGAGAAAAGAATAGATGTAAAAAGTTCAGTCGGAATTCCAACCGATTACACCACTCTTTTTGCCGATCCAATTTTAAAGAAAACCGAAGCAAGCGTGTATAGTAATAAATTTATATATGACACCAAAGAATCTTACCTCGAAGACGATGGTAACGGTACTCTAAGAATATACTATATCGATACTGTTGGAAAAAAAATTACATCAAAATCAAACATCGGAACTGTAAATTATGATACAGGATTGATTTCCATCAAACAGTTAAATATAACATCCATCGTCAACGACTTACAATTTAAACTGTACGCATGTCCTAGAACTAATGACGTTGAAGTGGAAAGAAATCAAATACTTGTAATTGATGAAACTACTACAGAGTCGGTGAAAGTGAACATGAGTCTTTCAAACGACGAACCAATTACTCAGTGAGATAAAAAATGGCCCTACCACAAAATCGACAGGAGAGAAATATAATATCCACGACGGTAAGTGAAAACTTGCCTGATTTTGTACGCGAGGACCACCCAACATTTGTCAAATTTGTAGAGACGTACTATGAATGGTTGGAATCTAAAGAAAACTCTTACTTTGCTCCGTTGAGTTTAAACGGAGTTGTTGACGTAGACAAAACATCAGAAGAATTTATTAAGTATTTTAAAACTCATACCATGAGTAAGTTTCCAGAAAACTTCAAATCGGTAAAGGGTGATACTTTAGATATAAAGAAAGTTCTAAAACGAATTAGATCTTTTTATCTCGCAAAGGGAACCGAAAGTTCTATTGAATATTTAATTAGATTAATGTTTGATGTATATGTAGAAACATATAGACCAGGCGAAGATATCTTTACCACATCTGGTGGTTTGTGGTACGCACCAACTATAGTAAGATCAACTGATACCAACCCAACTGAAAACGCAAAAATTAGAGGCGAAGTCGTTGAGTTTATTGACGGTGGTAATGTTATAGGTACAGCATTAGTTGATGATATTCATCAGTTTGTAATGTCTGGAAATTCTATTCTAGAATTAGAACTAGTTGATATTTCTAATTTTACAACAACCGACTCAACGATAATAAAATTTAAGTCGGGCGAGATAGAAAAACTTTACAGTATGGTAATAGATATCCCAATTAGTTCTACTGGGTTGTTTTATACATTAGATGATCCAGTTACCTTAAAATGTATAACTGGGACTCCGGGAACAGATTTTAAAGGTAGTGTAGAATCTATCAATAAAACTGGAGGTATCAGAAAAATAAGAATAGACGAACCCGGTATCAACTACACATCATCGGGAAATCATATTCTTTCCACCGGAACTAAAACTGGAATATCTACTTCTCTACCATTGGTTACACTTGGTGCTGGTGCAGGTGATAAACCACCAAGTACCGACGACTTGATCTCAGGATCAGTGAAATCAATGCAGTTTATCATCAATGATCCGTTGGGTATCAGGGATCAAGGTAGTATGACTCAAGAAGAATGGGTAGACGACTTTCGAAATAATTCAGGTAGTCTTACCGGCGGAATAATCAAGGCCGCACGAGATATTTTTCTTAATGGTACAGATAGAAACGGCATAGTAAGGAACACATATCTTAATGCAAATACCAAAGGTTATGTTCTTTTGGATATCGAAACACCCCTAAATTTAGGATTATCTAGGTTTTATTCACTTACACCAGAAAATATAGAGTTATCAACAAAATTCGCAGAAGGTATTATTCTTCGACTAAATGCGTGGCGGGAAGTGATGCCAAATGCTAAGTTTGGTGTCTGGCGATTTGGAGGTGGTGTAGATCAATCTGATAACTTACTTGTGGACAATCCGACACAAGTTGAAGAACACTATGAAACCCAAGTAAGGCTATCTGGAGTTACACTTGACGGAGTAAGTCTTTTTGAGTCAGTGGATTTTCTGAGTCCTGTACTTTACCAAGAATTAGATAGAGACGTTAGTATAGAAGGTTCTAAGTATGATGATGATCATTCCAGAATACGTGCAGGTGAAAGAACTGATAGCGTAAAAAAAATGTGCGATCTATTAAGAGAAGCAAATGGCAATCAGAATATGCCTGTTGTTCCATTAATGACTCCGGGATATTCACCAGGCTTCAATGAAACCAGTTTCGATGTATACGATGGTCCGTGGTCCGGTGAACTGAACGCAATCGAAATGCACTATCTGAAAGATTATGCAAGTCACTTTGTTTTTTGGTATCCAGAAAATACTGCGAATCAGAATGCGATGGATGAGTTCGATAAAGTTGCATCAACCAGAGAACCAATTAAGTCATATGAAGTAGGTATGACCGACGAACAGAGATTGTTGTTGGAAGTAAAAAAGGTCAACGAACGTTCTATCGGGACACCATCTTATGGACAAATATTTACTAAGCCTGGTGTTTATCTGAACAACGATGGTAAATTGTCATCCACAGAGTTTTTACAAGACAACTTCAGATATCAGATGCACTCTTATGTAATTAGAACAGAAGCTTCTTTACACGAATATGAAAGTGTTTTAAAAGACCTAGTACACCCAGCCGGAAAAAAGGTATTGGGTGACTATTTTGTTTATAGAAAGAATTTTGGACCAACTGCTGAATTTATTGGATATAGACAACAACAATTATTTTCTCCCTTCTTTGCAAACTACTTACCATACTCACTCGCAACCATATCCGATGGCGCCCTCGGAGGTAGTGACAATGGTGACTTTGGTGTTGTAGATTCATCGATAGATCTTAGAGGTGTATGTGCAGATTCAATATCAAGCAGTGCAAAATTTGATAATTTGTATTATGATTTTTTCCCGTTTGGTTATGATGGATCTACTGGATACACTTTAGACTTTGTGGAACGGACAACCAAAACTCCAAAAACATCCTTGGGTTCTGGTATTTCTTTGGGTTGGGACAAACAAGACTTTAATAAATTTGGAGGGGTGTCTGCAACTCAAGAATTTTTCTCCAAACAATCATCGGATGGTGATATACTCATTGAAGAAATAAATCTTGCTGATAGAAATGGTGATCTTAGTAGATCATCTCACATTGAAAATTCTTTCATAGACGGTGATTTGGTTTATCAAATAAAATCGGATGGTGGAACCACTCATGCTGTTGGTCTGGTATTTGGAAATGACTGGTCTACCAACCAAGGAACTTTTAAAGTTCTAAGAACCGATGGGTCCGCGACGGGGTTTAAGGTAGGGGCAAATTCTTCTTTGCCAGACTCACGACAAACCGTTGCTCCTGCTTGGAAAATTGTTAATGACACGGCTTCGAGAGATGGTCGATCACCCGGAGCGTCAGACGGTACTCCATACACAGGTGGTACGGATTATAGACAAGAACTCTTCTTCGCGGCCGCCATTGGTGATCCCACGGGAGATGCGGACATGAGATCTGACTATGTGAATTTTTTCAAAGTACAAGATCAAGTTTGGCAGGGAGCAACAGGTTCGCCTGGACTAACTGCATACGGTGAGGTTATTTCGTGGGAAGTTGATGCAACTACATCTTCAGGATGCACCCTTAGTGTGAAACTTTTTGGTACTGATACACCACCAACTTCGTTTGTTGCATTCAACGGCGGTTTTACATCAATCTCCGCTAGTGCTATTCACCGAGTAAAGGGGCCCGGACATGTCGGATTTGGTATTCTCCCTCCCGAAACCGGAAGTACATCTGGAGGAGAAACATTTATTGGTGGCGGTCACACTGGAATGGTTGTTAACGATGGGATATTTAATGATGCCTTACTTACAGGGCCCGGCAATTTAATAGAGAACGAATTTGGTGGTTTTGTAGAATCTGTTTCAGTTTTAGATCAAGACAATACTGTTGGATCACTTTTACCCGGATGGCCATCTAGTGGAACAGATTTCTGGATAGTACACCCACACCCAAATACATGGCACGGAAACGTGCCCGGTGGATCGACATGGGGAAATATTACAATTCAGTCGTTCATAAAATCAGAATATAAATTAACATCACCTCCTGTGTACGGAACTAGCGGTGATGTCAATGGCAATTTAAACCAATCCTCTAATAATAATATACCTGGCGGTTATGGATCATAAATAAATCGGAGATAGTAAAAGATGTCATCATCTATTCAAACAAATTTTAACATAAGTGCTGCTAACGCATTCATTGATGATTTTTCAAATACGAAAAATTCATACTATCTCATGATTTCAAAACCCACTCAGTGGACCGATGACAATTTACCCCCAACATCTTGTGACAATACAAAAGATAAAATTTCAGTATGGACCGAAGCTATTGCTGCGAAGAAAATGACTTCAGATAATGTTAAACTCGTTACCAGAAGATACAACTGGACTAACGATCAAGTTTATTCTAGATATGATGATGTTCATGAAATATTCAAAGGTGCCACATTCGAAGTTAAACCATTCTACATTCTGACATCAGACTACAGAGTATATAAGTGTATTTCTGATGGACCTGCTGGATCAACAGTGGAACCCAACCACACAAACACACACCTACAAACACCAAACGCCGATGGATATGTTTGGCAGTTTATGTACCAATTATCAGAAGCAGATTTTGATTTCTTAACTGATGATTATATGCCGGTTCATGTTGCAGGAAGCACTGAAAAAATAGGAACAATCGAGTATCTTCAAAGAGAAGCTCAAGAAAATGCTAAAGCTGGTGGAATCTCTAACATAGATTTACAACAGGGTGGAGCTGCCTGGTACGATGCTTGGTTATTCGATGCAAACAAAAATCCTGATTATATTTTTGCACACGATGTGGTTACGTTTTCTGGAAGTACGTTACCCAATCCCGTAGATCCACTCGTCAACCCACCAATCAACACCACAACATTAGTCACAAGTGAATCTACAGAAAATCCCACGATAAGACAATCTACTTATAATTACTATAAAGGTTGGGCGGTCAGGGGTAAGAAAGGTGTGGGATCGTCACCTTTCGTAGATTTCTACAAACCAATTTTAGAGTATTCAAACGTAGCAGGTTCAATTAGGATTAAAGTTGAATCGATTGCTAACACAGCAGATCTTGGAACTACGGCTCTGGAGATTGTCCCTTATATCAGCATTGATGGTGACACCGGACCTTCTGGAGAATCCGGAACAGTTGTTGTCGAACCAGTTTTTGGAAACTTGATAGCGGGTAACTTCAACGGATTATCGGCCGAAAGTCAAAGAATATCTTCACTAAGAATAACTGATCCCGGTAGTGGAGTCTATAACCCAACACTTAATGTTTATCCACCACCCGGAAATAGTACATCGGGTGTTGGGTTTGTTGCTTCGGTTGTAACATCTCCATTACAAGGTCATGGATCCAACGCACCAAGAGAACTCGGCGCAAATAAAGTAATGATGAGAATGTTATTAAAGGGTGACGAGAGTGGTAAGTTTGATATAATTAATGATTACCGACAATTTTCTATAATAAAAAATCCCGAGTACTCAGGATTTTCCTCTGGAATTATTACCGGAACTAGAGTTGGATCTTTAAACCAAGAACAAACTTTACTAGATGTAAAAAATCCAAATAATATTTCTATTATTAATTTTGCTAACGTAGACGGTGGGGATTCCGGAGTAATATACTCAACCACCGATTTCACGATAGGCAGTAAAGTTTGTCAGGGTGAATTCAACACAAATCAAGCAAGAGGAATTGTAGTAGATTGGGTGGGTGGTGTCGGTTTAGGAACATTGAAGGTTTCAGTGACAAACGGTCAATTTAGATCTACTGCTTCTGGTGAAGAACCAATCGGAATAACTGCCGGTAAAATTATACAAGGCGAAACTACTGGTGTTGTTTACACCGGAGGTTCTGGTGGGTTCATAAGAGAAACTTCAAATATCAGATCTTTTTACAATAGATCATTTATAGAAAATGACATTGTTATTGGTATGGACTCCCGTTCTACCGGTAAAGTAGTTTCTTTCCAAAGTGACTCTGTTGGTGAAACAGGAAAACTTGTTGTAGACGGTGTTGTTGGAGATTTTGTTTCTCCCAAAGTTTCGTTAGGAACTTTAGTAGATGGCGAAAAGATTTTTGGACTTAGAGAACTAAATGATGTTGAGGGATCAGTTTCAGTTTCCGGTAGTCCAATCGGAGTTATTTCAAAAATAGAAAAACAACCAACAAACATTGATGACACACATAGACTTACTAATAGAATCAGAACATATTTCCCAGATGCTTCCTTTAACATAACTGGTCAGGAATTAGATCAAACTATAATAGGATCTACAAGCGGTGCAACATCGATTGTAGTGAATGCTAGATATGCTACAGGCACTACCAGTGGTGGGGCATTGGGTTCTACGGTTGACATCTTTACAACCAGAAACTTAAAGACATATCATCTAGGTGAAAAAATAACATTGAGTAATTTTGTGGGTGATGTAATCGATATTAATCAGCCAGAGTTCTTGCCGTACAGTGGGGAAGTGTTATACATAGAGAATGTAAGACCTGTGCAAAGAAACGCAGACCAAGAAGAAGAAATCAAATTGGTCATTGACTTCTAGGGAGAAGAAACCGAATGCCATCTTATGATCCTGAACTAACCTCCGGTAACCCGTACTATGATGACTTTGATGAATCAAAGAATTATCTGAAGATTCTATTTAAGCCTGGGTACGCAGTTCAAGCTAGAGAATTGACACAACTACAAACCTCCCTGCAAAGTCAAATTGAAAGATTTGGTAATCATGTATTTAAGAACGGTACTCCCGTTCTAGGATCTTACATGACGGAAAAAACTGTATCTTTCATTAGATTGAATGAAAGCACTCCTAGTGCGTCTTATAATCTTTTAAAGAATGATATTATATCGGGAACTGGTTCAAACGCAAATCTCAAGGCAAAGGTTATTCATGTAGAAGATGGTTTGAGTTCTAGCACTGATGATAATTATCCAGTTCTGTTTCTTCAATATCTGAGTGGTGGTGGAACCGGATCAGATTTCTTCTCACTCGGTCAGGATGTTTATAGTACCACACAGAATGTCAACGTTGCACTGAAGGGAACTACTACAGATTTTGTAGCGTTCTCAGGAGAGGCCAAAGCTTTTTCGATAGACACAGGTGTGTACTACGTTGATGGTTTTTTCGTTCACGTCTCACCACAGACAATTGTCCCGAGTAGAATTTCCGCTACCGGTGATACGGAACCAAATCAAACAATTACCCTAAGCTTAGGCCAGGTGCCGCCGGATGGTGTTAGACTTTTCAGTCTACCAACAAGTAGAATCGGTTTACAGATCAACAAACAAATTGTTGATAACATAGACGACCCAACTCTAGTCGATCCAGCTAGAGGATCTTATAACTTCTCAGCTCCCGGTGCAGATAGGTATCAAGTTGATCCAGTCTTGTCATTTAAATCGTTTAATATTAATTCAAATACCCCAAGTAATTTTGTAGACGAAGATTTCATTGATACACTCAGAGTGGAAAATGGAGTTATCACGAAACGATATGACAGAACCGAGTACTCAAAACTAGAAGAGACTTTAGCAAGAAGAACATTCGACGAATCTGGGAATTATGCTGTTAGACCGTTTAATGCTACTGTTCTTGAACACTTTAAACGAGACAAGTACGATGTAGATGTTAACTTAACTTCGGCCGGACAATTCTTTAATGTTGGAGACATTGTACAATCTACATTGGGTGGTGTGTCTGGTCCAACAGCTGAAGTTTTAGATGTGTCCGATAGAACATTGTTTGTCGGTGCAACAGCTCAGAGATTGACTGTTGATATGAGTAGAGGTAGATACAATGAAGATGTAACTCTCAAACAATTGTCGGATGGAGATATAGCTACCGGGACAATTTCAAATGTTACGTTTAAACCTGATGCGACTGGTATTTTCGAAACCGAACAAGGTGGAGACTCTAGTAAATTAGCTGTCACAGTTAGTCCCGGTAAAGCATATGTATATGGGTATGAATTTGAAAACCAATCCACCACAATTATTCCAACA
>TARA_R110002020_G_scaffold11642_1_pt1 | contig 12249 bp, 24 predicted proteins | sample TARA_R110002020 | Tara Oceans TARA_R110002020 (sample SAMEA4396489) | marine metagenome | biome: Westerlies Biome; feature: [MES] marine water layer (ENVO:01000295) within the mesopelagic zone...; material: water (ENVO:00002006), including particulate matter (ENVO:01000060) such...
CAACAATCGACCGATCCCCCCTGCTAATCGACGCGAATGCACTTGCAATTGACATACGGCCATGAGACAATTCAAGGGTAGACACGGGGAATTGACAGACACCCTACAAACACAGGAGACAGGCATGGAACTCAAAGGCATCTGGACCAGCAAGGAAGCCGCGCAACGGATACTGGCGGAACGGGAAGCAAACGAACCGCTGGAAGAAACGATGCGAGCCCGACAACTGGGAGCACGGGAGATCATGTGGATCGCAAAACAGATCACCTACGATCACGGGCGACACTACGTCGGGATCTGTCGGATGGATCTCTACCGAACAGCAACAGGGCACAACGCCTGCCGATGGACGGAAGGGGAGCGAATCGAGGACGAGATCCAGACCGATTGCCACCTTGCCCGGAACCTGTACGCAATTGAGCAAGCGCTCTACGAACTGGACGTACGGATCTGGAAGCACCTCGGGATGGACCGTCTCCCGCGGCATCTCCAGAACTGCTAGTCGAAACTCCCCCCGGGGAGTCTGTCGGGAATGGTCTCCCGGCACTGACGAGACAGACCAACAAAGGAGACAGACCATGTACAAACAACGAATCGTGATCGAATTGAACACAGACGCATGTCCATCGGAATTGCTCGGAACGGCACTTGAATTCGGAAAGGCACTTGTCGAGGAGCATGGCGGAGAATTCGACGACGATGATGGCGCATGGGTAGAAGACGCACCGAAACCCCAACGGATCTACCCCCTGGGGAATCGGAACCGCGCCGAGTGAATTGACTACAAACACAGGAGACAGACAATGAGCAATCTCATCACCTTTGAAAAGTACCGGACACTTCCCGTGGAAGATCCCGACATCGACTCCCGCGCCAGTGAATTTCGCGTGATCCTCACAGAAGACGATGCGTGTGAACTCCTGCTGTCGATCGAATCGGTCCTAGACCATGCGCGGAGTACCTCGGACGCATTCGGGACGGGGGTTCAGGATCTCCTGATCGCGGACATGAACAAGATCCACCATCTCCAGGCCCTGTTGCACGACATCTACCTTGACGGGGGAGCCGTCGTTAACTCGACCGCCGCCATGGGGGACACAACCCGACAGATGATCAAGGATCGGGTGGCAACGGATCGGGTGCAGGTTGCGCTGGAGAATGTGCGCGAGGGGAAGCGTTTGCGCCGAATCTAGTCAACGCTTGCTAGTGGCTCCGATCTCCGGATCGGGTCCACGCTGGAAGAATTGACCGAGTGAAGACAACCAAAGGAGACAGACAATGGAAAAGGCTACGCTTGGAACAGTGATCCACGGGACACACCGATCCCAGGATCTGATCCCTGCATTTTTTGAAATGCTCAATACCCTGGGAGATCGGGATCGCGTCCAATCGATCCGGGATGAGTTCAAGATCCCGGATTCTGAATTGATCGGATCTGATCTCCGGATCGTCGACGATCACCCCTGGTGGACGTCAGAAGATGCATCGTATTTGATCAATGAAGTCCTGATCGATGCCTTGAACGATCATGCCCCTGCGTTCTGCTATTTCGGATCGCATGAAGGGGACGGATCGGATTTCGGTTTCTGGCCGTGCATGGATTCGATCGATGCTGCCGTGGGGGATCGTGAAGCCGTCCAGGTTTCGGATCTCTCCGAGATCCCCCGGGAATGGATCGGGGATGCATTCCTGATCAACGACCATGGAAACCTCACGTGCGGACACGTTGACCAGGCGGGAGAATTTCACAGCGAATGGGCGATCGTATAGGCGGCTCCCTGTTAATTCGCTTTCAATTGACAGGGAACCATGAGAAGATGACAGACAGACAGACAGAAAAGGAGACAGACAATGTTCAAAGCAGCAGCAAACAAAGGTTTTTCCATGACCTTTGAGAACGGAAACACGGTTAGCGTTCAGTGGGGCCCCGGGAACTATTGCGACAGAAAGGGAGCCGGCTTTGATGCGCCAATGAAGCCGGAAAACTTGAAAGGAGGATTTTGGGAAAGTGGAAACGCGGAGGTGGCTGCATGGAATGCGGACAAGGAATGGCACAATTTCGGGACGTTCCCGGACGGGAGGGGTGCCCAGGTCCAGGGGTATCGGACCCCTAGACAGGTGGCGGAGTTCATCGCCTTTGTTGGCAGCAACGAATTGAACACAGCGAAAGAAAAGGAGACAGACAATGCAGGCAATTAATCCGAAACCATTCATGATCACGATCGAACTGGCGGAGCCCAGGCGAATGGGAAACTTCCTGATCGTGTCCAATGATGAATCAATCCCCCTGGAAGATCGCGGGATCCTGATCCAGACGGACGGAGACTATCCCGGGATCGCGTCGACCTTTGGCTGGGTTCCTTGTGAATGCGGGGAGACGGATGGGACCGTTGATTGCTCGCACCGCACGGCGGATGAAATGATCGGGGAGGCGTTCGAATTCCTCCTGGATCATGAGGGGGAGACGGTCGAGGATCCCGGCTATTTCGGCGGCTGATCTTCCAAGTGAATGGGGCCGATTCCGATCGGCCTTATTCCTGGGCAGATTAACCACAGGAGACAGACAATGGAAACGATCAAGCTTGATCCCTATCTCCCAGGGAAGGGGCCGATCCTTGCGATCGACCTTTGCCGGGGGACCATGATCGCAACGGAAGCCGGGAAGGAAGATCGCACGGTGTTTGAATGGGATCCCGACGACTATTCCCCAGGGCTGCACGTTTGCCGCCTGGACGGTGAATCCCGCGATCTTGCGGAGTGTGACGACGTGATCTCATTCGCCCGCGCATATGCGGAAGACGGGATCGGCGGTGATTCGTTCGACCGGGATCCCGACGACGCGGAGCAACTGCACGCGGAGTTTTGGAGCATGCACGGGGATTCGTTTGAACTCGAAACCCGCGATCGGCTGGATGCTTTCGGGGTCCAGGAATTTTGATCTGTCAATTCACTTGCAATTGACAGGGCCATGGCTCAGAATGGGAGACAGACAGACAGAAACCCCCCGCAATGGGGGAAAGGTAGACAGACAATGGAAGGAACTAGTTTTCGACTTTATGCCAAGTCCCCGGACCATCCGACCCGATTCCAAGCGATGGATTGGGCCAACGGTTGCACGGTGGGGAATTTGATCCGTGCGACGGTATTCAGCGCGGCGGAATCTGAAAAGATCCGCGCCGATATTCCCGCGCTTGAAGAGGGCAACCCCGGCTGGACCTTCCAGCTTCGTGCGTGCGCGGGCTGGACTTCCTGAACAGGGGATCGGGCCTGATTCGATCGGGCCCCTTCCCGTGTCCAGGGGGACGCGACAATAGACAGACAGAAAAGGAGACAGACAATGGAACGCATGATCAAGATAGACGACACGCTAGAGCAACGGATCGCGGGTGCGATCGAAGAGGTGCACAATCTCCTGATCGCATATGTCCAGGAGCATGGGATCGAGGAGGGGGACGATCCGCCGTGCCTCTCCAATGATCTGAATTACAGCGGATCGGTTGACGAGATGATCGAGTCGGCAACCCCGTTCTGCACCGCTGAGATCCGAGATACCATGTATCTCCACGGGGACGCGATCGAAGAAGCGTTTGAAAACGCGGGGATCGGGGAGAAAGAAGACTCCGAGGGGTTCCCCCTTGGTTGGAAGGCTGCCGCGATCAATATCTACATTTCCGAGCGCGTGGGGGAATGGTATTGGGACGAGGCAGAGGGGATCGTTGAGGGGCTGATCAAGTCCTGATCCCTTCTGTCCCATTGCATGGGGGGAAGTTCCCCCCGGACGCGGCCCGCGTCCAGGCCGATCCCGTGCGGTTGAGTACGTGCGGGATCGGGTTCAACATTGGGTGGCGTTGTCCCGGCCATACGGGGCGTTATCCTGACCAGGGAAAAGGGCTTGATCGGATCCGGCCTTTTTCCGTGTCCAGGGGGACGCGATAACAGACAGACAAAGGAAAACAAAATGACAGACTTGATCGGTGAAACTGCCAGAAGGGGGGTCTACATTGATTCCCTTTTGAGGTGTTCAGAGAATGCAGAGAGATCCCTCTCGGAGCTTTACGCGCACACGCGGAAGCCAGAAGGAAGCGAGGCCCTCGGCGGCCTTGGGTTTCTGCTCAAGGAGATCCGCCGAATGGCGTCCAAACTCTCGGAGCTTGAAAAGAAGGGGACCGCGTTGCGACTCCACGCGACAATCCAGGGGATCCGTGATTCAGCGGAGCAGCGGCGTGATTATCAACTCGCGGATGAACTCGATCGCGTGATGGGGGTGGAGTGATGAAGGTCCGCATTGATTACGAGATCGGCGACGATCTGATCCGGGGAGAAATCGGGAACGCCTTTGATCATGGGATTCAATACTGGTGCGCCCGCGTGGTCGCAAATGAGTTCCCAGACGGGGCGGAGTACCTGAGCGACATCCCCACGATGGGCGGCGAGGTCCTTTTGACAGATCACGACGGGGACACGCATACGCTCAACCTCGCGAAGCTCAAAAAGGGGATCCGTGCGATGTCCCGCGAGTGCCCCGATCACTTCCACGATCTCATCCGCCAGACGGGGGATTGTTACACCTCGGACGCACTGATCCAGTGCGCTCTTTTTGGGAAAGTGATCTACTGCTGATCCGGCAGAAAGGAGACAGACAATGCAGCAAGGAGCGTTTTGGGTGTACAGCGGGAAGGATGAAGACCTGGAGTTATCTTTCAGCACCTTCGATGAGGCCGCTGAGGTGGCCGCGAAGATCCCCCAGGGCGAGGTGTTCCAATCAATGGAGCGCCTCGCTGGGTTCTGCACGGACTGTGACGAGTTCGAGGAGGGCGGGGAAGGAGGGGCCACGTGGACCGAGGGGTCCGAGTACAAGGTGTGGGATTGGGTGTGCCCTGAGTGCCTTGAGCGAAGACAAGACGCAATCGAAGGCGGGTGCGGCTCATGCACGCGGGCAGGGTTCTGCCATTGCAGGGGGTATTGATATGGTTCTCCGGGCACAGGACAAAGAGGTCCGAGTCATGAAGATCACTCCCGACAGATACGCGGTGATGTTTAGCGGGGAGCAGATCGGATCGGCCCTGAAACTCAATCAACACCAGTGGCGGCTGGTCCTGGACAATGACCCCCCAGGCCGAAAGCGTCGCCCCTTTGCATCCCTCCGCACCGTACGGGCTCACGTCCTCGCCCTGTCATTCGACAGCATGGGAGGGGTCCGGTGATTGCAATGTGCATCCTTGTCTCGCTCTTGTTCGTGGGGGTTTCCCCCCTAATCTCTGTGCTTATGATTGCCGCGCTCATTGGCTGTTGACCGTGCAGTGCGGCGATCTGTCAAAAGGGGTTGCAAAATTCTCAGAATGTCAGATGATCGACCCGAGGCAGATAGAAGAAATGAAAAAACCAATCAAGCCAAACTCGTTATGCGAGACGGACGCCCCCGTCCAGACAATCAGCCGTGCGGTTGAAAAGCTCGTTGACAGGGCAGACGCGGAACGCGCCGATCTCCTCCTCGATGACGACTTCCTGGAGGGTGTGCTTAAACAACTCCTGGATGATTCCCCATTCCCCCGCGTTGACGGGGAGGGGTTTGGTGAGTGGGAAAAGAAAAGCCACCTGGAGGGGAGGACAAAGAAGATCAAGGCGATCCTCTTCCTTTCCGATTCGGAGTTTGAACAGGTCCGCGCAATTGCACGGGCGAGAGGCAGCCGGAGCCACTACGACTTGATCAATGAGTTGGTCGTGAGGGTTCTAGCAGCGGCGAGGATGATATGAGCGACAGGGATATCAGGGAGATCGAGGACATCCTCGAATCACAGATCAATGGTGATGCACTTCTTTTTGATGTGATGGGCCCGGGCTTCCCCGACCCTACAGCGGGCGACCTGCTGCATGGGAGGGGGGATTGATGTTCTGGAAGGATGAAACATGCTGGTTCACCGTCCCCGATGGGACGATCGACACCATGGACAGGCAGGCCCCTGTGTTCGACGCAGGCGCTTCCATCCGCGTGGATGGGGCAAGGGCTATCCAATGCCCCACGAGGGCCGTGAGGGACAGCCTCGTCGCATTCTTTGGCGAATGTGGCGTGGAGTGTGAGTTGCTGGACGAGTATGTCCCGCGCAAGAGGGACCGGATCGATCCATTCTTCTGGCACCGGGTGAAGCTGTTTAATGCGCCCCCGTCCCCGCTATGGTATTCGCGTCGAGACATTGGATGGAGGTCGTCCCCGTGAAGCTCAACGAATTGATCCTATTGTCCGCGTCCTCTGGTGAGTCGGCGTACCATCACCGCGTCTCAGGCGTTGCCCGTTGCCCGCGAGAGGCGGCAATGCACGCGAATGGAATAGACAGGAGCAACCCCTCCGACCCAATACACGGGAACCAGTTCCGGTTTGACATCGGCCACGACGTGGAGGCCCGGGTCATATCGGCCATGGAGGATGCCGGGCTTGGCGTTGGGTTCAATCAGTTGCGCGTTGTTGCTCGCACGCCAGGAGGGCTCGAAATCCCTGGCCACATTGATGGGATCGTCCTGCTACCTGAAGAGGTGGACCGGGGAGGGAAGTGGTATCTGTTCGACGTGAAGAGCGCGGGCACCCGGTCCTACCAGCGGATGTTCTGGCGCGGGCAACCCCCGAAGCCAAAGCAAGCGCACCTGGAGCAGGTGTCCGTCTATGCGAATGCCTTCGTTGATGATGACAATCACCCGGATATCCGTGGCGTGAGGCTTCGGGATCTGGAGTTCGATGGGATGCCGTGCGGCGGGGGCTTGATCCTCTACCTGTGTGTCGACTCGACAGCAAGGGGGAGTGGGGACAGCAGGGAATACCTGCCTCGGTTGACCGAGTGCCACTTTGACCTTGATGACGTGGACGTGGATACCGTCTTGTCTGGCTTCGATGATGTCGAACGCCACCGGCTGGACGGGACGATCCCGCCAAAGCCAGAGCCTACGGACGATCGTCTGTGGCCTAACTTCAACAGGAAGACGCGGAAATACAAGCCCGTGCGGTGTTCGCCGCGCTGGTGTGAGCGTTTTTCAATTTGCCAGGAGATTTAGCATGAGCAAGCGCAAGCCAAAGAACGCCAAGGAGGCGCTGGAGCGACTCTCGAAGCACTACGATCTGAACAAGAATGATTTCTATGAGTTGCATGGAAGCTGGATCTTGAAGCATTCCGCCGTCCAGAAAATGGCAACCATGCCCTCGATTGACGGGCACCGCATTGATATCTCTCCGGTTCAGACGTCCATCCATGAAGGGCTTTTCGGAAAGGAGGTCGTGATGAACGCCACCTTTTCTCTCGTGAGCAAGGATGGTGACACGATCTACTCCAGTGAGATGTTTGGAGAGGCGAATCCAAAGAACACAAAGATCCCCTACCCGTGGGCAATGGCACACAAGCGCCTTCATGATCGCGGCGTCCTCCTTGTTCTCTCTCTCGCGCAGTTCCACATCTACTCGGATGTCGAAGCGGATGACTTCAAGGAGAATGCCCCACGGCCCGAACCAACACCCGTGGCGGTTCCTGCCGCTGGTCCCGTTCGAGTCTCCCCTCCCATTGAGCCCCCGAAGCCCAATGGAGCGCCACCCATGCCAAAGAGGGGGGTTCCCGTTCCGACGATCCCAACGTCTGCCGCATCGAGGCCAGCACCTCCGCCCGTCTCAGCCATTCCCGCAGCGCCCCCTGTGGACAGTGCCAGGGAGGAGCCCGTTGACACGGAGGATGTGGTGATGGGCCTCTTTGCGGAGGAGGGGGCCAAGCTGAAGCGCGGGGAGATCATCAATATGACGGGGCTCTCCCGGCACCATGCGTCAACAGCAATTCGATCGCTTGTCGATTCCGGTCGGCTCACGAGCGAAGGGAAGACGAACGGAGCGCGTTACTGTCTCCCCACTGAAGACGGGGGGCCTCAAGGGCAACTCGCGGTTGACAGCGAAGACCCCGGGCCGGATGATAGCCCAATCACAATGGATGAATGGAACAAGGCGCAGGCAAACCTTTTGAAAGTGGGGGGCAATATGATGCAGATATGCAGGATCATTGCAGACATCACTGGGCATGGCCAGCCTTACATGGCGGTTCAGAGTGGCGCGATCACTCGGAGTCACCTGGATATGATTGAGCAACGGGTCGCCTCGGGGGCCTGAACGAGATATTGACTGGTGAGATACCTCGGAGTCGCGATCGGGGATATCAGGGGCAACCCCTTCGGGACGTCGTAGGGGGCCGGGAGCGCGGAGAGAGACCGCGTGGCAGCACCGGAATGGTGTGGCAATGGGGCGATGAACCCTGATTGCCCAGGCCAGCCGTCCTCACCCGGACAGTCAATTGATGGCGACACCTGCCCAAAGTGGTGTGACAGCAGGGAGAGACCGCATTTTTGGTGAGACAAAAAAAGGAAGGAAGGAAATGGATATCAATCAGACAACGCTGATCGGAACGGTGGTTGACCCCCCGAAGATCAATTCATTTGATGGCCGCGACGGGAAGCCCCGAAGGGTGGGCAATATTACGGTTCTGACCGAGATAGCCCGTGGGGAGTATACAACGAAGACATTCCACCGCGTGACTGCGTGGGGCGGCCTCGTCGACACCGTGGCCTCTCTTTCGGAAGGAAGCCGGGTGTACGTTCAGGGGATGTACAAGTCCCGGAGCTATGAGAAGGACGGGATCAAGCGGACGGCGATGGAGATTGACGCGAGCCAGATCGCGCTGGCCCCAATGGGCGTGAAGAGTGAGGAGATCGCATCCTCCCCGCGCCCTCCTGTCCCATCGGGACCCCCAGTCTCCAGCCCGTGGCCCTACACCGATTCCACTGGTACTGAATGGCCGAAGCCCGATGCCGGGTGCAGCTATTCGGGAAGCCTTGCCTGCGCGTGGGCTGATGAGTCGGACCCTTCGCAGGGCGGGAAGATCTACAAGGAAGAGAATGGTCAGTGGGTAGACGCCCACGTCAAGTCTCCGCCCGATGATGACATTCCCTTTTGATGCGGATGTGGATCGAGCCATGGGCGCTTGAGTACCCAGCGTTCCGCTCGCCGCTTCGGCTTGGCATCGTCATTCACCTTGTCTCTTTTTCCAGTGCGGACAGCCCTGTCGTGGTATTCAATGCCAGGGAGTTGGCTCTTCGCATGGACGTTCGCAAGAACGCTTTTGACAGCGCGGTGGAAAGGCTTCAGCAGGATGGAATCATTCATCTTGAGAAGGGTGTCCCCAAAAAGGGGGTATGGACGGTGGACCTGAGCCAGATGTCGCAGTTCATGCACGGCAAGGAGTGGCTGAAGGCCCCCGTTGATTGCCCTGCTGAACTGATGATGAAGGAGTGGTCAGAGCGGTACAAAGAAGCAATGGGTCGCCCGTGGGTTAGGACAAAAAGCGGTTTTTGGATGGAGAGAAGTCAATGGGTGTCCCTTCTGGAACAGATGAGCGCAGACCGGGTGGTGAAGTCGATGATCAACTACCTGGACGACACGGAGTCCCGGAGAATGGGGTGCACGCTCAAGTACTTCATCGTCAAGGCCCCCTCCCTGGAAGGAGACCGGTCAATGGCGGCGGGTTGGCGGTTTCAATCGAAAGGGTCCCCGGAGATGTAACGTGGCGGACGGAGTTTTATTTCTGCTGCTCACTCGTTCGGAATCCGAGGTTCGTTGTATCAGTGGAAGAGCCACGGGGATTGTTTGCGAACAACGACACATTCTCCATCTTCAGAATGATAGAGCAGTCGGTCCACCGGAGAGGGGACTCGGACCCCCTGTCCACAAGGATTGCGCTTGATGAGCTTCTGTCCACCCCCGAGGCAAAGCGGGCTACTCACGTTGACATCCGCTCCCTCTGGAGAGACCTCGACGATCCCGCAATCTCCGGGGCTCCCGAGAGATACTCTGGGCTTCTTGAGTGCTACAGGGCCCTTCGCATAGTTGACCGCCGTGTAACGGGGCACATCAACGACGTGCGTAGCGGTGAACTCGACCCCGAGGATGCTCTCCACAAGATGCAGAGTGATGTCGTTGGAGTTCACGCCCTCACGTCATATGAACCCGAGTCGGTCCAGTCAATGATTGAGACTGTCTGGAAGGCCCGGGATTCAAATCCGGAGCTTCGGGTCCGCACGGGGTTCCAGAGCCTTGATCGGGTTATCGGGGCGATGGTTCCGGGATGCACCTACCTCTGGGCAGCGAGGACGAGCCACGGAAAGTCTTCATGGGCGGCGCAGATAGTTGATCAGCAGGCCCTTGCAGGCCACAAGGTGGGGGTTATCGCCCTCGAAGACAGCAAGTCGGTGTGGGCGTCTCGATGGATGAGCAAGGTGTCGGGTGTTTCCCTTCGCAGGATCCGGGAGAATGTCCTCTCGACGCCCATCCCCGTGGCCGAAGGTGGCGATCGTCCCCTGAGTGGTCAAGAGGAGTCGGCGCTCGCATCGTCCCTCTCAACGAATTACCTGAAGAACGTCATGCTATCGGATGCGAAGGGTGCTCGGCTTGTCGATGTGATTCGGATCATGAATGACATGGTTGTGCGCGGGTGCTCGGTGATCTGGATTGATTACATCCAGGCGATCTACGCCCCAAGCGGAGACAACCGATCGCGCAGGGACTTCCTCGAATACTGCTGGGCAAAGCTGGAGCGCGAGGCGGAGACTCTCAGGGTCCCTCTCTCCATTCTGGCCCAGTTGAACCGGCAATGGGAGCAGGACCCGCTTCCCTCGATGCCGGGGCTCAGGCACATCGAATGGCTTGGGGCAGCGGAACAGAAGGCGTATGTGGGCGGGATCATCTACAGGCCCTACAAGGATCCGCGCATTAGAAGGCCAGAGCAGGATCAACGATTCAATGAGTTGATTGTCCATATCGAGAAATCAAAACAAGGAGAAAGCTGTGCACTCAATTTTCACTTCGACCCAGAGCGATGTCTCATCTCGGAGGTTTGACAATGAACTTGGCAATGTGGGCCGGAATGGCCCTGATGGTAGCAGGAGGCATGGGGATCTGGAAAAAGCACCGGAGCGGCAAGCGGTACCGAAGGCTGAAGAAGCTGGAGAATCCGAACGTGTTCATTCGGGAGGCCCTCCCCCAACTCGCCCCATTCTACGAGATCCGCCCGGTGGACATGGCGATGCCAGCGGTGGGGGCCCTGTGCATTCTGATGAGCCTCTGATCTGGGGACCCGACACCTACAAGCTGATCCTCGAAGAGTTGCACGACCCGGGTGACGTGGCGCTCGAAGACATCGACATCCGAGAGAGGTGCACGTACCTCGAAGCGGCACTGACCCATCTCCACATGGAACTGGCTGGGATCTCTGGTCATGAGCCCTCGCGGAGAGCCTTGAAGAGGCGTTGCGCCCAGAAGGCAGCGCAGGTGATTGACCTACTCGGGAAGATGACGCGGATCATGGAGTCGGTGAAGGAGGAGTGAATGAGTTGGTCATCGGACATTGAGAAGATGGCGGCGATTGCCAAGGACCTGATGAGGACGGAGCCAACCCTCGAAGAGAGGGCTGTTGTCGCACCGCTCTGGAGGTGGAGGGCCGGGATGTGGGTTCGACTGAACGACGGCCCCCTCGACTGGTCGCAGGTGGGGCTTGTTCACACGCTCAACACCCACGGGTCCGACGAGGCGGATGGATCGGACATCCATCTGGTCGCAGGTCATCGTGAATGGCGGTGGAAGACGTATGACGAGGGGGGAGGGCCGCGAACCCCCCATCCATGGGAGATGCCTACGCCAGTGCTGCAACACCCCGCAATGAAAGGGTTCATGCTCGACATGTTCCGTGAGGGCGGGTGCCCCGGAGCCTATACTCGCAAGGTGGCGGAGGGAAGGTGGTCACTGTTTGACACCGAGTGGCTGTTCCCCAACCTCCCAAAGGGCGTGTGGGACCCCATTGCAGGATGGCCTGCATATCATGGGGAGACCGAGGAGGAGGCGCTCGTCTGCGCCCTGGAGAGCAACGAATGGTAGACCAGCCCTACTGGCGCATAATTCCCGGGGATTGCCGACTGATACTTTCGGCTGGGGAGGGTGGGCGATACGACGCAATCATTACAGACCCTCCGTTCGGAACCGCCAGCCCCACGAAAGTCCAGACACGATCTGGTGATGCGTCGTCATTTGACATCGAATGGGATCGCTCGACGGTAGACGGATGGATAGAGCAGGCCGCAAGGATGCTCAAGCCAGGGGGGTCCTTCATTGCATTCGGGGATACCAAGCGCGTCACCGAGATGTGGGAAGAGGCCAGCGACGCCGGGCTAAAGCCTCTCCAG
>TARA_R110002020_G_scaffold85229_2_pt1 | contig 12249 bp, 6 predicted proteins | sample TARA_R110002020 | Tara Oceans TARA_R110002020 (sample SAMEA4396489) | marine metagenome | biome: Westerlies Biome; feature: [MES] marine water layer (ENVO:01000295) within the mesopelagic zone...; material: water (ENVO:00002006), including particulate matter (ENVO:01000060) such...
AGCCACGAATTCACCTTTAGCTTGTAGGTCTTTGATGATCTTTTGCTTGTCTTCCGGCAATACTTCTGAATAATAGCCGTCCAGCCCGAGTGTCTCACTTACTGCTTTGGCAACTATTTCATTGTCGCCGGTAGCCATTAAGATCTTAATTCCGTGCTTTTTAAGTGTATTGATAGCTTCTTGAGACTCATCACGGATTTCATCCGCTAATGCGATGTAACCAATAAGCTTTTCATCCGAAAGTACAAAGACTACTGTTTCATCTTCTGTTTTGAAAGCACCTTCAGGTTGTTCTATTTCTTTTTGTTTTAACCCGCCCGGGCTTAAAATACTAATCTCTTTCCCGTCAAGATTGGCTTTTATGCCCATTCCAGTGATGTTTTGGAAGTTTTCTGGCTTGCCTAGTTTTAATTCTAGCTCCTTTGATTTTCTTACAATTCCAGCTGCAATTGGATGTTCAGAACTATTTTCAAGTGCTGCTGCAATGGCGAGTAACTCTTTATCATCCATTCCCTCTGCTACACTTTTGAATCGAGTCACTCCGAATTCACCTTTGGTCAAGGTTCCTGTCTTGTCAAAAATGATGGTGGTCAGGTTCCTTGAATTTTCGAATGCAGTCCTGTTGCGAATCAACAAGCCGTGCTTAGCAGAAACGGAAGTGGAAATAGCAACAACCAATGGCACTGCCAGACCTAATGCATGGGGACAGGATATTATCATGACCGTGACCATTCTCTCCAGGGCGTAATTGAATTCTTTGCCAAGGCTTAGCCATACTACCAAGGTGATAATTCCTGCTGCCAAAGCGATGTAGAACAACCAGCCTGCAGCTTTGTCAGCCAAATTTTGAGTATTGGACTTCGTTTTTTGTGCCTCTGTAACTAATCCTATTACTTTGGACAAGTACGACTCTTCTCCAGTGTGCTTCACTTTGATTTTTAGGGCACCATTATCATTCACTGATCCACCGATCACTTCATCGTCTTTCTGTTTTGCCACTGGTTTGGACTCACCTGTAAGCATGGATTCATTTACATGACTGCTCCCTTCCAGGATTTCACCATCAGCTGGAATTTTTTCACCTGGTCTCACTAAAATTGTGTCTCCAGATTTTAGCTCTGCAATAGGAACATCTTCGGATTCACCATTTTCCTTTATTCTCCTAGCTTCTGAAGGCATCATTTTAGCCAGTTCCTGAAGAGCATTAGAAGCTCCCATCACTGATTTCATTTCTATCCAATGTCCTAGCAGCATGATATCAATCAAACTAACCAATTCCCAAAAGAATATTTTTCCAGAAAGGCCAAAGACTACAGCTGAGCTATAGAAATAGGCTACTGAAATCGCCAGTGCAATCAATGTCATCATGCCTGGTTTTTTCTTTTTCAGTTCCTCTACCATGCCCTTTAAGAATGGCCAGCCTCCATAAAAGAAGACCACCGAGGAAAGGGCGAATTGCAAGTATCGGTCTCCTTCAAATCTGAATTCATAGCCCAAAAGCCCTTGGATCATTGGTGCCAAGACTACTATTGGCAAGGTGATCACCAGAGAAATCCAGAATCGCTTTTTGAAATCTTGGATCATATGCATATGATGCATGCTATGGTCATGACCTTTCATTCCATGCTTTCCCTTTTGATGGGATTCATGTTCCTTACGTTTATGGTCTGAATGTTCCATTTTATCTTTGTTTAAATAGCTGTCTAAAAGATTTTAAAATCTAACTGTCAATCCACCACCGGCGCCAAAACGATTGTCGTAACTTCCCATGACAGAGAAGTTTCTGGAGAAAATATAACTAGCACCCGCTGACCAGGTAGTCTCCCCTTTGTAGTTGGAGTTTTCGCCTGATTCGGGAAGGGTATTTGTCCATCCAAAATCCATTTGATATTCATAATTAGCGAAAATGGTAGTTCGTGGGAAAATCATGATTTCTCTGTTGATTCTGAATTCTGGTCTGAGTTTGCTATCAAGCCTTACATCGAGATTGAATAAGTAAGGTGTGAGGAATCGAATCCCGACCACTGCCGTAGCATTGATCTCATCAAGACTTTCGGCCACCTCATTTTCCAGGTTCACTCCAGCGAATACTCTGAAATAATCATAGAGATATCGTTCGTAGCTTACCTCTGCTTCAAAATTCTGGTTATATCCATATTCCATATTCAGGTTGAACTGATTGCGAATATTTGAAGACATTAGGTTTAGACCTACCATTTGAGAGGCTACATTCGCAGTTCCCCAGTTAAAATATTCATCACTTTCTTTAATAAGTTTTTTTAGCGGAAAGCCTTTTAATCTTGGATCTCGTGGGTTTTCGTAAGAGAATATCCTGGCCATTCCACCCATCATATGATAAAGCACATGACAGTGGAAAAACCAATCTCCCTCTTCGCTACCTTCAAATTCAATAGTGATCTTTTGCATTGGAGGCACATTCACCGTATGCTTGAGAGGTGAATATTCGCCTTTATCGTTGATTACTCTGAAGAAATGGCCATGAAGGTGCATCGGGTGATGCATCATCGTGAGGTTGTTCAAGGTAATTCGGGTCACTTTTCCGCCTTCGATTTTTATCTTATCAGCTTCAGCTAGTGGTACTCCATTCATGCTCCAGATGTAGCGCCACATATTTCCTGTAAGATTCAGCAGAACTTCATTTACAGCTTCATTGGCTGGGAAGCTGGTTTTTTCGGGTGATTTTAGGTAGTCGTAATTGTATTCGGCGAACATATCCATACCAGGCATTTTGTCCATAGACGCACCCATGTCCATTTTACCATCCGTTTCCATAGGTTTAGCCATTGGTTGATTGTGGTCCATTTTGGAATGATCCATGCCTTGCATAGTAACTTTTTTAGAAGAATCACTTGAGCTTTTCTCCTCCATATTCATCTTGGAATGATCCATTGTCATTTCAGTCTTCTCCATCTTCGAGTGATCCTTATTCATTTCATTAGGATTCATGTCGTCCATGTTCAACTTATCATCCATTTGCATTCCCCACTTATCCATCATTTCTATTGGATTCTCTTCGGAAGGTTTAAACTTCATGGCTGGGGCTCCCATTTTCATGTCCATCTTTGCCATTTTCATCATCATTCCTATTTTGTCGGGGCGGGGGACATCTGGAGCACTGAGGATATTTCCATTTCCTAAGAAAGCAGACGTTTGCCCTGAGCCGTCTTGTGCAGTTGCTCTGATTTCTATCTTTCCAGAATCTGGAATAGTGACAATGAAGTCGTAGGTCTCGGCGATGGCGATAAAAGTCTTATTGTGGACTATTGGCTCCACGTCCAGACCGTCAGCAGACACAAGCAGGGGATCCGCTCCTCCGAAAGTCAACCAAAACTGTGATGATGCAGATCCGTTGATAAACCGTACACGCACTTTCTCCCCAGGTTTCAAATCGGGGTACTCTGAGGTAGACTGGCCATTTGTAAGGAAAGCATTGTAGTAAATGTCTGCAATGTCAGCACCTTCCATTCGTTGTTTCCAAAAATTCATCTGAGCACCGAAGCCTCCTCTTGCTATCACTTGATTTAGAGGTGTTGCAGTGCCTTTTTTGATGTTATACCATTCATTTCCTCGCTTTAGGTTTCGCATTACATTCATGGCTTTCTGATTAGTCCAATCAGACAGGAGAATGACCAAATCTGTATCATATTCCAGTGTTTTTTCCTTCGGCTCAATAACTATAGAGCCGTAAACACCACTTTGCTCCTGAAGCATTGTATGCGAATGGTACCAATAGGTTCCAGCCTGCTTCAGAGGGAACTCATATTTTTGGGTTTCTCCAGGCAGTATCGGAGGTGTGGTCAGATAGGGGACTCCATCAAAGAAATTTGGCAATAATATTCCATGCCAGTGCACGGAAGTTTCCACATCCATTTCATTTTTGACATAGATGACAGCATATCCACCTTCATGAAAAGTCAGTGTAGGGCCTGGAATTCCACCATTAACAGTCATAGCGGGCACAGGTTTTCCAGCTTTGGTTACCATATCTTTTTTTATAGATAAAGTATAAGTGGCAGTGTCAGCTGGTGTCTGATCTGCTTTTGCCAAACTGCTGTTCTCGCCCATGCAAAGAAGAAACAGAATGGAACCAATGAGATATTTTAGCATAAGTCTCATCGCTTATTTTGTCGCCTCCAGTCGCTCAATCATTGCCTGCATCTGAGCGATCTCCCGCTGCTGTGCTTCTATGATATCCTGCGCCAATTTCTGTGCTTCTGGATCTTGGAGATGAGCTTTTTGGCTTACCATGATGGCTGAAGAGTGATGTGGAATCATGGCTTTCATCCATTGCACATCTGCAATTAAGGTTTGATTTCTCAGCATAGTCAGCGTACCTATGAAAACGATTAGGGAAGAGGCTAGAATAATGTAATTGGTCTTTTTATTCTCATACATTCCCCACATAAATAGAAGCATGGAAATGGCCATAGGGGCAACCATCAAGATGGTCATATAGGTCCTGGTAGTGCTTAGCATGACATGCTCGAATAAATCTGCATTTAGAAACATTACTCCATACATAATGACAAAGGAAACTGCCATCATTGCTGCGAATTTTAAATAGTTCTTACTTTTCATAATCAGTAGGTTTTAGCGGTTATATAATTGATTTGAGCCAAGGAAGTTTGATAAGCTACCGTGGCTTTGAGTTTCATTTTTTGGTATTCCAACAGTTGTTGCTGTACCCTCAAGACCTCTTCAAAGTCGTTTCCTGAATTGCTATAGGCAGAATAAAGTAATTCCAGAGTTTGCTCGGATGTTTGCACTTGTTTGCTATACAGCGAGATCAGATTCTCCTGAATCTCCATGTCGGTGGAGAAGCGGTAATAGGAGCCAAATAGTTTATTGTTGAGTTCGTCCTTCTCCAGTTGATAAGATTCCTGCATAAGTTTGGCTTCCTTCTGTGCACCCTTATATTTCCCTCTGAAAATCGGTAGGCTCATCGTGACCATAGGCATCAAGACATTTTTCCCGTTATCTGGGATGTCCATATCTGTTCTTTCGCCGACAAGTACATAATCGACACCTGCACCTAGCTTTGGCATTCCTTGCTTTTGGGCAACACGCACGCTTGCTTCACTGGCCTGAATTTTCAAATCTATACTCCCCAACATGGGGTTTGCCTGGATTGAATCAGTTGAAATCTGCCGGTCAGCATCCGTGATTTGGAGCATCTCAGAGATCTCAACGGGGGAATCATGAGATCTGGAAAGCAGGGAATTGAACCATGAATTGCTTCCTTTGATTTTCATCTGTAGCACTTCGATGTTAGTTTTGGTTGCCTGAATCATAATTTCTACTCGTAGTGCATCTGCAAGAGAACCTTGGCCGTTTTCGAATTTTGAAGTAGCTAATGAGTAATAAGTTTCAAGGATTTTCAGATTCTCCCGTTCTAGGTTTATCAATTCGTGCGTTTCTACCAAAGGATAATAAACAGTGGCCAATTGGCTGTATAGTTGGTTCTTAGCATCCAGAAATTCCTGATATTTTGCTTCAGCCATGAAGGAAGCTACATCTTTCTGAGCTCTTAGCGTACCGAACCAAGGGAACATCTGCGTCAAAGAAAAGCGGGCATTCTGAGGACCAACTCTGGTTTCAACCGGAGATATGAAATATCCAAAAGACAGGTTTGGATCTTGTAAGGATCCTACCTGCGGGATTTTTTCCATGGCAGCTTCAAATGCTTTGTATTTAGCTTGAAGACCTGGATTGTTTTCAGCGCCTATTCGAAAATAGTCTTCTAAACTTTGCGAACTAGCTGAGAAACTCATACCCAGAAGCAAAAGAATGGAAAGTGTGATAGTTTTCATTTTCAGCTTTTTTTAAGTTTTCGTTCTTCCCGGATGGAGTATAAGACAGGTACAATAAAGTAGGTGATAGCAGCCACGATCATTCCTCCAAAAGCCGGAATAGCCATCGGAATCATGATATCTGACCCTCGTCCCGAGGAGGTTAAAATCGGAAGTAAGGCTATAATGGTAGTAGCCGAAGTCATGACTGCCGGTTTTATTCGACGCTGTCCAGCTTCCACAATTGCCTTTCGTATTCCTTTAAAATTGTCAGTTTTGTTGCGTTCAAAACTCTGGTCCAGATAAGTAGCCATCAGCACCCCATCATCGGTAGCAATACCAAAAAGCGCAATGAACCCAACCCAAACCGCTACGCTCAGATTTATTTGGTGTACTTGGAACAGGTCCCGCATATTTGTGCCAAAGAGGTTAAAATCAGCAAACCAAGGCTGGCCGTAGAACCATAGCGTAATAAAAGCCCCGGAGAACGCCATAGCAATTCCAGTGAAGACCATGAAAGTGGTGCTTACGGATTTGAACTGGAAATAAAGAATCAAAAAGATAATGACCAACACTGCCGGGACGATGATGCTCAGGCGTTTTTCTGCACGAACCTGATTTTCGTAGCTACCGGAGAATTTGTAAGTCACTCCAGTTGGGACTTCCAGCTCGCCTGAATCAATTTTGCTTTGGATCAGCCGTTTGGCATCCTCGACTGTGGTCACTTCAGAATTCCCATCCCGCTTATCGAAAAGCACATAACCCACCAAAAAAGTCTCCTCACTTTTGATTGCCTGAGGTCCTCGGACATAGTCGAAGTCAACAAGTTGCCCTAAAGGGATTTGAGCTCCTGTAGGGGTAGAAACATAGATTTTGGACAAGCTCTCAGGATCATCTCGTAATTCCCGTGGATAGCGAACACGGACAGGGAATCGCTGCCGTCCTTCTACGGTGGTACTGATATTCATGCCTCCAATAGCCGTTTCTATTGTTTGCTGTACATTTTCTATTGTTAACCCAAATCGGGCGATTTTCTCTCGGTTTATATTCAGCTGTAGATAGGGCTTCCCGACAATTCTATCAGCGAATACTGCTTCTTCTTTGACTGAGGGAACCTGCTTTAATATAGTTTCCAGTTGAATACCAAAGTTCTCGATGGTCTGCAAATCAGGCCCATAGACTTTGATTCCCATAGGTGCCCGCATGCCAGTTTGGAGCATAACCAGTCGGGTTTCAATGGGTTGGAGCTTAGGTGCGGATGTGATTCCTGGGATTTTTGTGACTGCAATAATTTCATTCCAGATATCATCTGGGGATTCTATATGATCGCGCCAGTTTCTGTAATACATCCCATTCTCATCAGGGATCAAATTTTTTGTAGACTTATTTTGTGCAAGAGCGTCCTGATTCGATAGGGTGTCACCAGAGGCAAATATGAACCTACCTTCTTTATCAATTTTGAAACGCTGTTTATGCCCTTTGGAGTTGAGAAGATATTCTGACTTGTAATTAATGATATTCTCGTACATGGAAATCGGAGCTGGATCCAGTGCAGATTCTACTCTTCCCAATTTCCCAACTGTCAGATCAACCTCCGGAATGTTAGTCAACAGCATATCCAATTGACCAATAATTTTTCTATTGTAAGCAATGCCAGAGTGAGGCATCGCAGTTGGCATGAGTAGGAAGCTTCCTTCATTCAGAGAAGGCATAAATTCCTTTTGCATCCCCGGGAAAGTATGTGATAAGCTAGACCATGGTTTACTGGATTGAATATCCCAACCTATGAGATTGGTGGCTTTGGGAATTAGTCCAAAGGCGGCATTAAAGCCAAGCCAAACGGTTGCTCCTAACAAAATTAAGGCTGCAGGAATACTGAGGAAGGCAGTTTTGTGGTCTAGGCACCAGGTTAATACACGTTTGTAATTGTATTCCAATATGGAGAATGCACCTAAGATCAGGCTGACCAAAATGGCGACAAATAACACATTGGCAATAATAGAATGAGAAGCTCCTAGTGGTAGCCAATAAGTAGCTAAGAGCCATACCACTCCTACGATTGCCAGAATAATTTCAAGTTGATTGTATACTGGTAGAATGCGAGTTGGAATTGTTATCGCTTCTTTTTCTACATAGAATTTTGCAAAAGAAATGATACTAAAGAATACCAACATTATCCCTGCCCAAGTATAACCGTAAATCAGAACTCCAATACCGAGCATAAGTAATAAACCATTACCTATTAGCTTGTACCGCTGATTTTTGACTTTGAAACCAAAAAATACATGAGCCAACATGGGTAGAATTAATAATGAAACTATCAAAGCTGCTATAAGAGCAAAAGTCTTGGTATAGGCTAGAGGACCAAATAGTTTTCCCTCTGCAGCTTCCATGGTAAAAACAGGAATAAAGCTCACAATAGTTGTAGACACTGCAGTTAGAATTGCAGTAGCTACTTCGGAAGATCCCTTGTATATGGTGGTGATTAATTTTTGCTCAGGTGGAGCTTCGTCAATGTGTTTGATGATATTTTCAGAAAGTATAATTCCAAGATCCACCATAGTTCCGATAGCGATGGCTATACCTGAAAGAGCTACGATGTTTGCATCTACTCCGAAGTAGCGCATGGCTATAAAAACCATGAGAATGGCGATCGGTAATAAACTGGAAATCAAGATGGAAGCTCTGAGATTATAAACCATCACGATTACCACCAAAATAGTAATCAGGATCTCTAGCGAAAGAGCCTCTTCCAACGTTCCTAAAGTTTCCTGGATCAGGGTTGACCTATCGTAAAATGGCACTATAGTCAACTGACTTATACGGCCATCTGCCAAAGTCTTTTTGGGAAGACCCGGAGCTATTTCGTTGATTTTCTCTTTGAGGTTATTGATGACCTGAAGGGGGTTGGAACCGTATCGAGCGACTACAACTCCGCCTACTACTTCAGCCCCATCTTTATCGAGAAGCCCTCTTCTGTTTGCAGGTCCTAGGCTCACTACGCCGATATCCTTTATTCGGACCGGAACGTTTTGCTCGACAGCAACTACAGCTTCTTCCAGATCTTCTACCTTTTTGATGTAACCTAAGCCGCGGACTAAATACTCAGCTTGATTGATTTCTATAGTTTTAGCACCTACATCCCGGTTGGATTGCTTTACCGCCTCCATGACTTTCATTAAGGGAATATTGTAGGCTTTAAGTGCGTCAGGGTTAACATCCACTTGATATTCCTGTACAAATCCACCAATAGAAGCTACTTCAGAAACGCCTTCGACTGCATTTAATCCATATTTCACAAAGAAGTCTTGGACAGTTCTGATCTCATGGAGATCCCAGCCCCCAGTAGGATTTCCTTGTTCATCTCTACCTTCGAGTGTGTACCAATAGACTTGCCCCAGTGCTGTGGCATCGGGTCCCAATCCTGGTTGAACAGCTTCTGGAAGTAGCCCTGCCGGTAATGAACTGAGTTTTTCCAGAATTCTGGATCTTGACCAATAAAATTCTGTGTCTTCATCAAAGATGATGTAGATGCTTGAAAAGCCAAAAATAGAGGAACTGCGGATGGACTTGACACCTGGAATTCCTAATAAGTAAGTCGTAAGTGGGTAGGAAATCTGGTCTTCAATATCCTGGGGAGATCTTCCTGGCCATTGTGTGAATACGATCTGTTGATTTTCGCCAATATCTGGAATGGCATCCACTGGAACAGGATCGGAAGGTAGAGCACCGACTTTCCAACCAAATGGAGCAGTCACTATGCCCCATGCAATCAGAGCAATCAGTAAGAGTACGGTAACGAGTTTATTCTCAAGAAAATACTTGATAATTGAGTTAAGCATGATTTAATCCTGGTAAAAGGGGAAACTAGAATAAAGAGGCCAGGTAGTTGAAAGCTACTAGGAAAAAAGAGGTCGGATGACCGATTACCAGGAAGTATTAAATCAGGAATGATTGAAAAAGAACTGTGTAGTTTTTTTCAATCGAAGGGGGGGAAATAAATGGATTTATATAAGCTTCAGTACTTGTTAATTCAATACCAAAGATAAAGGATTGGGTAAATGCCGCAACAAAAATTAGTTGGGCTGAATCTAATTGAAGAACTTTTAATTGTTGATCCCCATCGTTATGAACAAGTTCAAAACTATTTTGACAACATGGGTTTGCTTCACTTAAGCCCCCTTCTTCAGAAGAAGAAGACTTTTGGTGTTTCATACCACAATCCAAATTTTTGGCAGAAAGACCTATTGCATTTAACATTTCAGATCCCATGCATATATGACTGCTTTTCGCCAAACCGATGTTTGTGAAAAGAAGTAAAAATGCTAAAACTATGGAAAATGATTTTTTCACTAATACAATTATAGGATAAATTCCTGAGGCTTTGAAATAATTTAGCTGAATCTTAATCTACGCAATTTTCTTAATTGGGTTTAAGATTTCCTTTAAACTTTGCAAAGAAATATTTTTTGCAACTTCTGACTTATCTGAAAGCATGTGAGAATTGGAAGTGTATTTGGCTTATTGCAATGGTTTTTAACAACAACTTTCGTTTTCTTGAATTAGTGAACAAGGTACTGTTCCATATAGAAAAACTGCCATGCATTTTTTGGCAGATCCTCTGATTTATTATGTCTGCAGTTTGGACAATTTATTTCTGGTTTTAATTGAACTACCATTTGTTTTCATCTTTGTCGGTTACGCTATAGACTGTTGAATTAATTGCTTTCTCGATTTCTGTTTTTTCAAATTCAATAATTACATTTCCATTTTCAAAGGACGTTTTTGAGTATACGATTCCGTTGAATTTATTTAATTCGTGACTTAAGTGGACTTAGCAACTCACACAAGTCATTCCGTTGATTTTGGTTTCAGTTGTTTCAATGTTCGATTTTTCGGCTATGAATAGGTCCATTTCTATTTGGGTAAATTAATTTTGAAAAATATGGTTTGTTTACTAGATAGTTTCCTATTTAAACTTGACCTCAATTAGAGTTTCCCCCTCCCCATCAATTCCCTGGCATATTTTGATTTTCCGTTGTTCTTGTTCAATGTAAGATTCATTTTTGAGTTTTGGACTCTCCATAAAATAAGCTGTATTCTTAATTTATTTTAACTTATCTCGGAGTGCCTTCATGTCAAAACTTATCTTCGTATCTAGGATTTTGGCATAGTGCTGTGTCTGCTTAAGGGATTTGTGTCCGAGCATTTTTGATACGGTTTCGATAGGGACTCCGTTGGCAAGCGTGATTGTTGTCGCAAATGTGTGCCTTGCTATATGAAAAGTTAGTGGTTTATTGATCTCGCAGACATCTGCGATTTCCTTAAGATACGAATTCATCTTTTGGTTGCTCAATACTGGTAGGACATGAGCCTCGTCCTGGCATTGAGGATGGTTCTTATACTTTTCAATAAGTTCCAAAGCTTTTGGTAATAAGGGTAAACGGGTAGGAGAATCTGTTTTTTGTCGATGGGTATAAATCCATTTTTCCCCATCTATTCCCGTAGAAATCTGATTCCTTTTTAGATTTTTGACATCAATATAGGCTAGTCCAGTAAAGCAGCTAAAAAGGAAAATATCCCTAACCTGGCTAAGACGTTGTATAGAGAATTTTTTCTCTATTAAATTTTCTATTTCATGCCAAGTAAGAAAAACCCTGTTGTTGACTTTGGTCGCCATCTTGAAACGGATGAATGGGTTTCTGTCAAGCCATCCATTATTGATGCAGATTAGAACTACTTTTTTAAAGTTGTTGAGATATTTTACAGTGGTATTGTGATTGCAATTTCTAATACTCTTAAGCCAGAAAGCGTAGGATGAGATAAACTCGTAATCTAACTGCTTTATGTCCATATCCTTTTTCTTGTACTTCCAGTTAATAAATGAGCGGGTGTGGTCCAGCGAGGTTTTGTAGCGTAGCAGGGTCCCTTCTGCGAAATCCTTTCCTACCAATGATTCTAAATTATCATTGTGTTCTTGGAAGATTTCTAGGATCATTTTTCTTTTTTCTCCAATACCAAGGATAATATTTTTCAAGGATTCGGCGGAAATTTCCTTGTCTGATTCAAGTAATTGTTTTTTCGCCTGAAGTACTTTGTGATGGATGGTGTCCAAATAGGCATTTAATTCTCTGGCATCTTCTTTTGTCCCCTCTGCTCTACCAAAAGCTGTATTCCATCGTGAAACTGCCCACAATCTTTTGGTAGACAGTTCTTTTGATTGACCATCCACGGTAATCCTGAGGTAGACATACCTCGCTGATCCGGTTTCTTTTTTGGATTGTTTCAAGAAGAAGTGCAATCCGAAGCTTTTTTCTAACATGACAAATTAGTTTAAAGTTAAATAAAACTCGAAAATCAGGCTCTAAATAACAAGAAGCTCAATATATGAACATGTTCATAATCAGTTAACTATGACTTCCAGCCAGCGTCTTTTTTT
>TARA_R110002020_G_scaffold2196_2_pt1 | contig 12242 bp, 11 predicted proteins | sample TARA_R110002020 | Tara Oceans TARA_R110002020 (sample SAMEA4396489) | marine metagenome | biome: Westerlies Biome; feature: [MES] marine water layer (ENVO:01000295) within the mesopelagic zone...; material: water (ENVO:00002006), including particulate matter (ENVO:01000060) such...
AACCAATCTATTATTAGTGATTCTGTTCAATTTTCTATATATGGTACTGCAGTACCAGAAATAACTGTTCCGGCAGTAGAAACGCGTTATGCTGGAAGTACTTTATACGTTTCATCTCATTCTAAAAATTCTTACCCGCCTGTTACTGTAGATTTTAAAGTAGACAATGAATATAGAAACTACTGGGTAATGTATCAATGGTTAAATTTACTTCATAGTGAGTATGAAGGACGTTATAATGAAAGAGAATTACCATCTGATCCTGATTTCAGTGAATATCAGACAGATCTTACAATATTTGGTAAAGATGAGTTTAACAATAATAAGATAAAATTTACGTATACCAAAGCTTTTCCAACAACTGTTGAAGCAATTTCATATAATTATCAAGTTTCTGATGAAATTGAATCCGGGTTCACCTTTGTATACTCTCAATTACATACAGAAATAATCGATTTTTGAGTTTTTTTATCTGAAATAGGATAAATAATTTTATGGCAATAGACTTTACTCCAACGATAGCTTCACCGGGTGTTGAAATAAGAGAATGGGATCTTTCGAATGTAGCTTTACCAAATGTAGGTACGAATGTGTACGTTACAGGCTTCACATCGCAAGGACCTTATGACGAAGTAATACAAATTACTACACAGCAAGATTTAGATCAAATCTATGGGCCTCCTACTAACTCTGCAGAGAGATATTTTTACCATACTGCAAAAGAGGTCTTAAACTCACCAGGAAACCTCTACACTAGTAGATTGCCATATGGAGCTGATAACGGTGATGGATTTGGTTCACAGTATTCTGCATTAGTATATGCAGGATCAGCTCTATCTGATTACGGTGGAAGTGATAACTTAGCTCAAGGTGCTACGTATAGTAATATTGCTTCTGGTGGAACGGTAGTTATTGGTGAGCCTACTCACGTAGAGCTAACGGAAGCAGAATATCTTAGCGCTGTTGATGGTACATTATGGGAATGGCAAGATGTTGGAGGATTACCTAAAAATAATATAACTGGTGTTTCAATTGCAGCTAGAAATGCTAGAATTGGTAGATCACCTCTAGTAATTCTTAATAAATCTACTAGTACAATTAATCAAAACTACGAAGGTTACTACATTGGTCTAATTGATAATGCTGATATTAACCCATCTAATAATTTTGTTGGTTTAAGAAGCACAGCAACTATTACTGCATCTGCTTCTAGGCAAGATTTGTATACTATTCTACCTAGTAGTACTTTAGATTTTCCTCTTTCAGCTAATGCTACTACAGGTCCTGATGGTAGTCTTTCACAGATAATGGAAAACTTAGTAAATTATGACTTAGAAGGTAGAGACAGTGCTGATGTATTAAGCATGGGAGTATTTAAATTAAGAAGAACACAAAATGCTGCTCAAGCATTTCAGCTTGGTTATAATTTAGAAGATAAATTAGTAGGATCAATAAACGCTCATCGTAAAATTGATGATCAAAAAGGCGGAAGGCAGCTTAATTACTTTGTTGGTAATCAAAATAATAAATCACGTAATGTACATGTTATAGTAAATGAAAATATTACTCAGCGAAGCACAGGTGATGATGGTTTGAATACTGATAATAATCCAAAGGTTAGAATAAGAGTGTTAAGTGACTCACTACTTGGAAAAGATTTAGATACTTTAGGATTTGGAAGTGAAAGATTGACTGTAGATGATACTAATAATATATATAGAAGATTAGGTTATGCTGGTAAATTATTCCCTCTTGGGGCTTATTCCAACACTACAGTAACTAATAAAGATCTAGGTGATATACCAGGTAAACTTGATAGAGCATTAGATGGTATTAAAAATGATGAGATATATGATATAGATGTTATTCCAGAAGCTGGCTTAGGTACTATATGGGCAATGGCTAAATCTAGAGGGATTGCAGCTGAATCACCGTTATATTATGATGAGTTTTACTATGGTGGTACTACTGCAACAGCAGTTAAAGCACTAAGAACTTCTAGCGCCTTAGCAGGTGCCGGCCTAACTCTAAGAAGTAATTATAATACCATCTTTGATAAGTTTGAAAGGTTTGTTAAACCACCTTATCTCGGTGGAACAAGAGGAGATGCAATATTCATTGCTGATACGTTTAGACAGATTGTAGCTATAGGAAACGGTGAAACGAAAATTCTTGATGATAAATCTAGGAACTTCTCAACAGATGTCTTCTGGCCAATTAAACATCAGTTTTCTTCACAAAATACTTCTTATGCTACGGTATATGGTAACTGGGCTCAAACATATGATCAAGGGTTAGGACAGCTTGTATGGGTTCCGTTCTCTGGATATGCTGCTTCAGTAATGGCTAAGAGTGACGCTGCGACGTTCCCATGGTTCGCTCCAGCAGGATTTAACAGAGGTTTACTTACAACTGCAACTGATATTGCGATTAATCCTAATCAGAAGCAAAGAGATGAGTTGTATAAGTCAGCTATTAACCCAGTAGCGTTCTTCCCATCACAAGGAAATGTAATATTCGGACAGAAAACATTACAGAAGAAACCAAGTGCATTTGATAGAATTAACGTTAGAAGGTTGTTCTTAGCATTAGAGAGACCTACTAAGAAGGCTGCTCAGTTCTTCGTATTTGAACCTAATACAGAGTTTACAAGAACTAGACTAGTTAATGTTTTAACTCCAATCTTTGAGAGAGCAAAGCAGAACCAAGGAGTATATGACTACTTGATAGTATGTGATGAAAGAAACAACACACCACAGGTTATAGATGAGAATAAACTTAGAGTTGATATTTACTTGAAACCAGTAAGAACTGCAGAGTTTATCTTAATTACCTTCTATGCAACAAGAACAGATGCTAACTTCCAAGAAATAGTTGATGCACCTGGTCTTTTATACGAGGGTTCACCGGTTAGTTAATAAATAATTATATGGCGACAACAATACAAAACTTTTTCGCATCAGCAGCTAGGAAACAATTCTCTAGAGACTTCCTATTTAGGATAAGGCAAATTAATTTAGCCGGGGGAGTTAACTTCAATGGAGAAGATGACCTTCTTTATGCTCGTTCAGGATCGTTACCTGGTCGTACTATTGAAAATAAAGAAGTAAATTACATGGGACTAACATTTAACGTTCCTGGTAGAGCAACTTATGCTAACTCTGCTGGCTACACTATTGAATTTTATGCTGATGGTAATAATACTTTGAGAGATAAGCTCGAAGCTGCATCAAGAGCAGTTTTTGATGATGTTACTAGTACTGGTCAATATGGTATGCCTGGTGAGGGTGACGTAATTAACTTAAGTGTTTTAGATAAAGATTTAAATACTGTTAAAGATGTTCAGCTAGTTGGTGCTTCTATAAGAGATATTGGTGATATATCATATCAAATCGCTGACGGTACCGGTGAAGTAGTTACATTTCCTGTAACGTTCGCATATCATTTTTATAATGATTTTAGTTAAAGCACTACTTACTAATAAATATTAGTAGTGCCTGTAACACCTACACCTGAGTTCTTATCTAAGTTTGCTACTGATAGTGATTACTATCTATCGCATCCGTTTTTATGGACTATCGAAATTCCTGGATTAGCCGGGTTAGCTAGTGGTATTAATACTACTAATAATAAACTAGGAGGCCAAGGATCATGGCAAGCAAGTGGTAATCTACAAAAATGGGGAGCGGGTAACTTACTCGCTGCTCGACAGGTTACTATACCAAGCGAAAATTCATCATTTATAGAAGCCGGTCAAAATAATAGAGGGGGGTTTTTACCTGGGTATGGATTACAGCAAAGAGAAAGTTTCTTAGGTCGTAATCTTGCTGTAAACTTCTTAGAAACTGAAGAAGATATTATTCATTCATTCTTTACCCCGTGGTCGATTGCTATAGGTGTAGATGGTCTTACTAATTTTGATCTTAAGACTGATATATTAGTACGTCAATATAACAATGAGCTGCAGCCACGTAAAGGGTATAGGTTTATCAATGCCTTTCCAACTAACGTTGAAGGGTTTACAGTTACCCAAGAACCTGATGCTATATTTCCTGAAAAGACTGTTACATTTACGTTTACTAATTACGAGCAATACTAACAGTTGAGGAAATCAATATTGTAGGTAAGTAATAATATGTACATCACGCATATTCTCCCTAATGGAAAGGAGATTAAGTTAAGAGAGTTTCTATATAAGGATATAAGAACATTTAATTTATATCAAGATGCTTCTATTTTTGGAAGAATAAGCTTTTTAGAATCATTTATCTTAACTAAAGGCTTAAATGTAATTGAAAAGTTTTATGCATTAGTCTATTTAAGATTACAGTGTATTGGAAGTGACGTACTCCTCCCTTCTTCAAAAGGTGATGTAGGAGTAAGCTTAGAATTTATTAGAGATAACATAGGTGGTATATCTGATATTGAGACTTCTATAGAGATAGAAGATGTAATATATACATTAGATTACCCTCTTAATTTTAATTGCGGTAATGATGATTTTGTATTATCAATAATAAAGCGTATACAGATTAATAATGAAATATTAGAGGTAGGTGAGTTAACAGAAGATGAGCAACAAGAAGTTATTGAACGTTTACCTAAAAAGCTATATAAGCATGTAGAAAGGTTTGTTGAAGATTGTAATGAATATTTTAGTTTAACTCTACTTAAAAAAAGAGAGAACTTAGATATAGAACCAATTAAATTTAATTTATTAGATTACGATTTTGCTCATTTTATTACATCTCTCTTTCGAATAATTGACTCAGCAGGTTATAAAGAATTATTGTTTACCCTTTCAAGAAGAATAAACGATATATCATTTTTAATTAACAGTACATACCTTGAGGTGTATGATTATTTTGATTTATATCGACGTGAGATGGAAGAGCAGAAACAAGCTAATGATAGCCCTGTATCTTGATAATTAAAATACGTAATTAAATAATAACATGAGTGATAATGTATCAGGGTTTCTAAAAAAATTAGGAAAAATAAATGACGATAAGTTAGAAGTATATGTTCCATCACGTAAAGAAAAAATTGAAACCACTCCTCTTACTTTAAAGCAGCAAAAAGACCTTATCTCCTCTGCTCTAGATGGCATGAAAGGAGCTTTGAACTTTAACAGGACTCTTAATAACATTATCTTTAAAAATACTGGTGATAATGATTTAAAGATTTATGATAAATTTCCTCTCGTTATTAGTCTTAGGAAGCATTCACTTGGTAGTAAGTATAAACAGAATGATGTAGTATTTGATTTAGATGTAATACTTAAAAAAATTAAAACTACTCCTTTAAAAATAAAAGACTCAACTGTAGTAGAGCTTAAGACTCTTCAAGTAGAGCTTAAAGTACCCACCCTTGCTGAAGAGAATTCTATTTTAGCTAAAGGTGAGCAAGACATAGTTATTAAGGAAGAATCTACTAAAGAAGGTGTAGGTATGTTGTATATGCTTGAAATTATAAAATATATCGACAAGCTTATAATTGAAGAGGAAGAAGTAGAGTTTAGTAAGATAAAGGTTAACGATAGAATTAAATTAATTGAAGAATTACCGTTATCAATGTATAATGAAATAGCAGATTATATCGAAAAGATAAACAAATACCTGCAGGATGTTCTTACTGTTGACGAAACTACCCTTTCTATAGATGCGCGCTTTTTCGATACTACTGATATAGATTAAATATCTATATGGCAGTGAGAACTGAGCAGATAATGCAGCTACTAGTTAGCACGCGTGAAGATATATTAGGAAAATTAGACAACTCTGATCTTGCTAAGAGTCAATTTTCTCGTGATGTTATCCCATCACAAAATTCTTCTTTTAAGCCTAAGGGCGAATCTGCTACTGTTCAAAGAGCTAGAATAATTAACGAGACTAATATAGTAGCTGACACACTATCAAGTAAATTTCCATGGATGTATCAAAAACCTGCTGATGAAAAGGGGGATACTAAGATAGTCAAAAGAGCAGAAGATCAAATACAAGTAGCAAAAGAAACTGAAAAAGAAACAAAAGCAAGTGGTACAAAACTTGGAAAGATGCTTGGTTTATTAGGTACTGCAGCTACATTATTTGTAATTTTTAAAGATGAGATTATTAAAGGATTTAAATTTGTAGTTAGTAATTTTGGTAGTATTATAAAGTTTTTAGGAGAAAAAATCTTTAGTGTAATGCAATGGCTGTGGGATAAAATCTGGCCAGTGCTAAAACCTTTAGCAGAAAAGATATGGGCAGGCCTGCAATGGCTAGGAGGCTGGATAATGGATGGTTTAAAAGCAGTAGGTGGATTTTTAGCTTCAGTTTTTGGAAATGTTAAGGAGTTTCTTGGTGCAAAAGTTGAAGCTTTAGGAGATATTATTCATGATGGGTATATGGTTTTAAAGAATTCTTTCACAAGAGCGCTTGAAGTAGGTTTTAAAACATTAGTATCTACAATAGTAAACTTACCTCGCTTAATAGCAGGTAAAATTGGTAAAGGTATTTCCAAACTGGTGATGTCGCCGTTACAGGGTATAATATCGTTAATAGGTATGATTCCAGGGGTAGGAAAACATGCCAATAAATTAAACGCGAAGATAGACGCTGGAAGAGACGCAATTTTTGATCTTTTAGATGGTCCTAGCATGGGTGAATATTATAACTATCACAGTAGGGTGTATGATGAGAACAATCCTAACTACCGAGAGAGTTTAAGAGGTAGCATTGAAAAATTCCAATCAGCAACAGGTAATCAGAAACCACTCCCAGCACTTAGTATTGAGGCTCCCTCATTAAGTACCATAAAAAATAAGTTTTCAACCTCCACTGAAAGTAGTAGAACTGCTATCAGTAACTTTGAAAGGAAGATGATATCAACACGTAATACATTGAATGAAGCATTCGGAGAAGGGGTTGATACATTGAGTGAAAAATTCGGTGGTGCTAAACCACTAGACGATCTTAAACCTACTTCTTTACCTGAACAAAATAAAACTGATGGTATATTATTAAGTTCGGAAGAATTGTTGAAGAGGATTGAACAAAACACAAGAGGTGGTATGGGTGGATCTACTATAGTTGCACCTGGTCAACGTGGTAAGTCAACTAATAATAAAGGTAATAACTCTGTAGCAACTAATCTTAATGCCGGAACTGGAGGGTCTAAAAAAATAGACTCGCGAGGTGGTTATGTTAGAAGTCCATATAGTGTGACGCCAAACACTTTGATCACATAGTAGCGACATAAATATTATTAATGTTACAAGTAGAGTTAGATCCATCTAATGCGGGATCACCTAGCTATGAAAGCTCTGGTGGCTCAGGTGGAGGTGCAGGGGGTGGTACTTATGATGTAGTTAAAGATTACTCCTGGACTAGTGTTCCACGTAATTCTGAATTACGTTTCGAAGCACCTTCTGCTCAAGTAAGGTCGTTTGAATTGAAAGAAAGCCAATTACGAGCGTTTGCATCTGGTTACTTGAATATAGCAGATAAAAATGCACAACAAGACCCTATGACGTTTTATGACAATTTGTATAAAACTAAAGGCGAAGTAACAAATTATAGATTTCCTTACTTTGAAGATAATTTTAGAGCATATAGTAATGATTACGCTGATACATTCTCACAAATATCACAAAGAGGTGCTCAATTTTTAGGTGCACCGTTGTTTGAAGCTGCAGGGGCAATAGTAGAAGAATCTGGTTTTGGTGCTGCAGCTGCTGCAACACAAGTACAAGGAGCGAAGCTAACTCAATACACACAAAAGGCAGCAACTGCTTCAGCTACAGTTTCTGAAAATATAGGACTTAATAAATTTCTACAAGGGATGACAGGTAATGAAAACTATCAATTTAGAATACCTGCTCCAGGTAACCCTGGAGACTTTCCAGGATCCTACATAGAAACACCTAAATTTTATCAATACGCTAATACCGATGCTGGCGTGCAAATTAATTTTGTTTTAGCTAACACTGTCCAAGAGGATGATGTAGAGAAAAACCAAGCGCTAATTAAAAATATAATTGCTGAGTCAAGACCTAGAAGAGGAAGTACTATTGAAATGACATTTCCTAGAATTTATGAAGTTACGATTCCTGGATTGCGATATATCAGGTGGGCTTACTTAGCAAACGCAGCTTTTAATTTAGTGGGAGCAAGACGTCAAATCTATACAGGCGGCGGGGGAGATGGTAAAATTGTACCTGAAGCATATGCTATATCTCTAACTTTTAACTCCTTAACAATAGAATCTGAAAACTTTATAGAAAGGGCAGGAATGTAATGAGTTTAACTGGTAAATTAGGTAAATATCAAAATCAAGTAACAGCGCTATCTGGCTCTAACTTTGAGAGATATGAAAATATATTTAAAGTTTATACCCAGCCTACTAATGGAAAACAATTTTACTTTTTTAATATATTAAACAAAATAGAGCTACCTACTAATATCAATAGCGAATTTTTTGATTTATTCATAGTACCGGGAAGAATGCCGCTAACAACAGTATCTCATGAGTTATATGAAAATATACATAATTGGTGGGTAATTTACTTAGCTAATCGGGAAATTTTAAAACATCAATTTTACATAGAAGGTGGTACACAGATAAAGTATATAAAGCCAGAGTATTTAGGGTTTATATATACAGAGATGACCAACGCTACTGTATTTGGAAACCGACATTTTTAAATGCCAGAAGATAAGGAAATAACTTATAAAATAAATAATGCGGAATATAGAGCTAAATTTATTTTAAAGACGGAAGGGGAAAGTTCTGAGGAGATACTTTTTTCTAAATCGGCTATACGCGGTATGGATATAGAAGAAAATTTTCTAGAACCATTTACTTTTGGTAATATCTACATAAACAATCCGTTAGATTTTATTGAAGATGGGGCTCTAATTAGAGGTGACGGAAGAGATACATTTTCTATAGAATTCTACCCAGTAGATAGTGGAGAAGGAGAGTCACAAAATAAACAGAATGCTAAAGAAGGTCAAGAAGGCGGGCCCATGAAATTAAAATACGATTTTGTTATTTCTAGTGAATTAAACAGTGTATCGAAAACTGATAGATTAAACAACTTTAAAACTTATACCTTACTAGAAAAAAATTATTTTAAACTAAATGAAAAAATTCCGTACGGAACACGCTTTAGAGGAAATGTAGGTGCAATTATACGTAATATATTCGAACAATTTGACATACCTGTTAATGATGTAGATTGGGAGTATGGTGATATGGTTATTAATGCTTTACCTGAGCACATATTACCTCCTACTACATTTAGATATTCAGATCTTATAAAATATTTACTAAAGATTAATTATAAAAAGGTAGGAGCCGGGGGTGAGGATACTTATGTACGGATTATTTTAAACTATTGTAGAAAGTGTCAAGAATATAAATATGTAGCTTTATCGGATTATTTTGATGGAACTCGGAAACCAATAGAAGGATTTTTAGCTAATGATTTAGTAGATAAAATACAAACTAACCCAAACAACCCGGGGACTGCTCCTGGTAACACTCCACACAATAAATACAATGCAACGTTACCTAACTCTGATTTATCTTCTCCTATGTTGTTTTACACTAATGCCTTTCTAAATAACATGTTAGTATCATCATACAATCCAATATTAGGCGAACATGTAATGAAATTGCTAAGGATAAGTGAAATAAAAAAGAAGTGGGAAAAGCTATTTGTAGATACATTTAAATATCAAGGAGGCAAAGCTCAACCATGGTTAGTGTTGAATCGTGTTAAGAGTAACGAGTTGTTTCGTAATATTGGGTTTCCTTTGCCTGATGATCATGCTACACCGTTAGCTGAAGCAGAGTTAACTGCAAACATGACATTTTTTAATTTACAGTTAAACTTTGACACCCTTGGTAACGTAGATAGACAGCCTGGAGAATTTGTTGATGTATCTTCGACTAGACCTACTAAAGAAGATGATGGTACTAACCCTTTTGGAGGTGAACAAGTTGAACATAGAAGTGATGCTAAACTACTTGGATCTTGGTTTATTACTAAAGTTAGACATGAGTTTAATTCTGCTAAAGTAGATGGCTATTCTAATATATTACAGTGCATTAAACCTCATATAGGACCTAACCCAACTAAACCCTCAGACTGTATAGAATAATGGCTAGTTTTAATAAAAAAGTTGAAGTTTTAAGAGCTTTAGTGCGCACTGTAGATCAGTTCGAATACGAATTTGGTGAAGAAGCTGATAAGCTTACTCCTTACCTACAGGATATAAAATACAAAGAAATAGATCTACAAATGATGCAAGAGTTTAAGAAGGTTTATTCTTTAGGCTTTAATCAATTAGAAAAATTTGTAAACGAGCTAAACGAAGCAGCTCCGACTGGCAAAGAAAAGGGAAAAGAGCGACAGAAAAAAATAGACGTATATTCTGTTATATATTTTATAAGGCAATTAAAATATGGACCATATGGTAAAGCTAAGAAATTTTTAGATCAAATAGAAGATATTGACATATTTAAACCTGCCCCTGATATAATGGGAAACGCTGATGGAGAATCAAATTCATCAACTCCAGTATGGGCCACCGGGGGTCTAGATTTAAGTAACGTAACATTATTTAAATCTCCTACAATTCTTGTTAAATTATTAGGTTCTGGTATTGCTAACTCACAGAGTATGTTTAATGGTAACATACAATCTGCGGTTGTAATGGACAACACATTGCCTATGATTGATAAACAAAACGAACTAAGAATAAATGAAGAGGGCCGAGACGGTCGAAGTAGTGTAAACCCTGCGCATGGTAATCATATGGTTAAGGATGTAGAGAAAATCGAATTGTTTAAAGAAGCAGCAAATAAAATTTTTGACTCGGTAAAAGAATTCTTAGGTGATAAACTTAATCAAATATATCTATTTAATGTTACTGTAAATTATTTTAATCCTGATATTAATCTAGCAATATCAATAGGTAATGAAGAACGAAGAGGATTTAACTATATGGGTCAAAGATTTGAAGAAGAAGAAAAACCAGAAAATCAAAATGGTGTTGGTCAAGAAATCTTAAGCTTTGATAAGACTCATGTATTGGTTGATATGTTTGGTCAAACTTCTGATAGTATTGAACGTCGTGAGTTTGAATTGAATACTAAAAATAATAACGGTGAAAATGCATTCGAGCTTTATACCGTTAAAGGGCAGCTAGGCAGCGGTATTGATGTTAAACCTGAGCCTATGGAAGATTGCTCCGAAAACTAAACATCTCCATTTTCATCAATCTTACAATCTTCATATGGACCTACTACTGTTCTATAGTATTCCATTTTACAGCACTCTAATGCACCTATCATTTCATTACAGTTAGCATAATTTTTACCAAATGCTCTAAGGTAGTTATCTATAAAGACAGTAACTACATAATTAAGCTCTCCAGCGTTAAGTGGAACATAATTTAATCCAGCTACGTTAAGTTTGTCTTCAACGTCTGCTCTTTGGGATGGTTTAATGTAAGGCATTTTCTAAATTTACTAAACATGCAAAAGCGTTAATCTCTTTATCAACTACGAACGCGCTTTTATAAAGATGATCAGCGATAATAGCTATAAAAGCTTTTTTCTTAGTATCATCTAAATTTGAGTTATAAACAAAGTTAAGAAAGTTACCTAATAGAGTATCGTAATCACCTTGAAACCTATCTTCGTTTTCAATTAGATACTTTCTAGCATCTAATACCTTCTTACTTGCTATCTTTTTGTAAACTGTTTCGAGAAGCTCGTTATCGCTATTAATGTTAGCAATACACAGCTTTGAATCAATAACGTTCTTTTGAAGCTCGTTGATTGTTTTCCGTAAATCGGGGAAGTGACGCTTGACGAGTTGTATAAATTTTTTCTTTTGTTCATCTGTAACTTTAACATTTTCTTTTTTAAGTATTGTATAACATCTTCTTACGGCATGTTCTACAACCGGTTTAATATCTAAGGATTGACATCTCGATTGCAAGGCGGGTATTATCTTATGCTTATAGTTAGCAGTAAGAATAAACCTACAATACTTAGCAAAAGTCTCCATAGTATTACGCAATGCAGCTTGCGCTTGAGTAGTAAGACCATCAGCTTCATCTAAGATTACTACCTTTACCCTACCATCAAATGACTTAGTTTGAGCAAAATTAGTGATATTATGTCTGATAGTATCGATGCCAGACTCATCAGAAGCATTAATATAAAGGTAATTACATCCGAGT
>TARA_R110002020_G_scaffold36894_68_pt1 | contig 12240 bp, 12 predicted proteins | sample TARA_R110002020 | Tara Oceans TARA_R110002020 (sample SAMEA4396489) | marine metagenome | biome: Westerlies Biome; feature: [MES] marine water layer (ENVO:01000295) within the mesopelagic zone...; material: water (ENVO:00002006), including particulate matter (ENVO:01000060) such...
TCACGGCCATCAGGAGGTACTCGGTGCCGGCGGTCAGGCCGAACGTCCCCGGCGAAACCGACCGTTGCAGATGCGCGGTCAACCAGCCCGCAAGGCCCGCAAGAATGGCGGCATAGACGAACACCAGAAGCTTCGCCCGTGCGGTGTTCACTCCAAAGGCCTGGGCCGCGACCGGGCCTCGACGCAGCGCCCGGATGGCACGACCGGTCCGGCTGTCGAGCAGGTTCCACGTGACGACCACGGCGAGCATCAGGAAGGCCCAGACGACCACGAAGAACTGTTCCTCGGTGACGAGGTCGTAGCCGGCGACGGAGAGCGGCGGAATGCCGAACATGCCGTCGTGGGCGCCCAGCCAGCGCATGTTACCGAACAGGTAATAGAAGGCCGCCCCCCAGGCGATCGTGCCAAGCGGCAGAAAGTGACCGGACAGCCGCACCGTGACCACCCCGACTAGGACCGCTCCGAGCGCGGTGACACCCAGCGAGGCGAACAGGGTGAGCCACGGCGACCAGCCGAATTGCACCGTGAGGACCGCGGTCGTGTAGGCTCCGAACCCGACGAATGCCGCCTGACCGAACGACGTCATGCCGCCGACGCCGGTCAGCAGTACGAGGCCGAGAGCCACCAGGCTCGCGATCCCGATGTAGTTGAGAAGCGCGACCCAGAACGACGGCAAGACGCCGGCCACGACCAGGGCCAGAAGGGCAACCGCCGCTGTCGGCGCCAGCCAGGAGCGGGAGAACGCGGTCATTCCTGGTCCGCCAGATGATGTGTGGTGAGAGAGCGCCAGGCCAGGAAGGGAATGATGATCGTGAAGACGATTACTTCCTTGTAGGAGCTGGCCCAGAACGACGAAAAGGCTTCGAGCAGCCCCACCCCAAGTGCGGCCGCGACCGTCAAAGGATAGTAGACAAGCCCCCCGATGATCGCCGCGATGAAGGCTTTCAGCCCGATCAGGAAGCCGCTGTCGTAGTAGACCGTCATGATCGGGCCCACGAGAATGCCCGAGATCGCCCCGATCAGGGCAGCCACGGTGAAGGCGGCCTGGCCGGCCAGCGCGGTCGGAATACCCACCAGACGCGCCCCAAGACGGTTCGACGAGCACGCGCGGAAGGCCCGGCCGGCAAGGGTGCGTTCGAAGAACACCGCGAAGGCGATCAGGAGGGCGGCGGTGGTGGCCACCACGGCGATGCTCTGTCCGCTGATCACGAGATCGCCGAGCGTGACCATCCCTTCGACCAGCGGCGCGGTTCCGACACCTTCGGGACCGAAGAAGCCGAGACCCAGACCGGTCAGGCACATATGGACGCCGAATGCCGCGATGAGCAGGATCAGCACGCTGGCATTCGCGATCGGCTGGAACGCAATGCGATACATAAGCGGCCCCATCGGCGTGATCAGCGCGATGGTGAGGAGGATGCGCCAGACCATCCCCAGACCGAGTGGCGCGAGCCAATGGGTGATCGCGACAAGCGCCAGCGGTCCGCCGACATACAGCCCGACAATGCGCCCCACCCGAAGGGGCGAGAGTTGGCGACGCGTTTCATACAGAGCCACGAGCGCGGCCAGCGCACCCATGGCCAGCAGGAGCCAGGGGGTTGCGGGAACGGAGCCCTTTTCCAGAGCGGCGAGTGTCAGCGTGGCGAACGCCACGAACTCTCCCTGAGGGACCAGAATAACCCTCGTAACGGAGAAGACGAGCACGAGGGCGATGCCAGCGAGCGCATAGATGGCGCCGTTGATGATGCCGTCCTGAAGGAGAAAGAGCGCAATGGTGGGATCCATGATATCCGCCGCGAATGAGGCTGGAGACGTGGCCTCAAGCGAGGCGCACGCGCACCGGAAGGTGTTCGAACCCACGCAGCGTGTTGTTGCGCTTGTAGACCGGCGTGCCCGCCAGCTCGAAGCCGGCGATCCTTCGGCAAAGCGCCCCGAAGACCACCTCGGCCTCCATTCGCGCGACCATCTGCCCGACGCAGACATGAATGCCGTGGCCGAAGCCGACATGGCCAACGGTCTTGCGGGTTATGTCGAAGACCTCGGGGGAGTCCCAGTGGTCGGGGTCATGGTTTGCCGCGGCCAGGAAGAGGAGCACCTTCTCGTCCTTCCCGATCCGGACGCCATCGATCTCGACCTCACGCGCGGTGGTGCGGAAGAAGGTCTGCACCGGCGAGGCCCAGCGGATCACTTCGTCGAAGAAGGTGCGCAACCGCTTGGGCTCCTCCCTCAGGATCTGCCACTGCTCGGGATATTGCGCGAAGGCGTAAACGGCTGCGGAAAGCCCGTTGACCGTCGTGTCGAAGCCGGCGGAAAGGATCGAGCGCACCAGCGCCGGCGCATAGTCCTCGGGAATCTCACCCCGATCGACAGCGGCATAGAGCGCCGCGCCGAAACCGTCATCGGTCAGCACATCCCGGCTGCATTGCCGAAACAGTTCAGCGACGACCGCGTTGGATTCCTCGATCGATTTCAGAAACACCTCGTTCGGCGGACCGAACGAGTTGAACAGCATGTTGCTGAAGGGAAGCAGACATTCGCGCCCCTCGGGCGGAACCCCGACCGCATCGCCCATCACCTTCAGCGGAAACGGGATCGCGAGGTCGCCGACGGCGTCGAAGGTCCCCTTCTCGACCAGGGCGTCCACCATCCGGTCCGCCTCGGCCTGAAATGCCTCCTTACGTGCGCGCAGCTCGCCGATCGACAGAACCTTGTTCATCGCGCCACGCGTGACGTCGTGCAGCGGAGGATCGGTTTCCAGGAGAATGCTGGGCGGCCGCCACGCCTTCTCCTTGCGGAGATCCTGGATGCCGGCGCCGGCGCTGGAGATAAATGTCTCCCAGTCCGTCAACGTGCTCTTGACCGACGCATACTGCGCCATGCCCCAGATGCCATACTGCGGCAGACGAAAAACCGGACCCAGGGCCCGCAACTCCGGGAAATAATCAAATGCGTTGTAGAAAAAATCGTCTGCGAAAGGGTCGCCGGACCATGCCGGCGCGTCAATACTGACTTCCGCTCCCATATTTCCTCCCCGCCCCTTCATTGCGACTTGAGCCGCTTGTTATGAGGCATTGCTGGTTTCAACCAACGACACGGGCACAGGCCCGATTTGGGGTCCGAATATTCCGAAACCCAAATCATCATTGGAAAATCTCTTGACTGGACGATTGCACCGGCCAGTTTCGTTGTCAACTCGATCTCGTCGACGGATGCGTGAGAAATGCGCTGCGACGCAAAGTCACCGGACGTGCGGAAAGCCTCGATGTCGTTGCCAGCCTCGGCGCCGACGGCCGGCATCGAGTTGACATGTCAAACCGGCACTTCCAATTTGATCGGCCGTTTGCCCCTCTCCCGAGATATTTCCACTGAGTCATGAATGCGCGCTCCAACCTGAAAGAACGCCCCCTCTCCGTTCCGTCGGAGCGCGCCATCGATCGCAAGCGCGCGCTGGATCTCGAGCGCTATGTTCCGGCTCTTCTGATCTTCCTTGCGAACAAGACGACCCTCAGCGCGTCGCGCATTTATCGGAAACGCTTCCAGGTCAGCCCGACTGAATGGCGGGTCATGGCCATGCTGGGGGTGGAGCCCGAAATCACGGCCAAGCGCATCTGCGACGTCATCGGCTTCAACAAGGCCGCGGTCAGCCGGACGCTCCATGCACTGATCAAGCGGGGGCTTGTCGAAGCGACGCCGATACCCGGAAACAGCCGTTCCTCGCTCCTGGCCCTAACCGAGGAAGGCTGGGAGCTTCACGAGCAGATTCTCGATGTGGTTCTGGAACGAGAAACGCGGCTGCTCGCCGACTTCGCGCCCGACGAGATCGAGGCGTTGATCGACTACATGAACCGGATGCACAGGACGATCCAGAAGATGGACCGTCCGAAGAGCTAGCCGCGCGCTCCAGGCGCGGACCGGTCGGAATCCGGGGTTCCGGTCGCCTTTTCCCGGTTCTTGTAAGCGTCCGGCATCGGGGGTATCGCTCGTTCGAACAGCGAGCGGAACCAGATGGATCAACGATCTGATCGCAAAGACGAGGCGCCGGCGCAGGCGCAGGCGAGTGCCGGGATGCGACAGGCCGGCCAGCAGCCCGTCATCGATCTCGACAACTATATTCCCGCCTACCTGACATTCCTGGCCAACAAGTGGGCGCGCAGCGCGTCGCACCTTTATCTGAAGCGGTTCGGGATCGGGATCGAGGCCTGGCGCATCCTTGTGCTGCTGGCGATCGAGGGACCGATCACCGCCAACCGTGTCTGCCAAGTGATCGGAATGGACAAGGCGTCGGTCAGCCGGAATTTTAAGCGGCTCGCCGAGCTTGGATTCCTGCAGATCGACGACGACCCGGACGATGCCCGCCAGCGGCTTGCCCAGTTGACCCAGGCGGGTTTCGCCCTTCACGACGACATGCTGCCCCTGGTTCTGGACCGCGAGCAACGGCTGCTGTCGTGCCTCGACGCGGACGAGCGGGACGTGCTCTGCAAGCTGCTGCGCCGGCTGCATGCCAACCTCGGCGCCCTCGACGATCCCACCGACTTCGAGTTCTGAGTCAGGCTCCCAGGTAAGCGGCCACCACGTCCGTATTGGCCAGCACCTCGTCCGGCGGACCGTCTGCAAGGGAGCGTCCGTAGTCGAGCACGTGGATCCGGTCGGCGAGATCGGCGACCATCTGCATGTCGTGCTCGATCCAGATCATCGGCAGGCCGAGCGTATGCTTGGTGCGCATGATCAGCCGCGCCATCGCCTCTCGTTCCTCCTGGGTCAACCCGGCCGACGGTTCATCGAGAAGGAGGAGCGCCGGCTCCGCGGCCAGCGCCCGCGCCGTGCCGACGATCTTCTGGGTGCCGAATGCGAGCGAGCCCACCGTCCGCTCCGCCACCGCCGAAAGATCGCACAGGCGCAGGAGGTCCCCCACGGCCGCCCGGTGGCGCTCGTCCTCGCGCCGCGCCGCCGGCAGCGACAACATCTCGGCGAGCGGGTTCATCCGAATGCGGGCGTGCCGGCCGGCAAGCACCGCGTCGACGACGCTCATCTGCGCCGGCACCTCGCCGTGCTGGAAGGTGCGGGCGATGCCCAGTGCGGCAACCTCGTGCGGCTTGCGGCCGAGCAGGCTTTCGCCGTTCAGCCGGATCGCGCCATCCGGCCGATAGAGGCCGCTGATGCAGTTGAAGACGGTGGTCTTGCCCGCGCCGTTCGGACCGATCAGCGCCAGGAGTTCCGAGTCGCCGACGGACAGCGAGACGTCGTTCAGGACCTGCAGCCCGCCAAAGGCGAGCGAGATGCCGTCGACGGTCAGGTGCGTGCCGCTCATGGGTCGAGCCCTTCCAGGCCGATGTCGCGGTAGGAGCGACGGTTCGCGGCATGTCCCCCGAGATAGAGGTCCTGAACGGAGGCGTCGTCGAGGAGCGCCGCTGCGGCTCCCTCCAGCGCCACCCTTCCGTTCTCCAGCACGTAGGCGGTGTCGGCGAGGGCCAGTGCCGTTTGGGCGTTCTGCTCCACCAGCAGGATGGTCAGCGACAGTTCCAGGCGGATTGCCGCCAGCCGCGCGGCGATCTCCTGCACGACCACCGGGGCGAGGCCGAGCGACAACTCGTCGATGAGCAGCAGGCGCGGCCGGCAGGCAAGCGCCGCGCCGATCGCCAGCATCTGCCGCTCGCCGCCGGAGAGAAGACCGGCGAGCTTTCCCCGCAGCTCCGCCAGGCGCGGATAGAAGGCGTAGATGAGGTCGTCGCCGGCGTGGTCCTTGTGGGCGACGACCGCGAGGTTCTCCTGAACGGTCAGGTTGGGGAACACCTTCTCGCGCTCGGGCACCAGCACGACGCCGAGCGCCGCCATGCGGTGCGGCGGAAAATGGGTCACGGCGTGGCCGTCGAAGATCACCTCTCCGGCCGAGATGCGGGCGTCGTCGAGCCCGATGAAGCCGGTGATCGCCCGCAGCGTCGTCGACTTGCCGGCGCCGTTGGCACCGAGAATGGCCACCGTCTGCCCCTCCTCGACCGAAATCGAGACGTCGGCGATCCCCTGGATTGAGCGCTTATAGAGGACGCCGAGCCCCCGGGTTTCCAGAAGTATGCTCATGGCCGCATCCCCACGCCGCGGGCAGATACCCGCAGCCGCCGCCACAGCCCCATCAGGCCGTGCGGTTCGAGCGCCAGGAACAGGATCATCACCAGACCGAACGCGGCATAGTTGGCCGCGAAGGCCGCACCGGCATATTGGTTGGCGCCGGGCAGCGCGAACAGCAGTGCCTCGATCACGTAGGGCAGCACGGTCACGAACGCCGCCCCGAGGATTGCGCCGGTGAGCGAGCCGACGCCGCCGATAATGATCATCGCCACGTACTGGACAGCCAGATAGAGCGAGAAGGCCTCGATGGACACGAAGCCGCGATAGTAGGCGAACAGGCCGCCGGCGAACGCGGTCAGCGCCGAGGAGACGACGAAGGCGAACAGCTTCGCCCGCTTCACGTCGATGCCGATCGCCGCCGCCACCGTCTCGTTGGTGCGCACCATGGCCCAGGCCCGGCCGGTGCGCGACCGCACCAGGCTGGCGCACACGAAGGCGGTCGCCGCCAAGGCCGCGAGGAGCACGAAATACCAGGAAAAGCCGTCGTAGAACTCGTGGCCCAGCACCACCGGCGGATCGATCAGGATGCCGGCCGAATAGCTCCGCGCGGCCTCGTATTCGCCGCCCACATAGATGACGATGAAGTGGAGCGCCAAGGTGGAAACGGCGAGATAGAGGCCGCGCAGGCGGAGCGACGGCAGCCCGAAGATGACGCCCAGCATGCCGCCGGTGACGAAACACAGTGGCAAGGTCACCCAGAACGGCGCAGCCAGCTCATTGAACAGGATGCCCACGGTGAAGGCGCCCGCCGCGAGCAGGCCCGCATGGCCGAGGGAGATCTGGCCCGCGAAGCCGGTCAGCAGCATCAGGGCGAGCGCCCCGATGCCGGCGAGCAGGAACTGGTTGGCGAGATCGAGCGGAAACGCTCCGGCGACGAACGGAAACACCAGCATGGCGACGGCCAGGGCGAGCAGCCCTCCCCGCCGAAGCAGTCGGCCCGGGCCACGATCGGCAGCGTGGGCAGCGATGATCCGGTCAGACACGATCGAGCTCCTCGCGCGTCCCGAACAGCCCCCAGGGCCGCACCATCAACATCAGCAGCAGGATGAAGAACGGAATCACATCGGCGAGCAGCGGATTGACGTGGCGGATCATCAGGATCTCCGAAGCCGCCACGATGGCCGAGCCGATGAGTGCTCCCGCCAGGCTGTCGAGACCGCCGACGAGCGCGCCGGGAAACGCCTTCAACCCGATCAGCACCATGGTGGAATCCAGCCCGGTGTCGATGGCGACGATGATGCCCGCGATCGACGCGGTGAAAGTCGAGATCGACCAGGTGAGCGCGTAGACGACGTGGAGGTTGACGCCGCGCTGGGCCGCCAACAGCGGGTTCTGGCCGGCGGCGCGCATGCGCATGCCCCAGCGCGACCGGGCCAGGAAGAGAAAGAGCGCGCCGTACACGATGCCGGTGACCACGACCAGCGTAGCCGACATCAGGGAGATTCGGGCACCGCCGATGCCGATCGAGGGGTTGGCGATCCCCAGTTCGTGGGCGGGATGCAGCGCCTGGGCCGAGAAGATCAGCACGACGACGCCGCGGATCAGGATCCCCAGCGCGATCGTGGTCAGCACCGCCGCCAGGACCGACTGCCCGGTCATCCGGCGCATGAGGAAGAGATAGACCATCAACCCGACGACGACAGACAGCCCGGCCGCCAGGGCGACCGCGACGACAGGATTGTCGGGCGTGATGCCGGCGGTCGCCACGAGCAGGTATGCGCCCACCATCATCAGTTCGCCATGGGCGAGATTGAGGATGCGGCTGACCCGATAGATCAGAACGTAGCCGCAGGAAATCAGGGCGTAGAGCGCCGTCAAGACGACGATGTTGGCAAACAGCTGCACGGCCGGTCCCTTCGCAGAGGAGCGGTGGCCGGGATTCCCCGGCCACCGGACAGAAGCGGTCGGACAGGCCTATTCGACACTGTACGGCTTCCAGTCCATCACGGTCTCGATGCCACCGTCACCCGATGAATAGACGCGGTAGTACTGCTCGGTCCGGAAGTGGTTGTCCGTAGTCCAAGTGATCGGTCCGCCGCGCAGGCCCTTCGTATCGACGGTCAGATCCGACATCGCCGCCATCAGCTTTTCAGCATCCGCGTCGGGTCCGGCGGCCTTGATTGCCGCCTCGATGGCCATCCCGGCAATCCATCCCTCGACCATCTGTTCGGGCGGATAGGAGGATCCGGCCGCCTTGGCAGCGTCGATGATCTCCTTGTGGATCGGCAGACCGTCGGAGAAGAAGGAATTCGCGCCAATGAGGAACAGCTTGCCGTCCTTCAACCGGTCCGCCTCGCCTTCCGCCTCCAGATGGGCCCAGGTGATGTAGTCGCCGTCCCAGCCCTGCTGGCGCAGCGCTTCCAGCGTCTTCACCTCAGTTACCCACGGTGCCCACGCGTAGACCCAGTTGGCGCCCGCGTCCTTGATGTTGCTGGCGAACGGGGAATAGTCCGGCGTCGGCGGCGGAACGACCTCCTTGGCGACCGCCTTCATGCCATTGTCGGGTGCGATGGTCTCCGCATAGTCGATCTCGGACCGCGAGACGGGAATAGCCATCGCCACCAGGCCGAGCTCGACGTCGCCCTTCGCCTGCGACTTGATAAAATCGAGCGTGGCGCGGCTGTCGTATTTCGCCGCGAAGGCCGTGGTGCAGAAAAGGTTCGCCTGGGCCGGCGGATAGGTCTGTTCCGGGCAGACCGACGCCGCGAACAACAGCGGCACGTTGGCCCGCCTCGTCTCCGCGATCATCGGCGCGAAGGTCGACGACAGGCTGGAGTTGACGAGAAGGTCGACCTTGTCCTGGGACAGCAGCTTCTTGGCGTTGGCGGCCCCCTTGGAGGCCTCGCCCTGGTCGTCCTGAAGGATCAGCCGGACCGTTGTGCCGTCGACACCGCCGGCGGCATTCAGCCGGTCGACATAGATACGCAAGGCGTCGATCGCCGGCGCATAGCTGCCGGCCGTCGGGCCGGTGATCGCGCCGGAAAGGCCGATCACGACCTCGTCCGCATATGCCGATGTGAAGGAACATGCGGCAACAGCCGCCGCGATGAGCGCACGATAGGCCATGGTCTCTCCCCTTCTGTTCCGGTCGTTCTAAGGGTGCCGGATGGGTCGAGTTGACAACTCAAGCTTACCCCTGTCAAGGTCGTTGATAACTCAACGGCCTGTGACTTGTCTGGTCCTTGGACGGGACGTTCGACGCAAGTGGTGGAGCAAAAGGCGAGCTGGCAACCCCGACGATCGGGGGCTGAGAATCCGCCGGGAGGAAACGATGAACGCTCAGACTCGGTTTGCGCCCGAAATCCCGATTCTCGACCTCGATCCGTTCAACGAAGAGGTCCTGCGGGCGCCGGAAGCCTACTACGAGGCGCTCCGCGCAGCCGGGCCGATCGTGCACCTGTCGCGCTACGGCGTGCTGGCCTGCGGCCGGTATCCGGAGACGCAGGAAATCTTTTCCGACTGGAACCGGTTCGTTTCGTCGCGCGGCGTCGGTGTCTCTGATTTTAAGCTGGAGAAGCCGTGGCGGCCACCCAGCATCATCCTCGAGGTCGATCCGCCTGATCACACCCGCACCCGCACGGTGATGACCAGGGCGATGTCGCCGAAAGCGATCTCAGCGCTGAAGGAAGGATTCCGGATCGAGGCGGAGCGGCTGGTGGAGCGGTTGCTCGACATCCGCGAATTCGACGCCGTGGCGGAGCTCTCGGAGAAGTTTCCATTGTCCGTGTTCCCGAAGGCCGTCGGGCTGTCCGACCCCGACCGGGACATGCTCCTTGGCTATGGCTCGCTGGTGTTCAATGCGCTCGGGCCGGAAAACGATCTGCGCCGCAATGCCTTCAAGAACGCCGCCGAGATCAACGCCTGGATCGAGGCGCACTGCGAGCGCGACGCCCTGGCGCCCGGCGGCTTCGGCGACACCATCTACCAGGCGGCCGACAACGGCGACCTGACGGAGCAGGAGGCAGGCATGCTGGTCCGCTCGCTGCTCTCTGCCGGCGTCGACACGACGGTCGCAGGCATTGGCGCGGCGGTCTTCTGCTTTGCCACCAATCCCGACCAGTACACCGATCTCGTCGAGAACCCGGCCCTTGCGCGCCAGGCGTTCGAGGAGGTGCTGCGCTACGTGTCGCCGGTTCACGCTTTCTTCCGCACAGCCAACAGCGACACAGAGGTGTCGGGCATCGCCATCCCGGACGGGGCCAAAATCCACTGCTGTCTCGGGGCAGCCAATCTTGACCCCGAGAAATGGCCGGAGCCCGGGAAATTCGACATCCGTCGACGCCCCGTCGGTCATCTCGCTTTCGGTACGGGCGTTCATGGCTGCGTCGGGCAGACCGTCGCGCGCCAGGAGGCGGAGGCGGTGCTGTCGGCGCTGGCTGCCAGGGTCGGGGCCATTGAGCTCGCCGGACAGCCGGTCTGGCGGCCGAACAACGCGTTGCGCAGCCTCGACAGCCTGCCGGTCCGTCTTTCGCCGCGCTGATCCCCGACGCCAACTTCCGAGGCTTCCAATGCCGACAGTTATCTATCGCACCGCCGCATGCGAGGAGACGGCCCTCGATCTCAAGGCCGGCACCAACGTCATGGAAGGTGCGGTGACCCATGGTATCGACGGGATCGTCGGCGAATGCGGCGGCGCGCTCATGTGCGCGACCTGCCACGTCTATCTCAGCGAGGCGGACTTTGCGCGGCTCCCGCCCAGGAGCGAAGTGGAGGAGGAGATGCTCGACAGCGCGGCCGCCGAGAGGCGCGCCACGAGCCGGCTGTCGTGCCAGATCAAGATGACGGATGAGCTCGACGGTCTGGTCGTCGAGATCCCCGACAGCCAGTACTGACGGTCCGCATGACCAACGAAGCGGTGATCATCGTCGGGGCCGGTCATGCCGGCGCGGAACTCGCCCACTCGCTCCGCAAGGAGGGGTTTGATGGAAGTGTCGTGCTTCTGTCCGACGAGCCGCATTTCCCCTACCAGAAGCCGCCGCTCTCCAAGGATTTCCTCAAGGGCGACGGAGGGCAGCCGCTGCTTCTGAAGGCGGAGGCGCTCTATGAGAAGCTGGGGATCGAGCTGGTGCTCGGGCGCCGCGTTGCGGAGATCGACAGGGCCGGGAAGTCCGTGCTCCTCGATGACGGGACAAGCATCGCCTACAGCCACCTTGCCCTCGCCACCGGCGCCCGCAACCGGCGTCCGCCGCTGCCCGGCCTCGACGATCCGGCAGTGATGGAGCTGCGCGGCCTCGACCACTGCCGCACCATCCTGACGCGTGCCGCCGGCCTTGAGCATGTGGCGGTGGTCGGCGCCGGCTTCATCGGGCTGGAGATCGCAGCATTCCTGCGGGAGAAGGGCAAGGCCGTTGACGTGATCGAACTGGCCGACCGGGTGATGGCGCGCGCGGTGTCCGAGCCAGTGTCGGCCTATTTCCTGGCGCTGCATCGGGGCCTGGGGGCCGGGATCCACTTGAAGACGGGCGTCACCGCCGTCGCACACCGGGCGGATGGTGTCCGCCTCGACTTGTCGGACGGCCGCAGCCTGCAGGCTGGCGCGGTGCTGATCGCGGCCGGCGTCGTGCCGAACGTCGAGCTTGCCGCGGCGGCCGGGTTGGAGATTTCCAACGGCATCGTCGTCGACGAGTTGCTGCTGACCTCCGATCCGTCGATCTCGGCGCTTGGGGACTGCGCGGCGTTCCCGTGCGTTCACGGCGAGGGTCGCGTGCGGCTGGAATCGGTCCAGAACGCCAACGACCAGGCCCGCGCCATCGCCCGCCGGCTGATGGGCAATCCGGCGCCCTACACCAATCTGCCCTGGTTCTGGAGCCACCAGGGCCCGGCGCGCCTGCAGATCGCCGGCCTCTCGACCGGCCACGACAAAACTGTGCTCCGGGGCGATCCGGCAGACAGGTTCTCGGTGTTCCTCTACCGCACCGGTCGGCTGATCGCGGTGGAATCGGTCAACGCGCCCGCCGACCATCTTGCCGCCCGTCGCCTGATCGAGAAAGGCATCACCGTGCCGCCGGAGCTTGCCAAGGATCCACAAACGGACCTGAAGGCACTCACGCGATAACGCCCGCTTCATCGTCTCACGTCGATCCGACGAGCCCGCCGGACGTTCGGCCGGGCTGTCAG
>TARA_R110002020_G_scaffold29571_7_pt1 | contig 12236 bp, 11 predicted proteins | sample TARA_R110002020 | Tara Oceans TARA_R110002020 (sample SAMEA4396489) | marine metagenome | biome: Westerlies Biome; feature: [MES] marine water layer (ENVO:01000295) within the mesopelagic zone...; material: water (ENVO:00002006), including particulate matter (ENVO:01000060) such...
CATGTTATCTGCAGAAAGACAAAAACAATTAGTAAAAATATCTCCTGTTGTTAGATCTCTTCAATCTTCTCTAAATAATGTTGATAATGGAATTAATGATATTAATAAGATTCATGAAAGAAATTTTAAAGCAACAAGTATATTGAAGTATTTTAAAAAGAAAGATAACGTAAGAGCAACTGCTGTAAACAACTGGATAGAAAAACATTTTGAAGGTGTGACTCAAAAAGGTGTTGGAGCAGACTCTGCGTTTTTACAGAACTTTTCTAGATTTGTTTTTAAGAGAGCTTCTTTTTCATTCTTTGCTTTAAACATTCCTTCAGCCCTGAAGAACAGTTTGGGTATGAAGTTTCAATCTATGCTTGAAGCGTCAGGTGGTAGATATGTCAATCATGCTAATTTACAAAAAGGAAATGTATGGTCTTATGCAGCAATGGCTGAATTAAGTGCTACTCAATTATATAAGAGAGGTGCTCAGTCTCATATGCAACAGATGGTACAGGTCTTTGATCCTGTACAAGGAAGATTTGAAGACAAGTTTGCACAAACCTTATCACGTACTGCTGCAAAAGATGCTGCTAGTTTTAGCTGGTTATATTCTCCAAGGAAATGGGTAGAGATACAAGCTAACTTACAATTATTTGGGGGTATGATGTATCATAAAAAAATTACTCAGAAGACTGAAGATGGTGAAAAGCAAATAAGTTATATGGATGCTTTTGAAACTGTTGATGCTCAAATAAGATTAAAAGATGGTATTGATGTACGTTATGGTATTGAACCTATATATCATGCTTTAAAAGCTGGTGAAACAATTGAAAGCATTGCAGAAAAATATAACATACCTGCTGAAGCTATAGAACAAACATTTAAAAACTTAGATATAGAAGATAAGTTAGACTTAGTAGAGGAGATAGAAGAAGAGAGAATGGAAGAGCTAGAAGAAATAGAAACTAAATTAGATGAGGCTGAAGATGAGTTGGAAAGAACAAAGTTGATGGATATTCAGGAAGCTATCAATAAAAAATATGATAAACAGATTGAGAAAAAAAGTAGTATAAAGATTGACAATAGTGAGTTCAAGTACATGAAGAACCGTATTCAACAAGTTACAAATAATATGGGAGGAGCTTATGCTGCTTTTGATCAACCAGAAGCACAGAGATATTTAGCTTTCCGTTGGATATCTTATTTACGTAGATATTTCACAGCAATGGTTATTAACCGTTGGGGATTTGCTGGTCCTATAACAAATGCTAGACCTAGGTTAAATCCTGGTACTGGTGATGTTCAACTGGGCTTCTATATACAGTTTATGAAAACTGTGATGGATACTATTAAATCTTTAGGTACTAATATACAATACATGACTAAAGAGGAGAAAATGGCAGCTCTTAAATTTGTAATAGAGATTGGTTCTATTTATTTAATATCTTTTGCAATGAGTGCATTATTTGGTTGGGATGATAAAGATCCAGATAGATTTGAAAAATTAAGAAAGAAGTCTGGAGCATTAGGTGTTCCTGGTATAGTGTCAGATGATGAAAGACCTTTTAATTTAAATGGTTGGATGCAGAATCATGCTTTACATTTGTTGATGCAGGTACGTGCTGAAAATGAGCAGTTCAATTTAATAACTGGTGGTACTAACCCTTATACTAGTTTGTTAAATCTTAAAGCTATTGCTATGGGACCTACTGTTGAAAGTTATGAAAAGATTTGGACAGATTTAAAATTGTTAACAAAAGGTGATGACAAAGCTTATTATTCTAGAGATGTTGGTCCATTTAGTTGGCAGAAGAAAGAACAAGCAAAATTTAAGAATCACTTCTTAAGAATGTTTGGATTTACTGGTAAAACTTATGATCCGGCTTTAGGTATAGAAAACTTCCAAAGCTTTTACGTAAGAAGTCAGAAATAAAAAAAGCCCTAGTAGTCCAGGGCTTTCTAATAATCCACGGGGTAATGCATAGTATGGGCTTTAACCAACTTGGCTTTACTCTCTATTTAACCCTCCGCCTGGATTTTTTTTATCCTTCTGCTTCCGGTTTCTTTTTAACGTGAATAACGTCATCAGATACAGTCTCAGCCATAGTCTTCTCTTCAAATTTTTCAAAGTGAAATGACTCTAAGGATTGTATACGTCTTGCTAAGGCATTGACATGTCCTATAAGAGCTGGTCTACCATCTCCTATTTCTCTAATGATTGTAGCAATACTAAGGTCTTTTAAATCACCTGTTCTTAATGATTCTTCTTCTCTTCTTCTCTCTTCTTCTTCTTCTTTTCTTTTGTCACTTGTTTGTTGAAGAATTATTGAAAGCTTTTTCTCACTTTCATGATCTCCAAATCTAACTATCTTTTTTTCTTTTTCTTCTGCCATGATAATATATATATTAAATTATTAGTACTATACTATAATATAAGAAAAATAAATTGTATATCCTTATAGTAAAGGAAAAAAAAAGGGTAGGAGCATAAGCCCCCACCCTTTTATAAATCATCAATGTTTTCTAAATCTTTACCTACGTGATCATATAAACCATTTTCTCTAAAATCATTACCAAAAAATCCCCAACAACTATCCTCTTCTTCACCTTCTTTATTCATAATTCTAAAACCATAAACATCTCCTCTTACATAATCATCATAAACTTTAACATCACCATCTAAATAACCTTCAAGTCTTTTCATATACTCAATCCAGGTTTCATCATCTTTTATAACTGTACCCATTTCATCTATAGTACTAGGACTAATCCATACATATCCAATTTGACCAGAGTCCCATTTACAACTGAAACCTGTGGTATTAATAGTTATACCACTATGGTCATACATATATAATGGTTTAATAACAAGAGGACGTTCCTCTTTCATTATATCTGCATATAACTCATCCCAGTTATTATATGCTTCTTTATCATAGGTTAAATCTTTATCACCTAAATAATAGTTATTATGAAAACAAAGCATAGTAGTTATGTTGTCATCTTCTCTAGGTGATTCAGGATTTTCATGATGAACTATCTCCAGAGTCTTCTGATTCTTTAGGTTTAGTGTTTTTACTATGTCCATTTTCTTTCTTATTTAAATGTATGATATATTTCTTTAATGCATCTGGATCATTTTCTAATCCGTTTTCCTGTACCCATAGTACAGCTTTTCCCATTTTACTCATAATTATTAATTTTAATGTTAACCATATTGGGGAGCCTTTATAGCTCCCCTCTATGTTTTCTAGCTTACTCTATTCATTGACCATCATAGAGTGTACATAATCTGTTGCTAATACGACATTCTCTCCTGTTTGAAGTGTGATGCTATAAACATCATCTTTCTGTTCAAATGTGAACTCAGGATTATAACCATATAACTCAGATAATTCTTTTGCTATTGTTACTCTTACATTATTATCCTCAACCACTTCCTCTTCTTGCGGTAGATGTGTGTTATCCTCTACTTCCTCAACCACTTCCTCACTACCTTCCTCAATATTAAATTCAACACCGGTTGAAGGTATTACAATGCTCTCATAATCTTCAGCTGCAGGTAATGCATCTGTTTCTTCCACTACTTCTCCCACATACTTTTCTTCCACCTCTTTAGTTTCCACAGGTTTAATACCAAAGTATCTATCACCTTCCATATCTTCTACACTAAATACCTCATAGTAACACTCATCAATATCTACTATATCACCTATTTCCACACCGGGGTATTCATTTACGTTAACGTATGTGAACTCTTCAGAGCAGATGTCCTCCTCCGTGACGTTGTCTTTAGGTATAAACTGTACATCCTTAGTATCTGTTACCTCTTCACTCCGTAAATTTTTTACGGTCTGGTCTGAGCTATCTTTATCTATAGGATCTATAGGTGTTAATAGCTTGTCCATTTCCACATCCTCCATCTCATCTGTAATGAAATCCTCATCATCATCACTAGTATCACTCATAGTATCACCGTTAGGGATACCTGTGATTTCTGGCCCGCCCTGCGGTGGAAGCAAAACTTTGCTATGCATTCTGTTGTTTTCTTCTTGAGTAGTCTCAGTATCTTTACACACATTTTCATCAGCTGTTTCTTCTTCATCAAACTGTGCTAAATCAAACTCCAAGCACATGAATAGGTGAATAGCTGATTGATTACTCAACCATACGCGCGGATTAGACTGACGTAGGGCCACTAAGATATGATTATAACATGTCCACAAATTGTCAACAGGTGTACTATAAGTATAGCTAGGGCTATTAAATTCCTTAACTGCTCTACTAACCATATCAATTGTCATCCAACCTCTCATAAAGAATATACCTAACAAGGAGGCGTATTTATCTTGTGTTATCTCTATCTTTTGCATAGCAGCTTTATTTGTTGCTAGCTCATCATAGTAATCTTTTGCATTAGATATTTGTTCTTCAATCTTATCTGATGTTTCTTGGTCAGCGGTTCCTGTATGTTTTCTAACCCAGTCTCCTAATTTACCAATCATGAATGATTCACTTTCATGAACATATACACCAAAAGTTGCTCCAAATCTTATCATTTTGTTGTATGAATTTACAAATGCATACATCATAGATAGATCAGGATCATTATTGTAATCTACAATAAATTTACCAATTGCTTCTTGAGCGTCTTTTGTACACTTATATAATTCATGTTTAACGGTAAATCCGTTATCAGCTAAATGCTGTTGTATGTTATTAATCACAAACTGATGTGATATAACAGTGTACGTTTTTGTTGCCGTTGGCAACGGGGCGTTTACCAGGATTGACCTGGCAACGTTTCCTAATTTTCTAGGCATAATATAAATTTTAAAATAAACTTAATTGAATTTTGAACAGCTCAGGTTGCATAGCTTTTATCTCTCTATTAATTTTATCTAGATAGAAATTGTAATCTATGTCATATTCTTCCCAAGCTTTCTCTTGAAATGTATTGAAGATAGTTTGTTGCCATTTGCCGGCCTCAAGATTTACTTGTCTTCCGTCTTCAATATTTTCTTTTATTATTTTGTCACCTTTATTAGATATGTAATATCTTAAGGTTTTTTGTAAATCTTCTGTATGGACAATACCGTCTGTAACAAAAGTTCTTTTGAATTTCCAATTACCTATGATTTTTCTTTGGCCACAGTAATCAAAAATATTTTTATTTGTTTTAATATAATCTTTAGGATCAGTTCCGTTCACAAAGAATTCATATAAAGCTTTTGGCACAATCATGTGACTTGCATTTTTATGAAGAGCTTTTTCTGTTTCAAACCTACCTTTACATTTAGTTTTACCGTTTTTAAATATACCAATGTAATTATTACAATCAGGTACTATTAATTTTTCATACTCATCATGTTCCAATTTTAAGTTGGTAACTTCTTCCCATTCTTTAGCTATTTGCATGTATAGATCTATATGTTTCTTTGGAATCATTATCTCTACACCATCTGTATTTTGCATAATAGGAATACATCCCGGTACTCTTTCTGCTAGCTGTGTATATAACATCATTAGACTCAGCTGTCCATTAATGGTGATCCGCATGGTGAACTCAGGATCATATAAGAAACTGTTCTCATCATTACTTAAACCATATGTACTATTTAGTATAATTTTATACACATAGTTTCTTGGGTCAGATTTTGGTATCTTTTTTCTTTCATCAAAGAACCATTCATACAGCTTACAAAAAGCTTCCTTTGGTAGATGCGCAGGTGCCCATCCATTTCTAATACCTAGATTAGGATAAAAACTTACAACGTCTGAAGACATTATAGTCATATGCTCATCAGGTATATAAACACCTCTCTTAGCACCATGTACTCCACCTAATCCAAAATCTGTTTTGACACCTCTATACTTAACTGAATAACTAAATGCACCTTTAGTTTTAGTACCGTTTATAATTAAATCCTGGAAATTTCTAAGAAGGTCTTCAAATTGAGGAACGCCATCAAAGTTTATGTATGGTAATATAATATCACGCACATGTATTTCTCTTCTGTATGTTCTTAATTTTTTAAGTTCCCATTTAGGTATACCAGTTTCCTTTTCCAGAAAATATAAGAATAGTTCTTTAGATATTCTTGGTTCAGAAGCACTGAATAGACGTATGTCATATTCATCTGTTAAATCTCTTCTAAGTTTGATTTCTTTAGCACAAAGTTTCATTATATTTTTTGTGCTTGCTACATCATTTCTACAATACATAGCAATTTCTTGAAGAGCTTCTACAGTTTCTATTTTAGTAGTGTGATGTATAGGCATGTCTTGAACATTGTTCCACCTCATTCCACACTGTATCCATTTTAAACTAGATCTCTTTGCAAAGTTGTCCCAGTGATTTAGTTTAAACATATCTATTTGTTTAATAGATAATTGTTTTTCTGACCACTCTTGCCACTCTCCATCTCTAGATCTCTTTATACAATCTTGTGCTTTGTTGTATATTCTTTTAGCAGCTTCTTCTCCATTAAGTTTTTTTAATGATGCTGCATGTTTTATTATATATTCAGTAATCTGCGCATCAAATGCTAATCCATTAAAGGATATGTGCCATTGATTCAACTTCTTATTTTCATTAAAGAAATCAAGAAGCTTATCTATATCATTGCGCAACTTACCTATAGTAAATACTTTAACCTCATCTTTCTTATAATCTTCAAATACTCCAAGAAAGCAATTTGATAAAGTCTCATAGTCCATTACGTAATGCTTCATTTATTCTTTTTTAAATCTTTTTAAATATTCATTTCTTACTCTTTCACCCATCACTTGATCATTACCTTCAGCTTTAATGATGACAATCACTCTTAGGGCAAACCAGTATAACTTAGCTTTCTTTATCATAGTTTGTTGCATAAAAAAGAGGAGCCTAAAAAATATCAGACTCCTCTGTTAATATTTGGATTAACTTAACGGTTTACCCTGTTCATCAACTAATGTTGGTTTTTCTACGTCCATTAGCATTGGTTCTTTATCTACATCACGCAAGAACTTACTATAATCATATGAGTCAAAATTAACTGCAAATGTTTTTAGAAAAGCTTCTTGTTCAGCTCTCTCTGTAATGTAGTGTTCATGCAAGACTTTCAAAGTAGTTCTCTGTTCTTTGTATGTCTTTCCGTTGTCTCTGGGTTTTTTTACACGTTGCGGATTACCATCTTCATCTAATCTAGGGACCATCTGAAAATTTTCTTTAGATGTTCTACCAATTACAACTAAAAGAGTTGTGCTTGGGTCATAGATTACTTCACTGAATGGGCAATCATTAGTTACTGGGATCATTTTAAATGTATCTTTATTTGACCAATAACTTGTTATTAGTATCATGTTTTTACCGTATTCCATATTGTATTATAAATTGTTAATAGATTCAAAGTTAAGAACTTTTGATTTAATACCCAATTCTTCTTGGGTTAAATCTGGCAGTGAACATAATTCACCTACCTGTTCTAACAATGTTTTTTGTACATCAAGTATCATAGCATAATTTCTAAAATATTTATTTGGATATAAATAACTTTCAATATATCTATGATGTTTACTATGGTTCTTAAAAAATAGTAGAACCTTGGATTTGTACTCATCAATTAGTGTTGAATACTTACCGTTTATTATTTTTCTGTACTCCTTTTTTAAACCACTAAAGTCAAAAACATATGCGCCATTACCATCTTCCAGCTCAAAGAAACCGTCAAATAGTTTATGCTTAATAAGTTTTTCCTCAAAGGTCTTAAAATCTTTATCATCACGTAAATGATAGACAACAATAAATTTGCAATCATTTAGTGTATATACATTTTTCCAGGTTAGATATGTTTGAACAGGTGTTACACTACTCCCTCTTTTAATTCCTAAGATAGGGTATAGAAACAATCTGCTTTTTTGTATATAACTAGGATATATATTTTGTATACGCATTCATTTTAAATTTTAAAGTTCTACAATACCTTTTGCATATTCTGCTGGTAAAGTAAAATCTTTAAAATCTAAATGATATTCTACATCACTTAATACCGTTTTGAAACTTTGTTCCCATCTTTTAATGGTGCTCTCTGAAACTTTAAACGGATATAATTGATCATATTTATCAAAGACAATGAACCTGAATTCAATGTTCCAATCCTTTGGATTTACGTTTACCTCCTCTTCTAAGAAGTTACTAATAAGTTTTAAATAAACAATGGCTTGAAGCCAATAATTCCAATGTTCAATAGAATCACTAAAGTCTTTTAACGCTTTTGATGTGGTTTTAAAGTCATTTATACGTACCGTTTTAGTAGGAACATCTATAACTACGTTATCTATTATTCCTTTAAATGTGTACTGGTCTGATTCTGCTTTACATTCTAATTTTAGCTCATTATAAACAGCGTGATTATTAGAATCATATTCAAGATCTAATCCTAACAACTCACTGATTTCTTTATTGTTCTTCACAACTTCTGCTCTTCTTGTACATTTATCTAATAATGCGGAATCAATTATGGTTTTGTTTCCTTTATTTTTAAGGAAATTAAAATACTCTTCTGTTTTGGGTTCAATGATCTTTGCTATTCTTTTAGCACGATCATTGACACTTTGGTGTAGGTTTATTTCAGTTAACACTTGGTCAACTTCTGTTTCAAAATCTGACAGTGTTAAGGAATCAATTCCTTGGTCCTGATAAATCTTGAATACTTCTTCTACAACTGCAATACTATTTGCACTTGGTAAATTTTCTGATGACACTATAAAGTGATCATCAAACCGTGCTTGGTTTTCAAGCACTAAAAAATGAATTAAGGTACCTTCTATAAGGTACTTCTTAAACTCATCTTCTTTTCTCTTCAATACATATTCTTGATAGAATACGTTAGGTACGCCTATTAATTTGTTGAGACTAGAGTAACTAAAAGCAAAAGGTTTGCTATAGAACTCTGCCTCAAGTAAATTAATATCTGTTTCATTAATTGTTTGTATCATTTTGTATCAAATCTAAACATTCTTTTTTTAAAACTGCTCCTTGGGCCCAACATAAATTTTGACTAGACTTAAAATCTATATAATCATCACTACATAGAGAAGTAATTATTGTTACATTTTCTCTAGTAAATTTATTATGTTTACGGAGTATGCGTGTTAATTTATTAATATCCATGTTATCTAATTCTTTCCTGTCAACATCTATAAATTTTAATAAACCTTTAAAATTTACGTGGTGAGCTTCCTTCAGGTTCTGAATGGATGAACCAAATTCTTTTAATAGAAATAGAAGATGTACTAAACTTTCTTTAAAATTACAGTTACTCATCAGCTCCATCATCATTATTTTATTTTCATCATCATCTGATTGTCCAATAGTTCTGAGTTCATTGTATTTATCAGCGTCAATTATAAATTGTTCAGCATTTAAAACGTTTAGTATTTCAGATTCATTATATATATCACATTTCATATTACTTAGGTCTGAAGAATGTTTAAAACCTATGAGTTGATTCTCTGGATTTTGCATTTGATATTTAAATGACCATCTAGATTCTTCACCTACACTTTGTAAATAACCATCAATAGATGTATTTGAAGCATGTAAAGCAGCTGAGAAATGTTCCCACCACAGTGTTTTAGTTATGTATACCTTCTTTACATTATTGTTGTCATAAAAAGCCTTAAACCTTTTAAAGACACCGGGGTCATTTAAACCACTTAACCAATTCTTAATATGGTACTCTTTAACCCATCTACAATTAGGATAGAAATCAAATGTACTATCTGAACCTGTTAATTCATCAGATATAAAAGCAACTGTTGCATTAGATGGTTTAATAGTACATGTATATTTTTCTCTTACTTTGAAACGGGGCACTGAACAACCTGGAAAGAAGTACATTACTTCATTAGTTTGTTCTTGCCAACCTGTTTTTACATTAAGAGATTTCTTTATTCCATCTCTAGTAAAACCATTTACAATTTTTACTTTAATTGAATCACTATCTCCACAGTGATCAAGCAGTATATAATTATCATAATTCATAATCTATTTTAGTTTTAATAATAAATAAGGCAGAGACTAGGCAGCGCGTTTGCTTGGCATTCTCTATTAAGTCAGTGCAATGGGTCTTTGATTACATTAATAACCATCAGCCTTCAGACACCTTATTTACTAATTATTTTGTAGCTAACTCCTGTATCTTAGAATCAAATAACATCTTTTGAAATTTCTGTTTGTTTCCATTCAAGATTTTCTTTACAATATGATACTTTAAATCATCTGTAAAAACATCCGGATCTTTAACAAGATAAGTTATCCTTTGAATAATTTCTGGGGATATAGGATTCTTTTGAGAATAGAGTATAGTATAGTTAATAAATCTTGTAGTAAGAATACTTGCTATATCTGCTCTATAATCACTTGCGTGTCCTCCATTACAAATAGCACTCATTAAAGCATCTCTGACAGTCTTATCATCTTTACCTAAAAGAATTTCTTTAGGTGAAATAAGTTTATCAAGTCTATTATTAATAAATGTTGTGAATAATGTAGCAACTTCTCCTCCAACAGAACCTTCACCAATCATTTGGATCATAGGTAATGAGTCTTCAAACTTTTTAAAGGAGCTAATACAATTAAAGAATGTAGTAATAGACCTTGGATTAACTCTAGCATTAACTATCTCCGGATGCATTAAAACAAAGTTTATACACCTACCATCTATATTTACTTTCTCTGCCCATTCTGCCCAGCGTTCATGGTTCCATTTCATAACAACTGAAACAAACCTAGTTCTTTGAGCTACATCAATTGTATTAACTAAGTATTCTCCATCATCAGGATTAGCTGTTAATAATATATGCCAATCCTTTGGTAACTTCCATGAAATATATTCCTGTCTATCTACCAATTCCATTACTGCTTGAATGAATCTTATATCTGCACGGTTCCAATCATCAAGAATTAGGATACCTCCACCTTCTTTATTAGCTATCCATTCAGGAGGACAATAAGACATCTGCTTATTACCCGTGAATATATAACCTTGTTTACTATATTGATCAATAGCGTTCTCATCTATCCACAGACATTCACTTTCTGCTTCTATATTTTCAGTAACTTTTTTTAATACTTCTTTACCGTTAGGTAATTTAATTTTCTTCATTACTGTTTTTTCTGTAGTACCTTTTCCTTCTTTACACATTTGAAATTGTCTAACTGGAAAACCTACAAGATCACCAAGCTCTTCTATCTGAGCTAAGTTTAATTTTACAAGACTTAATTCATGTTCTTCTGCTATTTGTAAAGCAACACTTGTCTTACCAAGACCTGATTCACCAATTATTTCTGTGGCTACAGGTCTTTTACCATCCTTCTGGATGTATCTATTATTCTCTATGATGTGTTGCAGAAAATTTTTCATTTCTGCTGAGTCCAAACTTACTTGATTCATTCTTCTAATTTAATTATTTGTCCTGGAAAGTCTTCATACGCATCACCGTTTGAAGATATTATCCATAGTATATGTCCCTTTGCTCCTTCTGGTGAACAACATTCACCATCAGTAAAATAGAATAGACAACTGTAATCTTTCTGATGTTGATTATAGTAATCTATAACTGGTTGAAAGTCTGTACCTCCTCTACCATGTATCTTTATATCTTCTTTAGGATTAAATTTTCCTATATGAGATATAGCTGTATCACATTGTATAAGTGTAACATCTGAACCAGTTTTTTTCATATGATGTAATTCATTTAAAAATTCTTTTAATTCAGAAGTACTTACAGAACCTGAAGTATCTACAGCTGCTAGTATATGTTTATGTCTTTTTATTTTAAGACCAGGATTCTCAGGCATTCTTTTATTGTACTTACGTCTAGATTTTTTAGTGTAAGTTCTTATAGATTTACCTGCAAACCTACGCATGTAACCTTTCCAATCAAACTTTGGAGGATCAATTTGACTTAATCTTTTTAAGATTTCTTCAAATTCTCCAGGTACAGTACCTCTAGATTTTTCTACTTGATCTGCAACTTGTTGTACTATATGCTTAGTTTGTGATTCAATTAGTTTTTGAGTTGCCTCATCTAGTTCACCAATATTCTCCCACTTATGACTAGGTATATCTATTGTATCACCACCAGGTAATTGACATTGACCTTTTCCTTCTTCTATAGCTTTCATTATAGCTTGCATACATGCCTGTTGATTCTCACATTCCGTCATTAACTTATCATAGTAATACCGGGTACCGGCA